>CETS01077441.1_pt1 | contig 23260 bp, 20 predicted proteins | sample 356391 | NCBI WGS metagenome assembly CETS01 (sample SAMEA2622673, study PRJEB7988) | marine metagenome | isolation source: saline water (ENVO:00002010), including
CAGTCATGATACGCTTCATCCGGGTCAACTTTGCCCCAGAAGAGTGAATAGACGTAAATCGTGTATCCGAGGATCACAGGGAGCATGATCGCGGCGCCGACAAACATCAGCATCAGCGCATTGTCACGCGCAGCAGTCTCCCAGATATCGAGTTCAAAAGGAACAAGGTTCGGGAAAAGGCTGATTGCTAATCCGAGATACCCCGTCAAGAAAATCGCCGCTGCGTAGACCATCGGGCGCCAGTCCGGAGCGTCTTCAACCCTGATCCAGATATCTCTCCATAGAAAGAAGAAGAGGATCATGGCGATCATCGGAATGGGCGCGAGTGTCAGGAATTTTCCGAACTCCAGAGCTTCCATATTGAGACCCCAGCGCTCGGTCACTCGTGGGTCAATCGAAAGCGTGGCGAGACTAACAGCGCCCATGGCAAGGATGACGAAAATCATCGCGCGGCGCGCCCATTTCCGGCTGCCCATCTGAGTTTCACCTTCGGTTTTCAGAACCAGCCAGCACGAGCCAAGCAGAACGTATCCGCCTGCAACAGAGAGAGCCACGAGCACGCTGAAAGGCGTGAACCAGTCAAAAGCGCCGCCCGCATATGAGCGGCCTTCTACTTCCACGCCCTGAATGAAGCCACCGAGAATGAAGCCCTGTGCGAGCGCGGCTGTGAGTGACCCATAGGCGAAGGCACCATTCCAGAACAATCGGGTCGGCTTGCGTACGGCTTTGTGCCGGAATTCAAACGCAACACCGCGGAAGATCAGCGCGGCCAGCATGATCAGCACCGGGATATAAAAGGCCGGCATCAGAACCGCATAGGCGAGCGGGAAGGCGGCGAACAGGCCGCCACCACCGAGAATGAGCCATGTCTCGTTTCCGTCCCAGACCGGCTCGATCGTGGCCGACATCAGATTTCGTTCGTCATTGTCGACGGCAAAGGCTGTCAGAATCCCGATGCCAAGATCCGAACCGTCCAGAAGGACATAGAGCATTACGGCAGTTGCGATCAGGAGAGACCAGATGAGAGGCAGATCCATAACTCGTTTCTCCTAAGTGCTTTTGTGTGCTGAAGCCGACTCTTCGGCAGGGTCATCAACTGAGCCAAACGCCGAGCCTGGGGCGCGGAGTTCTTTTGGCGCTGGATCGGTTGGATCATCGCCAAAGCCACGCGTGGCGATACGTGCCATATACACAACCCCAGCAGTGAATATGATCGCATAGACTATCATGAAGACGATCAATGATGTTGCGACCGAGGAGGCCGCGACCGGAGACAAACTGTCTTCGGTCCGAAGCACGCCATAGACTGTGTAGGGCTGGCGACCCACCTCGGCGACGATCCAGCCTGTAATGACGGCAATGAAGCCGAGCGTGCCTGTCGGAACTGCGAGCCAGTGGAAGATGCCGGGTTTGTCGATCCGTTTCGAGAACCAGAGGGTTGCTCCCCATATCCCCATAACAAGCATTGCGAGGCCCGCGCCGACCATCACCCGGAAGGCCCAGAACACAATGCCTACAGGTGGACGTTCGTCATCCGCAAAATCTGTCAGGCCTTTAAGCGGACCTTCGGCCGAGAAAAGAAACTTGCTGGTTCCGGGGACTTCGATCTCGAAATGGTTCTTTTCGGCTTCCTCATCAGGCCAGCCAAACAGCACCGTGCCTTGAACCTCTGCGGTTTCCCACCAGCCCTCAATGGCGGCCACTTTGGCCGGCTGGTAATGATGCGCGATTTCGCCAGACCAGTGTCCTGCCCAAATCTGAAGCGGCATCAGAACGAGAAGGGTGCCTGAAGCCATGCGGATTTGCCAGCGCGTCGGTTCTGAAATCCGGCCTCTCAGGACCTGATATCCTCCCGCAGCCAGCACCACGGCGGCTGTTGTGATGAATGCGGCCAGCATCATGTGAACATAGCGCGCGGGGAAACTTGGATTGAATATGACTTCGACGAAGTTCGTCGCGAAAAGATTGCCGGTTTCCGGATCGATATCGAATCCCTGTGGCGTCTGCATCCACGAGTTTGCCGACAGGATCCAGAAGGCCGAAATCGACGTCCCGATTGCGACTGTGCAGGTGGCAACGAAATGAAGCTTTGGTCCGACGCGCTTCCAGCCAAACAGCATCACACCCAGGAAAGTCGCCTCGAGGAAAAAGGCTGTCAGAACCTCATAGCCGAGTAATGGGCCAATGACGCTGCCGGCTTTGTCAGAAAAGACCGACCAGTTGGTGCCGAACTGATAGGACATGACTACGCCGGAAACCACGCCCATGGCGAAAGCCAGCGCAAAGATTTTCACCCAGTGGAGATAAAGGCGCTTGAAGACTTCTTTCTTGGTGAAGAGCCACAGGCCCTCTGCGACGGCCAGAAAAGCCGCCAATCCAATGGTGAAGGCCGGGAACATAATGTGAAACGCGACGACGAAGGCAAACTGAAGTCGCGATAAGATGAGTGCGTCGAGTTCCATATCTGCTGTCCTGTTGAGCTGGATCAGATGGTGAAGAAGGGCGAGCCATCAGGCGCCGCGGTGGGTTCTTGCCTCTGGCCGGTTGAGCGCGTCAGACGGCGCTCGAGATCTTCCATGGCTTCAAACTGGTGCAGGTAGACTTTACCCGTCAGGTGATTGAGAAAATCGGTCCTCTTGAGCCTGTCCATGACGGGGCCTTTCACCTCTGAAAAATGCAGCGTGACGCCAGCATCCTTCAGTCGAAGGTTTATCGCTTCGAGACTCTCAAGTCCACTCGCATCGACCCGATTGACCGCCGGGAACATCAAAATGAGATGTTCCATTTCGTCGCGGCTGGCGAGAAGAGCTTCGACCGTGTCTTCCAGAAACCGAGCGTTCGCAAAGTAAAGGCTTTCATCCACTCTGAGCGTTACGATACGCTCTGACGTCACAACATCATGACGCTCCACATTGCGGAAGTGATGGGAACCAGGCACCTGTCCAACGATCGCAAAGTGCGGCTTGCTGGTCTGATAAAGGTGTAGAAACAAAGACAGCGCGACACCGGTTAGTACGCCCAGCTCGACACCAAAACTAAGGGTCATAAGAATGGTGGCGGCCATGGCGGCGAAGTCTGACTTCGAATACGCCCAGACTGTCTTCACCGCCTTGATGTCGACCAGAGAAAGTACGGCCACGATAATTGTCGCGGCGAGGACGGCTTGCGGGAGGTAATAGAGGAATGGCGTCAGAAACAGGGTCGCAAGGGCAATGCCTATCGCGGTGAATGCCCCGGCGGCAGGGGTCTCTGCTCCGGCGTCAAAGTTTACCGCCGAACGTGCGAGGCCCCCTGTGACGGGATAGCCTGATGACACACCTGCCGACATGCTGGACGCGCCGAGCGCAATCAGCTCCTGATTGGGATCAACACGCTGGCGGCGTTTGGCGGCAAGTGTCTTGGCAACTGAGACTGATTCCACAAAACCGATCAGGCTGATCAGGCCGGCTGATCCCAAAAGTTGCAGCCAGACATCCTTGTTGAATGAGGGCATGCCGAATTCAGGCAGGTTGGTGGGAACATCACGGAGAATTCTGACGCCTGCTTCATCCAGGCCCATCATTGCGACGACCAGAATGCTGGCAACAACAGCGAAGACGGGGCCCGCGCGCGCGATAATGGTTGCGATTTTGTCGGGAATGCCGACTTTTTTCAGAATGGGTTTGAGCTGGCTCCGAACCCAGAAAAGGAAAATGAGCGATGAGGTGCCAATGATCAGTGTCGGCCAGTTGATCTGGTCGATATGGCTGACCAGTGACACGACGATCTCAAACAGATTGTGACCCTGCGCCGAGACGCCGAGAATATGTTTGAGTTGTGAAGCTGCGATAATGATACCCGATGCAGTTATGAATCCGGAAATCACGGGATGGCTGAGAAAGTTGGCCAGAAACCCCATCCGAAACAGGCCGAACAGTAAAAGTATTGCGCCGGACAAAAAGGCCAGAATGAGCGCTGCTTCGATATATTCGGGACTGCCAGCAGCTGCGATCTTGCCTGCGGCTGCTGCCGTCATGAGAGACAGGATGGCCACTGGCCCCACCGCGAGCGTCCGGCTTGTACCAAATATGGCATAGACAATCAGAGGCAGGATCGAGGCATAAAGGCCGATCTGCGGGGGCAGGCCTGCGAGCAAAGCGTAGGCCAGTGATTGCGGGATCAGCATGATCGTCACAATGATGGCCGCGACACCATCGTTGACGAAAGTGTCTGGTCGGTACCTGGGTGCCCAGCTCAGAATCGGAAAATACGTTGAGAGTTTCATTGTCTTTTTATCCGAGCGCGAAGGGCCTGGTCAGGCTGCCTTATGGTCTGATCCATTGAAATCACAGGCCTCCTGAGCGTCATGCGCTGTTGGGCTGTGTGGGAGAATTTTCGGCTTTGCCAGAAATTCAATGCCCTTGAGCATTTGATCGAAATAGATAGCGGGCAGCATTTTTTCCTTCAGGAACCAGGCCGCACGCGTTGGCTTTGTGCCATCCAGAATCCATTTCGGAAAAGATGGATCAAGCGCGCCGCCATAAGCGAATTCTGCAAGCACAATCTTGCCGCGTTCAACGGTAAGTGGGCAGGAGCCATATCCGTTATAGACGGCGTTCGGCGCGCGACCATCAAGCACGCGGAGCACATTGTGTGCGGCGACCGGGGCCTGTTTGCGAACAGCGGCGGCCGTTTTTGCATTGGGCGTCGAACCGGCATCACCCAATCCAAAGACGTTTCCGTACTGGGTGTGCTGAAGTGTTTCGCCACTGATGTCGGTCCAGCCAGCGTCATTGGCCAGAGGGGAGTTCTTGACGAATTCCAGCGCGGTCTGGGGTGGGCAGACGTGAAGCATGTCGAATTCGCGGGTCTGGCGGGTTACGTTACCGTCTCCATCCTTTACTTCAAAGATGGCTGTCTGTGACGGACCGTCGACTGCGACAAGTGTTTCGTTGAAACAGAGATTGATGCCGTATTTTTCGACATATTTCATAAGCGATGGCACATAGTCGGCGACGCCGAATAGTGCGCCACCAGAATTGTGAAATTCGACCTCAATGTCTTTGAGGCGCCCGGATCGCGTCCAGGCGTCGCAAGCCAGATACATGGCTTTTTGGGGGGCGCCCGCGCATTTGATCGGCATGGGCGGCTGGGTGAACAGGGCGCGGCCACGCTTTAAAGATTTGACCAGTTCCCATGTGTAGGGAGCCATGTCGAAAAGGTAGTTCGAGGTGACACCGTTTTTTCCCAGCGTATCTTTCAGACCTTCAACAGCGTCCCAGTCGAGCTTCAGCCCTGGCGACACGACCAGAACTTTATAAGAAATGCGTGTTCCGTCCTCGAGAATGACCTGATTGTGTTCAGGATCGAAACCGGCACAGGCCGAACGGATCCACTGAACGCCCTTTGGCATGACTTGCGCCATGGATCGCTCGGTCTGTTCGCGTTTGAAAACGCCGCCACCCACCAGCGTCCAGCCGGGTTGATAATAGTGTTCGGAACGCGGCTCGACGACCGCAATATCAGCGTCTTTTCTTCGTTTCAGAATCGAGCCTGCCGTTGCGATGCCGCCTGCGCCGCCGCCTATAATCACGATATCATGGGAAGCGGTTGAGCGTTCAGCGCCTTGCTTCTGCTCGTTGGCGTCTAGCCGGGCGCTGAGGCCCGAGAGACTATAGCCGGCATCTTCTGCGGTGGAGAGTATGGCGTCAGACGACAGATGGCCGGCTTTCGCGAGCGCCCAGAGCGTGATGGAGCGCGTACCCGTCCTGCAGAATGCCAGAATGGGCGCGGGCATTTCTGCCATAGCCTTTTGAAAGGCTGTCGCGTCTGCATCGGTCACATTGCCGGAAACCACGGGCAGGTAACGGACGGACAGGCCAGATCGGGTCGCGGCATCGACAATCGACTGGTGTTCGGGTTGATCGCTGGCCTCGCCATCGGGCCGGTTGATAATGATCGACCGAAATCCTCGGGATGCCGCAATTGCAACATCCTGAGGCATGATCTGCCCGGACACTGAAAGCTCAGGCGATACTTTTTTGATGTCCATCCGTTTCTCCTGGTCTTGAGTGTCGTGTAATCAGAGCGCGTTGATCGGAATTTTCATGTAGCGTTGACCGTTATCTTCCGGCTCGGGCATGTTTCCGGCGCGCATATTGATCTGCACAGATGGAAGAATGAGTTTTGGCATTTCGAGCGTGGCATCGCGTTCGTTACGCATCTTGATGAAAGCGTCCCGAGATGTGCCCGTCTTGATGTGAATGTTCTCACGCTTCTGTTCACCCACGGTGGTTTCCCACACGAATTCGTCCCGTCCAGGCGCTTTATAATCGTGGCAGAGGAACATGCGCGTCTCGTCAGGCAGGCTGAACAGTTTCTGGATGGAATCGAAAAGCGTTCCGGCATCACCGCCTGGAAAATCGCAACGCGCGGTACCAAAATCCGGCATGAAAATCGTATCGCCAACAAATAGGGCATCACCAATCAGGTGACTCATACATGCCGGTGTATGTCCTGGTGTGTGGATAGCGCGACCTTCGATGTTGCCGACCTTGTAGGTCTCGCCATCTTTGAAGAGATGGTCGAACTGGCTGCCATCGGTATGAAAGGTCTGACCTTCGTTGAAGATTTCGCCGAACACTTTCTGAACGACAGAAATCTTGTCGCCAATCGCTGTTTTTCCGCCAAGTTTGCTTTTGATGTAGGGCGCGGCTGTGAGGTGATCTGCGTGGACGTGCGTGTCGATGATCCATTCACAGGTCAGGCCCTGTTCACGCACATAGGCGATCATCTTGTCTGCTGAGTCCGTTTTGGTGCGACCGGATGCCTGATCAAAATCAAGAAGTGAATCGATCACTGCGCAGGACTTCGTTTCCGGATCCGCAACAACATAGGAGATCGTGTTTGTCGGGTGGTCGAAAAATGCTTTGATTTCAGGTTTCATCTTATACTCCGTCTTTAAATTCTGGTGCGCGCAAATACGCCGTAGCTGCCTGTTGTGGACGGTCTGAATTCTGGCCGCTCCTGAGGGATTTTCGGAGATGTCGGAAGCTGTTTGTCGAGCATGACGGCGCAGATCGCATCGACCATGCGGGCCAGACGCGACGCGTCAGACAGGCGGTAAAAAATCACTTTCGATTCGCGTCGTGTTTCGAGAAGGCCATCTTCCCGAAGTTTGGCGAGTTCGCGGGAGAGATTGGGTTGTTTGATATCGAGCGTGGTTTCGAGTTCGCCCACGGCCATTTCACCATGTCTCAGCTGACAGCAGATCATGAGCCGGGCAGGGTGGGATAAGGCTTTCAGAAGCGTTGTTGCCTCGTCGGCGAGCGGTTTCATGGTTTGAGGGTCAGCCATTCTTCCCTCCCTCAATTTCCGTCACATACCAGACGCTGTCTTTTTCCTCGCTGCGCGCATCGGCTTCTGACTGATCAAGGGGTGGAAGGCGAACGGCTTTGTCGCCTGGTGACCAGTTCTCAGGTGTGGCGACATTTTGCGCATCACTGAGTTGCAACGCTGCCAGAACACGCAGAATCTCAGGTACCGAACGGCCAACATTGGCCGGATAATGGATCATGGAGCGGACATAGCCATCAGGATCGATGAAATAGACAGACCGAACCGCTGCCGTGGTGGAGGATCTTTCGTGCACCATTCCATAGGCGCGGCTGATCTCCATCGAGATGTCCTCAATAATGGGAAAGGTGATCTTCACGCCGAAATTGGCTTCGATGTCCTTGACCCAGGCAATATGAGAAAAAACGCTGTCCACGGACAGGCCAAGCAGCGCGCAGTTCAGCTTGTCGAAAGCATTTGAATGCCGCTCAAAAGACATGAACTCGGTTGTGCAGACCGGCGTGAAATCCGCTGGATGAGAAAAGAAAATCAGCCACTTTCCGCGATAATCGCTGAGTCTGACCATGCCTCGCGTCGTACGTGCCTCAAAGTCAGGGGCAAGTTGATCGATCCCCGGACCTGTCCGTGATTGAGGTATTCTGGCTTCCACGTCGGTCATCTGAACTCCTTTGTTGCGCATTTATACAATACGATATACAAAAACGTCAATTGACATTGTGTCGCGGATCCTTTTGGGAGATTTGCAAATGGAAAACTTTACACCTCTCAGCGCTTCCATTGGTGGTGCGCTGATCGGTCTTTCAGCTGTGCTGCTTATGGCGCTCAACGGGCGCATCGCAGGCATCAGCGGCGTCCTGTCTGGCGCTGCGTTCGGGGAGGCCGGAGACAGAGGCTGGCGGATCATGTTCGTGATCGGTCTGATCGCGGCGCCACTAATCTACCTCCTTTTCAGCGGTGAACGGCCAGACTTTCAGATGACCAGTAACTGGCCCTTGATTGTTGCCGGGGGGCTATTGGTTGGATTTGGAACACGCCTTGGCTCGGGCTGCACAAGCGGCCACGGCGTTTGTGGACTGTCCCGTTTGTCCATCCGCTCACTGGTGTCGGTCGCTCTGTTTATGGGGGCGGGCGTCGCGACGGTGGCGGTGATGCGTCACGTGTTTGGAGGCTGATATGGGAAAATCAATTGCAGGCCTCGTTACCGGCCTGATTTTCGGACTGGGGCTCACCATTTCTCAGATGGTGAACCCGGAGAAAGTGCTCGCTTTTCTCGATCTGTTTGGAAACTGGGATCCCTCGCTCGCCTTCGTGATGGGCGGCGCAGTTCTGGTCACATTCATTGGGTACAGACTAGCCTGGAAGCGAGATAAGCCGATCTTTGAGGACCGATTCCAAGTGCCTATGAGCACCAAGATTGATGTGCCGTTGGCGCTTGGAGCTGTGCTGTTCGGTGTGGGCTGGGGGCTCGTCGGCTTGTGTCCGGGACCCGCTCTGTCTTCCATTCTGATCGGCGGTTTGCAGAGCTGGGTGTTTGTGCTGTCGATGGTTCTGGGCGTGGTAGCTTACAGGTTTGCATCACCTGTGCTGGGCAGCATCCTTTAGGTCAGCGCTAAACCAGGCGCATTGGGATTAACCTTTGACGGGTTGGAAGCCGTCAGATGTGAGGGAAACGAAAACGCTATGGCTGCCACCAAAATGAGCGGGCACCAGTCGCGCACCTGTGCGTGCGGCACGCTCAATCACTTTCCGGCGTGTCTCGGCGGCTTGCATAGGATCTTCGCAAAATACGCTATTCCAGTCAGGTCGGATAATCTGCATGGGATGATGCAGAATATCTCCGGTGAACAATGCCATGTCGTTTCCAGATTGGACCTCTACAAGCATGTGGCCCGGTGTGTGCCCCGGAGCGGTGAGCATGCGAACGCCCGGAAGAACTTCGTGGCCGTCCTCAACCAGTTCGGCCCGGCCAGACTCCAGTATAGGCTGGACACTGTCTTCGAACACGTTCGCATTGACGAACCGGCCATTCATTGATCCGAACTGATCGCCTTCGGGGTCCCAGACGTCTTTTTCTATACGGGGAAAGATATAGCGGGCGTTAGGGAAAGTGGGGCGCCATTGCCCGTTGTCCCAGCTCGTATTCCACCCAACATGGTCGATGTGCAAATGTGTATTGATGACGATGTCGACGTTCTGGGGTGACGTGCCAGTCTGTTCGAACTGCTCGAGAAAATCCGTCTCCAGATTGCCGAAAACGGGGATATGAGGGCGGTCTTTGCCATTGCCGGCGCCAGTATCAATCAGGACTTTCGTGCCATCGACATCTATCAGCCAGCTCTGCAGGAAAGCGTAAAGCTCACCGTCTCTGAGGTAGTCTGGCGTGAAGCGCTCAGCTTGCGCTGAGAAAGCTTCCTCTTCGTATTCGGCGAACAGCTCTGCAGGGGCGGCGAATTTGCCGCCCCATTCTTCGATACGCCAGACATCATGATCTCCAATGGCGAAAGTAGGTTTCATGCTGCCTCTCCTAAAAGTCGATGCCGAGCGTCACGCCATAGGTCTGAGGCGGCCGAAGGGAGCCGACACGGACGTAGCCATACAATGGCGAAGCATTGATATTATTGGAGAAAACCTCTTCGTCTGCGAGATTTTTACCCCAGCCTTCGACGAACCATCCGCCGTTTGGTGAGGTCCATCTCACGCGCGCATTCAACATTGTGAAAGCTTCCTGGAAAGCATCCTTATTGTTGAACTCGGTGAAGTAGATGTCGTCCTGATAGTTCGCATCAGCGCCGATATCCACGGTCGCACCGTTGCTGAGATCCACCCGATAGTCAGCGAAGACAGCGAAGCTGTATTCCGGAGCACTCGGTAGTTGATTTCCGGAGAGGTCGCTGAGCGCTGGATTGCTCGGGCAGGTTGGATACTGAACTCTGTTCGGATCCCCGGCGGCGTAATAGCCATTACAGAATTCATCGAACTCTGCGTTCAGATAAGTGCCGAAAGCGCGGAAGGTCAGATTGTCTGTGGCTTCGAAGACCATTTCAGCCTCAAGACCCCAGTTTACAGCTGACGCCGCATTGATGGTTTCGACGATATTGTTCGCATTTACAAAGCCGACCTGAAGGTCAGTGTAGTCGTAATAGAATGCGGCACCGTTCAGGGAGAGTCTGTCGTCAACAATGCGCGTTCGGAAGCCGGCCTCATAGCTCCACACATTCTCCGGGTCGATGACCGAGTTGACGCTTCCGACATTAATGACGCCGGACTTAAAGCCTTTCGTTATGCTGCCGTACAGGAGTGAGCCGCCATCAGTTGTATACTCTATGAGAAGTTTCGGTGTGACTGAATCCCAGTCAGCACTTTTGTCGGTGGGAATGTTCTGGCCCTGAGCTTCGAAAGTGAAACGCCCAACGCCTTTGCGTTCTTCATAGTTGTACCGCGCACCAGCCGTTACAGCGAGCTGAGGCGTGATATTGTAGGTGCCCTGGAGGAAGGCGCCATAAGCCGTCGTGTCCACAACGCCATTCTGAAGGTAATTCCCATTGTCAAAGAGGTTAGCTGGCAGGTTCGTGCCGAGCAGAATGTTGAAATACGATGCCAGGTTCACTGTCGGGACGCGAACCTCACCGAAGAGTTCTTCGTCAAAGTACATCGCGCCGGCGAGAAGCGAATAGTTATCTGCCTGATAGTTCAGCGTGAATTCCTGGCTGAAGGATGTGCTGTCCTCTGTGTAGTCATTCCGGCCAAAGGCCCAGATATCACTGACATCAAGGTCGTCCCGGTTGAACCTCTCGAACTCCCGATAAGCCGTTGTGGAAACCAGGGAGAGATCTGGGGTGATATCCCAGTTGGCTATGGCTTGAATGCTCGTGCCTTCGCGATCATTGATCGCATCTTCGTCTGAATAGAGGTTGCGAAGATCAACCTCCTGACCTCGTGCTTCATAGTAGTCGAATATGGTCTCGCCCCCGAGCGCGGGGCCGGGCAGAAGCGCGTCAGGTACGACCGTCGGCCCAAAATAGTGGAACGCATAATTATAGTCGTCTTCTCGGAAATAATCGGCGACCAGAAGAACATCGAAATCACTCGACGGCTCGAACAGAACGGAGCCACGAACGGCAAAGGCGTTGCGATCATCTACTGGATTGCCAGTGACCAGGTTCTCGCCGTAACCGTCACGTTCCTCCATCTTTGCTGAGACGCGGGCGCTGATGGTGTCGGTGATTGGCCCTCCGACAGCGCCTTCTGCGGTCAGCATGCTGTAATTGCCGATCGTGAGGCGGCCATATCCTTCCACTTCGCGAGTTGGCCGCTTTGTGACCATATTGATCACGCCTGCCGTTGCGCCGCGCCCATAAAGGGTACCTTGCGGTCCGCGGAGGACTTCCACCTGCTCGAGGTCATAGAAGCCCGCTAATTGCGCAGCTGGGCGGCTGATCATTGCGCCATTCTGGAGGAAGGCGACAGCGCCGTCAGCGCCAAGGTCGATGCTGGTGAGGCCGATCCCGCGAATGAAAGTTCTGTTCACGCCGAACTGGTCGCCGACAGACACGTTCGGAACCGTCATGGAGAGATCAGCGGCGTTCTGAATGCCGCCCGCACCGATCTCATCTGAGCTGACGACGGACAGGGAGCCTGCGGTGTCATCCAGTGACTTGTTCTGTTTTGTTGCTGTAACCGTAATGGTCTTCTGTCGAAGCGTATCCTCATCTGTCGATTGGGCGTAAGCGCCCTGAGACACTGTTGCGAGCAGAATTGCTGTTCCTGCAAGCAGGTTCATTCTGATGCGACCCGTCATGCCTTTTCCTTCCCTTTATTGATTATATATTTATCTACCAACCGGTAGTGAGCGCTAAAAAACTAGCTGAGCACCTCTCGTCGAAGTCTCATTTTCGCGGCTTCGCGATCCCATGTGTCCGCCGTAACCCCTTCTTTGCGGAGGTCTGCCTTTTTCACCTTGTTGGATGGCGTTTTCGGGAGGTCGTCGACCACCCGGACATAGCGCGGCACCATGAAATAGGGCATTCGATCCGCTAGAAAGTGACTCAGTTCCACGGGGTCGATGAGTTCGCCTTCGACGGCAGAAATGATGACCATTACCTCGTCTTCACTGTATTCACTCTCCACGCCAATTGCAGCGGCTTCTCGAACGGCACCAAAGGCACAAACTTCGGATTCAACTTCAAACGAAGAAATGTTTTCACCGCGTCGGCGTATGGCGTCTTTCACCCGATCGACGAAAAAGAAATTGCCGTCTTCATCTTTCCGGAAGGCGTCGCCTGTATGGAACCAGCCGTTACGCCATGCCCTGGCAGTCGCTTCGGGATTTCTGAAATAGCCTGAGTTCATGGCCCATGGTCTGTCGGTGCGGACAATCATTTCACCAATGCTACCGACCTCAACTTCGCAATCGTTTTCATCGACCAGACGGACCTCCACGCCTGGGCGGATTTTACCGCATGTACCGCGCTTGGTCGGATTTGGCTGGGACACGATCGGAGAGGAAATCTCTGTCATGTTGAAGATCGTGTAGACGTTCAGACCGAACCGATCGGCAAGAGCCGTTGAGTCACTTCCCAAGGGCACGACGAAGGCTGTGCGGACCGGGTTATCCCGGTCGTCGTCTCGTTCAGGCTGTTTCAGCAGGAATGTCGCCATTACGCCGAGGAGGAAGACAACGGTCGCCTCAAAGCGCTTCGCGGTTTCCCAGAAGGTGTTCGTCGAGAAATTATTGAGAAGCGCAATGGAAGCGCCACGCGCCAGCATAACGAAAGCAGCGCCCATGCCACCGATATGAAACATTGGCGCAGGGATCAGATATCGGTCGTCTTCTCCCACCATAGGCCAGGATTCCGGCCCTGCGTTTGAAAACATATGCAGATAGGAGGACAGGACACCCTTGGACGGGCCGGTGGTGCCTGATGTGTAGATGATGGACTGCGGATCCCACGGATCAATCGGTCGCTCGAGCGGCTCCAGCTCGCCAGAGTGTTCTGACAGCTCCTCAAAACGGGACTGTACAAGTTTCTCAATCGACGGCGCTTCAGGGCCTGAAACGACGAGCTTTGTGAGTTTCGCAAGATCCACTTCAGAGAGTCGCGGCGCAAGTTCGCCATGGGCGACAATCACGTCAGCGTCGGAGTTCTCAATCACATGTGCCAGCAGGTTTCCGCGATACGCTGTGTTGAAGGGCGTGAAGATCGCGCCGATATAGTTCAGCGCGTAGAAGGTCAGAAGACAATCCTTGCTGTTGGGCAGCCAGACCGCGACAGTATCCCCTTGTTTGACACCCAGTTTCTGGAAACCGAGCGCACAGCGTGTGACCTTGTTTTTGAGGTCTCGGTAATTCCACTCCTCACCGTCTTCAAAAACAACGTAGACCTTTTCCGGACGTTCTTCGGCCCAACGGTCAATCAGATCGCGAACCACGCATTCATTACGATTTGGGATCCGCGGATCGCTAAAATCCCGCTGGCTGGCAGAGTTCATGTGTCTTCTTCCCCATTATTCATATTCAGCCATCATCTCTTCGGTGAGCCGCTCTTCAGGACGCAGATCTTCTGCGCCAATCATACGAAGGCAGGAGCTGACCACCTGATCGACGACGTCGTGTTTTGAGAGGCGCCCGCCTTCTGAATACCAAACGGGTATCCAGCTGATCAGTCCGCCAATCCATACGGAGGTGAGTGCATCGGGAGCGAGATCGAACTCCCCGCTTTCGGTTCCTGCGCGGAGGTGGGCGGCAATCTGTCGATCAAAGTCGAGGCGTTCACGCAAGATTCGCTGCGCGTCCGTCCGATTGAGGTTTTTCATCTCGCGCTGATACACAACGATGTGTTCCTGGCGCTGTATGACGACATAACTGACGCGGCGAACCAGCTCGATAAACCTGTCTCGATGCGTGCCGGGCAGGGCGAGCGCATACTCCAGTTGCTCGAGCGATTCTGAAATGCCTGTCTCACAGATCTGCGCGAGTATGGCTTCCTTGTTCTTGAAGTAGGAATACAGAAATGGCTTGGTGACATGCAGTGCATTTGCAACCATTTCGAGGGTGGTTCGGCTGTAGCCAAGTTCATAAAACAGATGGCATGCCTGTTCGAGAATGCGATGGCGTTTGTAGTTGAGGAGCTCGCTCTTCAAGCGTCGCCCATCATCAGATTTTCCGATTTCGGCTGTCATGGAATCCTGTCCGCTGCACGTGTTCAACGGAGCATTAAGCCAAGAATACCCGCTGGTAAATTCGTCCAACATCAGGCTGCAAGTTTCAGGATGCTCATAATGTCTGACGCTCCGGTCACCGGGCGAGGATTCGTGCGACCCCAGATGTCTTCGAGAGTCAGGTTGGCAACCTGATCGAAACGGTCCGAGCCAACATTCACTTCGGTCAGTGTCCGCGGCATGCCCAGTGAACGGATAAGTTCGTCTGCAGCTACGGAGGCGGTCTTGCCTTCAGCGTTGAGGGCCTCGACGATCCGCTTCTGACGGCTATCGTCATGTTCAGCGTTCCAGGCGAGCACATAAGGCGTCATGACGCATGACGTATATCCATGTGGAACATCGCACGTGCCGCCGAGGATGTGACCGATCGCATGGCTTGCGCCCATTGGGACGCCCCCAATGATAGGCAACATTGAGCTCCATGCGCCCATCTGACATTTCAAACGCCCCTCCAGATCGCTCGGATCGGCTTTAGTGCGTTGCAAGCCTTCGCCGAGGAGGCGCAGGGCATTGTCAGCCAGACCGTCTGCGAAGTCGTTAGACAGGTGTGAAGCAAGCGTTTCAATGGCGTGATCTACTGCGCGAACGCCGGTGGACAGCCACAGCCATTCCGGCGTGTGGATCGTAATGGCGGGATCCAGAATGACAGCTTTCGGTGCCTTATTTCTGTGCTCATACCCTTGTTTGTGCTGAGACACTTCATCCGTGGCGCCGGAAAGAGCGTTGAACTCACCTCCGGATAGCGTCGTCGGGATGCAAACAGTGCGGACATCAGGGCCCGCGTCCGGATCGCCTGCGATCGGGTTCACGACTTGACCGTCTTCGGTGACGTAAACCCGAAGACGTTCCATATCTTCGGGCTTATCAACGCCGTGCTTCAGCAGCAAAGTTATGATTTTGCCAGCATCGGTAACCGACCCGCCGCCGACTGTAATCATAAGGTCGATATTGGCGTTTCTGGCCGCTCTGGTCGCTTCAATAACCGATTTGCGCGGGGCATGAGGAGGGATGCCTGACCAGGTAGCGGCATGCCGTGACCCTAGCGCTTTTTCGATGTTGGCGATCTCCTCCGTGTTGTTGCGGAGAAAATGGCTCGCAAGAATGAAGACGTTCTTTGCGTCTTGCGCTTCTGCAATTTCGAGCACGGATTCGGCTGCGGGCTTACCAAACACCACCTGTTCGGTGGATGTAAAAATCATCTGTCCGGTCTGCATTTCTTTTCCCTCCCGGTCAGCAAGTTCGTGCCTGCTAACTCAATCAATATACTGTTCGGTATATTAATGGGCATTGAGTAGTTTACGAGTCAAGTCTGGTTTTCTGTTCTAAAGATGAATTCCAATGAAATCATTCCGAACCATCTGAAAAATCTATAAAAAAATTCAAATAGTGCTCTTTTCTGCGAAGGTTCGTTTCAAGATTAGTAAGGATGATACCCGATTGGAGTGAATCTGATCTGGGGCTTGCAATTCAAATATACCGAGTAGTAGAAAAGGAGAGAAAAGGTATTTTAGCGGCGAATTTGACGATATCGTTGGAAGCAGACCGCCACGAGGAGACGCATATGAATTCAGTCACTGGCAGGCAGATCGATTTGGAAGAGGTTGATATGAATCTCCTCCGGGACGGTGTCTTTAAAGCCAATATCCCGTCGCTGATTATGTGTCTTGTTCAGATGACCGGAGATAATGGGTGGATGCAGCCGCCTTATCGTCCAAATCGAGGGCGAGGTCTGGACGATAATGATGATGGCGGCCTCGACGAATCTGTCCAACAAGAGATCCGACAAGCTGCATTTGATGCCATCGTGGCGTGGTTGGGCGGCAAGCCGCTCGAGATCGAACGACCACCCAATCCTCAACTGGCTGAAATGCTTGAGGCCGCGATGGGCGAGACAGTGCCTGTCGAGTACGGTGATATCGTTGCAGCTGGTATGAAGTTCGACGAAGAGCCGCGCCCAGCGCTCAACTCCGACAAGACTGCGATTATTATTGGTGGCGGGATTTCCGGAATGTGCGCAGCCATAGAGCTGCAGCGGATGGGTATCTCTTACAAACTCTTTGAAAAGAACACTGAGTTTGGGGGAACATGGTGGGAAAACCGCTATCCCGGATGTGGTGTGGATACGCCAAGCCTGACCTATACGTTCTCGTTCCGACCAAACGACTGGTCGAAATATTTCCCGCTTCGTGACGAAATCAAAGATTATCTTCTGGATACAGCGCGCTCATACGGCCTCTACGATCATACGCAGTTTGAGACCCATGTAGAAGACGCCGTCTGGATACAGGATCAGAAGAAGTGGCGCGTAACCGTGACGGGGCCAGATGGTGAAACAGTGGTTCACGAGGCTGACTTTGTCTTCAGTGCTGTTGGTATTCTCAACATTCCAAAATATCCGCATATTGACGGCCTGGACAGTTTTCCCGGCGAAGTCGTACACACCTGCCGCTGGCCTGATTCTCTGGACTTGAGCGGCAAGCGTGTGGCTGTGATCGGCAACGGTGCATCAGCCATGCAGGTGGTGCCGGCTATTGCTGATTCGGTCTCAGAGCTGACTGTTTTTGCCAGATCGAAGCAGTGGGCTGCACCGTTCCCGCAATTTCAGAAACCAATCCCGGATGGTGTTCGCTATCTGATGCAGGTTGTGCCGCTTTATCGGGGATGGTTTGAGCAAAGACTCTCATGGACATTCAATGACCGCGTCCTTGGCACTCTGCATCGGGATCCCGAATGGCCAAAGCCAGACCGTGCGGTCAATGCGATCAATGATGGCCACCGACAGTTCTTCACGCAATATGTGGAACGAGAACTGGAGGGCGATGAAGATCTCATTGAGAAGGTTCTTCCCGATTTCCCGCCTTTCGCCAAACGCATGCTGCTCGACAATGGATGGTATCGAACCATTCGGAAGGATCATGTCCGGCTTGTTGATGACCGGCTACAGTCAGTCGACGGATCAAGGCTCACCGCTGCCAATGGAGAGACGATTGAAGCTGACGTGATTATTCTCGCGACAGGATATGAGACGACACAGGTGCTTGGATCCTATGATGTCAAAGGCCGCGATGGCCGGGTATTGCGAGATTATTGGGGGGAAGACAATGCGTCCGCATTTCTTGGGACTCTCATTGCCGGCTTTCCGAATTTCTTCGTGCTGTTGGGGCCAAATGTTGGTTCAGGGCATGGTGGCAGCATGATCCGTAACATCGAAGCACAGGCTCATTACGCAACTGAGATTGTTCGTGAAACTCTGGATCGCTCTGCCGAAACCGTGGAGGTCCGTGAAAGCGTCTATCTCGACTATGAGAAGAAAATTGATGAAGCCCATGAAAAGCTTGTCTGGACTCATCCTGGCACCGAAAACTGGTATCGGAATTCCAAAGGCCGGGTGATTGCAATCACGCCATGGCGAAACGATGCTTTCTGGCGCATGACAAGAAAAGCAGATCCAGATCACCTGGAATTTGACGCCAACGAAAAAGCACCTGCGCACTAATCTGGTTGGGCTGTTTTGTGATGCGGTTGCCAGCTGAAAATGAGGGAAGCAGAACGTGGATTTAGAAAACAAAGCTGTCATCGTGACTGGTGGTGCTTCTGGTCTCGGTGAAGCCACGGCCAGGCACTTTGCTGACAAAGGCGCGAAAGTCGCGATATTTGACGTGAACACTGAGCGTGGTCAGGCCCTGGCCTCCGAGATAGGCGGCAAGTTCTTTGCGGTTGATGTAACCAGCGATGAAAGCGTTTCAGAGGCGGTTGAGGCCGCTCAATCGGCGCACGGCGTGGCACGTATTCTGGTGAATTGCGCGGGCATAGCGCCGCCCGCCAAAGCCGTGGACCGCGAAGGCCAGCCAGTAAAGCTCTCGAAATTCTCAAAAGTGGTTGAGATCAATCTCATTGGCACGTTCAATACGGTCTCGAAGTTTGCGGCGAAGCTACAGGCTGCTGATGCCGATACAGAAGGTGCGCGTGGGGTTATTATCAACACAGCTTCGATCGCAGCCTATGAAGGACAGATCGGGCAAGCCGCCTATGCCGCGTCCAAGGCCGGCGTGATCGGGATGTGTTTGCCGCTGGCGCGCGAGTTTGCGCGTTACGGCATTCGGGTCGTTACCATTGCACCCGGCGTGTTCTGGACACCGATGATGGAAGGTCTGCCGCCTGAGGTTCAGGAGACGCTCGGTAAACAGGTTCCATTCCCGAGCCGTCTCGGCAGACCGGAAGAGTTCGCACTTCTGGCCCAATCCATCGTCGACAATCCACTATTGAACGGTGAGGTTATTCGCTTGGACGGCGCACTGCGTATGGGCGCATAGCACCGGAAGCTTCATCGCAGTTTTGACCCCTGCGCGCGGATATGCTGCAGGGGAACGGTGCCCAAATACCCAATATCGCCTGAACTAAACGAGTGTCGGCCGCTTGGACGAGACTATGGCTCGCCTATTGACGATCGACGCTTCGGGATGGGGACAACAGCACTCGGAGCTTTATTCTGTCTCAGAGCAAGTGGCGGAGAGGAAGGGATTCGAACCCTCGATACCTGTTAAGGTATACTCCCTTAGCAGGGGAGCGCCTTCGACCACTCGGCCACCTCTCCGCACAAGAAGAGCCTCGTTATCAGAGGTTCTATCGATCTGCCAAGTGCGTGAGTGAGAAGTTTTTTGGAAATCTTCGCTGCATGCGGCAGAAAGGCCGGAATCTGCGGCAGAGAAGGTCTGGACCTATGGCCTTCGCTGAACCATATTCCCGCCATATTGAACAGGGATACCGACTCGCGTGCTAGATAAGATTTTCACCTGGTGGAGCGGCTGGACCGTGAATACGTTGTTTGACGTCAAACGACGCTCCGATTTCGTCGGCGAAGACGACTACGGCAACCGGTACTTTCAGGACCGGAAGCCGAGTTATGAAGGCCGTTATCGTCGCTATGTGCTTTATAAAGGTCTGGCGGAACCGTCCAAGGTGCCAGCCGACTGGCACGGCTGGCTGCACTACACCTATGACGAGCCACCAACAGAAACCCCGCTTGTTCGCAAACCCTTTGAAACCGATCACGTGCCGAACCTTACCGGAACGCTTTACGCGTATCGTCCTCAGGGCAGTCTGACGCGCGGCGGAAAGAGACAGGAAGCGGACAGCGACTACGAAGCCTGGAGTCCGGATGCGTAACTCGGTCTTTGAAACTATTCTCGGCGCTGTCGTGATCATTGTCGCGGGCGCATTTCTGGTTTTTGCTTTGTCCTCCACAGGATCATCAGGTGGTGGCGACAGCTATCAGCTGACAGCACGGTTCAACAATGCGGTTGGAATTGAGCCGGGCAGCGATGTCAGAATGTCCGGCGTGAAAGTCGGCCGAGTGGTGTCGATGGAATATGATCCAGAAAAAGCGATGGCGGTGACACGCCTTGCTCTAAGCGATGATATTGAGCTTCCCGAAGACAGCGATGCCAAGATCATTTCTGACGGTCTTCTTGGCGGGTCTTTCGTTGCGGTTGAGATGGGTGGCAGCATGGATACGTTGCCGCAGGATGGGTCTGGAGAAATTATCTACACGCGCGGCAATGTCGACATCGTGACGCTCTTCGCGAATGCCATGAGCAATCAGGGGTCTGACAGTGATGAAGGTTCTGGCGAGTGAAGCTTTCCCGTTTCGGTTTTCTGATTTCAGCTGGCGTGTCTTCAGCGCTTGTCTGCTCGTTTGCAATTGCGCAAACCGCGCCGGAAGAAGACCCGCTGGCAGATTTGTTTGAGCAGAGGCCGACTCAGTCTGAGGTCGACCCACGCAGTCAGGCCGCTCCAGAGTCCCAGCCGCCAGATACTGTAATCCCCGATGATCAGTTTGAGGATGAAGACTCAGTTCAGGACGAAGCCGATAATCCTCAGGGGAGACGGTCTTCGCTGGCGCCGATCTTCGCACCGGATTTTGATCCGGAGGCCATGGGCTATCCAGAGCTGGAACAAGACGGTTCAGGTTTTCCTGCGCCAGACTATGGCGTGCCAACGGAAAACGATCCGGACGGAGACGAAGAGTTGGAAGATGGCTTCGGTTCTGAAGAGGCCGAAGCGGCTGATACAGAGGATGAGGGCGAGTTACAAACACTCGAATATCAGCAACAGCCTGCGGTTCTCCTGAGAGGACTTGATAAAATTTCCGGGCGTTCAACTGACCTCGAAGTCGCCGTTGATTCCGATATCTTGTTTGGCGGTCTGCGGATCACGGTGAAGGCCTGCCATGAGACGCCACCCACTGAACCTCCAGAATCTGTTGCGTATGTTGAAGTCGAAGACTTTGGTTTCGCCATGGAGAATGTTTCTGAACTGCCCGACGAGATCGATATGGAAAACCGGGTGTTCAATGGATGGATGTTCGCATCCTCGCCTGGACTGAATGCGCTTGAGCACCCGATTTACGATGTCTGGGTCATCCGCTGCATGACTGAAGCGCCTGTTAGCGCGTCGGGCGAGAGCGATCTGTAAGCATTGAAATTCGCTTGAATATTCAGGGCGTCGTCCAGACGCCGCTGGAATTCATGGCGCGGTATCGCCTCAATCCCGAACTGCTCAAGGTGCGGATTGGTGAACTGGGTGTCGAGCAAACGGTATCCACCAAGTCTCAGACGGTCGACAAGGTGCACCAAGGCAACCTTTGAAGCATCGCTGACACGCGAGAACATGCTTTCGCCGAAAAACACCCCACCGATCGAGACGCCATACAAACCTCCGACAAGTTTGTTATCCCGCCAGCATTCGACCGAGTGAGCATATCCGCGTCGATTAAGCTGGCTATAGAGGTTCAGAATAGTGGAATTGATCCAGGTCGAGGGCCTGTCATGGGTGACGGCGGCGCAGCCTTCGATCACACGTGAAAAGGCGCTGTCCGTTCGGACCATAAACTGATCTGATCGAACCACTTTTCGGAGTTTTCTAGGGACGTGGAACCGATCCAGTGGCAGAACACCACGTTCTTCAGGATCAACGATGAATAGATCCGGGTCATCCCGATGTTCAGCCATCGGGAAGACCCCATTTACATAATAAGCGAGGAGGTCGTCAGCCGTTAGGTAAGCGCTCATGCTTCCGTGTTGGAAAGGAATCTCTCAAGCCAGTGAATATCATAATCGCCGGCATTTACGTCTGCATCATTCACCAGCCGCTGGTGAAGCGGAAGCGTGGTTTCAACTCCGGAGATGACCATCTCGCCGAGCGCCCGTTTCAGCCTGAGAAGGCATTCCTCGCGCGTCACGCCGTGAACGATCAGCTTGCCGATCAGGCTGTCATAGTAAGGCGGGATCTTATATCCCGCATAGGCTGCAGAATCGAGGCGGACGCCGAGCCCGCCTGGCGCATGAAACTCTTTGATCAATCCGGGTGATGGCGCAAACGTCTGAGGGTGTTCAGCGTTGATACGGCATTCGATCGCATGCCCAATGAAGGGCACATCCTCCTGGGTGAAGCTCAGCTTCTCGCCCTGTGCGATGCGAATCTGCTCTTTCACCAGATCAATGCGGGTGATCATTTCTGTCACCGGGTGTTCGACCTGCAGACGGGTGTTCATCTCAATGAAATAGAACTCGCCATTCTCATAGAGGAATTCGATCGTCCCGACGCCGAGATAACCGAGTTTCTTGATGGCGTTGACGACAGTTGTGCCGATCTGTTCACGCTGTTCAGGGGTGATGGCCGGGGAAGGTGCTTCTTCGAAAACCTTCTGGTGACGTCTTTGCAGGGAGCAGTCACGTTCGCCAAGATGCACAACATTCCCATGACTGTCGGCAATGACCTGAATCTCAATGTGGCGCGGCTTTTCGAGATATTTTTCTATGTAAACGGCATCGTCGCCAAAGGCAGCTTTCGCCTCGGACCGCGCCGTATTGTAAGCCTTGGCCATCTCGTCAGCGTTCTTGGCGACCTTCATGCCGCGTCCGCCGCCGCCCGATGATGCCTTCACCAGAACAGGATAGCCGATTTCATTGCCGATTCGGATGGCATCCTCAGCACTTGCGACACCGCCATCTGAACCGGGCACAACCGGAATACCGACGTCTTTAACAGCCGCTTTGGCGGCAATCTTGTCGCCCATCAGGCGTATATGTGAGGCGTTTGGTCCGATAAACGTGATGCCGTGAGCTTCGACGATTTCCACGAACCGCGCATTTTCGGACAGGAATCCATAGCCAGGGTGGATCGCTTGTGCCCCGGTGACCTCAACCGCCGCCATGATGGCAGCTGACTTGAGATAGCTATCGGTGGCGGATGGCGGGCCGATGCATACCGACTCATCAGCCAGCCGGACATGCATGGCATCGCGGTCAGCCGTGGAGTGCACGGCAACCGTCGCAAGGCCCATTTCCTTACAAGCCCGGTGAATTCGGAGGGCGATCTCGCCGCGGTTCGCAATCAGTACCTTATCAAACATGAAGGGTCCTAGCTGCGCTTCACTTTGAACAAGGGCTGGCCGTATTCGACGGCTTCGGCATCCTGAACAAGAATTTCGACGATCTTGCCAGATATGTCAGCCTTGATCTCATTCATGACTTTCATGGCTTCGATAATACAGACCACAGAAGACGCTGAAATGTCTGATCCAGTTTCAACAAACGGACCAGAATCTGGAGATGGTGAGCGGTAGAACGTGCCGATCATTGGAGAGGGGATAATCTCTTCATCTGCGCCGACAGAAGAAGAGCCACCCTCAGCCGGAGCGGCAGGT
>CETS01161809.1_pt1 | contig 22846 bp, 20 predicted proteins | sample 356391 | NCBI WGS metagenome assembly CETS01 (sample SAMEA2622673, study PRJEB7988) | marine metagenome | isolation source: saline water (ENVO:00002010), including
TGGATATTCGGATGCTGTCCAAGTGCCCAGGTCGTGATCGACGTTCCTGACCGCGGCGCGCCGATGATAAAAATGGGCTTTGGCTGGTTCATACGCTTCACGACTCCCTGCGTGACTTTCGGTCAGATCTTTCTGCCAGCAATAGACTGGCAAGCCTGCGCGTAAAGCGGAAAATTGGCGCGATGTCAAAGCTCCAGCTCATCTCTGAAGAGCTGAGCAACGCCTGTTCAGCTGCGGATATGAGACCTCTCATCAATAGCCTTGTTATGAGGCCTCGGCTTCGGTTAGACCAACTGCGACGATACGAGAGAAGCGAAGCGAAACGCTTTCGCAAGCCGGGGTACGTGATGACAGCAACCGACCCACATCAGGGCGACCAAGCCCTGGGGAAACCGAAAGTTTCGGTGATTATCATCAGCTACAATATGGCACGAGAAGTGCCGCGCACCGTTCAATCGTTTCTGCCACCTTATCAAAGGGGGCTTGAGCCGGGTGATGTTGAAGTCATCGTTTTAGAAAATGGTTCGCCGCATCCGATTGCGCCAGAAATCATTGCGCAATGGCCGGAAAGCGTTCGGTATATCAATATTGAGAACCCCGAAAAATCGCCGGCGAAAGCACTTAATTACGGGGCTGAGATCGCGCGTGCTGACGTGATCTGTCCTCTGATTGACGGTGCACGAATGGCAAGTCCAGGCTTGCTGCAAACAGGCCTGTCAGCATTGCGCTGCGGGGAGCGGACATTCGCCGCAACGATCGGCTTCCATATCGGGCGAAAACTGCAACAGATCGCGGTGACTGAAGGATATAATCAGGAGAAAGAAGACCACCTCATCGCAAGTATTGAGTGGCCGAAGAACGGGTATCGCCTGTTCGATATTGCAGCGCCTGCCGGATCATCCCGAGCGGCCTGGTTCGGTGCCATCGCTGAAACCAATGCGCCGATCTTAACGAAGAAGTTGTTCGAGGAAGTTGGGGGCTATGATGAGCGGTTCAACATTCCTGGTGGTGGCCTGGTCAATCTCGACTTTCTCAATCGTGTCGTCGGTGATGAGACGATTGAATACTTCCTTCTTATGGGCGAGGCGACTTTTCATCAGTTCCATGGCGGGGTGACAACATCACGCCATGTGCAGCTTGAAGAAGATGACGGTGAGACGACCTGGTCCAAATATGTTCGTCAGTATGAGGCGATCCGAGGCGAAGCTTTCTCTACACCGAGCCGGAAACCGATGCTGTTCGGTTCTTTTCCACGTGAAGCGGCAGAGATCGCCCGTAGGGGCATCGTGAATGTGATGAATGCGGGGTGATTGAAAGTTGGGTGGACATGAACCCGCTGCTGGACTTCGCGCGGATCCAAGCATACCAGTTGCCGGATCGTAGGGTGAGCCCAACTACAGAACAAACAGGACACTGCCTTGAATATTGATCAGACCGAATTACCAGGTGTGCTGATCATCACGCCCAGACGATTTGGCGATGATCGCGGATGGTTTTCAGAAACTTGGAATGCTGAACGCCTGGCAGAGGCCGGTATTGAACTGAATTTCGTCCAGGATAATCAGTCCTATTCGTCTGAAAAGCATACGCTGCGTGGCCTTCATTATCAGGCTCCGCCGAAAGCTCAGGACAAACTTGTGCGATGCACGCGCGGCGCCATTCTGGATGTTGCCGTTGATGCGCGTCAGGGGTCACCGAGTTACGGCAAATGGATTGGTGTGGAGTTGACGGCTGAGAACTTCAGGCAACTTCTCGTGCCGAAAGGGTTCCTGCACGCATTTCTGACCCTCACAGAAAATACCGAGGTTCAATACAAATGCACCGATTACTATGCCCCGGAATGCGAAGGTATCGTGCGCTGGGATAGTGTCGGCATTGACTGGCCTGTCAGTGGCACGCCTACTCTTTCTGGAAAAGATGCGGAAGCGCCTGGTTTTCTCGACTGGACATCGCCTTTTACCGGAGGCCCGGCATGAGCAAGCTCCTTGTGACCGGTGGTGCGGGATTTATCGGGTCTGCAGTGATCCGCCAGGCGATCACCGAAGGCTATGAAATCGTCAATCTCGATGCGCTGACCTATGCGGGCTGTCTTGAGAATCTTGCCAGCGTATCCGACAATCCGAAATACGCATTTGAGCATGTGGACATTCGGAACCGCGACGAACTTGATCGCGTGTTTGCCGATCATGCGCCGGATGCAGTCATGCACCTGGCCGCGGAATCCCACGTCGATCGCTCGATTGATGGACCCGGCGACTTTATCGAAACCAACGTGACCGGAACATTCAATCTGCTTGAGGCGGCGCGCGCCTATTGGGTGCGTCAGGGGCGGCCTGAAACCTTCCGGTTTCACCATATTTCGACAGATGAGGTGTATGGGTCGCTCGGCGAGGCTGGCCAGTTCACGGAAACGACCGCTTACGCCCCCAACAGCCCCTACTCAGCCTCGAAAGCGGCAAGCGATCATCTGGTTCGCGCCTGGCATGAGACCTACAGCTTTCCGGTCGTTATGACCAATTGTTCAAACAATTACGGGCCATATCATTTCCCCGAAAAGCTGATCCCGGTTGTGATCCTGAATGCCATCGCTGGCAAATCGATTCCGGTATATGGCGAAGGCGCGCAGGTTCGCGACTGGCTTTATGTGGAAGATCATGCTGACGCGCTACTCACCGTTCTTAAAAAGGGCCAGCTTGGACGCTCCTACAACATTGGGGGAGACAATGAAGCGCGGAACATTGATCTCGTGCGGATGATCTGCGCCATTCTGGATGAAGTGCGTCCAACGGACGGACACTATGCAGACCTGATTACTTTTGTCACAGACCGGCCAGGTCATGATTATCGCTATTCCATAGATGCCTCACGCATCCGCGAAGAACTCGGCTGGTCGCCGCGTGTGACGCTGGAAGAGGGACTTCGAAAAACCGTTTACTGGTATCTGGAGAATGAAGCGTGGTGGCGCCCACTGGCGGATCGCAAGGGCGTAGGACAAAGGCTGGGTGTCGATCAGGCAGCTTCTGACAAAAAGGCAGAGGCAGCGTCCTGAGGGACGTTGCTGCTGAATCAGGAGCAGGCGTTTATATGCAGCAGTTGAAAGATGGAATCATGGACGCCATACGTGGCGCGGCGCTTGTCCAGATCTGGTGGGCGCTGGCCCATGATTTCCTGAAGAAGCGTTTCCGCCGCAGCGCAATCGGACTGTTGTGGGTGCCCCTCAGCTTTGCACTGTTTATTACCGTGAAATCTATCTTCTTCGGTAGCAGGCCGACAGGTGACCTCGAAAACTTCGTCGCCTTTATCATCGTGGGCTATTACTGCTGGACCTATATCTCTGGCATGTTGTTATCTGCGACGAGTGCCTACGTGAATTCTGTTCACTGGATTGAAGGCGTTCAACTGCCCTACAGTGTCTATCTCTATCAGACAGCCGTTCAGGAAGTGATTTTCTTTGCCTTGTCGGGGATCGTCGTTGTGGCGGCATTCATCCTTCTGGATGTGCCCATCAATCCGCTTATGTGGACCATCATCCCTGCTCTGGGTTTTTATGTCCTCAGCGGAATCTGGACGACATTTCTTTTCTCTTCCATTGGGCTGAAATACCGCGACCTCACGCACGGTATGCAGGCTTTTATGCGCGTTATGTTCTTCGCAACGCCTATCCTCTGGTCACCCGAACAGTTCAATTCGGAGTTTGTGAAGACGCTTTGCCTGATCAATCCTTTCACGCACTATCTGGCTATTGTTCGCGAGCCGATTATCTCCGGGACGATCCCTGTGTTGAGTTGGCAGATCGTAGGCGGGGTGACACTGGTCGGCTGTTTGCTTGCGGCGTTCAGTTTCAGCCTGTCGCGAAAACGCCTGGTGTATTGGATCTGATATGGCGTTCCTCGAGTGCAAAGATGTCAGCGTTTATTACGAGATCCGGGATAAATTCGCGCGGGATCAGCTGAGCAGCACACGCAATTCCGATCCGAAAACGCGACGGATGAGTTTTCGTCTGTCTGAGAAACATGGTGGTCAGAAAATCGCGGCGCTGGAAAACATCAGCTTCCGGTTGGAGAGCGGCCAGCGCCTGGCATTGATCGGGTCGAACGGTTCGGGCAAATCAACCCTGCTGAAAATCCTGGCCCGGATCATGCCGCCGACATCGGGCGACTATATTTGCGAGGGCGAAGTCAGTAGTCTCTTGAAGCTCGGGGTCGGTATCAATCCCGCATCGACTGGTATGGAGAACATTCGCCTTGATGCCCTCATCCGCGGCTATCGCGGGCAGGCGCTGAAAAGTCGGATCGAACGCGTGCGAGAATTCAGCGACATAGGCGAATATGTCTGGCTGCCTGTGCATACATATTCTGCAGGCACGCTGATGCGTCTGCGCTTTTCCATGGCGGCCGTTGATATGGCGCCGGTCGTGCTGATGGATGAGTGGATCGCAACGGGCGATCAGTATTTTCGCGACAAAGTTACTCGTCACTTGTCCCAGCAGGCCGAGCAAGCATCCGTGCTGGTTTTGGCAAGCCATAACCTCGAGCTTCTGAGGAAGATCTGCAATGTCGGCCTCTATCTGAAAGACGGCAAGGTGGAGGCCTTCGACGATATCGAAACGGTGTTGAATCAATATCTCCTCGACTCATCAGATCAGATGAGTTTCGAGGCTCTGAACTCTATGGCGCGGCCTATGGACGAGCTGGAGAGCAAGGGAGTCTTTCCGGGGAAAGAGCGCCGCGCGGGATTCGCTGACGCGACGCCGGGCGGAATCTGGACAACTGGTGAAGACTCTCATTTCACATTGAGGCTGAACCGCCCTGCGAGCCGGATTTTCCTCTGCTATAGCCCTTTCTTTGGTTCGGAAGAGCTCAACACCCCCCGTAAACTCGTTTTCAGTGTTAACGGGAAAGAGCTTACCTCGGAAATATTGGAGCCTCCTGCGGAAGGCGGTGCCAAATTGAGAGGCGTTGCGCTTCTGGATCTTGGTGGGATCAGCAACACGTCAAATCCAGAAATTTCGATTCGGCAGACCCGGCTCTCGGACGCGCCAGGGCCCGGCCTGAAGCCGCCGACGCTGCTTCTGAGGTCTATCGTCCCGAATTAGTCAGTGTCTTACCAGCTCGTCGCGGACGGATCGCTGACCACTTGCATGGCACCTCGGGCCGGGTCGGCGAATTCGGGAATGATCTCTCTTATTGCGAGGGTGCCTGGTCCTGGCGTGTGGTAAAGCAGTTTGTAATGCTCGCCATCAGATCGGTAGAGATAGCTCAATTCGCCCGGACTCTCAGGTAAGGCGTCGATATAGTCCGGCGCGAGTCCACTAACCCAGTTCTCGGTATTTGTTCCCCACTTCGTTCTCTGGCCATCCCAGCCATCTGATCTGGGGTACTCACCATGATCATGATGATAGGCTTCGAGCGCAGATGCCAGCTCGAGCAGGTCCAGCAATTGATCTTCCCAGATGCTCAATTCGCTGCGTCTTGATTTCCACTGCAGCACCTCAAGCCAGGTTTTGTTAAGGTCTTCTGGGCTGGTGATGGAAGAGTCTTCTGATTGAAGACATTCTGCAATCCTGATTGTTCGCTGCGTCGAACCCCAGGCATTCAAATGGTATTGGGTGTCGAGAAAGCGCTCTGGCGCCAACAGAGCCGAGTCGAGGCTGCAGGGGGTCGAAACGTCTTTACTGTTCAACAGGCTATACAGACGCTCCACTTCAGCTCGACTGCCTTTGATGTCGTTAAATTGTCCTGGCGCGTATTGCATCAATGGAGGAGGAATCAGAACGAAAGTGATTCCTCTCTTTTTGAGTCGCGCTGAAGCTTTCGCCACGCGGTCGATATAATCTTCATTTAAGCGGTGCGGACGAATTGTGACGCGCCGGCGAGGGTCATTTCGTGATGACGCGGCCTGTTTCTCAGGAGCCGATGGAATGTAGATAGACCCAGAGGAATCCAAATGCAGGAAGGAATAATACTCCTGAGGCTTGGGAGCCATGGAATCTCGGGCGGACATCCAGATCGACATTACGTTTTGTCTGGAGCTGAAGGTCTCCTCGCGTGTGCCTCTGGTCAGGCGCTCTGACGTGAGAAAATAAAGTCTTTCCGTATTTGTGCGCCATCCAAGCAGAAAAGCGTCAAAAGGATCTGAGTGATAATTTGCCGTTCGCCAGAGAAGAGCCTGTTCCTGTTCGAAGGTTGTGGCGCTAATCCGATAAAAAGCTTCAAGTTCGAACGCGGCGACGACGAGATCGCCTGGTTTGGCGATCCTCTCAGCGCGATCCAGGTGAAAGTCGATAGAGAAGCCGGCATGCGTTGAAAGATTGATCACCTCTCTTCCTGTAAGCGCGCTGAGCGTTTCGCCATCTACGCCGAACAGGCCGCTTGATCCCGCGACAAAGATCAGGCGTCCATTCTCATCACCTGACGTTTCGGCAGCGATCGTATCTTGAACCTGCATGACCGGAAGTAGCCAGCGTGCCGCTGGCGTTTTTGAGCCATCCAGCAAATAGGGCAGCGCCGCGACGAGGCCGATCGTCGACAGCATACCAAGAAGAAGAGCGATCCATCTCATGCTGCAATCATGCTCCTAGAACTGGAAGTACAGGAATTCGGACGGGACGGATGTTTCCATCATGCGTTTGACCGCCATAGTGCCAACAATCCCGACGAGGAAGAGCGCAAACCAGACCAGTGGTCCGCGCCGCTCCGTGACCTCATCGGTAATCTGATGACTGTTCGGTGCAAAACGTACAATCACGACGAACGCCGCCAGCAGACCCCAGACAAAAAGCGGCACAACCCCGCCCTGTACAAAGCCGAAACCTTGACCGCCCAGCATCGCTGCACTGACCGTGACAGCGTCACCAATGGTTTCCGCGCGGAAGAACACCCAGGTAAAGACGATGAAGACGAACGTCATCATCCACGCAATCGGTGTCCAGATGCCGATGCCTAGTCTCGACCACACACGGTTCAGTGCGAGTGCGGCACCGTGCAATGCGCCCCAAACAACAAATGTCCAGGCTGCGCCGTGCCAGAGGCCACCCAGTAGCATGGTCAGGAAGAGGTTGAGATAGGTGCGGGCCTTGCCGCGCCGATTTCCGCCCAGCGGAATGTAGAGATAGTCGCGCAACCAGCGGGACAGGGTCATGTGCCAGCGCTGCCAGAAGTCCTGCAGGCTCTTTGCCTTATAGGGCGAGTTGAAGTTCTGCGGCAGCCGAAAACCGAACAGGAGGCCAAGGCCGATGGCCATATCGCTATAACCAGAGAAATCGAAATAGAGCTGCATGGTATAGGAGAGCGCCGCCAGCCATGCATCTGACATCGTGAGCTCGGACGGGCTCGCGAAGCCGGCACTTGCCCATCGTGCGAAGGTGTCGGCGATCAGCACTTTCTTAGACAGGCCGATCAGGAACATGACCGTTCCGGCGAGAAAGAAGCCAGTTGGGCGAGGTGCTTTCAGCTGTGGGATCAGCTCGTCATGACGAACGATCGGGCCCGCAATCAGTTGCGGAAAAAAGGTTACGAAGGCGGCGTATTCATCGAACCGCACGCGCTTTGTTTCAGTATAGGCTTCATCCACGATGAAGGCGATTTGCTGGAAGGTGAAGAAGCTGATCGCCAATGGAAGAAGCGGCGCTTCAAAGCCGGCAATTGGAAGGTGAAGCACATCGTTCACAAAGAAACCGGAATATTTATAGAAACCGAGAAGCCCCAGATTGGCGGCGACGGCAAGGGCGACTAAGAGGTGCTTGGTCCTTCTGGAACTCTGTTTTTCGAGCAGCAGATAGGCGCCATAATTGAAGCCAACTGATGCCAGCAGAATAAACAGATAGCTGAGTTTCCATTGCGCATAAAAGACAAGGCTCGCAATGACCAGCAGGGGTATGGCGAGTGCCGGCACAAATCGTCTGCAGAGAAAAAAGCCCAATAAGGCTGCTGGCAGAAACCAGAAGAGAAATGCTTCAGAATTGAACAGCATACAGCCCGAACCCCAATACTATCGGCGATTATGAAGGCCTCTGAAAGTGAGGTCTATAGCCAACGCCATGTCGTTAAACGGCTGACGTTGATTGGTGGGTTTAGAACTTTGTTGGCGGTGGCTTCAAGTTGCAAAGCTCACGAGCACCAGATTTTAGAATCTTTGAAAATGCTGCACCAAAGAGACTGGCGCGTTTCAGTCTTCGGCTTGTTCGATCCAGTCCATGACCAATTTCGGCCAGGTGGCGAGGGGTGTCTCTTCGATCCCGCGCAGTCCGAAGCCGTGGCCGCCATTCTCGAAGATATGCAGCACCGCTGGAATGCCAGCAGCGCGATAGGCCATTGCGAGCTCAAGGGAGTTCTCAACCGGCACAGAGGTGTCGTCCAGGGCGTGAAGAAGGAAAACCGGCGGGCCTTCCGGGTTCGGGGCGGTCGTCAGATCATAGGCTGCAAGTGCAGCGTCCTCCGGCGTTTCGCCGAGAAGGCGGATTTGAGACCCTTTGTGGGCGGTGTCTGTCCCCAAGAGCGCAACGGGATAAACCAGGACACTCTTGTCGGGCCGGGCCGAAAGAGTGTCGGCCTGATCTGCGCCTTCATAAACCTTTGCGTCATAACGCTGGGTGAGCGAACCAGCCAGATGACCGCCCGCGGAGAAACCCATAACAATTTCGTCGCCGTCGATGTCATTCTCCGACTGCAACTGACGGACAAGGCGCATGGCGCGCTGGGCATCCTGAAGCGGTGTATCCGGTCCCGCCGTCCATCCCTGATGCGGAAGACGATAGTCCATCACGTACACATCATAGCCAAACTGGTTGAAGTAGCGGGCGCCTTCATAACCCTCCTTTTCGACGACCACATGATTATAGCCTCCGCCGGGGATTAGGAGGATAGCGTCGCCATTTGGCTTCTTCGCGTGAAACACTGAGAGCGTGGGGCTCGTCACTTCATGTACAGCCCGGTCTGGCAGACCAAAACGATTGTCGCGCTCGACATAGTGTTGATTCAGCTCTTGGATAGTATCGCCGGGTGGGCCATCTGGCCAGATCCGAAGCGTCTCATCGGGCTGGCGATCTACATCCACGATGAAGCGGTCACAATCCTTACTGTCCGAAATCAGGCGTTCATGTCCAGGCAGGGGATAAGCAATAATCAGGACCAGCGGCTCTTCGCCAACCTGATCGATCCCCACATTTGCACCATCATAGAGATAGGCGGACATGCCTTCGGTGAGTTCAGCGGTTTCTCCGTCCGACGAAACAATGCCTTTGCCAGAGACAATATAGTAGACTTCATCATGGGCAATCACATGTTCGCCTATGGCGGATCCCGGATGAAGTGACCGTTTGCGAAATTCCATTGTCCGGTCTGGAGAGACATCAGAAATCCGGTATGCGGTGCTCATGCCGATCTTGCCATGCGGCGGCGCTTCTTCGCTGATTACGTCCTGTTCGTCGACCACGACCATGGGCGGCGCTGCGTGTGCCTGCATAGCAGCGGTGACGGCGAGAAGGCTGATAGCGAGCTTGCGGATCATAAGCTGCTCCTGATTAGAAGAGGCTTGGCAGGGTCAGCGAAATCGCCGGAACGAATGTAATGAACATCAGCGCCAGCAATAGCGCACCGTAGAACGGCCAGATGGTTTTGACCGCTTTCTCAACGGGTATTTTGCCTACCGCTGCACCCACGAAGAGCACAGAACCCACCGGTGGCGTTACGAGTCCAATGCCGAGGTTCAGCATCATGATGATGCCGAAGTGGACGGGGTCCACGCCGACTTCCATGACGACTGGAAGGAGGATTGGCGTTGTGATCACGATCAGCGGCGACATGTCCATGAAGGTGCCGAGCAAGAGCAGGATGACATTAACGATCAGCAGTACCAGAATCGGGTTGCGCGTGATCTCAGTAATCATGTCTGCGAGCTTGGTCGGCGCTTCCAGAATGGCGAGCGCGTAACCAAAGGCTGTCGCGGCCCCAATAATCATGAGGACCATGGCTGTAATTTTCACAGACTGGATGGCCGCTTGGGAGAAGCGCTTCCAGCCGAGCGTTCGATAGACAAAGGCACCAATAATCACCGTGTAGATGACGGCAATGGCAGAGGATTCAGTCGCTGTGAAAATGCCCGAAAGAATGCCGCCCATAATAATGATGGCCGTCATCAACCCTGGAATGGCAAATGCGACGGCTTTGGTGAATTCGCGCCAACCCGGAAAGATACCCGCCACATAGCCGCGGTTCTTCGCGACGATCCAGGATACAAACATCAGAAGAATGGCTGTGAGTGCCCCAGGAACAATCCCGGCAAGAAACAGATCACCAATCGAAACGCCAATGCCGGTTGCGGCAGAGTAAATGATCATATTGTGCGACGGCGGAATAAGCAGGCCAACAATAGCTGCCGTGACGGTGACGTTTACCGAGTAATCGGCATCATAGCCTTTTTCCTTCATCAGCGGCATCATGACGGAACCCATGGCCGATGCGCTGGCAATGGCAGAGCCTGATACGGCGCCGAACAGGGTGGATGCGCCGACATTCACAGCGCCCAGCCCGCCACGGGCCCGGCCAAAGGCGGCCTCAGCAATGTGAACCAGCCGTTCGGCAATACCGGAACGATACATGAGATCGCCCGCAAATATGAAGAACGGAATGGCCATCAGGGTAAAGACGCTCACGCCTGAAGCCATGCGCTGGAAGACAACAACCAGCGGAATATCGAGAACGAAAAAACAGGCGATTGACGCTGTGAGAAGCGAAAACGCGACGGGAACGCCGATCGCCAGACAGCCGACCAGCACCAAGAGCAATACAGCTAGCTCCATCGGGGATCCTCCTCATCATCGACATCCTCGCCTTCTGCCTCTTCCAGCAGACGTTCGAGGGAAAACAGTGCAATCAGTAGTCCGCTGATGGGCAGGGCCAGATAGGCAACGCCGCGGGGCAGACCCAGTGATGGGATGACATGCTCCCAGGTGCGGATGACGAGTTCGCTCCCCCAGATAAGGAGGGCGATGCCGCATCCGGCAATAATAAGATCAGAGACAATCCGCATGATCCGTTTGGCCCTGGGCGGCACGGCGTTTTCCAGGGCGACGATCCGGATGTGAAAACCTTCGCGGACGCCAGCAGCGGCTGCTAGAAAGACGTACCAGATCATCAGGGTCAGTGCCGCCTGTTCAGACCAGGAGGGGCTGGAATTCAGGACGTAGCGACCAAATACCTGCCAGCCGACAATCACTGTCATGAGGACAAGGCCGAGCCCGGCAGCTTTCAGCAGCCAATCCGCGGCATGGTGGGTTACCTTTGCCAGATCACGTCTCATGATGCGGTCTCCAGACGAGCGCCAATCTGCTGAATATCATCCACCAGTTTCTGCTGTTCCGGGGTGACGATGAACTGATCCCAGACAGGCTCCATGAGTGACTGGAACGCTGACAGGTCATCGACTTCATTGACCTCTATGCCGGCCTCCAGAAGTCGCTCGCGTGCGCCTGCAACACGCTGGTCCCAGAGCTCGCGCATGACAGGTACGGACTCCTTGGCTGCGGCCACGACAGTTTGCCTGTCTTCGTCGGACAGCTTGTTCCAGCGCGAGAGCGACATGACCAGAATTTCGGGTGCCATCACATGGCGGGTCAGACTGTAATAGGGGGCGGCCTCGAAATGGCGACCTGACTCGTATGATGGCCAGTTATTTTCCGCGCCATCGATCACGCCCTGAACCAGAGACTGATACACTTCACCCAGAGGCATTGGCGTCGCATCAGCGCCGAGGGCACGGATCATTGAGACATAAAGGTCTGAGTTCTGAACCCGGATCTTCATGCCATTCATGTCTTCGGGTGTGCGAATGGGCTGGCGTGTATTGTAGAAGCTTCGCTCACCTGAATCGTAAAAACACAGACCGATAAGATTGTGCTTCTCCAGCGATTTGAGAATCACATCGCCCGGCGCGCCATCAAGGCTCTGTCGCATGTGCTCGGTGGAGCTGAAAAGAAATGGCAGAGATGGGATCAGCGTCATCGGCTCGATCGCATTGAGCGGAGCAAGGTTCACCCGGTTGAGGTCCAGCCCGCCAAAGGTGGTGATCTCAAGCGTATCGCGTTCTGAGCCGAGCTGACCGCCTGCATAGATGCGGATGTCGAGACGCCCGTCGGTCATCTCACGCAAGCGTTCTCCCATGAAGCGAACAGCCTGCACGGTCGGATAGTCGGACGGGTGTGTATCAGACGAGAGAAGGGGGCGAGTCTCGCTGCCGCCACAGCCGGCAACAGACAGGCCCGCCGCGCCAGCAAGTCCGGTTTTTAACACCCGTCGTCTGCTCAAATGAGATGCGAAGCTCATTGGCTAGAGGACCTCCCTGAATTTCTTGGTTTTCTCTATATCTAGCAGATCTGCGTAAGCCGCCTCTACGCCGTTCTGGAACGCACTGTTTTCTGCCAGTGAACCGAAAAGAGTGCTGAGCCTGAGGAACAGCCTTGAGTCTTTTTCGGGGTTATCCGTCGCCTGTTGCGCCAGCGCACAGAGCTCATCAGCCATGGGGTCTGTAATGACTGTGTAGCTTCTAGTCATGCGGACAATGAACCGCATCCATGCGGCGACACCGTAACAGAGATGCGTGATCGGACGCCCGGCTTCGAGATTGTCAGACACAGTATCAAGGAGCCGGATAGGAAGCTTTTTCGAACCATCCCAGGCGATTTGGCTCAGCTTATGCTGGATCGCTGGATTGCGGAACCGGCGGAGCAGGTCATCAATATAGGTTTGCAGGTCGAGCCCTTCAGGTGGAGCGAGAGAGGGTAGGATTTCTTCTGTCATCATGACCCGCAGAAAGCGGGTCAGGTCCGGATCACGCATACCCTCGGCAACGCTCCCATAACCAAAGGCGAGCCCCAGATAGGCCAGCGTGGAATGGGCACCATTGAGCAGGCGAAGTTTGGCCTGTTCATGCAGTGAGACATCATCGGTCAGGATGGCACCCACTTCATCCAGTGGCGGAAAGTCTATTCCTTCCACGCGTTCAATCACCCAAGACGTGAAAGCTTCGCGCTGGATCGGCCAGGCATCAGCGTAGCCGCAATTCTCCTTCACGCGCTCAATCAGCGCCTCATCGGTGGCAGGTGTGATGGAGTCCACCATGCTGGACGGGAACCGACTTCCATTTTCAATCCAGTCGGCCAGTTCCGGGTCAATTGCCTGAGCGAATTTGAGGATGGCAGCTTTCAGTTTTCTGCCATTGGACGGCAGGTTATCGCATGACAGGACCACCAGGCCGCCAAGGCCTGATTCACGGCGTTCCTTCAGGCCTTTTACGAGCCAGCCGATTGCGCTTACTGGTGCGTCCGGTGTCTGCAGGTCTGCAGCGATATCCTCGTTTGTCAGATCCAGTTCGCCGTTATGATCGAGGCAATAGCCTTTCTCTGTGATCGTGAGCGTGATCAATTTGAGCCCGGTTTGCAGGAAATGGTCGAATGCAGCAGGGTCGCCAATGTGTTCGGCATCGATCAGGCTACCGATCAGGCGGTATTCAGTTTGTTCATCCAGTGTGACGAGCGTGTAGAGGCCATTCTGATTAGCCAGGGCGTCTGGCGTTTTTCGCGACCGAAGAGCGACTGCGACGACACCCCATTTGGGTGAGATCGCATTCAGGCGGTCAAAATAATCCATCTGATGGGCGCGAAAAAACGCGCCAGGTCCGAAATGGAGAACAGAGACAGGCAGAATAGACCGCTCAAATCCTGGTGCTTTGACTGGCATTTCGTCCAGTCTGCTCAGCACCTGAGTGTTAAGTGGCGGTGCTTGCAATAGCGCATCGTTCACAGCGTCACTCCTCGTTTCCAGATGGCAATCGCCCGTTCACCGTTCTTTTCGCTATAGGTGCGTTCGCCGCTTGCGACGGCGATAATTTTTTCGAAGAACTTTTCAGCCACCTGGTCCCGCGAAGGCGCTTTGAGAATTTGGCCCGCATCAAAATCGATCCAGTTAGGTTTACGCTTGGCCAGATCGGAATTGGAAGCGACCTTCATGGTCGGCACGGGGAAGCCAAGTGGCGTGCCGCGCCCTGTGGTAAAAAGAATGACTGTCGCGCCAGCAGCAGCAAGCGCTGTGCAGGAAATGGCGTCATTACCGGGGGCTTCCAGCAAGGTCAGGCCGTCGGCTGTGACCTGACGCGCATATTTGATCACGTCCCTTACGGGAGCCTTTCCGGCTTTCTGGACCGCGCCAAGTGACTTTTCTTCCAGCGTGGTGATACCGCCTGCCTTATTGCCGGGAGAGGGATTCTCATTCACCGGATGACCCTGGCGGACGTAATAGTCTTTGAAGTCATTGACGATATTTGCGATGGCGACACGAACATTCCGGTCGGGAGATCGCGCGATCAACAGATGTTCGGCGCCGAATATCTCTGGTATTTCAGTCAGTATGGCTTTGCCGTTTCCTGCGGTGACCCAGTCGGTCACATCGCCCAATAGGGGATTTGCCGTCAGCCCGGACAGAGCATCTGAGCCACCACATTTGAGACCGATGACGAGGTCGGAAAGGCCGCACTCAGTGCGCTGATCTTTCGAGGTGATCTCGAGCAGCTCTTCCACTGCGGTGAGGCCGTCTTCGATCTCGTCTGCCACCATTTGCGAGCGGACAATTTTGACGCGCTCTGAAGGCAGGCTCACTTCTTTCAGAAGCTCGTCGGCCTGATTGGACTCACATCCCAGCGCGACCAGGATCAGACCGCCGACATTTGGATGACTTGCAAGTGACGCCAGAAGCGTCCGCGTATCGGCCAGATCATCGCCCAGCTGAGAACAGCCAAATGGGTGGGGAAGGGCAATCACATCATCGGCGCGACCGTTCAGCTTTTCTCGCATTCGGCTCGCGATCTGCTCAGAGGTCCGCGCCACGCATCCAACGGTGGGGATAACCCAGATCTCATTGCGCGTTCCCACGCGCCCATCTGCGCGGCGATAGCCCATGAAGTGAGCTTCGGACGGCGCTGTTCCCTGCATTTGCGCGGGCTGACGGTCCAGATCATAGGCCTGTGAGCCGATAAGCGCCGAGTTGAGATTATGGGAGTGAATGTGCTCGCCAATTGAGATGTCGCGGCTCGCCGTTCCGATTTTCTCTCCGAAACGATAAACATCATCGCCTTCTGACAGAGCGGTAAGCGCAAACTTATGGAATGCCGGGATATCGTTCTTCAAAGTGACCGGCTGACCGTCCACTGAAACCTCGGTGCCAGCTTTCATGTCTGCCAGAGACACAGCAACGCTGTCAGCCTCCGCTATGCGCAGGACTGCCGTGCGATCCAGTGTTTCAGCTTCGGCAGATGACACGTTTCCAACTTCCCGACGGGTTCCGTGGCGCTGCATTTCGCCCGGAACACTTGTTTGAATTTTGATCTATGGTAACCGGTGTCATAAGAAATGCAACTCAGTTCTCTGCGCGGTGTGATGTAGCATGGAACCGACCATAGGGAGACAAATTATGCTCACCCAGAATAAGCAACGTCCACTCGAACTGAACGAAGATCGGCTGTTCTCATCAGACCCGGTACAGCGCGAAATCAGCCGCGAGCTTTATGCCGAAGTCAAAGATCTGCCGATCATTTCACCACATGGTCACACCGATCCGACATGGTTCTCGGCAAATGAGAAATTTGGCAATCCAACCGAGCTGTTCCTCGCGCCGGATCACTATATTTATCGCATGTTGTTCAGTCAGGGCGTGAGCCTTGAAAAGCTTGGCGTGCCGAGCCGAAGTGGCAAGCCAGATACCGACCCGCTGGAAGCCTGGCGCCTGTTTGCAGACCATTATTATCTCTTCCGCGGGACGCCGACGCGCATGTGGCTGGACCACGTCTTCGCCAAGGTGTTCGGTATTGATGTGCGGTTGGATCGCGGTACAGCAGATCACTATTACGAGGTGATCAATACTGCCCTGCAGACCGAGGATTATCGACCGCGCGCCCTGTTCGACCGGTTCAATATTGAAGCGATTGCGACCACTGAAGGCCCGCTCGACTCGCTGGAACCGCACCAGATCATTCAGGCGTCAGACTGGGATGGCAAAGTTATCTCGGCCTATCGTCCGGACAATGTGGTCGATCCTGAGCATGAGGGTTTTGTCGACTCTCTCAAGGCGTTTGGAGAGCTCACTGGCGAAGACACCATGAGCTGGAAGGGCTATCTTCAAGCTCACCGCAAGCGGCGCGAAGACTTCATTGCTGTTGGCACGACATCTTCTGACCACGGACACCCAACAGCCCGCACGGCCGACCTTTCGGACGCGGACGCTGAGGCTCTGTTCGATGTGGTCAAAGCGGGCAAGGCCAGTGCAGAACAAGCTGAGCTTTTCCGCGCGCAAATGCTGACAGAGATGGCGCGCATGAGCCTTGATGATGGCCTGGTCCTGCAGATTCACCCTGGCGCGCGCCGCAACCACAATCAGGCGCTGTTTGAGAGCCATGGTCGAGACAAAGGCGCTGACGTGCCGAGCCAGACTGAATACGTGCAGGCACTCAAGCCTCTGCTCAACAAATTTGGGAATGATCCGCGCCTCAGCATGATCGTCTTCACTCTGGATGAAACGACGTACTCACGCGAACTTGCGCCACTGGCCGGGCATTATCCTGCGATGAAACTCGGCCCTGCCTGGTGGTTCCATGACAGCCCTGAGGGCATGCGCCGTTTTCGCGAAATGACGACTGAGACGGCAGGTTTTTACAACACGGTCGGCTTTAATGACGACACCCGCGCTTTCCTTTCGATTCCGGCCCGTCACGACGTGGCGCGCCGGGTGGATTGCGCGTTTTTGGCAAGGCTGGTTGCCGAGCATCGCTTACAAATCGACGAAGCGCACGAAGTGGTCGTTGACCTTGCCTATAATCTCGCAAAGCGCGCCTATAAGCTCTAGGCGCGTCAGTGCATCCAGCGCTCGGTTAGAAGTTCAGCCTGGCCGCCATACAGGCGGACTTCCCATGCCGGGTCGGCAGGCTGGCCTTCAGCGAACAGCTCATAGATCACGGCGCCATCGGTCTGCAGGCTTTCGATGATTCTGACAGGCTCCGCGCCGTCAGAGGCTTCCAGAGCGATGGCCTTGATGTCGGCGGGGACGTCGCCCCAATCGAGGTCTCTCTGTATCTCGACGATCTGAGCACCGGCATCAGTCATCAGAACATCGAATTCGAGCTCGCTGCCATCGCTGAGCTCGCCCTCCACGTCATAATAGACACGGCCATCCCGCACCTTCTTCAGAACTTCCTCGACGGAGAATTCGGGACGTTCGGCGGAGATCACCTTGACCACGGAGGCGGGGAGGTCAGAAGGCGCGATCTCTGTCGTTTCGACTTCGTCTGCTGTGGTGGTGGCGCAGGCCGCGAGCCATGCGCTGGCGCAAACAGATACGAGAATAGATCTGGCGTTTTTCATCTTCATGTTCCCCATTGAATGAATGGTACTTTGGCGAACAGCTCGCGCTCGCGCTTACGTGGGTCGTTGACCAGCCGTGTGTTCGCGTCGAACACCATGGTCTCGCGATCCGGCACAGTGTGCTGATCCCAGCTTGGAATGCCCGCATGGTTCGGATCGCCCTTGCGCGCGAGATTGATGAAGGCTGTCGACAGCTGATCTGCCACCCGCATGGCGGTTGGCCCGGTGCCGGACATGGCGCCATCCTGAGCAAGATTGTCGAAGGCATGTTCAATGTCGATGGTGTGTGGCGCGCCGCGTTCTTTTTCGGCAGCGGGTAGGTCAAATTGATAAACCCAGGTTGGCGCGCCCTGTCGCGCACGCGCATCAGATTCTTCTACTTGACCTCGCCAGCTTCGTCCGGCCGTGGTAGCCTTGAACATGATTTCCGCTGGTCCGAGGTCCGGAAACCATTCCCGGTACTTTTCGACGACCAGACCCGGATGGATGTCGCAGCGAAGCTGAACTTCCAGAAAGTCCGGTAGAGTTTCCCAGGTCAGTGCAAAGGCCTCATCACGCCACAGGAAAGCCTTGGTCTCATCAGCCGTGTTGCCAAGGATCATTGGGATGTTGGCGGATTGGGTCGGTGCGTCGGGCCAGAATGGGTGGCGCGTCAGCATCCGTTCATCCAATACCGGTCCCATATACAGGCTGTGCGCCTCATTGATGGGGTCTCGCGCAGCCAGTCCTTCCAGAAGGCGAGCCGATGGGGCGGACAGAAGAGCCTCCGGATCAGTAATTCCCGTCTCTCTCAGGAAGGCTTCAGCGCGGGCCGTACCGTTCAATGGCCCGCACGCTGTCACCTGCTGACCGCTCATCGTAGCGGCCGACTGAAAAAGCCCGTTCGCGGCTGGGGTCGCCATCATGGTCGCAATCTTTGCGCCACCCCCGGACTGGCCAAAGACCATAACGCGGTTCGGGTCGCCGCCGAATTGCGCTGCGTTTTGCTTCACCCAGTTAAGGGCGAGGATCAGATCCCATTGTCCGGCATTGCCGCTATCAGGAAACAGGCCGGGAAAGAGGCGATCGAGATAGAGATAGCCGAAAGCATTGAGGCGGTGATTCACCGTGATAACCACGACATCGCCCTTGGTGGCGAGGCGCGTGCCATCATAGGTCGGCTCAGACCCTGATCCGTTCGAATAGGCCCCGCCATGGATGTAGAACATGATCGGGCGCTTGGCACCGTCATTCAGCCCTGGCGTCCAGATGTTCAGGAAGAGACAGTCTTCATCTTCAACAGGCTGATCGGCCTTTTGCGGACAGGCTGCGCCATAGTCTATGGCGTCAGTGACCTCAGTGCGCATTTCGGCGGCAAGCGGTTTGGCAAAACGCGTGCGGGCCGTGTCCTCGCCATAACGCACGCCACGGAACACATGAACGCCATCAGACACGAGTCCGCGAACTGGTCCCGACGTCGTATTCAGCACAGCGGAGCTTTCAGCGGCATGTGCGGCCAGATTGGCGGCAAAAGGCAGACCGGCAGCGGCGCCGATCACCGAACGTCGGGTGAGATCCATGTTTTACTCCGGTTATTTTTTACCGGCGAACGTCGAGGCCGCCGTCTTTCATTGCGTCTTCAACTTCGCTGATGGAGCTGAGATTGAAGTCGCCGGGAATAGAATGCTTGATCGCACTGGCTGCGGTCGCAAATTCAATCGTGTAATCTGCAGATTTCTGCGCGCGCAAGCAGTGCAGCACACCGGCGGCAAAGGCATCGCCGCCGCCAATCCGGTCCACCACGCCTTCGAGCGCATAGTCGCGAGAGATGGTGCAGCCGTCGCGATCATAGAGCTCGCCAACAAGTGACTGGTTGGAAACAGATGATTGTCCGCGGCGCGTGCAGGCAATCTGCTTCAGGCGCGGAAAGGCCTTAAAGGCGCGTGTGATCGCGGCTGATCGCTCTTCTGGCTCGGTGCCCAGCAGCAGCGCAATATCGCGTTCATTTATGAAAGCGATGGTCGCCGCCGAAAGGAGTTCGCGTAGAATTGCCGGGCCATCGCCAGACCAGCTCTTCCAGAGCGCTTCGCGATAATTCCCGTCAAAAGACAGCTCTAGCTCATGTTCCGTGCAGTATTTTGCCAGCCGTTTTGCAGCTTCGGCAGGGCCAGGGCCGGTGGCTGGAGTAATGCCAGACATGTGCACCAGGCTTACGCCCTCCAGGAGTTTTGCCCAGTCGTAGATATCCTCCGAAGAAGACGCGAAAACTGAATCCGCGCGGTCATAGACAATGCGGGACGGGCGGAGCACTGCGCCCGTTTCCAGAAAATAAAGGCCCATCCGGCCTTCGCCTTTCTGGATTGTTTCAGTCTTCACGCCTTCCCCACGGAGGCCGTTCACAATCGAAGCGCCAAGCGGATTATCCGCAACAGCGCTGATCATGGTGACATCATGGCCAAAGCGGGCGAGGCTGACAGCGACATTGGCTTCAGCACCGCCAAAGTGAACATCCAGCTGGCCGGATTGTCCGAACCTCTCATTGCCCGGAGTTGTCAGACGGAGAAGGAGTTCGCCAAAACAGGCCAGTTTCTCAGACATGATGGGTTATCGCGCCAGCCAGCCGCCATCGACCGGCAGCGTAATGCCCTGAACATAGTTCGAGGCTGCAGAAGACAGGAAGACGACGGCGCCGCCAAGGTCTGTCGGATCGCCCCACCGGCCTGCTGGAATTCGGCCGAGAATTTCTGCATTGCGCGTCTCATCGGCTTGAAGTGCTGCCGTATTGTTGGTCGCAAAATAGCCTGGTGCAATCGCGTTCACATTGATGCCATGTGCGGCCCATTCATTCGCCAGGATACGCGTCAGCCCCATCACACCGCTTTTTGACGCCGTGTAGGATGGAACGCGGATACCGCCCTGATATGACAGCATGCTCGCAATGTTGATGATCTTGCCGCCTTTACCTGCAGCAATCATCTCGCGTGCTACTTTCTGGCTCAGGAAGAACAGGGTTTTGAGATTGATATCCATCACCGCATCCCAGTCTTCCTCAGTGAAGTCGATAGAGTCATTGCGTTTGATGATGCCGGCATTGTTGACCAGAATGTCTACGCCGCCGAGCGCTTCTTTCGTTTCGCTGACAATCTTGTCGATCGGCTCAAGGCTGCCCAGGTCGGCCATGATGACGTGCGCCTTGCGGCCTGCCTTCTTGACGAGCTCAACCGTTTCTGCCGGTGCTGAACGTCCAACAAGTGCCACGTCAGCGCCAGCTTCTGCCAGCGCAACAGCCATGCCCTGACCAAGTCCAGTGTTTGCGCCGGTCACGATCGCGACTTTGCCGTTCAGGTCGAATGGAGTGCTCATAATGGTCCTATTTCAGCTCGAAGTTTCGATATCCGCAACATGTTCAGGTGAGAAAGCGCGCAGCTTGAAAGATCTGACAATTTCCTCTCCCGAACGATATTTTGTTGATCTGGCTCGCTCTATGGTAACCGGTGTCATAACACTCGATCTTTTCGGCTTCAACCGAAAGCTCACCCCCCAGGAGGGGCCGTCGAGCGACGCACAACGATTTCTGGAATGAACTCTTTGGTCAGGCGTGTGGAATGGCCACCCAACTGATCGAGCAGGCGGCGCGCTGCTTCCCGTCCCATTTCTCGGATCGGAAGTTTAACTGTCGTCATCTGCGGCCAGATCCGTGACGCCATCGGTGTGTCGTCAAATCCAACAATGGACAGGTCTTCCGGCACACGCAGGCCTGCCTTGCGGGCGGAGGTGTAAATACCGATCGCCATCTCATCGTTACCGGCGAAGATCGCAGTCGGTCGGTTACTCTTGGAGAGCAGGTTATCGGCGGCCTGCACACCTGTTTCGAAGGTGTATCCAGCTTCCTGGGTGAGTTCAGCGGAAAGCTCGAGCCCGAATTCAGCCAGACCATTTCGGAACCCGTAAAGGCGTTCATGGGCGGAGCGAAAGCTTCGCGGACCATGGATGTGGGCAATACGCTTATGGCCGAGAGTGGCCAGATGGCGCGCAGCCTGTGCTGCGCCCTCGGCATCCTGTGTCCGGATCATGCGATACGGCTCATCCAGCTCCATGGCGGCGATACGCACGTAATCGCAGCCAAGATCCCGCAACCGCTCGGCCAGCTCTTCATCCTCTGAAACAGAGGGCGGCATGATAATGCCTGAGGGGCGGTGACGTTCAAAAAACTTGCAGACTTCATCGCGATAGCCCGGCACGGTGCGGTCGACGGGCTGAAGCACAAGCTGGTAATCAGTGGTCATCAGGACATCGAGAATGCCCCGCTGCATGTTCACCACATACTGCGGGCTCGGATTGTCATAGGCGAGCCCGATCAGGAAGGATTTCCGGAAAGCGAGGGCGCGGGCGCGCGGGTCTGGCTGAAAGCCATATTGCGCAATTACCGCCTCAACGCGTTTGCGCGTTTCTGCACTCACCATGGGCGACTTGTTGATAATGCGGGAAACCGTCTTCTTTGAGACGTTCGAAATCCGGGCGATATCGTTGATCGTCACCCGGCCTTCGCTGGACGGCCCGTCGACCGGAATCTCCGGGCTGTCCTCTTCGTTTTTCTTATCGTTGCTCAACGGTGATCGTCCCGACTTTCAAAAATACATTCCCGAATGCATTTCTGGCGGTCGGCCGTCTTTGCAATCAGGTGCCTCGCGCGCCCTTGCCTGAGTCGAGCGCATTGTCGGATGCTGGTGCCATAGTGGCAAGGTCCCAGTCATCCTCGTTGAATGCGCGGCTTGTTTCAGCCAGATCAGGATAGCCGCCGACTTCTTCCTGGCTGTTGATGATTCCACCGCGCCCTTCGGCGGCATCTGCAGTCACCCGAACATCATGGACATCACGGTCCCAGGGGCGAGCGCCAGCATTTGCCAACACGAAAACTTCAACCTCTTCAGCAGGCATAATGGTGATGTCGTCAAGACTCATGTGAGCACCGTCGGTTTCAATGATCTCGGCTGGACCGGTTTCATATGAGCCGAACATCGGTGCTTCATTGCCCCAGCGGTCCACGGCCAGATTGTCATTCTCATATAGCGAGAGATCGCCAATACCGCCCAGCATGACCATTGGCAGGCCTTCAGCGGTCGATGGTCCATAGCGCATCACGTTAGAAACGAGGTCCATTTCGCCGAGTGTCGGTTCATGTCCTGCCCATTCCAGCGCCTGCAGGTTATAGTGAACCGCACGCTGGCCAGGATTGTAGATGAAATTGTTCACGATCGCGCCGTGCACATCACCTTTAAAGAGCGGGCTGCGCTCAAAGTTCGACGTGTAGAGATTTCCGTAAATAACAATGTCATTCACGTGATCGTGGATGAGGGATCCCTTTGAGTGCTCACCCTTTGCATGGGTGGAGAGGGACAGGCCTTCAGCTACAATATTCTTTGAGAAAACAATGCTGCGAGATGCATTCTGGCGCCATTCTTCCAC
>CETS01161814.1_pt1 | contig 22818 bp, 17 predicted proteins | sample 356391 | NCBI WGS metagenome assembly CETS01 (sample SAMEA2622673, study PRJEB7988) | marine metagenome | isolation source: saline water (ENVO:00002010), including
TCGGGCGCGACGCCAAGCCAGATTTCAAAGGCGTCTGCCGCCTGACCGACGAGCATGGGCAGACCATCAAGAGTCGTCCAACCTCTGGCTTTCGCTTTTTCGAGCGTTGGTTCAGCGGCTTTGCCATAGCTGATATCGACAAAAATACCGTTTTCTGTTTTTGGCAGATCCAGCGAGCCGCCTTCGTGGCCAAGGCTGATTGTATTGATGATCAGTCGCTGTCCATCTGCGGCGGTGGAGAGCATATCGATGCTTTCTGCTTTGCTATTGGCAAGTGACAGATCAGAAATGAGCTCCTCAGCTCGGCTGACGGTTCTGTTCAGAATGTCGATCTTGATGCCTCGCGTTTTCAAAGCATAAGCGACGGCGCGTGCCGCGCCGCCAGCCCCGATCATCAGCGCGCGATTGGGGAGGCTTCTGCCCATACGGTCCAATGACCAGAGAAAACCTGACCAATCCGTATTATGCGCGTTCCAGCCTGACGTATCAGTATTTAATGTCAGTGTGTTAGAAGCCTGAATCTCTCGGGCTGCGCCGGATATCTCGACCGCTGCTTCTAATGCGCTGATTTTATGAGGTAAAGTGACATTCAGGCCGGAAAATCCGGATCGGGCGAGGCCCTGAATATCTTGAACAGGACTTTTCCCACTCATTTCCAGAGCGACATATTTGGCGTCGAGCCCGAGTTGCTCGTACCAAAATTGATGTAATTTGGGTGACAGAGAATGGTGAACCGGATTTCCAACGACACCAAAAAGCTTCAGCGCGGGGGCTTGCGTCATGCCGGGAGATCCCCACGATCTCTGAGAAAGTTGAGAACTTCCAGCAGCGGAAGACCAAGAATGGCGAAATAGTCGCCTTCAACCTTCGAAAAAAGCTGAACGCCCAGCGCTTCGAGTTGATAAGCGCCGACACTTTCATACGCGGCGTCACCAATTTGCTGAAGGTAGTGCTTGATAAAGCTGTCAGATAACGGTCGCATCGTCAGTCTTGGTCGACTGGTATGTCGCCATATCGCCTCACCATTTTGGGAAATCACGGCCGCGCATTCCAGATGGTGTGTTTTCCCTGAAAAAAGTCGAAGCCGCTCAAATGCTTCCTCGTAGGTCTTCGGCTTGTCGAAACCCTGATTATCCAGCGACATCATTTGATCGGCGCCAAGAACCAGGCCGTCCGTCTGTGATGAGACTTTTTCAGATTTCATTTCAGCAAGATATTCAGCCTGTTCTTTTGGACTGAGCCCTTCCTGGCGCATGGCTGCTTTCATGCTGTCTTCATCGACATTGGACGTCTGGACGCGAAACTTTAGTCCGGCATTCTGAAGGAGGGTCGCACGAATCCGGCTGCCAGAGGCGAGAACGAGATGGTTTGACATGATGTGTCAGTCTCCGCTTCTCAGAACATTGAGGATTGAGGCTGCCGTTTCTTCAACAGAGCGACGCGAAACGTCAATCGTCTTCCATTTTTGCTGCAGGAATAACCGGTTCGCCTGGGTTGCTTCGGCTTTAACTGCGTCGTCATCCACGTAATTGGTGTGTTTGGCTTCGTTTAACGTCAGCAGGCGTTGCTGACGGATTTGAATCAATCGTTCTGGCGAGATTTTGAGGCCAATCACAAGCGGCATTTGTCCATCGAGTTCAAGAAGCTGTCTGGGCGGTGGGACACCGGGAACGAGCGGCACATTTGCCGCTTTGACGCCGCGATTGGCGAGATAGACGCAGGTTGGCGTTTTTGATGTTCGGCTGATCCCTACCAAAACGACATCGGCGTTTTTCAATCCGTCCAGGCCCGCACCATCGTCGTGAGCGAGCGTGTAATTGATGGCTTCCATCCGCTCGAAGTATTCCTCATTCAGCGAGTGCTGCGCTGCGGTTCGTTCGCTGGCGCGCAGGCCAAGATGTCGGCTGAGCATGCTGACAGATGCATCAAGTACGGGAAGGACGGGATGACCGTGCGACCGGCAATGGTTTTCAAGCTTTGTTCGCAGGGATTCGTCAGAGATGGTGAACCAGACAACACCCGGCGCGCCATCAATCTCTTTGAGTACTCGATCAAGTTGTTTTGGCGAACGAACAAGATAATAATTGTGTTCCAGCGGCATGACGTTTTCGAACTGCGCACAAGCAGCCCTCATAACGGCATTCAGGGTTTCGCCCGTCGAGTCGGATACCAGATGGACATTGAAATATATGTCGAGCTTTTTACGCGCGTCTCCGACTGGCACCGGCCTTCACCCTTTTGGTTTCTCCACATGATCTGTGGACACATTGTGGATCATTTACAAACTTGATTTCCATCCACAGCGCAATCCACAGGCAGAGTTCTCCTCGCCCGATGTTCTCTTTTTCATTCGCCGCCTGTTGATTGTTTTCTAAGTCAGAGGCTTTGCGCTTGTTTGGCCAAGAAATTTCTTTAGACGATCCCCTGTTCGATCTGTGGATCATATGTGATGAACCATATGAAAACCGCAGGAAAAGTCTCTGGTTAAGAGTTTGTTAACCTACCTAACCGGTTAAGAAATAGTAAATAAATAGATTCATATATAAGGGTAAGGGACATGGCGGGCGCAGAAGACTCTCTCTTCATAAAGACCCTGAAGGGTGAAACGTCGAAAAGACCTCCGGTCTGGCTTATGAGACAGGCTGGACGCTATCTGCCGGAGTATCGGGAGATCCGGGCACGGGCGAAGGGTTTTCTGGATTTCTGTTACACGCCATCTTTGTCTGTCGAGGCGACACTCCAGCCGCTTCGCCGCTATCCGTTTGATGCAGCCATCCTGTTTGCTGATATTCTGCTTATTCTGGATGCGATGGATCGCGGGCTTCGTTTTGAAACTGGTGAAGGCCCGGTGCTCGAACCGCTGGAAAAAGCGTCGGACCTCGAGAAAGTCTCAGCCAATAAGGTGCAGGATCGCCTCTCGCCGGTCATGGAGACCGTTTCTCGTCTCAAAGAGAAGCTGCCCAAGGGATTTCCGCTTATTGGCTTTGCCGGTGCCCCCTGGACTGTCGCTGTCTATGCGATTGAGGGCAGGGGAGGGACCGACAAGTCCAAACCAAAGCTTTGGGCTTATACGCGTCCTGACGACCTGAAATTTGTGCTGGATATCATCACCGATGCGACAGTGGAGTATCTGAAGGCGCAGGTGGATGCTGGCGTGGATGCGCTCATGCTGTTCGACTCCTGGGCTGAAAACCTGCCGAGTAACGTGTTCCCATGGATCGTGACCGACCCGACCCGAAAGATCGTTGAAAAACTGCGGGCTGATGGGGTTACCGTACCGATTATCGGTTTTGCGCGTGGCTCGGGTGCCATGCTTCCGGCTTATGCAGCGGGAACGGGTGTGAATGCAGTTGGGCTGGACACTGGTCAAGTACTTGAATTTGTTAATGAAAGTCTTCCGAAGGGCTTCCCGGTTCAGGGCCAGCTTGATCCTTTGTCGCTTCAGGCAGGTGGACAGCAAATGCTGGATCGCACAACCGAAATCATTGATGCCTACAGGGCCGACAATCGACCGCTGGTCTTCAACCTTGGACACGGTATAAACCCTCATGTGCCGCCAGAGCATGTGGAGCAACTCATGGCTCACATTCAGGCGATGGGCTAAGGATCAGAGATCATGCTGCTTTTGTGGGTCAAAGCCATACACATCATCTTCGTGATTGCATGGATGGCGGGAATGCTGATGCTGCCGCGGCTCATGGTCTATCGGGTCGAAGCCACACCCGGTGGCGAAACCGATCTGATGATGCAGAAAGCAATTGATCGCCTTCGAAAGATTATCCTGACGCCAAGCATGATCCTTGTCTGGATTTTCGGGATTACCCTGGCCGCTCTGCAATGGGATTACATTCACACTCAGATCTGGTTCTGGCTTAAGATTTTGATGGTCGTCGGTATTTCGGCAATCCACGGCATGCTAATCGGTATGAACCGCAAAATTGGGACCGAAAAAGCGCCGAGTTCGAAGGCACTTCGAATGTTGAATGAAGTGCCCTTTATCCTGGCGATTGTCGCGATTATTGCTGTGGTTGTAGAGCCGTTCTGACACCAACAGCCAAGGAACTCTTGACGCGCTCGGGATTTAATGTCTTTGAAGGGAAGCCGCGTTCGCTGGCGTGAGATTCCCACCTCAAAAGCCCCATCTCCTGACGCCGGGTCCCCGGTAGATCTATCCGATAGCATTGAGTCCATGACTGAACAGATAGCTGACATCCAGCAGGTTGCTTTACGCGACCTCAAGGCCAAAAAGCCAACCGAACTTCTCGCATTCGCTGAAGAACTTGAAGTCGAAAACGCCTCTTCTCTGCGAACACAGGACATGTTGTTCGCAATTCTCAAACAACTTGCTGACAAAGGCACTGAAATCGTCGGTGCCGGCGTGATGGAAGTCCTTTCAGACGGTTTCGGATTTCTCCGGTCTCCAGAGTCGAATTATCTCCCAGGACCGGACGATATTTACGTCAGCCCATCGCTGATCAAAAAATACGGTCTGCGCACAGGTGATACCATCGAAGGCGAGATCCGTTCGCCTCGAGATGGTGAGCGATATTTTGCGCTCGTGAAGGCTTCAAAGATCAACTTTGAGGACCACGAAAAAGCCAAGCATAAGATCCATTTCGACAATTTGACGCCGCTCTATCCGGAAGAGCGTCTCCATATGTCGCCAAACGATCCCACAAAGAAGGATCGTTCAGGCCGCGTGATTGATATCGTCGCGCCGATTGGTAAAGGCCAGCGGGCTCTGATCGTTGCGCCGCCGCGGACGGGTAAAACGGTTCTCCTTCAAAATATCGCTGCGAGCATCGAGGCTAATCACCCCGAATGCTATCTGATCGTTTTGCTGATCGACGAGCGTCCTGAGGAAGTCACGGACATGAAGCGCTCGGTCAAAGGCGAAGTCGTTTCCTCGACATTCGATGAACCGGCACAGCGTCACGTTCAGGTTGCAGAAATGGTCATTGAGAAGGCCAAACGTCTTGCTGAACATGGCCGAGATGTCGTGATCTTGCTTGACTCGATTACGCGTCTGGGTCGCGCCTATAACACGACTGTCCCATCCTCTGGTAAAGTCCTTACGGGTGGTGTCGATGCCAATGCGCTTCAGCGTCCAAAACGCTTCTTCGGTGCGGCGCGGAACCTGGAGCAGGGCGGATCTCTCACCATTATCGCCACAGCGCTGATCGAAACCGGATCGCGTATGGATGAAGTCATCTTTGAGGAATTCAAAGGTACAGGTAACTCCGAGATCGTGCTTGATCGGAAAGTTTCCGACAAGCGTGTCTTCCCGGCGATTGATATTCTCAAATCCGGCACACGGAAAGAAGAACTCATCACGCCAAAAGAGCACCTATCGAAAGTCTATGTTCTTCGCCGCATCCTCAACCCAATGGGGACGGCAGACGCAATCGACTTCCTGCTCGATAAATTGCGTCAGACTAAGGATAATGACGAGTTCTTCCAGTCCATGAACAACTAACAGACTGTTTCACGTGAAACACTCCTGATGCTCAGCGATGACCGAATTCAACTCTGACACCATCATCGCTCTGTCATCTGGCCAGGGCCGTGCCGGGGTCGCCGTGATCCGGATTAGCGGTCCGAAAGCCTTTCAAAGCGCCACTGATCTGACAGCAAAACGCCTCCCGCCACCACGGGAGGCGGTTGTGCGTTGGGTGGTGGATGAGGATGGCTTCCGTGTGGACCAGGTGCTTCTCGTTCGTTTCTCGGGACCTGAAAGTTTTACCGGTGAAGATGTCGTAGAACTGCACTGTCATGGGAGCATGGCGGTTGTGTCGAAAATACTTCAATTGGCCACTCAGACATCTGATGTGAGACTTGCAGAAGCGGGGGAATTTTCGCGCCGCGCCTTCGAGAATAACAAACTTGATCTTCTTCAGGCCGAAGCTATCGCAGATCTGATCGATTCCGATTCAGAGGCGCAACTGAAACAGGCGGCGAAGTTTCTTGCCGGTGACGCATCGGAAACGATTTCGGGTTGGCGTCGTGTTCTTCTTGAAGCCTCGGCGCTGCTGGCGGCAACGATCGATTTCTCTGACGAGGGGGATGTTTCGGAAGATGTTCATCTTCCAGCAGTCCGGCTGCTTGAGGGTCTCAAGACAGAGTTTGAGACGAGCCTTAAGAACTCGAAGAAAGCTGCTCGCGTCAGAGACGGTGTTCGGTTGGCGATTTTGGGAAAGCCCAATGCCGGAAAGTCATCCCTCATAAACGCGCTATTGGCGCGGGAGGCCGCCATTGTTTCTGATATCCCTGGCACAACAAGAGATATTGTTGAATCGCAAATCCTGATTTCTGGTGTCCCTGTCACAATTGCGGACACGGCCGGCCTTCGGGATTCAGATGACCCAATCGAAGCTGAAGGTGTCCGACGGGCGATTCAGTGGGCTGAGACTGCAGACTTGAGGCTTTATCTGTCGCGTTTGGATGCCGGTTCAGATTCAGTGCGTCCTGTAGAGCTGAAAGACAATGATCTCTGGATTGGATCACAGTTAGACCGCGTGAACATACCAATCCGCGCCGACTACGATCTCAGGATTTCCGTCGCGACCGGAGAGGGAATGGACAGACTTGCGTCAATTTTGACTGAGCGAGTCGCCGACATGACATCCGAGAGCGAGGCACCGGTTGTTGTGCGGCTTCGACACCAGAAAAATCTGTCTACTGCTCTCGAAGCAATTTCTCAGTCGCTGACCCTTCTTATTGAATCAGGGGATGTTGATCTCGCCGAATTTGAGTTATCTATCGCTCGATCAGCGCTGGACCAGATTTTAGGTCGCGTTGATGTTGAAGATATTCTCGGCGAAGTCTTTGCGGGCTTTTGTGTCGGGAAATAGTGTTTCACGTGAAACAATAGACGACCTGGAGTGCGCTTTGAGCGAGTTTGATGTCATTGTTGTGGGCGGGGGTCATGCCGGAACTGAGGCGGCCTGCGCGTCAGCGCGCCTGGGTGCCCGAACAGCGCTCGTCACTTACAAGGCCGACAAGATCGGAGAAATGTCGTGCAATCCGGCCATTGGTGGATTGGGAAAAGGCCATCTTGTGCGCGAGATTGATGCGCTCGATGGCGTGATGGCGCGCGTTGCTGATCAGGCTGGAATTCAATACAGGCTTCTTAACCGATCCAAGGGGCCGGCCGTTCAGGGTCCTCGATCGCAAGCCGATCGGAAGCTCTATCGCGAAGCCATGCAGCGCGAGATTGCCGCGACCGAAAACCTGACGGTCATTGAAGATGGTGTTGACGACCTGATCGTGGAAGATGGCAGGGTTGCGGGCGTCGTCTGCCAGACGGGTGAACAGATTCGCGCGGGCGCCGTTGTTCTGACGACTGGTACATTTCTTCGCGGTCTCATTCATCGTGGCGAAGAACGGATTCCGGCCGGTCGTGTCGGGGAAGATCCGTCTAATGAATTGTCGAAACGCCTGATGGCGCTCGAACTTCCATTGGGTCGACTGAAAACAGGAACCCCTGCGCGGCTGGATGGTCGAACGATCAAATGGGATCAACTCGAGCGACAGGAAGCAGATGAGACACCCGTCCCTTTTTCGTTTCTGACAGATTCCGTCACAGTGCCGCAGATCGCCTGTGGTATCACTTGGACGAATGCTAAAACCCATGAGGTTATTCAAAACAACCTGACGAAATCTGCGGTTTATTCGGGAGCCATTGAGGGTAGGGGGCCGCGCTATTGTCCGAGCATTGAAGACAAGGTTTTCAAGTTTGCAGATCGCGACCGCCATCAGGTTTTCCTGGAGCCGGAAGGACTTGATGACCACACGGTCTATCCAAACGGGATTTCATCTTCGCTACCCGCCGATGTGCAGGACGCATTCATTCGGACCATCCCGGGGCTTGAAGATGTTACGATCATCCAACCCGGTTATGCCATTGAATACGACTATGTTGACCCAAGAGCTTTGACGCGAACTCTGGAGGTAAAGGTTCTGCCGGGCTTATATCTAGCCGGGCAGATCAACGGAACCACGGGTTACGAAGAGGCTGCCGCGCAGGGTATGATGGCCGGACTCAACGCAGCAAACCGAACGACACGGCCAGGCAGTGAAGATTTTGTTCTCGATCGGGCTGAGGCGTATATCGGGGTGATGATCGATGATCTGATTACGCGCGGCGTGACAGAACCCTATCGAATGTTCACATCGCGCGCGGAATTTCGACTTCATCTGAGAGCCGACAATGCCGACCAGCGTCTGACCAGCCGCGGAAGGGACTTCGGATGTGTTCGTGAAAAAAGATGGACGGCATATCAGAAAAAATCTGCTGCAATCGGGTCCTCCATTGACCGTCTCAGGCGTTTAACCCTTACGCCCAATGAGGCCCGAGAAATTGGTATCGATATGAAGCTTGATGGTCGACGTCGGTCCGCCTTCGAGCTGCTGACCTACTCGGAAGTCACAGCTGACATCCTGATTTCGCACTGGCCGGAATTAAGCGATATCGACACAAAGATCTTTGAGCAGGTCGGGATTGAAGCACGTTATGCTAATTATATCGATCGCCAGGCGGCTGACATAGCGGTGCTTCGAAAAGACGAAAAGCGGCGGATTCCTCCAGACATTGATTACAGCCAGGTCGGCTCGCTCTCAAACGAAATCAGAGAAAAGCTCGACCGTGTGAGGCCTGAAACCATATCTCAGGCACAGCGGATAGAAGGCATGACGCCGAGCGCGATCCTCGCCGTTCTGAGTTACCTGAACAAAAAGGCGAAGTCCCGTCCGGAACTGAAACAGGCGCAAGGCGCGTGACACCAGCACAATTAACTGACCGCCTCGATTTCGATGTTTCACGTGAAACATATGAGAGGCTGAGCGCTTATCACGATTTGCTTCTCACCTGGAGCAAGACGCATAATCTGATCGGCCCTAAAGAACGTGATGAGATTTGGGAGCGGCATATTCTCGACTGTTTGCGCGTGTGGCCGCTCGTCTCGTCTGGCGAAGACGTTATGGATATTGGAAGCGGAGCGGGACTTCCGGGGATAATTCTTGCCGCATGCAGTGAGGGCGGTCAGACTTTCCATCTCGTAGAGTCGAATGCGAAACGTTGTGCATTTTTGCGCCACGTTTCGCGCGAACTCGACCTTCCGGTTAATGTGGTGAATGACAGGGTCGAAAGCGTTTCACGTGAAACATTTTCTCACATTACTGCTCGCGCTGTCGCCGATTTGACGCTTTTGATTACCCTTTCCGAGAAATGGTTGGAAAAGTCGGCAATTGGGGTGTTTCTTAAGGGGAGAAACTGGAAAACGGAATTGACCGAAGCGCTTCGTTATTGGAATTTTAATCATAAACTCACGCCGGGAGAAAAAGACTCTGGCGGCGTGATTCTCGAAATCTCGGAGGTACGTCGTGTCTAAAACTCGAATCCTGGCGGTCGTGAACCAAAAAGGCGGTGTCGGCAAAACGACGACTTCCATTAATCTTGGAACGGCTTTGGCAGCTGTTGGGCGTAAAGTGCTCATTTTGGATTTCGATGCGCAGGGAAATGCGTCCACTGGACTAGGCGTGGGGCCTCAGCAACGTGAGATCACCAGTTTTGATGTCGTGGTTGATCGGATCCCGCTGGAACGCGCGGCGGTAAAGACGCTCGTACCGGGTCTCGATCTTGTTCCCGGTGATGAAAACCTCGCTGGTGTAGAGACCGCGCTTGCCGATGATCCGAAGCGGTCGTTTCGACTTCGCGATGCACTACGCGACTATCGCTTCCGCGCGGGTGATGATGCATATGACATCATCCTTATTGATTGCCCGCCCTCACTCTCTTCACTGACGATTAATGCCATGACAGCAAGCGACTCGCTTCTCGTGCCGCTGCAGTGCGAATTCTATGCGATGGAAGGCTTGTCTCAGCTGCTGCGCACCGTTCAGATTGTGAAAAACGGCCTTAATCCCGATCTCGATATTCAGGGCATCATCCTCACCATGTTTGACAAGAGAAACCGTCTTTCGTCAGAAGTTGAGCAGGAAGCGCGCGAGAAGCTTGGCGGAAAAGTCTACATCTATGAGACGGTTATCCCGCGCAATGTGAAACTCTCCGAAGCTCCGGGTTATGGGAAGCCGGCGCTGCTTTATGATTATAAATGCCCTGGAAGTGACGCCTATATCCGCCTGGCGTCGGAACTTCTTCACCGTGAACGGTCTTTGGTTGCGGCCTGATGTCAGACGATAAAAAAACAAAAAGTTCGCGCCTCGGCAAAGGACTGTCGGCGCTTATTGGTGAGTATGAGTCACTGGAAACGCCTGAGGGGGCATCGTCGTCGGCGCGGGAGGTTTCCATGCTGCGCCTCAGTCGCGTCCGACCAAACCCGAACCAGCCCCGCAAGCAATTCGATAAGGACAAACTCGAAGAACTCACGCGATCTGTTTCAGGTCGCGGCGTGCTGACCCCGATCCTTGTTCGCGAGGTGTCAGCAGAAGATCATGACTTTCAGATCATCGCTGGTGAACGTCGCTATCGGGCGGCCCGAAGCGCGGGTCTCGACACGATTCCGGCGCGTATCCTCAAGTCGAATGATGTTGAGCTTCTTGAGATTGGTCTCATTGAGAACATTCAGCGTGAAAATCTCAACGCGATGGAAGAGGCGGAAGGGTATCACTCGCTGATCACCCGATTTGCGAAAACGCAGGAAGCTGTGGCTGAGTCCGTCGGGAAAAGCCGGGCGCACGTTGCCAATATGTTGCGTCTTCTGAACCTGCCAGATTCCGTCCGAGAGCGTCTCCGCGAAGGCGTTATCAGTGCCGGCCATGCGCGGGCGGCGCTCGCAGCCGACGATCCTGAAGGCGTAATCGATCAGGTGATCCAGAGAAAGCTATCAGTTCGCGATACTGAGAAATTGGTGCGCAAACTGGCGGCGGGTGATCTCACCGCTGGTGGTGCTGCCAAACAGCGCTCACAACCTGAAGAAAAAGACGTTGATACAGAAGCGCTGGAAGCCGATCTCTCTCGCGCACTTGGGCTCAATGTCGAGATCAAATCGACGGCAAAGGGCGGCGAGCTGAAAATTCAGTATCGAGATCTCGAACAGCTCGATGATATCTGCCGTCGATTGAGCAGACAATAAACTATAAATAAATCAAGCAGTTAAGCTAGACCTAGCTTCGGCCTGAAGGGCAAGTGACATCATCAGTTCGCGATCACTCGTTTCGCCGACTGAGATGTCACACAAGCCGTTCGCTTCAAATCCGCGACTTTCATAAACGCCAATGGCGTGCTGATTGTTCGCCCATACGCCAAGCCAGAGCTCATCTGCTCCTCGTTCAGTCGCCCGATCAATTGCCCAGCTCAGCAGAATACCGCCAACGCCGACGCCGCGCCGGGTTTCTCTGACGTATAGGCGGTGAAGCTGAAGGGAGTTCTCTTTCCCGTTTTCGACAAGCAGAGTGGTTGGACCAATCTTGGCATAGCCAACCAAGCCGTTTGGCGCCTCAGCCACGCGATAGTCCGTTTCAGGGTTTTGAAGGTCTCTTCCGACCCGATCAACAGAGAAATAAGTCTCCAGATACTGGTCGAGGTCTGACTTCTTATACACTTGGCCAAAAAACTCGGCGAAAGTCTGACGCCCAAGATCAGCAATACGCGCTGCATCCTCGACTTTGCCGTCGCGAAATCTCAGATTCATCGTGCGCGCTTGAACCACTACCTTGCCCCCAGGTCTGTTTCATCGATGAAGCTACGCATCCCGTTGGCGAACAGGACGAGTTTTGCAAATGTCCATGCACCGGACTGTTCCAAATCTGCAAGTAACAATTCTAATCTCTCGTAGCTTTCAGCGTTTTCCTCGACGAATTTCTCGACAACCTTCTGTGCTGCTGAGAAATCGTTCAATTCGAGGCTCTCGTGATTGGCTGAGATCTGCTCAGACAGATTATTCTGCTGAACCAGAAGCGTTTCAACCAGTCCGCGGACAGCAAGTCTGTCCCAGTGTTGATCAAGTTTTAGTGTCAAAGCCGTCTGACGGAGACGGTCAAAGCCAAACACACTTCCCACAGCACTAAAGAGGCATGCCGCTGGCAGAACATCCTGCCTGGTCCGGTCAGCCAGATCAACGATGTCTGTTGCTGAGGTCATGGATAGGATCATCGCGACATTATGCGCGATTGAATTAGGTGCACCATCATCTCGATAGCGTGCCTCACGTTCTTCCAGAACATCAGTTTCGTATGGCGAAAGTGTGTCTTTGCCTGACTGAATCAGGCGCGCCACATGCGGCTGATAGTGATCGACGATCTCGCTGATATTTTCTGCAATGGAGCGGGTTCGGGCAAGCCAGAAAACTTGACGACGCAGTGCATTGATCAGGTCGAGACGGAGCCCGATCTGAATATCGGCAGGGACCTGATTGTCCAGCTCGTCAATTTTTTTGAGAAGCGGTGATAGCGAGAAGATTTCCTTAGAGGCGATAAAGGCTCGTGCAATTGCATCCGTTGCGACGCCAGCACGCTCTTTTACGCGGTGAACAAAGGTCGGACCACCAAGATTAATGATGTCGTTCGCCAGCTGCGTTGCGATAATTTCCCGCTTCAGGCGGTGAGAGGTGAGGGCATTGTCGAACCGGCGCAATGGTGCAGGGAAGTAAGATTTGTACATCTCTTCCAGGAACGGATCGTCAGGAACAGTGCCTGCGACCAGCTCATCGAACAATGTCAGCTTGGCGTAAGCCAGGAGCACAGCGATTTCAGGCCGTGTCAGACCAGACTTCGCCTCGTGCAGGCCACGGATCTCTTCTGACTTTGGAAGGCCCTCGACTGACCGGTTCAGAATACCGCGCGCTTCCAGCCGCTCCATCATACGTTCGTGAGAGTCGAGGTCCGCTGCGGCTGACGCTTCTGCAACACTGAGTGCGCCGGTCTGGTCATAATTGTGTACCAGAACCTTTTCGGCCACTTCATCGGTCATTGAAGCGAGCAGATCATTGCGCTGGTCAGCTTCAAACTCTCCGGCATCAATCGCAGCCTTCAGAAGGATCTTGATGTTCACTTCATGGTCAGAACTGTCCACGCCGGCTGAGTTATCAATGGCGTCGGAGTTGATGCGGCCACCGCGCTGCGCAAATTGAATACGCCCAGCCTGTGTGACACCAAGGTTTGCGCCTTCGCCAACGACTTTCACATGCAAATCATCAGCGCTCACGCGGGTGGCGTCATTCGATTTGTCGCCGACCTGAAGATCTGTCTCAGTTGTGGCTTTCACATAGGTGCCGATGCCACCAAACCAGAGGAGATCGGCTTCCGCTTTCAGAATGGCCTGGATGAGTTCGTTCGGTGTGAGCGCCTCATCTTCAATCTTCAGGAAATTGCGAATTTCATCAGTTAATTCAATACGCTTCGCTGATCTTGGAAAGATCCCGCCGCCCTTTGAAATCAGTTCTTGATTATAATCGGACCAACTTGAGCGGGGCAGATCAAACATGCGCTTGCGTTCCTGCCAGTTGGCTTCCGGGTCATTCGGATTGGGGTCGATAAAGATATGAAGATGGTTGAATGCCGCTTTCAGATCGATCGTATGTGAGAGCAGCATACCGTTTCCGAAAACGTCTCCCGACATATCGCCCACACCGATGACAGAGAAGCGTTCGGACTGGATATCTGTGCCAAGCTCGCGGAAATGGCGTTGTACAGCGACCCAGGCGCCACGCGCGGTAATACCCATTTTTTTATGGTCATACCCGGCAGATCCACCCGAAGCGAAAGCATCCCCAAGCCAGAAATCATAAGACAGGCTGATTTCATTTGCGATGTCGGAGAAGGTCGCTGTCCCTTTATCCGCGGCGACGACCAGATACGGATCGGACTCATCCCAGACAATGGTTCGCTTCGGATTGCGCAGAGTGCCATCCATGAGATTGTCGGTGAGTGTCAGCAGCGCTGAAATGAAGGTCTTGTAGGCGCGAATGGCTTCGTCACGCACGGCTTCGCGATCGCCGTCCACCGGTAATTGCTTTGGATAGAACCCGCCTTTGGACCCGACGGGAACAATGACGGCGTTCTTGACCTGCTGAGCTTTGACGAGGCCCAGAACTTCTGTCCGGAAATCATCACGCCGGTCAGACCAGCGAAGCCCGCCACGTGCAACGGGACCAAACCTCAGGTGAACGCCTTCCACATGCGGTGCACACACAAAGATTTCGCGGTAGGGGCGCGGCTCCGGCAATGCCTCAAGCTCACGGCTCGCAATCTTGATCGCGATGTGTGCATGGGGCTCGCCATGTTCGTTCAGCTGGAAGTAAGAGGTGCGCTTGGTTGCGTGAATCAGCTCTGAGAGTCGACGCAGAACACGGTCTTCATCGAGCGATTCTACATCGTTCAGCGCCGCGATCGTCGCGCTGCTCAGTTCCTTGCACTTGGCTTTGCGATCTTCAAGCGACAGATCAAGGTCTGGATCAAACCGCGTCATGAAACACTGAAGAAGCAGAGCGGTAATCGTTGGGTTCTTTGCCAGTGCATTGATCTGAGTTGTCTGGGCGGGATCCAGACCAGATTGCTTGCGATAGCGAGACAGGGTTCTAAAGAGAGCGGCCTGACGCCAGTTTGCACCGATTGCCAGGATCAGGCGGTTAAATCCGTCATTCTCTGTCTTGTTGGTCCAGACGGCCTCGAAGCCTTCCTCAAGAGCCGAGCGGATCTGTTGAAGATCGATCGCTGACATATCATCAGACCGCATTTCAAGACTGTGAATCCAGCAGGGAAATTCATCATCCTGATTGAGGCGTACAGGGAAGCCTTGCTCGCTCTTCACAAAAAGTCCCATGTTTTCAAACACGGGCACAGATGCCGAGAGCTGGATTGGTTTGTGATATGAATAGATACGTGCCCGAATGACGGAAAGTGGATCCCGTTCGTGGCGCAGGGCCCGCAGGGCGACCGGTCGATTGTCCGAAAGTTCGCTGAGAATGGAAATATCCGCCAATGCGACAGCGGGGTCAGTGGCTTCCTTATAAGCCGCATTGAAGGCGCTCGTAATGCGCTCCTCGTCGATCCCGGCCGGAAGTTCGGCTTTGCTCGCACGGACCAGAGACCGGATCTGGTCATTCCAGCTGCGCGCCATCTCGGCGATGTCGCGTTCCAGATCTTCGAGGTCAGGCTCAGGATGATTGGGTTTCAGATCCAGAAGATAGTGGATGCGCGCCAACGGCGTGTCGCCGAAGCTTGGATAGTAGGCCGTCAGTTTTGCATCAAAGGCCAGCTCAAGTCGCCGCCCAATCCGGGCGCGTAAGTCTGAATTGAAGGATTCACGCGGCACGTAAATCAATGCGGTCATGTACCGATCAAACCGATCTTTCCGCAGATACATGCGAGTTTCTGCGCGGTCCTGCAGCTTCAGGATACTGGTGGAGATACTGTGCAGGTCTTCAACCGAAATCTGGAACAGTTCATCCCGGGGGAAGGTTTCCAGAATATGCGTCAATGCGTTGGCATCGTGGCTGTTTGGCCGTTTGCCGGCGGCCGCCATGGTTTGTTCAACCTTCTGACGCACGAGAGGGACATCCCTTACCTGAGCGTTATAGGCTTCGGCTGTGAAAAGGCCGGCAAACCGAATTTCTCCTGTCACCTGCCCGTTTTCGTCATATTGCTTCACGCCGATATAGTCGGCGCGGACCCGTCGGTTCACGCGAGACCGGAGAGTTGCTTTGGCAACGATCAGCGGCGTTGGCTCGTTAAGAAAATCTGAGATCTGGCCGGTGATGATTGTGGGCTCATTGCCGCGCTGTAGAATAAAACGGTTTCGATCGCGGAGAATGCCCAGGCTTGTGCCTTCAATGATTTCTGGTTCTTCGGGGGCGAGGCTCCCATCTTCCGCCTGGGCGAACCGGTAAAATCGGGTACCCAGAAACGTAAAATGGCCGTCAGCCAGCCAATTCAAAAATGCAGCGGATTCTTTAGCGGCATCCGTATCCACGTACTCATTCGCAGCAACGGTTTCCGCAGCTTCGCGCATACGTGCTTGCATGGCGTCAAAGTCATCAACGCTAACGCGCACATCATTGAGCGTTTCGCGAACTTCCTTTTCCAGGGCATTGGCCGTGGATGAATCCAGAAGCTCCAAATACACCTGAATATAGGATTCGCGCTTTTCTGCGCTCGGCTGTCGTTCACCTGCCTCAGAGCGCGTATGCTCGAGTATTGGGTGAAGCAGCATTCCGGCCTGAGTATTGAGATCGCGGCAAGCCCCGAGCACAGACCGCACCAGAAAAGGCATGTCTTCGCCGACGATTTCAAGCAGCGTGAAGTCGACCGCCCCTTCGTCGGAAGAGACCCGTCGCGTTCGGATGAGGGGTTCCTTGCCTTCGCGGATGCTTGACCAGGCCCAAAATTCGCTCAGAAGCTTGGCAACCTCTGCACCGCTCAGACTGGTCTGGTGATTAAGATCGACCGAGGCATGACTCTGCTGAAGGAAGCTTTGTACAAGATCATCTCCTACGCCCGAGGCTCCACTCCAACTCAGAGATTCCGCAGCGGTCATCAGATCTTCGAGAGAAAGGGATTTCTTGAGCGTTAGGGCGGCCATCGAATCGACTCCATTGGAGAGGAATAACATGCCACAATGCGTGGCATTAAAGACAGTGAAGTTTCAATTACTTCAGCTGATAAAGAATGAATTTTCCAGAAAACCAGCGAGTGCCGCCGCAATATTTGGGGGGCGGACCCGTCAAACGGGGACGTGTTTGACGGGTCCTAAGGGCCTCATTCCGCAGGCTGGGTGGGGGACGCACGCGGAGGCCCATTCTGCTCAACCTCCATGCGGAGATCGTAAGCTAAGACGGGGTATATGAGTTCGATTTTAACTTTTGCCAAGCGTAGAAAAAGGGTTTCTGTGCAAAAAGTCAGTTTTCACACATGAACAGTTTGTAATGTCGAATAAATACTGAACAGTTATCTCCAATATGCCCAATCTAACGCGTTTGACTCGATATTACCAGTGTTAACCCTAACGCAATTTAAAACGCACACTTCCGAAAACCTCGTGACAGGCTATAGGATCCGTCTTCGGGTCTGAGGAGGGTGACATGGGTGGTTCGATTTTCATTGGCGGGGCGGGTGAAACCCAAAGCGAGCCGCAGCTTTTGCTGCTCAATCGTGCGAACCGGCATGGCCTGGTTGCTGGCGCTACCGGCACCGGAAAAACCGTCACGCTCCAGATTTTGGCTCAAGGCTTTTCCGATGCTGGCGTCCCCGTATTTTGCGCGGATGTTAAGGGTGATCTTTCCGGCATTTCTCAGCCGGGAAGCCAGGATCACAAGCTCCACCAGGCATTGAACAAGCGCGCGGAAACCATTGGCCTCGATCCTTATAGCTATTCCGAAGCGCCGACTATCTTCTGGGATGTATTTGCCGAGCAGGGTCATCCCGTCCGGACAACCGTGTCTGAGATGGGGCCCACGCTTCTGTCACGTCTTCTCGAGCTGAACGAAGTTCAGGAGGGCGTTCTCACAATTGCATTTGAAGTCGCTGACGATCAGAAGCTCTTGCTGCTGGACCTCAAAGACTTGCGGAAGATGCTCGTATTTGTGGGTGAGAACAGAGATGAAATCGGCCGACAGTATGGGAACGTCTCGCCCGCGAGTCTGGGCGCAATTCAGCGTCGGCTGCTCGTGCTCGAGCGTGAAGGTGGCGAGGTGCTGTTCGGCGAGCCAGCTCTGCAGCTCAGTGACTTTCTGCGCACGACGCGTGACGGCCGCGGGTATGTCAACGTGATGGATGCCACTCGCCTGATCAACAGTCCGCGTCTGTATTGCACCTTCCTTCTGTGGCTTCTTTCGGAATTGTTCGAGGAACTTCCTGAGGTTGGCGATCCGGATAAACCCAAGCTCGTCTTTTTCTTTGATGAGGCGCACCTCCTGTTTGACAGTGCGCCGCGCGCCCTTCTTGAGAAGATTGAGCAGGTTGTGAAGCTTATCCGATCCAAAGGTGTCGGCGTGTTCTTCGTCACTCAGAACCCGCGAGATATTCCGGATAGCGTATTAGCACAGCTCGGAAATCGTATTCAGCACGCGCTCCGCGCCTATACGCCGGCAGAGCGCCGCGCTGTTAAAGCGGCAGCAGATAGTTTTCGCGAGAATGAAGCCTTCAGCACAGAGGAAGTGATCACTGATCTCGGTGTTGGCGAAGCGCTGGTCTCGACGCTGGACGCCAAGGGTGTGCCAAGCGTGGTTGCCCGTACGCTGATCCGACCACCAGCTTCGCGTCTCGGGCCCGCCACGTCTGCTGAGCGCCAGACTGTCATGGCGGAAAGCCCGATCGCTGGTCAGTACGAAGAGGCAGTGGATCGGGAGTCAGCCTATGAGCTTCTTGAGGCACGCGAAGCCAGGGCTGCAAAAGAAGAAGCAGAGCTCGCTGAGCGCGAAGCCAAGGAAAAAGCCAGGAAGGCGCCAAGCCGGCGAAGGTCGTCATCGCGCCAGTCTATCGGGGAGGCAGCCATAAAAAGTGGAGTCCGAGTTCTCTCACGAGAGGTGGTTCGTTATCTGCTGCGCGGTGTTCTGGGCGGGCGTCGCCGCTGACCCGCGTCTGGCACGAGCGTTCTTCACGGCATTGATCTGAGCGCCAAGCAGAAGACAACTCGCGCAGGCGTAAAACCAGAGCAGGACGTTAATGATGAAGCCTGGGGACCCGTACCAATCGCGGTTCACCGGGTTGATTTGAAAATAGGTCGTCAGTCCGATCGTGACAACGGATATCAGTGCCGCAGCGATCGCTGAACCGAGCCAGCCATGAATGGGAAGAATCTGATGTCCGATCAGGCTGGAGGCGTAAACACCGTTCAGCATTCCAACCAGGATCGCTGTCATCAACGTCCATAGGAGTGGCGATATCAGCCAGGTTGATTGAAGCGCAGAGGTGAGGGTGATCGAAACATAGCTCAGAACCGCAACAACCATGGATGCAATAAACACAAAAAACACCACTGGGATCACGAAGAGAAAGGATCTCAGGACAACGCCTGCAATGCCAATTGTGTCGTCCGCTTCAGCGATTTCCCGAAAGCCGAATAGCAGCGACCTTAATGCAGCTCCGGCACTGAACAGTAGTAATAGAGTGTGAAAAATGAGGAGCAGGCTGGACGTGTTTTCTGACAGGCTGAGCCGATACTCAATTTCATTGTTCACCAGCTCGGCAAAATCAGGTGGCAGGAAAACCGAAAGCCGCGCAGACCACAGATGAGCCTCCCGCGGCGAGCCGCTGAGTGTTGTGATCCAGACCAGGATCGCAATAAAAGGGAAGATCGACATGATAGAGTATAACGACAACGCCGCCGCGCGCGTTGGAATGTCATTCTCGGAATAGGCCGCAGCCAGATCGTCGAGAAAAGATCCCTTCAGGCGTGCCTTGAGTGAGCTGAACATGGATCGTCCCGAGATTGAGTGCGACCAGACTGTCGCGATGTGTGACGGTGTGACAAGAGTTTCGCCTTCTGAACAGCGAAAATGGGCCGTGATGCATAATTGCAATCCACATCGAAAGCAGCGTCCCGAAACAAGGGATGGTACCGCTTGTCCCTTTGCGTCCCCTCGCGCTGCGTCATGTGCTCATGGTTTGTAGCCACCTGGAATACGCATGAAGTCCAAGCAAAATCCGCGCCGTGCCCGGCAATACACTTGCGTGATTGTGGCCGATGGATATGGTGCGCGCGAAAATCTGGCCGAAATCGGCCCAATTCAGCAAAAAGAGTCCGATCGTCGATGACAAACCGAACCGTGCCTAAGAAAGTCGTCCTGGCCTATTCCGGAGGTCTCGACACTTCCATCATTCTGAAGTGGCTGCAGACAGAATTCGGATGTGAGGTTGTGACCTTTACAGCTGATCTGGGGCAGGGTGAGGAGCTGGGCCCGGCGCGGGAAAAAGCGCGTCTGCTCGGCATCAAGGATGAGAACATCTATATCGAAGATGTTCGCGAAGAGTTCGTGCGCGATTTTGTCTTTCCAATGTTCCGCGCCAATGCGGTTTATGAGGGCACCTATCTGCTGGGGACATCCATTGCACGACCACTCATCACAAAGCGCCTCGTTGAGATTGCCGAAGAAACCGGGGCTGATGCGATTGCGCACGGCGCAACCGGCAAGGGTAATGACCAGGTGCGTTTCGAGCTGTCTGCCTATGCATTGAATCCAAACATTCGCGTCGTCGCACCCTGGCGGGAATGGAGCTTCAAGAGCCGTGAGGCACTTCTCGAATTTGCTGAGGCGCACCAGATTCCGATTTCCAAAGATAAACGCGGTGAAGCACCGTTCTCCGTTGATGCGAACCTTCTGCACTCCTCTTCCGAAGGCAAGGTGCTGGAAGATCCCTGGGAATCCGCCCCGGAATACGTCCACCAGCGCACGCTGAGCCCAATGGACGCGCCGGACGAGGCCACTGAAATCACCATCGGTTTTGAAAAGGGCGATCCGGTATCTCTGAACGGCGAGAATCTGTCTCCTGCTGACATGCTGACGGCGCTCAACAAGCTTGGTCACGACAATGGCATTGGGCGGATTGATCTGGTTGAGAACCGGTTTGTCGGCATGAAGTCGCGCGGGGTATATGAAACACCAGGCGGAACCATCCTTCTTCATGCTCACCGAGCGATCGAATCCATCACGCTGGACCGTGGTGCCGGCCATCTGAAAGATGAGCTGATGCCGAAATATTCGGAACTGATCTATAATGGGTTCTGGTTTGCTCCAGAGCGCGAAATGCTCCAGGCCCTGATCGACAAGAGCCAGGAAAACGTGTCCGGTGAAGTCCGTCTGCAACTGTATAAAGGCAATGTCATCACAACCGGTCGTCGTTCAGACCAGTCGCTTTATGATGATCTGCTCGTCACATTTGAGGACGATCAGGGCGCTTATGACCAAAAGGACGCCGAAGGCTTTATCAAGTTGAACGCACTGCGTCTGCGAACACTCGCCGCTCGAAATAAGGGCTGATTTTTCAGCAAAAATTCGATTTTTTTGACAGTGATTGCGGGCTTGGGTGTCTGCATAGCCGGAATCAGTCAAAACTCATTTGTTGCGCTTGCACAATCTGGCTGGCCTCGCTAGACGAAGCCGGAAAGGCCTAGCGCGTAGGGGAAATTCATGGACCTGAGTAAGATTTCTAGCGGCAACAACCCGCCATCTGATGTGAACGTTGTAATTGAAGTTCCGCTGGGCGGTGAGCCGATCAAATATGAGATCGACAAAGACTCCGGTGCGATGTTCGTGGATCGCTTTCTTTACACCAGCATGCGCTATCCATGTAATTATGGCTTCGTTCCTCATACGCTGAGCCTGGATGGCGACCCGATCGACGTGATGTGTGTGGGTCAACGCGCACTTGTGCCAGGCTCTGTTCTTCGCGCGCGCCCAATTGGCGTCCTGATGATGGAAGATGATGGCGGCCAGGATGAGAAAATTCTTGCTGTGCCACACAACAAGCTGACCAGCTATTACGACAAGGTAAAGTCGCTGGACGACCTGCCAGACATTCTCCTTGAGCGAATCAAGCATTTCTTCGAGCACTACAAAGATCTTGAGCCGAACAAATGGGTGAAGATCGAAGCGATTTACGGGGTCGAGAAAGCGCACGAGCTGATTGAAGCATCCATCAAGCGCTATAAGGGCGAGATCTGAGTTTTAAAGATCACCTCTGCTGACCCCGGAGTTCTGACCGCCTATGGAATTTGAACTCTGGGTCTCTCTGGTTATCCTCTTCGCCGCTGGCGGGCTGACGCCCGGTCCGGCGGTTATGCTGATTATGGCATCGGCGCTGCGCTATGGTTTTACTATGGCCATGATAGCAGCGCTGGGCATTTGCGCAGCGAATGTCATCTGGATTACGCTCGCGGCTTCGGGCGCCGGATTGATGCTCCAGCAGTTGCCGATAGTTTTCAATGCGCTGAAGATCGCCGGAATTTGCTTCATCCTCTGGCTGGCCTGGAAAACCGCAACCCAACCCGTTTCGACCCATTTTGAGGAAGACGTCAGCAAGGTTTTCGGTAAAAATGCGAAGAAGCCTCCCAAGTATGGGCGGGCTGTTTCACTGTTTTTCCGGGGCCTTGGCCTTCAGATCAGCAATCCAAATGCGCTGGTCTGGTTTGGTGGTTTGCTGCCGACATTCTTCGTCTCTGAACAGTCGATAATCTTCCAGATCTGTGTCATGATCGCCACAGTCACCGTGACGGAATTGTTCGGCCTCTCACTTTATGCGGGGGCGGCTCGCCTTCTCGCGCGGAAGTTCTCAGACCCTGTTTTCGCGCGAATTTTCTATGTCTGTGCTGCGCTTCTTATGGCCGGATCGGTAGTCTGGGCGCTGGTTTCGCAGCAGCTGTCTCATTAGTCACTTCTCCTAATAAGCGAGATTAAGCTGCGCTTCTTTATTACGGTTGTTTCATTCTGCTGGTATAATCCTTCTGGGGTACGGGAAGGCTGAACGGATGGACAGGACACTGAAAACCATATCGCCTGAAATGGATAAGCCGCCGCGCCGCGAGGGACCAAAGCGGAGTGAGGCCTCCAAACAGGCCATTTTAAAAGCAGCGCGCGAAGAACTTATCGAACAAGGCTGGAGAGGCTTTAGCCCGGATCGTCTGGCCAAACGTGCACGAGCCAGTAAACAGACGATCTATCGGTGGTGGCCGAGCATTGCGTCTATTGCCGTAGAAGCGGCGATCTCGCGAGTTGAAGACCCGATTATTGTCAGCAACCAGCCGATTGACGTTCAAATGGCTTCTTTCATCAAGCCGATTTCGGAACTTGCTCGTGTCGGTGACGGTGCGCACCTGTTAAGAAGCGCGCTTCTGGCAGCAGCCGATGACGCGCAAGCTGGTGAAGT
>CETS01008043.1_pt1 | contig 22745 bp, 33 predicted proteins | sample 356391 | NCBI WGS metagenome assembly CETS01 (sample SAMEA2622673, study PRJEB7988) | marine metagenome | isolation source: saline water (ENVO:00002010), including
AATTTTCTCGAAAAAGCGGAGAGCGTGATCGGCTATCCGTGCACAGCGGCCACGCCGTCAGCCGAACGCCAGACTCTCGGTCGTGATCGTGCCATCGGTTTCGAGTGCCCGGATCAGGCGACGCTCGTCGTTTTCCAGCACCAGTGCGGTCAGGTTGCCGGTACGAAAGGCGCCAGTGTCGATACCGATGCGGTAGTCGGTGTGTTCGACGTCTTCAAAGATCGTGTGGCCGTGAACCACGACATGGCTAAGCGGCTCGCGGTGCTTGAGAAACCGGTCACGGATCCAGCGCATGTCGGAGCTTTTCTGGTCCTCGATGCTGCGCTTGGGATCGATTCCCGCGTGGACGAAGACATAATCGCCCGCGATCATGATATCTTCCATCGCGGCCAGGAAGTTGCGGTGCTCTGCGGGTACGAGCTTGTGCAGTTCGGCCTGCAGTTCCTTCAGCGATAGTTCGTTATAACGCTTTTTCTTGATCCCGTAGCTGAGCACGGTTTCACGCCCGCCGTGTTTGAGGAAATGGCGTAGCATCTCCTTGTCCTCGAAGCTTTCGAGGAACATTTCCTCGTGATTGCCCGCGATATAGCGGACGCTGCGCCGCTCGCCCCATTGCATGGCTGTCTCTATCACGCGGGCACTTTCGGGCCCGCGGTCGACGAGGTCGCCCAGAAGGACCACCGTCGTTTGCGCAGGCCCTGCGCGGCGATCGTCGTCTTCGATCGCGACAATCAGTTCGTCGAACAGGTCGCAGCGCCCGTGAATGTCGCCGATGACGTAGTAGCGCTCGCCCTCGGGCACTTTCGGCAAAACCTTTGCCGATTTGCCTTTGCTGAACAGTCTGGCGAGTTTGATCATGGTGAAAATCGTTGGTTTTCTGCGGGTTCTTGAAAGGGGACGCTCCAGATAGGCGCTTGCCGTGACGGGGGCAACAAATGCCCGGATTGCGCCGTGTTGCCGTTGCGAGAAAACCACAGCTTTTGTTGCATATGCGAAAACTGGGCGGCGCGATCTTGCGCAAACGCGCAGCTACGTGCAGGTTTGTAACTGTATCCGGATGAGAGGCCTAATAAAATGGCCCCGGCGGATTCGCAGGTGGGACGAAGCGACACTCGTACAGGAGTTTGTAATGCTCACGTCCTTTCGCGGCCTGATGGCCGTAACTCTCGCTACGGCGGGCCTTTCCCTTGCAACGCCGGCGATGGCGCAGTCCGAAGACAGCGGCTTCACCACATCCGCCAATGTTGCCCTGACCACCGACTACCGCTTCCGCGGGGTCTCGCTCTCGGGCGGCGATCCGGCGATCCAGGGCGGTTTCGATGTCGCACACGACAGCGGTTTCTACATCGGCACCTGGGCCAGTTCGATCAAGGGCGGCCCGTCCTATGGTGATGTCGAACTGGATCTCTATGCCGGGTGGAGTGGCTCGCTGAGCGATGCAGTCGGCATCGACGTCGGGGTGCTCTATTACATGTATCCAACCGAGGACCTCGGGCTCGATACCGACTATATCGAACCCTATGCCTCGATCAGTGCGAACCTGGGCCCGGCGGAAGCGACGCTGGGTGTTGCCTATGCGCCCGAACAGGATTCGCTCGGCGGCGACGACAACCTCTACATCTATACCGATGTGGGTTTCGGAATTGCCGATTCGCCGTTCAGCGTGACCGGCCACCTCGGCTATACCGACGGCGCGCTGGCTCCGCCGCTGCTCGCGGGTGCTGCCGACGACACCGGGCTCGACTGGGCGCTCGGCCTGGCGGTAGCGCAAGGCAATTTCGAAGTCGGCGTCTCCTATGTCGGGGTGGAAGGCCCATCGGTCGACGGCTTCACCGACGATGCCATCGTGGGGACCATCTCCGCCAGTTTCTAAGGAACCACCGGGCGGAAAGCGGGGGCGTGCCAGCAATGGCGCGCCCCTTCTGGTATGAGCTATCCGCTATGTGCCTCTCGCGGTGCCCGGCGGGCGACCGCGACATCGTTGATGGCGCATTGCATCGCGCCGGCTCGATGTGGCAGGGCGCGGCTTGATGCCGGTCGCCGGTCGCCGTTGCGCGATCACGGCCCCACCGGTTGGTAACGAACGGAGTGTCCCTTGACTAAATTCCTGCACAGCATGATCCGCGTGACCGATGCGGATGCCACGCTGGCCTTCTTCAAGCTGATCGGCGTGGAAGAAACGCGGCGCTTCGACGTCGAGGCCGGCCGGTTCACGCTGATCTTCCTGGCCGCCCCGGGGCAGGAGGGCGTCGCCGAGGTCGAACTGACCTACAACTGGCCCCCCGAGGACGGCAGTGAGCCCGAGGAATACACCGGCGGGCGCAACTTCGGCCACCTCGCCTACCGGGTCGAGAACATCTACGAGACCTGCCAGGCGATCATGGACGCCGGACACATCATTCATCGTCCGCCGCGCGATGGGCACATGGCTTTCATCAAGACGCCCGACGGAATCTCGATCGAAATGCTGCAGGACGGGTATCTTGAGCCGCAGGAACCCTGGGCGAGCATGGAGAATAGCGGGGAGCTGGTAAGCTCGCGCCGCGCCTTCGTCATGCGACCGAGGGGTCAGTCGATGTAGGGTGAGCGCACATCGTCGGGATGTTTGGCCGACATCCGGATGATCGCGTATCCGGCAAGCGCCGAAATCAGCGAGCCCAGCAGGATACCGATCTTCGCTTCGTTGATGAGCAGTTGCTGCCCGGCGAAGGCCAGTCCGCTGATGAAGAGCGACATGGTAAAACCGATTCCGCAGAGGATCGATACGCCCCAGATCTCGGGCCAGGTCGCCTGGTCGGGACGCGGCGCGAAGCCGATCCTGTCGGCCACGAAGATGGCCGCGAAGATGCCGACCTGCTTGCCCAGGAACAGGCCCGCTGCGATGGCCAGCGGCAGGGGGGCAAGCAGCTGGTCCACGCCCATGCCCGCCAGCGGCACCCCGGCATTGGCGAAGCCGAATACCGGTACGACCAGATAAGCGCTCCACGGGGCGAGGCCATGTTCCATCCGTTCGACCATGGTCTGATCGTCGGGGCCGACCATCGGAATGCACAGCGCTGCGACGACGCCGGCGATAGTGGCATGGATGCCCGAATTGAGCACGAAGTACCACAGCACCAGCGCGAGCAGGATATAGGGCCAGTAGCGCGCGACGCGCATCTTGTTGAGCACCATCATGACAATTACCACTGCGCCCGATGCGGCCAGCCAGCCCAGCTTGATGTTGGCGGTGTAGAACAGCGCAATCACCAGCACCGCCCCGATGTCGTCGACGATTGCCACGGTCAGCAGGAACAGGCGGAGCGAGGCGGGGCAGCGATTGCCCAGCAGCCCGAGAACGCCCATCGCGAAAGCGATGTCGGTCGCTGCGGGAATGGCCCAGCCACGCAGCAGTTCGGCATCGCCGCCCACCACGCCGACATAGACCAGTGCAGGCACGGCCATCCCGGCAATGGCCGCGAGAATCGGCAGTCGCCGCGATTGGGCGGTCGACAATTGTCCTTCGATCCATTCGCGCTTCACTTCGAGCCCGACGACGAAGAAGAACACCGCCATCAGACCGTCGTTGATCCACAGGTGAAGATCGTCGAGCTTCGGGATCGGCGTCCACGGCAGTTCGCCATAGAACAATTGTTCGTATTCGCCCGCGAGCGGGGAGTTGGCTGCCAGCATGGCCGCCGCCGCAACGAGGATGAGCAGGATGCCAGCCGACGCATCGCTCACGAAGAGCGCGCGGACGGGGGCAAAAACGAGGCGGAAAGCTGAAGGACGTTCGGTCATCTCGGGCATGCTCTCTTTCGCAAAGCTGACTGCGTTGCAAGTGTTGATAGTCTCGGGTATCGAGAAAGGCGGGGGGTAAAGGGTTGCTTTTCGCGTCTTTCACAGCGGCCGAATGGTTTTTGCTGGTGCAGCACGAATTGCTGCTGTTCGCGGCGGCCTTCTTCGCGCTGGGGATGATCGACGAATTCGCCCTCGATTGCACGTATCTCTGGTGCCGCATCACGGGCCGTATCCGGACCCCGCGAATCGATGAGCGGGAGCTGGATCAGCTCGAAGGCCTAGCAGGGCCGGCGGCCGTCTTCATTCCGACCTGGCAGGAGGCCGAGGTCATCGGCTCGACGCTGGCGCATATGCTGGATGCATGGGCCTATGCGCAGCTCACCGTCTATATCGGGTGCTATCGCAACGACGCCGCCACCATCGCCTCGGTCATCGCGGCGACGCGCGGCCACCCGCGGGTTCGCCTCGTCGTGCACGGGAAGGATGGACCGACGTCAAAGGCGGATTGCCTCAACCGTCTCTACGATGCGCTGGAGGAGGATGAACAGCGAACGGGGGTTACCGCGCGGCTGATCGTGTTGCACGATGCGGAAGATATGGTCGACCCCGCCGCGCTGCCGCTGCTCGACCGGGCCCTGTGGCAGGCGGATTTCGTGCAGCTACCGGTTCTTGCGCTGCCCCAGCCGGACTCCCGCTGGATCGGCTCGCATTACTCCGACGAATTCGCGGAACCGAATTGTGCGTTATCGACATCGCGGCATCATGCGCGGCGGCGGTCGGGCTGGGCGAGATCCAGCACTTCGTCGATGTGGCGTACGATCTCGAGATCGACGCCTCGCTTTCCCTTGCTGGGCGTGACGACGATGCGTGCGATGAGGCTGCGCAGTCTTGGTGCTGCCTCGAGGCGGGTCGCCTCGTCCTTCAGTTCCACCGCGAGCTGTTCGATCGCGGCGCGGTACTGGCGGGCAAGGCCGGGGTGCAGCGCTAGCTGCGGAAGGGCCTCGATCGAGGCCCGTTCCTTTTCGGCCTCGGCCAGTTCCTTCTGCGCCGCGGCGAGCGCCGACTTCACCGCGGTAAATTCAGCCCCGCCATCGGCGATGGCGGCGACCAGGCGTTCGACCTTGCGGCCGGCATCTCCAATGCGGCGTTCGATGCGGGCGCGATTGCGGCCGAGCTCGCCGGCGCGGCGCGCGTGTTCGGTGCGGTATTCTTCGAGATAGGCTTCGACGACATCGGGGGCGAGCATCTGCTCCTTCAGTTCGCCGAGCACCCGTTCTTCGTATTCCGACGTGCGAATGAGGCGGGTGTTGGTGCAGGCCTTGCCGCCCATATGCTGACCGCAGCCGAAATAGGTCGCGCGAGTGGCAACCCAGGTGCCCCCACAGATTCCGCACTGGCCCAAGCCGGATAGCAGGTGTTTCGGGCGGCGCTGGCGTTCCGGCCTGGTCGAGGCGCGCGCTTCCAGCTGGTCTTGCACTGCCTGCCACAGATCATTTTCGATCAGGCGCAGGTGCGGCGCCTGGCCGATCGTTACCTCCCCATCGCCCATGCGCGAGCTGCGGCGGCGGGTGCGCGGATCGCTGACCATCTTTGTGCGACCATAGTGCAGCTGCCCGATGTAAACGGGGTTGGTCAGCATACCGGTTGCTTCCTTGCGGTGCCCCGCGATCGTGGAGGCGCGCCAGATGCCGCCGCGCGGGCTGGGGATACCCTCGGCATTGAGCGCTGCGGCGATGGCACGCGCGCTCTGACCTTTCGCGTAGTCGCGAAAGATGCGCTGGACGATCGGCGCAGTGTCGGGATCGGGCTCACGAAGTCCGCGCACCGGTTCGCCGGCTTCGTCGAGCCGCGCGACCTTGCGATAGCCGTAAGGCACCCCGCCGGTTGCCCGCCCCATGGTAATGTTGCCCTTGTGGCCGCGCCGCACACGCACTGCGAGGTCCTTGCGCGTGCGCGCGTCGAAGAGGCCCTTGATCGTGCCGGTGATTTCATCGACCACGCCGTCCATCAGTGTGAAGAGCCGGGCGCCTGCGTATTCGATCCGCTCGCGCACTGCGAAGGCATCGCCCTGGTGGCGGGCAAGGCGATCGGTGGATTCCGTAAGGACCTGATCGATCCCGCCAGCATCGAGCGCAGCGAGCAGGGCGGCAAGGCCTGGACGCTGAGCGTCTTCGATGCCGGCGGCGCCGCTTATGGCGCGGTCGTGGAATGCCGCGACGACTTCCCACCCTTCATCGTCGGCACGCTTGCGACAGGCGGCGATCTGATCCTCGACCGAGCGGGGGTTCTGGAGCTGGCTGGAATAGCGGGCGTAGATCAGCGTGCGCATGGAATGGGCCCCTATCGAGCGGAAGTGCGTGGCCGGACTCTACCACCGCCATCGGTGCGATTCGTATTCCGGGCGGTAGCAATGTCCCTCGCTGCGTGGGCGCGTGCAAGTGCCCTGGCAAAATCGAGCACGTTCGGGGGCGAGGGCGAGTGCATCAGGCGCGTGCCAGCTTGGCATCGACCGCGGCTTGGAGCGCGCTGAAGGCGTGGGCGTCCATCCATTGGCGGATGGTGGCCATGCGGGCCGCGATTTCGAGCGGGGGGCAGTTCATCGGTACAGCTCGCGCAAGAGCACCGTGAAGGCGCTGGTCCAGCGCAGCGTGCTGTCGACCAGGGAAGGTGCCGTAGTGCCAGCTATGGCCGCGAGGAGGATGATGGCGGCGCTGGTCATGCCGCTTCCGTTTCCAGTTGGCCTACAGCTGTGCTGCGTGAGGGCGGTTGCGTTCCCGGTTGTCCTACCACTGCGCTGCGTGAGGACGGGTCGCGCTGGGCGGTCTGCATTTCGCTGGGGCCGCCGAGGTAGATGCAGAGGCTGTCGAGCGCGTGGTGGCGTGCGGACAGCTTCAGGTCTGTTGGGTGGGCGCGGGCTTTATTGCCCGCAGCGTCGCGGGCGCGGGCGATTTCGGCCAGCCATTCTTCCCGCGGCGGTCCGTCGTCGAGCAGGACGATGCGGGCGAGGCGGCTATCGAAGCCGTGCTCTTCGGCCCACATGCCGAGCAGGGTGCTGCAATCGCCGGGGTCGGCACCCGCGGCGAGCGCGATCGACAGCCAGCAGCGCAGCAGACGTTCGCCTTTCTCGCGCGGGTAGAAGCCCGCAGCGACCGCGGAATCGACCGAGGCCTTGCGCTGGTGCAGCTCGGCAAGAGCGAGGGGGGCAAGCGCGGTCATCGCCCGGGCGTCCTGCTCCGCTTCGTGCCGGTGACCGCAGCCTCAAAGGCCGCGCGTTCGGTTTCGTGAAGGTCGCCCAGCGGGACCGTGCGGTTGCCGCTAGCGTCGCGGTTGCGCGGATGGTGGGGGCGGGGATCGACCCGGACCAGCGCGGTGCCATCGGCATTGCGGCGCATGATGGTGACGGGATCGGCGGTTCCGCCGACGAAAGCCTTCGATCCGGCGTGGGGGAATTCTGAGGGTTGGGCCAGCATGGCAATCTCCGTTGCAATGCGGCGGAAATATCCATGGAAAAATCCATTGTCAATTCATAACGTGGAAATATCCATTAGCGTTGCGCCACGGTGAGGGAAGTTGCAGGTTCCGCATCGAGGAATATCAGGGGGTTGGAATGAGTGACGACGTTGCGGAGAAGGGGCCGGGCAAGGCAAGGAAGCTAGGCATCGGTTGTGCAGGTGTGCTGGTGGTGGTGATCTTGATCGGGATGTTCGCCGAACCGCCGACCCCCGAAGAACTGGCCGCACGCGAAGAGGCCGAGGCGCAAGAGCGGGCAGAAGAAGTTGCCGCTCGCGCTGCCGAAGCGCAGGCGAGGATCGATGCGGCAGAGAAGCTGACTGCGCAGCAGCTGTTCAGCGCCTACCAAAACAATGAGGTCGCGGCGCAGCAGGCGCTGTCGGGTCGATCGATCCTGATCAGCGGCACGATCGACGATATCACGCTCGACTTCATGGACGAGCCCGTGGTGTCGCTGGCGACGAGCAACCAGTTCATGTCGGTGCAGCTCGACTTCGACGAGGAAGACGCTGCGATGGTATCCGCGCTGCGATCGGGCGAGCAATTCACTGCGCTGTGCGAAGAGGTGAGCGAAGTGGCGGGGACGCCCATGCTCGATGATTGTGTGGTGCCGGCGGAATAGATCGCCTTCGTTTACCCGCCGCGGGCAGATCAGCCGAATAGCAACTCGGTTTGCTGCAGGATGCGGTGAACGCGGGTCACCTTGCTCTTGGGTACGGAGAAGGTAACGGCCGGGTTGAACTGTTCCAGGATTATTTCCTGCGCGTTCTGGCGGACCAGGCGTTTGGCCAGCACGCTCACCACATCGTCGCTGTCGCCCCCATTTAGCTGGACGAGTACGTAATCGCCAGTGCGCACGGGCCGTCGGGGATCGACGATGCCGACCTCGCCCGCTTCGAAGCGTGGCTCCATGCTCTCGCCATGGAAATAGATGGCATAAAGATCAGTCTGGCCGCGCAGAGCTGGCGGACGCTGCAGCATTCGGACGTGATGGTCGGGATCGAAGCTGGAACGCTGGATCTGGATCATGTCGCCGCTCGCATCGCAGACTTCGAGATCCGCGCAATCGCCGGTGCCGACCAGCGGAATGCCGGGTTCGGCGCGATCCGGGCCGCGCCAGTCGATGTGCTTGTCCGAAAGGGTGACTTCGCTGCGGACGACATCGGGTGCGTCGCTGTCGCCTGACAGATAGTCGACAGAGGTGTCGAGTTCCTGGGCGATCGCGCGAAGCTTGTCGATCGTAGGCATCGTGTTCTTGGCCGGATCCAGCAGGTCGCGAACGTATCCCGCATTGGCGCCGATCGCTTTCGAGATGGCGTGCATCGACTTGCCCGTGACTTCGAGCCGCTCACGAATGCGAGATTTCAGCGGATTTTCTTCGGTTTGCGCCATGTGTGGATATTCCCACACAGGAGCGGGGGTTGGAATTGTGGAAATTTCAACTTGACTAAGCATGGAAATATCCATGATAAGGCGCGGCATGAACGCTCCCCAGCCCCTTACGCTCGAAGACCGTTTGCGCATCGCCTGTGCAAGCTGGTGTGCCGCCAATGATGCCAAGCCGGGGCGCCTTGGCAGGTTGGCCATCAACGATGGCGGGTTCTTTACCCGGCTCGAGAACAACCCCGGGGCATCGACCACGACGACCACGCTGACGCGCTTCGCCGAGTTCCTCGCCGATCCGGCGAACTGGCCGGACGGTCTGGTGGCGGAAGAGGCGCAGGCGCTGGCTCATGTGGTCGGTGTTAGCGGGCAGGCGGGCGCGCGGGCAGAGGGACGGGCCAAGGAAGTTTCCCCCCGGTCGCCCAGTGGCCCGGGCGCAGCACTGCGCGCAGACGGGAGTGCGGCGGCATGAGTGGCTTTGCATCCCTCGGCGCGAAGCGGCCGATCGTGCTGTCCCGGCTATTTGTTTTCGGTGGCGGCGGCGTGGACAAGCCTGTCGGCGACGGAGCGCAGGTGGTCGGCCACGGCCACGAAGTGTTCGACCCGGTAATAAAGGCGCAGTTCGCGGCGGCGGTCGGCCTCATCGAACCGGAGGCAGACGACATCGGTGCCGTCGTCATCGGTGGAGAGACCGATCTCGAGGTCCCCATCGTGAATGAAGTCGATAATTTCCATGGCAAGGCCCCCCATTGCTGCGGCCGCGATAGCGCGGTTTCGGGCGAGACCCAAATGCAGCGGGGCGGGGCATGAGCGGGCTGACGCGCCGGGAGCGCGACCTCAAGATCGCGACCGCAGACCTGGTCGACGAGCTGCACGGCTATGAGGCGGCGGCATCGTATATCGACCGGTCCAAGTCGGTGGTGCATCGCTGGGCGAGCGACCAGGACCGCGAGAAATTCCTTCCGCTGCGCTTCGTCCCCGAGCTCGAGCGGCGGGCGGGGCGGCCGTTCATCACCATTGCGCTGGCCAAGATGGCGGGCGGTGTCTTCATCCGCCTGCCCGAGGATTTCGGTGACGCATCGGGCCTGCCCATGCAGGTGGTCGCGCTGGTCAAGGAGGTGGGCGACGTGGCGGATGCGCTGCGCGAAGGGCTGGCGGACGATGACCGGCTCGACCATGCGGAATTGGCCAAGATCGAGCGCGAGCTGGACGAACTGATCGACAAGGCCGCGCAGGGGCGGGCCCAGGTGCGCGCCATGCAGGGCAAGGCGGCGGCGCCGGTGCGCGTGGCTGCGGTGGGTGAGCCATGAGCGCGGCGGCATCCATGAAGCGCGACGACCCGCCCGGTTTCAGCATCGGGCCGCTGGGCACCTATGCCGACCCGCAGGAAATGCGCGACTGGCTGGCGGGTGCGGCGGTGGGGGATACGATCACCTATGCCACCACGCCCGCGCTGGGCGAGCAGGACGCGGCGAAGCTGGCGCGCGCCTGGGCGGCGCAGGGCCATGTGGAGCTGTTCCAGCGGCGCGCCCCGCGCGCGCATTGTTTCGACTATTGCGCGCGGCGAAACGCGGGCGTGCCTGTCGCTGCGCAGGCCCGGGGGGGTGAGGCCGAGCGCGATGCAGCCGACACGCGAAGCCAGATGCGCGCCTTGTTGCAGGTTCTGCGGCGGTGCGCGGCGCGCGGGGCGGCATGCCCCAGCAATGCGAGCCTGGCGGTGGAGATCGGCCTCAACCGAGGCCCACGCGGGCGCAGGCGGGCACAATATCTGTTCGACCGGCTCGTGAGCGAGAAGCGCATTGCGGTGCGCAGCGGCGGCCGCAACGCGCCGCGCGTGGTGACTGTGCTGGCGGCGGGCAAGGGCTGCGGACAATCGACACTGGGAGAGGCGAGATGAGCGGATCGGGGCTGTTACCGCGGATGCCCGCGGGCCTGGCGGAGCGGATCGCGCTTGGCGTGTGCGATTTTGCCGATGGCGTGGCCCTGGGTGAAACCGTGGGGCGCCGCGCCGAACGCTGCGACATGATCGCCTATTTCCACCGCAAGCGCGCCAATGCGCTGGCGGTGGCGAAGCGTTGCCCTGAAGAGGCGGACCACGCGATCAGTACAGCGCGCGCCATGTCGGTGGCGATCGACGATCTGCGCGGCGGGCTGCATGAGGGCGAGGCGCTGGTGGGCGAGCACCCGACCGGCTGCGTGCGCGAATACCCGTTTCGCGACCATCGCACGATGGCCGAGGTCGAGGCCTCAATCAGCGAAGCGATAGGCCAGAGGGAGGTGGTCTGATGGCGCGCGCGGCGACATCCCGCCTGAAGGTCAATCCGCCGCTGGGGCGGATGCCGGTGCTGCAATTCATGGCGCCGGGCGAACTGCGCATCGACGCGAGCTACCAGCGCAGCATCGAGGCCGGCGATTCGAAGACGTTGATCCGCAAGATCGCGCAACACTGGAACTGGGACCTGTGCCAGCCCGCGACGTTCCAGTTCCTGTCGAACCCGGTGACCCGAAGCCTTACGATCAAGGACCGCATCATGCACGCAGGCCAGTGGGACATCGTGGGAATAAGTCCGGACGCACCCGATCGGGGGTTGCTGGAAGTTACGGCAGTTCGCGGGGCTTAGGCACAATCGCGAACGTCACCAGACCCTGAGCCGAAAGACACATTGATGCGACGTAGTTGGGCAGTCGTGCCGCCTTCTGGGCGGGCATGGAAGTCCCAACGAGCATAGGGCATTTGATATCGGTTGGTTTCGTGGTGGAGGAATACGAGTGAGCCGCGTAGCCCTAACCGGCCTCCTGACAATAGAGCTGCCCGAAGCAACCCTGCGCTTCACTGATGGCGGGTTCATCGAATACGGCGGCGAAACCTACCGCGCCAAGGACGACACGTTCGGCACCATCCAATCGGTGCAGCCCTTGTCCGAAGGCGTAGGCGATAGCGTCCCAGCCCTGTCGATCACCCTCCTGCCGCCCGACACAAGCGCGGTAGCCGAACTGGCCAAGCCGGGGCACCAAACCTCGCAAGTGCAATTCGTGCTGGCCGAATACGATGTTGACGCGGGCACGATCAATTCGGCGGATGTGCTGTTTACCGGACAGATCGACCAAAGCGTGCTGACGGTCGGCAAGGGCAAGCGCGAATTGTCGATTTCGGTTGTGAGCCTCGCTGAGCGGCTGTTCGAGGGCAACACCGGCAACTCGCTCAATCCCACATGGCACAAGTCCGTATGGCCAGGAGAGACGGGGCACGACAACGCAACGGGGCTTGCCGTTCCGGTCGCATGGGGCGTCGAGCGCCCTAGCGGTGGCGGAAGCACCTACGGCGGCGGCGGTGGGCCTGCCGGTCGCGGGAATGTCTTCGGCGGCCCGAGATACGATTACCTCTGATATGAAAAAGCTACCGGAACTTGAGCGCCGCAGGATTGCGACGGAAAAGACCCTTGCCCGCTATCGGGACAAGGAGTTCGACTGGTCCAAGGGCATCACCTGTGTTCACCTAGCGCGCTTTCACCTGCGCAATATGGGGCACAAGGTCGAGACGCTGCCGCGCTTCCGTAGCGCGCTGGGTGCCAAGCGGGCGCTTAGTGCGAAAGGCTACGGCAGTCTTGGGCGGCTGATGGACAAGAAGCTGGCCCCGATTGCGCCTGCGCAGATGATGCTTGGGGACCTCGCAATGGTCCCCGGCGAGCAGGGCTTGGACGCGCTGTTCGTCTGCGCTGGTCCGCTGAAGCTGTTTGGCTGGCGCGAGGACCACCCGAAACTCGTCATCCTTGATGTGACGCTCGACGAACTCACTGCGAGCTGGAGAGTGTAATTTGGCCAAAGCCATAAAAGCTGTGGGCACGGTGGTCGGCACCATCGCGACCATTGCGTCATTCATTCCCGGCCCGCACCAGCCTTTCGCAATGGCGGCCTCGCGCATCGCAGCGGTCGCGGTAACGGCGGCTTCGGTTGTCGAGCAAATCACTACGAGGCCCCCGCCAGCGCGCGGCAGCGTCACGCAAATTACAATCGACCCGAACGCGCCTAGCCCCTACGTCATGGGCGAAGGTTATTTTGCGGGCGTCCTGCGGCATGACACTGGCTATGGCCCGACGCTCAAGAAGGTGCCCAACCCATACCGCTTCATGCCGGTGGTGTATTCTGGCGGCGGACCGGTTGAGAGTATATCACCCCGCACCGACTTCGCGGCGGTTTCGTTCTGGTATAATACTTTCCTCTACACCGATACCCAACTGGGAGCGTGCCCCGAGGCGAGTGCGCTATCGCCGCAGTGGTCGGGTGCGCCGGGGTGGAGTTCGTCATCCAAGCTATCCGGCCAAGCGGCCATCGGGTGGTCGCTCAAGTTCGACAAGGACGGCAAGCGGTTTGCTGGCGGTCTGCCCGTCATGGGTGCCTATGGGCAGTGGGTAAAGGTCTATGATCCGCGTAAGGACAGCACCTTCCCCGGCGGCTCCGGTTCGCACCGCATCGGTGATGAAACTACTTACGAATACAGCGCCAACCCTGCCCTGCACGCGGGCACGTATGCCTTTGGCCGCTATCAGAACGGCAAGCGCACGATGGGCATGGGGCTGGCGGCTGATGCTATCGACTGGGCCGTTATCGCGGCGTGGGCGAATGTCTGCGAAGCGAACGGTTGGGAGAACTTCTTTGGCGTCGTTTACGAGCCGGGGGATCGCTGGGCAAACCTGAAGGATATTTGCTTTGCGGGCGGGGCCGATCCGGTTGCGCTGGGGCAGCTAACGTTCCGCTACCGCGCACCCACGGTTGCGCTCGACACGATCACCGAAGCGGACCTTACGGACGACGATCAGAGTGTCATGGCGATGCAGTCGTTCCGCGACCGTATTAACACCGGCATTCCTAAGTATCGCAGCCCTGCCCACAATTGGGAAATGGTCGATGCGGAGCCGGTGGTTAACTCCACCTTCCTGACCGAAGACGGGGAAGAGAAGCGCGAGACGTGGCCTTGCAACTTCGTGACGGACGAAGATCAGGCTTCGCAGCTCGTGGCCTATCATATCTGGGATAGCCGCGAACTGGCCCCGATAACGCTGGTCTGTATGCCTCGCCTGCGCGCCTACCGCCCCGGCGAATGTCTGCACCTCGACCTGCCCGAACTGGGGCTGGACACAACGGCAATCATCCTGCGCCGCGAACTCGATCCGGCGACTATGAAGGTGAAGCTGGAACTGATGGGCGAAACGAGTGCCAAGCACGCCTACTGCCTTGGCCTGACCGGCACTGCCCCGCCCACTCCTGCCGTTGGGCAAACAGCGCAAGAGCGCGACGAACTGGCGGCGGCAGTCACTTATGAGGCCAATAGCGCGGCAGTCTCCCTGAGCTTGGGCGGCGGGCCGAACTCCTACGATTCCACTGAGATAGACAGTCTTCGCGCCCGCCTCGACGCGCTCGAAGCCGCTCCATAACAAGGAAAGCCAATGGAAACCCAGCACCGTGACTGGCTGCGCGCCCTTGCGTCAGCCGGGAAGGGCGGCGTTACGCTGCCTCAGATTGATCGTGGTTTGTCATATCCTCTCACTTTGAAGATCCCTTTGGACGTGACCGGTGACAGTTTCACCGCTGCACTGAGGCCCGCGCCGGACGCTGGCTCTCTCGCGGAGTTCACCGTTTCGGTCGGTTCTTGGGATGGGACCTACACCCCCGTCACCTTCACGCTGTCGAAGTCGCAAGTCGATGCTTTGCCCGCCGATGGCGACGCGAACGGCCTTGAGGAAATGGTGATGGATGTTTTGCGCACGCCGGAAGGTGACGCACAATACCGCTTCTTGGGCGGCAATGTCTTTATTAGCGGAAAGGTCGCAGCCGATGCCTGAGCTGGTTCTCCAACTAGACCCTAACGAGCGTGTCATCGGTATCGGGCAGGATGCAGCCGAGGCGTCCCGCCAAGCATCCCGCGCGCTTGCCGCTGCCGCGATTGCCGAAGACGCCCGCGATGCGGCGCTTGCTGTTGCCAACTTCATCCCCGGCGGTCTGGCGACTGCGGAGGCAGCCACCAGCGAAGGCGACTTGTTCAGTTACCTGAACGATGATGACGAGCTGGTGCTTGCGCGGCGAACGGATGTCGGGTCGGTTGAACTGGAAACCTACTTCGGCGCGGATCATGTAGGCGTTACTGGCGGCGGCAGCGTTCAAGACTGGATTGACCGGCAGAACGCCATTGCAGGCCCTTCCTTGCCCGAGGTGGACGGCGCTGCGGATCAGGCGGCGGATATTCAGGCTGTCATTGACGCCGCTGCGGTCACGGCAGGGATTATTGGCGGCAAGGTAATGGTCAAGGGTGCCCCCGGCACCTACGCGCTCGCCTCGCCCATCATCGTCAAGCAGGGTGTGATCCTCGACGCGCGGGATTGCGGCTTCAAGGCAATTGCCTTGATGAACGCGGACAACCCGATGATCCAGGTTGAAAGCAACGCGTTCTTCGGCCCTTGTTACAACGTGGACGCGAACCACCGTGCGAAGGTCGCGGTTGGTTCTATCGCTGCCGAACATGGTGGCTGGGGCGAACTGGTCGTCAATAACTGGCAGTATGGCTGGTATGTCGCGAACAACACGCGCTCGGTTGACGATTTCGAATCCAACAACATGCACATCGGGCGGGTTGTGTTCGGCCCGGTGGCTGACGACGCTGTGTCTCCCGATCCCGGCTTTAATGTCGTCTACGCGGGCTGGTTCCGTTCGCGCAACTTCAAGCAGGTGTGGGACACCTTCGTTGGCCAGCAAGTCGTGGTTGGGCTTGGCATCGACTATGCCGTTGGCAATCGCGGCCTTGCCGACATTTTCGAATATCAGAGTTCGCGCCGTTGCTGGTTTGAAAAGCACAAGTGCTGGGCTGGCGGTGAAATCGGCATTGCCGTGGCGCGCCTGTCCGAAGACTGCGATCTCGTCGCGCCAGACTGCCGCTTCAATGACGGCCCCGGCGTGCAGATGGGTTCGGCGTTCGGTGAAGGAACCGTAGACAATGTGACCAATCTGGCAGAAGGCGACCTGCTCTACAGCGAGGCGGATGAGGCTTCGGCAGTCATCGACCGCGACGGCTTCTGGGATGACACCAGCAGCGGCTCCACTGTTCACAAGCTGTCCCTCACTTCGATGTTCGGCCAGTTCTCGGCAGGGGCCACGCTCAAGCAGGCAATCGCCATCACGGTCGATGACGCTCGCGCCTTTGAGGAAAGCGGGACGGTTTCTGCGGCAGGTGGCAAGGGCGGGGACATTGTTCGCATCATCGGCCTGAACCGTTCGGAGGCGGCGGACCGCATCTTCGTCGCTCCAAACGGCGTGGATACGCTCGACTTCGAAGTTGGCGACACCATCGATGACGGCAACGGCAACACCCAAGTCATCAGGAAGGTGAGCCAATCGGCGGGTGTCACCAGCGACCGCACGCTGGTGAGCTTCCGCCGGTCCAGCAATCTGCGCGTCCACATGGGTATCTCCTGCGAGAACTCGCGCGATTACAGCAACAAATACTGGACCATGACCGTCAAGCCGGAACTGTGGCGTCGCGGTGATACGGTGACTTGGGGCGGCGGGCCGGGTTCGGGCGGTGGCTCGGCGGATATTTGGAACGTCGAATCCATCGTTATCTCGGTGGAAGATATTCAAGGCAACCTGCCGGAACCCGGCGACACCCTAACCAACGGCACGGACAGCTACGAACTGCGCGATCTGAACGGCTACGCGGCGGGTTATACCTTCATCCACGTGGACGGGTGCAAACTGATCTCAAGCGATGGCTTCGACTTGGGGGAAGACCCGACGCAAAAGTTCCACGCGTATTTCGCCCATTGCTCTGACATCGACATTCAGGTTCCAGGCAATCCGAATAATGTGTTCGACAAGTTCTCCTTCAACGGGAAGTGCACTTTCGTAGAGAACGATGAGTTCCGCGACACATTCTTCGACGGGCTTGTGGGCCTGAACCGTGGGCCTAACCTGTGGGTGGATAGCGGGCAGATCACACCGACGCACCCCTACCATCACATCAGCGGCACAACGGCGTCCGAGCCGACGCAAAGTGCTTCGACCATCGACAACATCGTGGCGACGAAAGCTGGCCAGCTTCTCCTGCTATCCCCTGGCTTGGACGGCAACAATCTCACCCTTGAGCATGGGACGACGAACGCCAAGAACATTCGCTGTCCCGGTGAGGTTGATCTAGTCCTCACAAAGTCGTGGCAGCGCGTGCTGCTTGTTTCACAGGAGACGAGCGCGGGCAATTTCCGTTGGAGCGTGGTCACGGCCAATGTCTCCGGCGGCGGGGGCGGCGAGACTTACGCGACGATTGCGGACGTTGACTCTGCCGTGGCTGATCTGGTTGACACTGCGCCATCCACGCTCGACACCCTGAACGAACTGGCGGCGGCGCTGGGCGACGATCCCAACTTCGCCACGACTGTAACGAATGCCCTTGCGGCCAAGGCTCCGCTCGCCCCGCGCATTCAGTCGGTAACGTCCGCTGGCACGGTGACGCCTACGTTCCTGAACGATCAGGTAAACATTACCGCGCAGGCCACAGGTCTGACCTTGGCCAATCCGACTGGAACGGCGGTTTCTGCGCATGGCATCGCTATTCGCATCAAGGACAACGGCACGGCGCGGGCAATCAGCTATGGGGCACAATACCGGGCAATCGGTGTGACGCTTCCGACGACGACCGTGGCGAACAAGACGCTTTATCTCGGCATGGTTTTCAACTCTGCCGATACGAAGTGGGATGTCGTTGCTGTGGCGCAGGAGGCTTAGCATGAAGCCGTTTAACATCCTGCGTATGCGCAAGGCGGCACCGCCAGCGGTCGCACAGACGCTTAGGCCGAACAGCACGATCTCTACGAGCGGCCTCACCAATGGTGGGTATGCTGACATTAACGAGGCGACCGCTAACGATAGTAACGAGGTATCTCTATTCGGAAGCGGCGCAACAATGCTTTTGGGCATGACTGACCCAAGCGAAGCGGTCGGCTCCAACCCCACGCTTCGCTACCGCGCCCGCCGCCAATCTGGCTCGCCGCCGCTAACAATCAGGATTCTTGAGGGGGCAACGGAGCGCGCTTCTACATCGCAAGCCATCAGTAACGGTAGCCATTCGGGGTTTTCGTGGGTGCCCGACCTTTCGGCGGTCACAAACTACAATGACTTGCGTGTGGAACTAGGTTCACCATCTGCCGCCATCTACGTCTCCTGGCTTGAGTTGGAGATATTGCCGTGACCGCTTGGCTCATACTGCTCGTCCTAACCGTCATCCTCCCCGCACTCGGCATCGGGCCTATCATCACGCATAAGCCCGGTGGAGCGCGGAACAACCCGATCCGCGTCAACCTGCCTGTCCCGCCGACCAAGGGGAACTACGGCCCCGGCGTGCGGGCGCAGGAGGTGACCGATTATGTGCACCGCTGGCTGGGTGCACTACTGATTGTGCTCCCGCTCCCGTTCTTCGTGGATGGGGTGACCGGGAGCCTCCTTGTTCTGCTGGCGGCGTTCGTCGCAACGCTGTGGTCCGAGGCGTTCTCGACCCACTTCGAGCTTGTCGGGCACGGTGCGGAAATCATCGTAGCAGAGCGCGACGGGCTGGTGGATTACCGGGCTGGCGAAATCGAGCGGATGCAGACCCGCGATGGCACCTTCCGTGGATGGTCTGCCGAGCGCATTGATGAAGCATTGCGCAAGCGGGAATGGATTTCACGCCTGTTCGTGAAGCTCTACGCGTGACCTCCTCATTCAAGGCGCTTTTGGTCATGTGTCTGGCATGGCCGATTAGCGAGTGCGCGTTTGACTTTGTGCAAAGCAGGAGGCGTCGGTGATTGAAGGTATCCTAACGGGCCTTCGCATCGGCGCTTCCCTACTTTGGGCGTGGATTGCCGTGCGGGTGGTGATCGAGAGCTGGCACGTCACCGAGCAGCCCGCCGAGATCCGCAAACGTGGCTGGAGCTATTGGCGCGCGATGCTGCTGGTAATGGCCTTCGTCATCGTGGGCCTTTTCTCGCCCGAGAACATCTTGCGGGCGCATGGCTACATCACCGAGCAGACCGGTTTCTGGCTGATGAGCGCCGGCGTGATCGGCCTGCACATCTGCGCCTATCTGACGCTGATCGGGCTGGATATCGCGACCGGGCAGGGCAATCGCGCCTGGCCGGCATACCTGCTGATTTCGATCGTCTCGCTCACCTACGGCGTAACGCGGGGAATGCCATGAAGAGCGTGCTGGTGGGGCTGCAGGAATATGGCGCGGTCATCTTCGGACTGGTCGTGGGGACGGTGGCGCATTTCGGGCGGCTGTTGTCCGATGGCCAGATGCCGACCTGGGCGCAGGCGGTCGGTTATTTCATGCAACTGGGCCTGATCGGGCTGGTGGCGGTGGTGGCGACCAAGATGCTCGGCCTGACCGATGCCGACACGCGTGCGCTGGCCACGGCGATCCTGGCGATCTCTGCGCAGGAGGTGGTGCGATATTTGAAGGCGCGGGGGTGGATGCATTTCGTTCGCTACGCGTCGCCGGCCGATGCCGCGCAGGCGGAACAGGAGCTGCGCGCCTGGGAGCGGCGCGTGGCGAGCGGCGATCTCGAGAAGCTGCTGCACAAACTCGACAAGGACGGAAGGGACGAGGAATGACCGACCCACGCAAGAGGTATTTCGACGCGGCGCGTGCCGCGGATGAGGACGGCGTGCTTGTCCTCGACGATATCAACAAGATCCACGCGGTGCTCGACCTGGCGGGGGTGCCGCGCAACGCCATGCCGGCGATCCCCATTGCCGAGCCCGGTGGGCCTGACCAAGTGGGCGATGACGGCATCAATTTGATCAAGCAGTTCGAGGGCTGCGCGCGGCTGCGCGAGGACGGGCTGATCGAAGCCTATCCGGACCCCGGCACGGGCGACGAACCGTGGACGATTGGCTGGGGCGCCACGCGCGACGGCCTGCATGGCTATGTGCGCGAGGGCACCGTCTGGACGCAGGAGCAGTGCGACGAGCGGCTCGTTTCGGACCTGGTGCGTTATGCGAACGACGTCGCGCGGGCGATCGGGGATGCGCCGACCAGCCAGGCGCAGTTCGATGCGATGGTGAGCTTCCATTACAACACGGGGGCGATCGGGTGGGCCACGCTGACTAAGAAGCACAAGGCGCGCGACTACGGCGGCGCGGCGGCCGAATTCGCGCGGTGGAACCGTGCGGGCGGGCGCGTTCTCAAGGGGTTGGTTCGCCGCCGCGGCAGCGAGGCGAAGCTGTACAGGAGCGGATCGTGACCGAGCTGCCGCGCCATATCGTCGGCGCCGCGGTCATTGCGCTGTGCACCGCCATGATCGCCGCACTGTTCTTCGTCGAGATACCCGAAGGCAACCGCGACATCGCGATGGTGCTGCTGGGCATCGGCATGGGCTGGGGCGGGGCCGTCGTCCAGTTCCATTTCGGATCGAGCGAGGGATCGAAGCGCAAGGACCGGCGGCCGCAGGGCACGCCTGCGGATCCCGTGCATGTGGAGGAAGACCTATGATCGGCGACAATATCGGCCCGCTTATCTGGCGAGGCATCATCGCGCGGGTGCGCAGCGTGGCGGCAGATTACTGGTTCGTGGCGATCGCCGTGGGCGCGCTGACCATCGGGATGTTTTCGACATGATCGGGACCATTGCCGGATGGCTGATCGCGCGCAATCCCGCGCTCACGCTCGCCCATGCCAGGCGGCTCGCCAAGGTCGGGTTGATCGCGGGGGCGTTCGTCGCCGCGGTGGGAGGGTTCCTGATCTGGGACCATTTCGACGACAAGGCCGCAGTCGAGACAGCCGACAGCAAACGCCAGCTCGAGGAAGCGCACCGCGCGCTGGAAGGCGAGCGCCGCGCCAATCGCGGCGAGGACGAACGCCGCCGATCGCGCGAAGCCGATAGCGATACCACCACCACCGACATGAAGGAGGCTGAAAATGCCGACCCCGAAGCTGCCCGCGCTCCTGCCGGGCCTGTCTCTCGCGCTGCTGCTGACCGCCTGCGGGGGCGATGAGGTCAAGTCGACGCCGGATCCCGTCCGGTTCGAGCGCGCGCCGTTGCCGGTGGCTCCGGCGGGCGAAGCGGTTTGCGACGGCGAACCCTGCCTGTCCGATCGGCAGGTGGGCGAGTTGCTCAATCAGGTGATAGACGTCGCCTGCGCGATGGGCGACAGGCTGGCGTGGCTGTCGGACTATTACCTCGAGACCGAATTGCCGGCGACCTGCGGGCTACCCGAACAGCCATAGAACGACCGGTAGCAGCACGAGCGCTGCGAGCAGGGCGAATTCTACCTTCAGCCTCACAGCACGCTCCCGCCGCGCGGTATCTTCACGAACTCGCTCTCCGGCTTGTAGGCGATGATGTCGAAGCCATCGGGCGTCCGGCCGGCCCACGCCCAGAGATCTCCGCTCGAGAACTGCTGCCAGTCCTCGGCGCGGCGTTTGCCCGATTGAAAGCGCGTTCCGGCGCGGAACAGGACGCCCGGGAAAGATGCCGGATCGACAGGGCAGGGTGACCCGTCGTGGGGGATCCAATCGTTCGGGATGGCTGGGGCTGTCTGGACGGACTTATAACGACGGCTCACTTATTTGCCGTGACCATTAGCGATGGTGTCCTCCTCCCACGCTAAGAAGTTTTCGATTACCAAATCGAAGTGGTCACCCATGACTTCTGGGATAAACCGTTCGGGAATCTTGGCGAGGTCGGCTATCTCAGCGGCGCGTAGGCGCTCAGCCTTGTACAACTGCCTTAGTGGTACTCGGCAGCCCAGCGGAACGAGCACGGCAAGTGCGAGATAAAAACGCGTCTCATCGTTCAGATAGGAATTTGTGTTAGTAGTGAGAGGTTTCTTCCCGTAGCGGAGCTCAGGCGGAAGAGCGAAATTTCTGAAGAGGACGTTTACGGCTTCGGCGCTCTCCGCGCTGAGATCTGCGCAGTCTGCGAGGTGAAGCAGCTCTTTGACGGCTACCAATCGTTGCCAGTACTCAGTTTCCTCCCCCATGTCGGCCGCAATTATTATGTCAGCCACTAGAGTGGGGTCGGCGCTATAGACGCCAGACGGACGCTCCCACCGATCAAGCAGCCCTCTGATGCGGCCCGGTTCCATTTTCGGAAAATGGAAAGTGATTTCATCTTCTACGCCCAGCTCCACGAGCTTGTCGCGGACGTTATTCACGTCGACGTGCAACTCGGTATAGGCATCGAAGTGCTGTATGAGAGCTGCTATCAACACGGACCAGTAAACCCCAAAAAAAACGGCCCGGGGGAGACCCGGGCCGCGTTCTCTAAACGAGTATGATTTAGTTGGTCAACTGAGCCTGCAGGTTAGCCACACCAACTCGTTTCGCTTCCTTATCTTCGGGAAAGTCACGATGACTTTCGCAAGTTCCAAGACGTACCTGAAGAAGCGCGCTGTGCGCCTCGTCCCGAAGATCCTGCTCTTCAACAACGGGGTCGTCGCCTCGCAGGAGTTTGAAGTTCACCAGTTTCCGCTCGTGGCCGAACAGGAGGCCGGCGAGCGCGTCGGTAGATGTATTAGTCACACGTTCCTCCTTTCGCGTGGCAGGATTTCCAATCCTGCGCCTCTGGGAATCATTGTGGCGGCGAGCAGTGGCCCCAGTAACACTGCTTTCCGTTCGATCCGGCCGTACCGGTCAGAACACATAAATCACATCAAACAACATCTCGTCTTACCATGGCGTTAACGCACGTCTGTTCGAGTGTATCCTCGAAGCGACCCGACTCTTCGGTTGGTTGTTATATTGAGTGTACCGGCGCAATGCCCTCGGATTGTAACGCTTGCAATAGCAAATTCGCGTAGCGCGTTGAACCGTACGCTCAACGTAGCAATGCAGATACACCGAATTCCATTCCGAATATGGGGCTAAATCGTCGATTTTCAACGGCTCGGTACTGAAGCCGTCAATTGTCAGAACGCGTAGTGTGCCGAGGCGCATGGCAAGGCCTTGGTCGTGCGCGATGCGCTGGGGGCGGCCATTCCGGGCGCGGGCGTTGGTTGCGCGATCGCGCGCGGTTCACTCGCCCAACTGGCTCGCGCCAGCCAGGGCAAACC
>CETS01144913.1_pt1 | contig 22480 bp, 20 predicted proteins | sample 356391 | NCBI WGS metagenome assembly CETS01 (sample SAMEA2622673, study PRJEB7988) | marine metagenome | isolation source: saline water (ENVO:00002010), including
GATTTTGACAAACCCGGCGGCTTTCTTACGCCCGACCCGGAACGCGTCGAACACTGGCGAAAAGAAATCGAAGCGCTCGGGCCCGGCATGAAGGTCGGACTGCTCTGGAAGTCCATGCTTATGTCAGCCAAGCGCTCGAAATACTATTCGCCGTTTAAACAGTGGAAAGACACACTGAAAACAGACGGCGTGACCTGGATAAATCTTCAGTATGGCGACTGTTCAGAGGATATTGCGCGGGCTGAAAAAGAGTTCGGCGTAAAAATCCACCAGCTCGATATCGATCTGAAGGACAATCTCGATGATCTCGCAGCGCTTTGTGCTGCGCTTGATCTGGTCGTTGGCCCGATGAACGCGACCACAAACATTGCGGCTGGCTCAGGTGCTAGAACGGCGATTATCGGTGCGCCAAATGCGTGGCCGTATCTCGGGACAACCCAGCTTCCCTGGTATCCAACAGCAAAAGTGTTTTCTCCCGAGACGATTTCTGACTGGAAGCCTGCCATGGCGAAGTTCAACGACTGGCTCAGGGAACAGGTCACAAACGCGGGTCAGATCGCTGGCGCTGCCTGATATCTGCGATATTTTCTGGCCTCAACCATTTGCCGGTCTAACTGACGCGCTGTGTCAGTGAGAGCAAGTAAGTGAAAATAGCAATCATCGGAGCGGGAATCGCGGGCCTGGCCTGCGCTGAAGAAGCCGCAAAAGCTGGGCATGACGTCGTTCTTTTCGACAAAGCACGCGGCGCAGGCGGTCGTTTGTCGACCCGCCGTGCGGAAACTCACTCAGGCATTCTGCACTTCGATCACGGCACGCTCGGGTTCAGCGCCCAATCGGAAGCCTTTTTCCACGCCGTTTCGGAATGGCGCAAAGCGGGATTTGTCGATGTGTGGTCGCCACGCGCCGCCAAACTCTCAGTCGATCAGGCTCCAGAGCCCACCGATGTCAGCTTTTGGGTCGGCATACCGGGCATGAATGGCCTCCTCAAAGGGCTTGCCAGCGGCAAGAATACTCATTTTTCAAAGCGCGCAGTGGCGCTTGAACGCAAGGGCGCTGGATGGTCTGTACACTTTGAAAACGGAAGCGCGCCGCATGAATGCGATGTGGTGATATCAGCCATTCCGCTCGAACAGGCGAATGAGTTCCTCTCTCCGGTTGCACCGGATTTTGCAAACGCTGTTTCGGGGTGTCACTCGCTTCCGGTCTTCTCGGTCATGCTAGCCTTCGAAGACACTTTGGATATGCCCTTTGACTTCGGCATCTGCGATCATCCCACTCTAAAAACGATTTGCCGCAACTCTGCGAAACCTCATCGGAATGACGAGGTCGAAACCATCGTCCTTCATGCAACGACAGACTGGTCCGGTGCGCATGTGGACGACGACGAAGAGGCTGTCACTGCCGCACTGATGGACGACTTTTTCGAACTAACCGGAATACCGACCCGAAATCCCACCCTCGCCATGGCCCATAGATGGCTCTATGGCCTGAACGGTGCCGCCAAAAACAAGCCCTGCATCTGGAATTCACAGGCGGGTCTCGGGGTCTGCGGAGACTGGCTGATTGGCCCGGATGTCGAGCATGCCTGGCTGAGCGGCACAGCACTCGGCAAGGCAATCTGAAGCAAAAATTTTCGGCGCGAGTTCAGGCGATTTCCGTTTGTGCGGCCATGTCCGGTTTAGGCAGTTCGGCAGGCTGGACTCCGAGAGTCTCTACCGGAATCTTCAATGTGACCTCGGTCCATGCACCAAGCTCACTGTCGATGTGCATGCTACCACCATGCATTTCTACCAGCTCACTCACAAAGTTGAGGCCGATGCCCGTTCCCTGGATACCTGCTGAAGTGGAGGCTCGGAAGAAGCGTTCCGTCACGCGCTTAAGCTCGTCTTTGGGAATACCAACCCCATGATCCCGGACGACGAAACTGGTTACATTATCCTCAGTGAATCCAGTCACATCGATGACCGGATCTTGCCTTCCATATTTGATCGCATTGCTGATCAGGTTTGCGAGAATGTGGTCCATGAGGCGGGGATCGCCCGTCATAGCAGTCGCCAGTTGTGACGTATCCAGATTAAAGGTGAACTCCTCGCCAATGTCTTTATGACGAATAATCACCTCCTCGATCAGTTCTGAAGGATTATAGGTTTCTGCATTGAACTGGATCTTGCCTGAGGCCAGCCGAGACGCATCAAGCGTTCGCTCCACAAGGCCCGAAAGCCGGGAGACTGAGCTGCGAATGCGCCCCATCCGATCATGAATTTCTGACGCCGTCATGTCCTCGCCACGTCGCTGGATACGTCGCGCCATACCATCAATCACGGTAAGCGGCGTCCGAAACTCATGGCTTACCATGGAGACGAATTCGTTCTGCATGGCATTCAGCTTGCGTTCGGCCTGAAGCGCCTCTTCAAGTTCAAGCGTTCGCTTCTGGACTTCCATCGCGAGATTGTCCCGGTGATACTCGAGGTCCGCATAGAGCGTTTTCAGCTCAGAATTGGCGCGCGCCAGTTCTGCTCCCGATGCAAGGAGTTCCCGAAGCGTGCGGAAATATTTCCAGCTCAGCACGACACAGATGGCCATGACCGGCACCGAATTGATAGCCATGACAATCAGAGAATGACTGGCTCCAAAGCTGAACTTGATAACGAAGACAGTGCCTGAGATCAGCATGGCCGCAATAGCGGCAACAGGAAACTGTATCGTTGTGAGTAGCGCAGCAATCAGGGTGACCACGATAAAATAGGCCACATGAGTCTGTTGCGCGACAGTGCCATAGTCCATCAATGCCGTGGCCCAGGAGATAAGAATCACGGCCATTGTGGTTGCGAGCCCGGTGAGCACATTAAGACTGAGTGTGAGCTTACGAGGTTCGGTTGGCAGCACGACGTTCGATGAACGTCTGAGCCACATGGCTGACCGGAGGGTGCACAACACAATAGCCACCCCTGGAATCCACAGGGTCATGTAGTCAGGCGCTGTTCCATAGAAGGTCCAGCTCAGCGCTGCCATATTCACACAAATGATCAGATAGAAAAACGGGACTTGCTGAATCATGGCCCGCAATTGCGCTGCCATCAGACGAGGTTCGTCTGAGTGCACGCGCAGAAGCTCGCGGATATTTGTAAAAACCGTCATGGCAGGCACTTTCTTGCCATACCAAACCAGAAAAAATTTAATGCCGCGTTCAAGATCAGTACAAATACTGATCAATAACGAGCTTCTCTGATGCGAGTTTATCGCACAATAGCCGACCGAAAGGACTGCACTGAAAGTGCACTTCAGGCAAAATCAGGCTGCACGATCGTGGCTTTCTTCAGTCGCTTCGATTGCAGCAAGTGTTTTGCCTGCTTCCTTCGGCGTCTTTATTGGCAGAACGATTGTAACTTCGGTCCACTCGCCCGCTTCGCTGTCAATCAGAAACTGCCCGCCATGCATCCGCGCCAGATTGGCGACGAGATTCAGCCCGATACCTGTTCCCGCAATACCTTTTGAGGTCGACGCCCGGAAAAAGCGATTGGTGATGTTGGGAAGCTCAGCCTTTGGGATACCCACACCATGATCCCGAATGCTGACACGCACATTTGAGTCATCCCGGCCGGCCCGCACATGAATGTCCGGTCTGTCTTTGGAATACTTGATGGCATTCGAAACAAGATTCGAAAATATGTGGTCAAGCAATCGGGGGTCAGCCTCAATCGTCTCAGGCAATTCGTCGAGTGCAATGCTAATGTTGTAATCAGGCGCAATCTCGCGGTGTCGCTCGACAATATCGCAAAGAACGACGCTCAAATCGATGTCGGACGGCACGAACTCGATGGAACCATGGGCAACCCTTGAAGCATCCAGCGTGCGCTCGACCATACCTGAGAGCCGCGTCACCGACGCCCTGATTCGGCCAAGTCGCTCTTTTATTTCGTCAGGACCTGAACGCTCGAGCGTTTTGTCGATCCTTCGCGCCGTACCATCAATGATCGTTAGCGGCGTTCTGAATTCATGGCTCACCATGGCGACGAACTGGTTCTGCATTTCATTCAGCTCACGCTCCTGAGACAGCGCCAGCTCAAGCTTTATTTTCTTCTCTTCCAGTTCAGCGGTCCGCTTCGCCACTTCATCTGCAAGATTGTCGCGATGGTAGAGGACTTCATTATGAAGACGCTCGGTTTCAGCAAGATTTGCTGCGAAATAATCAAGAACACTACGGATATGTTCCAGTTCGTTTCGCGTATTCTTGCGCTCCGGCGCAGGAATACCTGTCGAATTTTTTGTCGACAAAGCCAGCATATCGTCAGCCACTTGTGCAATTGGCCCGACAATTGAACGCCCGATCCAGATGCTGAGAAGCATACCGCCAGCAATCAGCAGGAGAACAATCGACCAGAGAAAGGTCGCCGTCTTTCGTACAATCGTCTGGTGCGACACCATGAACCGCTCCGCTTCTATTTGAGCAGTTTCCGCAAAACGCCTCAGCTCTGCAGACAGTGTCAGCAAACTATCCTGTGCCTGGCTGGTTTGCGCATCGAGCTCAAGCCGCGTTGCCGACCATGTCAGAAACTGATCACGGTAAACCTTCAGAAGGTCGAGAAAGACCGCTTCTTCAGCCGCGCTGTAGTTTGCGCGCTTCAGCTCGCCCCTGAATTCGGTCACCCGGTCTGAAAATTGCGAGACATAGTCTTCTCTGAGACGCATCATGAAGTCTTTCTCATGACGACGCATCATCAGCATGAGCGAAGTCAGTTCGACATCGCCGTGCTCAGCCAGTCTGCGCTCAATATCGTGAACCGCTTCGCGAAGCTCACCCTCCAGCCCCTTATCTTCGGTCAGGCCAAGGCGCACACGTGTGCGGAAGGCTTTCTCCATGTTGGAGATATAAGTTTCTGCCAAATCAAGGACATGAAGCGGGTCGTATTCACTCGCACCGAGCTTGCGCAAAGTGTTCTTGAAATAAAGCGCGTCTGAGCGGAACTTCATCTGCGCCTCGGGTTCCCGTTGCGTCAGGAAATGATGGGCCGAAAGCTCTAATTTAAGCAGCAATGTCTCAGCCTGACGAGCGGCATTTGCCGCTTCGGAGTATCCGACCTCCTGATCATTCAGCCTCTTGCCGATCACGCCTGCGATCTGGAAAGCTGCGGTCACCCCAACCAGCGATATAAAGGCCAAAATGGCGAGTAATCTCACCCGGCCCCGAACAGAGAGTCTTTGAATAGTCACGACACACCCGAAACTTACGCCCCAGGCTAGATACGCATCAACACCTTAATATTACTTGATTGGAATTGACGAAAATAGACGTTCCATATGCTGAATACAATGAATACTGTCATAAAACTGTCGTTTAACTGACATCTTATAGCAGAAAATGCGCCGTTAGCGTTGCCACCGGACGGGCACGCTCAGACTGCCAGGCTTCCGCGTGAACATTGGCAATACGCCGCCCCTGTTTCGTGACGGTTGCGCGAGCGTATAGGTCTTCAGCTCTAGCCTGACGCAAATAATCAATGGATAGATTGATTGGCTTTGCGAGCTTCGGCATCTCACTCAGAAGGAAGAGCTGGGCCATGGCCGTCAGCTCAAGAAACGCGCCGGTCACACCACCATGCAAGGCTTGGATAGATGCGTTACCAATCAGCTTTTCATCAAACTTCAGAATGGCCGTCATCTCGTCGCCCATCACATCGCATCTGATACCGAGAAATGAGGCGAACGGCGTTCGACTGAGATAGGCCTGAAGCTTTTCCTGCCGATCCTGAATGTCTTCACCCATTTGGCGTGGCTCCTGCCGCCATTTGTGAGAATCCTTTGATGTCCGTCAGCGCAAAAGAGCCTGAAGCAGCTGCAATCACACGATCTTTATTGTCATGATAGGCCCAGGCACGGGTAAAGGCGACGGTGCGGGTCATGTGATAGCACTTTGCCTCGGCAATGATATCGCGGCCGACATCCGCAGGGCGCATGTAATCAATTCGCAGGTCGAGCGTCGCCGTGGACTTCATCTCCTGGAGGGCCGCAATAACTGAAACGCCCGAGACATTGTCGAGCAGGGCCGTGATGACTCCTCCGTGAATGATCCCGGTTTCAATGTCACCAATGGTTTCTTCCTTGTACGGCGCTTTTGCCACGGCCCGACCGGGCTCAAGATCAACGAGCTCGAAACCCAGCGTGCGCGCATAAGGGACACTATTGATTACGCGGGGGGCGTATTGGCGAATGAGGTCAAAAAAATCAGGATTCTCTGTCATGTAGTTCGTCTATACTGACTGCGTGTATGAAGGGGAAGAGGTTCCTTACGCTTGAACATTCCGCTTCACTTTGCCAACGAATTCTTTCACGCAAGGCCTTGATGACTTGCATCGCACCGAAGACGTGACCAATCATGTCGTTCCAATCGTGCCGGGATCCGCTGTGACACTATCCAAGACCAGTTCAACGCAAAAGGAAACCGCTATCGGTCGTCGGGAGCGCTCCAAGGCTGCAAACCGGAAAGCCATTCTGGATGCTGCTCGGCTGGTTTTTGCTGAACTCGGCTATGACGCCACAACTGTCCGCGACATCGTCCGCAGAACAGACCTCGCCAGCGGAACATTCTATAATTATTTCCGCTCCAAAGAAGAAATTCAGAAAGCCCTCATCAGCGAAACCCTGATCGAATTCAGTGAGCGTCTGCGGGAAGCAAAGCAGCCAGATATGTCTTTTGACGACTATCTGCAGTGCGCATTCGGCGCATATTTCAGCTTCCTCGCACAAAAGAACGCTGAAGTTCTGAAGCTCGGCGCACCATACCTTCCGCAGTCACAAATCATGACCGACACACCTGAAATGCGCGCTATTTTTCAGGAAATCCGGAAGGATGTGGAAGACGCACTAGAGAAAGAAAGCGGAATTGGCACCCTGGATACGGAATACCTGACAGCGGCAGCAATCGGGATTGCGCGTGAGATTGGCGACTGCTTGTTACATCGCTTATTCAAAACACCCGATGGTGATGCTGTTGCAGAAGCGACGAAATTCGCAACACAGCTGACGATTAGTGGATTTCGTCATAACACTGCCTCTTAGAGACACGAATACTGCGAGTCCGTGCGGAACTGGGAAATACTATGAGTTTGAAACAATCGCTCTCCCGGGCAGCTATGAAGCTCATGCTGAGCCTGCCTGAAAGCTGGCTGATCGGAATGTCCGGCAAGCGGCCGATCCGCATCGGTGGACGGCAACTGGACCCGCACTTTCAGTTCATTGCCTATCAGGCACGCAAACAACCTTCACTGAACACTTTACCCCCGGCAAAGGCTCGCGAAGTGGCGGCGCGGGGAACAGAGCTTCTCAAGGGGGAGATGGTTGATGGCGTCACCTTTGAAGACAGTGAGATCAAACTCGCCAAACGCAACCTGCCGATCAGGATTTACCGTCCGTTCGGACAGGATCCGAACATGCCGCTTATGGTTTACTTCCATTCCGGGGGCGGCGTAATTGGCGATCTGGACACCTGCCACGAATTCTGCGGCCTTCTTGCTCATATCTGCAAATGCCCCGTCGTGTCGGTTGATTACAGACTGGCACCCGAACATAAATGGCCAGCCGGCCTGGAAGACGCGATCGCAGCCTATGAATGGGGCATGCAGGAGGCTGAGACCTTCGGCGCGCCACCTGGACAGGCTGCTATAGGCGGCGATTCCATGGGTGCAAATTATTGCGCAGTGATTGCGCAGGAAATGATGCTGGATCATAAGCCACAACCGGCGCTCCAGCTTCTGATCTATCCCATGACAGATGCGGATTCAGACACACCAAGCGTGCACCTGTATGGCGACACTTTCCCACTGAACTCAGAAATGATGGCCTGGTTCAAGGACTTACTTCTGCCGTCCGATATCGATCCTGAGAACCCTCGTCTGTCACCGTTGTGCAATTCAAAGCTTGAAGGGTTGGCGCCGACGATCCTCGTAACCGCCGGCTTCGATCCGCTCGTCGATCAGGGTAAAGCCTATGCTGATCGTCTGCATGACGCCGGTGTGGACGTGATCTACAGGTGTTACGACTCCCTGCCACATGGCTTTGTGTCATTCATGGGCGCATCATCAGAAGTTCGTCGGGCATGCAATGAGATTGCGATTGAAACGCGAGACGTTCTGAGAAGCTGACAGTCAGGCTTCACTCTCAATTGCAGCGGGCAGGATGAGTTCTAGTGCGAGCCCGCGGGCATTCGCGTCATCGCTCGGCTCAGCAACGCGAAGCGAGCCGCCATGTAGCTCGGCAATTCGCCGTGCGAGTGAGAGGCCAACTCCGAGGCCGCCAGGATTGTTCGGATGACTGATCTTATGAAACAGATCAAAAATCATCTTGTGGTGGCTCTCCGGAAGGCCTGGACCGTTATCACGAATTGTTATGACGAGGCCTCCATCTGTTTTGCGACTCCGGACCCGGATCTTCGGCTGAATCTCAGGCCTGCCAAACAGGACTGAATTTTCAAATACCTGATAGAACAGCTCCAGGAGCTGTATATGGTGGCCGTGAACCATGGCCTCGCCTTTAAACGCAAAATCAATCGCTTCCACTTCAGTCGCAAGGCGGACGCGGTCAATTGCGGTCTGAGTTAGCTTTTCCAGATCTGCATTTTCTGGCGGGTCCAGATCTCGCCCAACACGCGCATAGCCGATGAGGCCGTCAATCATGGCGTAGCTTTGCACCACACTTTCCTTGACCACGGCCAGATAGTCAGCGGCTTTCTCGATATTTCCTGCCGCCAGCTCCCTTTCATAGAATTCCAGAAACTGAGTCGTGTGGCGTAGCGGCGTCCGCACGTCGTGAGACAGAGCCGACGCAATATTGTTCAACAAAAGAGTTGGATCGGCGTGATCGAAAGGAAACGAATCGCTCATACAGGCCTGAACCCACTTCCTGGCAACGAAGAATGTTGTGAGCCGATCAACTCATCCCCAGACTATTTATAATCACCCAAGTGCATCATCTCGCAATGGCGTAGAATAGTCAGGCTGGCCTGAGTCGTTGTTTCGGTTCAACCATTGATCCAGCCAACAGGTGGTAGTCGTAATAAACGTAATAGTACTGACCTTAACAATTTTGCATCCCCTCTTCCATATCTACAGAAGTCTGTGGAAGATTTACCGGTATTGATTGCGGGTAATGAAAGACAACAGTATATTACTCTTACAAGTGTAAGGTACAACATGCGTATCCATTATGTTGAGGACAATCTCCGAGACGCTGAAGCGCTGACCGATATGGTCGGCGCGGATAGCGATATTCAGCTCAACATCAGCGAAAAGATCAGTGATTTCTTTTCTGCCTCTCAGGAGGGAGAGACTGACTTTGTACTGCTGGATGTCCGGCGTCCTGACGCAATTTCTATCGAGGACGATATTCGACGTGTACGGTCTTTCACCAGCGCACCCATCATTTTTGTAACTTCTGACAACGCCGCAGATATGCGCCAGGAAGCCTTTTCGAGCGGCGCAGATGCCGTCATCGACAAGGGTGACCTCAATCCAAATCTTCTGCGTCAGCTCTATTTGAATTCTTCGATCCGTCATCAGATGAAAACGGAAATCCCCGAAGGGCGTCTGTCGTCCCGGGAACTCAAGACATCTGTAGAAGCGCTCGTCGGCCCCTTCTCTTATCTTGAGATGAGCCTTCAGACGCTACTGGAAACCATGGAGGATGCGGGGCGCTCAACGACCGCAGATTATGTTTCCCACCTTCTGGAAACTGTACGCGCCATCCGGACCTACTCTCAGGACGATTTCAGCAAGTCGACCAGAACGCCGATCCATGAATTGCTGGTCGATACTGCAGAACGTGTTTCGCGAACGGCAAAATCGCGCGGCGTTGATCTGATCATGGAAACAGAAACCTCCTGGTTCACTCAGATCGGCTCAAGACCACTCGCCTCTCTGGGCATTCAGCATCTGATTGCAGGCCTTCTGCGCGCCTGTCAGTCTGGCGACCGTATGGCCGTGCGCTCTGAACGCGATGAGAACGGCATTGCTCTGAATATCTTCGTCAGTCGCGCTATCATCACGTCGAAAGAGATGTTGTTCAATCTGAATGCTGCAGCCCCAACGCTTGGCCTCGACTCTAAAGCGTCGCTACAGCTGGGCCTCACCCTGCTTGGCGTCACATCCGCGCAGGCAGACGTGCACGTGCACAAGGGCAACCTCTTCATTAAGGTTCTGGTCTGATTATCTCAGCGAAGACTTCCGCGCATGCATTTGCGAGCTGCGCTCATCAAATCCAGCCTGTTCAGCCTGTTCAGCCGCCTTTGCTGCTTTCAGTTTTTGCTGTGCAAGCAAGTATTCAAGCTTCTTCAGCTCAGCATAGGCTTCAGATAGCGCTTTGGTGCATTCTTCATGGGCGCGCTCGGCATAACTGAGCGCCTCGTCAAGTTCTGCCTGCCTGGCTTTTTGTCGCTCCAGATAAGGTGCAAGTCCGAGCGCCGAGAGCGGGGACCCATCGAACTGGGTGGACTCAACCTCCGTAGAGGCCGCACAGCTCGCCTTTTCTGCCAGAATGTCATTCCGCGCACTGACCGCACGGCCAACCTCAATCGACAACGCATCAATGTCGGCCTTGACCCGTTTGACGAGTGTTTCAAGCGTCTTCATGCACTGGCCTCATAAATGGCTTTTAGCCCTTCGAAGACACCCTCAGGCGGTGTGGGGTCGCTTTCGCTCTGGGTCAGGAATGCTGACAATCCGTCATGAAGTCGGATCGCCCGGTCCGTCTCGGCATCAGCGCCCGCATTATAGGCGCCAATGCGGATCAGTTCTTCCATATCGGCATATGTCGCTTCCAGCCGCCGTACACTTCTGACCAAATCAGACTCCTCGGGCGATTGCAGCTGGCTTGCCAGACGCGAAAGCGATTTGAGAATATCCACCGCCGGATACCGACCGCGTTCACCGATCTGGCGCGACATGACAATGTGACCATCCAGAATACCTCGTACAGCGTCGGCGACGGGTTCGTTGTGATCATCGCCGTCAACAAGCACCGTGAACAAGCCAGTAATTCCGCCCTGCCCGACCTGGCCGGGACCGGCCCGTTCCAGAAGCTTGGGCAATTCGGCAAACACAGACGGCGTATAGCCACGCGTGGTTGGGGGCTCACCTGCGGCCAGACCAATCTCACGCTGAGCCATGGCAAACCGCGTCACGCTGTCGAGGAGACACAAGACCTGCTTGCCGCGGTCTCGGAAATACTCGGCCACAGCCATGGCCGATAACGCTGCGCGTCGACGCGCCGGCGCCGGCGCATCAGAGGTTGCGGTGACGATGACAGATCGCGCCAGACCAGAAGCCCCAAGCGCGTCTTCCACAAATTCGCGAACCTCACGGCCCCGCTCACCGACCAGACCAATCACGATCACATCGGCATCTGCACCCTTGGCCAGCATTCCCATCAGAGTGGATTTACCCACACCGGAACCGGCAAAGAGACCAAGACGCTGCCCCCGTCCGCACGGCGTGAACAGGTCCATGACCCGCACGCCCAGATGAAGTTTTTCATCAATCCGTGTTCTGGCATGAGCTGGCGGTGGGGGCGCCTCAACTGGTCGCGCATATGATCCGCGCGACAGCGGCGGGCCTGCATCCACAGGATTGCCAAACGGGTCAACGATCCGCCCAAGCCAGTTTTCATCTGGATACAGCATGGCAGGCTGGCTCTGGAAGAAGACCGGCGCGCCGGGAAAAACATTTCCGCCATCCTCACAGAGAAGAAGGATGGCATAATCATCTCGGAAGCCGACGATCTCAGCCAGATTGCCTTCCGGGCCACCAATTCGCGCAAGTGCGCCCAGCCGCAAAGCGCCACGCGGGCCGCTGGCTTCAATGCGAAGTCCCTCTAGAGCAACCACCTGCCCTTGCGCCTGAATAACAGGCGTAGACTTCACGGTCCGGATGAGATCTTGCAGCATGGGAAAGGCGAATCCAGCTTGGGTTTCTTTCCCTGCAAGTTTACGTGTCCCGGCTAAGCAATCGTTAAGTTCTGAGGCAAGAGCTGCGGAAAGCCTGATACGGTTCACTGTGACACAGCAATTGCATTGCATACCGCCTTGCGTTCATATGCGCGCGTCCAGCTTCTGACTATGAAAGAGCATTTGAAATGAAAGCAATTTTGATTGGCTTAGGCGGCGTGATTGTCGGCGCCGTTGGCGGTTATGTCGCCGCCACGAGCATGTCGCCAGCATCGGGTACGACTTCTGGCGTCGAGGGCGCTGAAATCAACCTGGAGAGCGACGAAGATATCGTCGTCTATTCCACGGTTTATCAGCTCGCCGACGAGATCAACAATAGCGACCTTGGCGTGCGCGACGACGTGTTCCGCCGCGCGATCTCAGACGCCCTCAATGGCGAGGAGCCTGTCGTATCTGAAATCGAAGTTCGCGACGCTTATCAGCGCTTCCAGCGAGCTCAGCAGGAGAAAATACAGGAAGAACAGGCGGCTCAACTTGAAGAAAACCTGGCTGCCGAAAACGCCTTCTTCGAGGAAAAGCAAAACGAAGACGGTGTCGAGTTTACCGAATCCGGCCTGGCTTATAAGGTACTGACCGCAGGCGACGGCCCTCAGCCGACAGCGAGCGATACGGTTCGTGTGCACTATAAAGGCACCTTGCTCGACGGCACTGTCTTCGATTCCAGCTATGATCGCGGCCAGCCTGCCACCTTCGGCGTGGGCCAGGTCATTCCCGGCTGGACCGAGGCGCTGCAACTCATGAAGGTTGGAAGCAAGTACGAGCTCTATATCCCGCACGATCTTGCTTATGGCGTTCAGGGACGTCCTTCCATTCCACCTGGCGCAACTCTGGTTTTCGAAGTCGAGCTGCTCGGCATTGAAGGTGAAGAGTAAATCTTAACAGGGAAGCGGGACGAGTTTGTTTGCGCTTCGCTTAAATTTCTCTTCTTTAAGCCTGCGGCAAATTCGACCGCAGGCTTTTTCTTATTTTCCCACAACACTTGCAGCCTGTGGAGAATCGGCACCCTATGCGGCTGTTTTCAGGCGATTTCGCGGCGCATCAGGCCTTTACGGTTAACAGACTGCGAGATGAAAACAGGAATCTTCGTTAAAATCGAAGAGCCCGAACGGACTCTATGTTAACCATTTGGCAACCAACTCCCGGTTTATCTGGAGAAGAAGCCTTTCACGCGTTAAACTGTAAAGTGATTCGGGAGACGACTTGATGCGCGTACTATTGATTGAAGACGACAACGCAGTCGCTCGCAGCATCGAGCTGATGCTGAAAGCAGCAGGGTTCAACATCTATCAAACCGACCTCGGTGAAGAAGGTGTCGATCTCGGCAAGGTCTATGAGTACGACATTATTATTCTGGACCTCACCCTCCCCGACATTTCCGGCTTTGATGTCCTGAAACAGCTTCGGATGAGCCGCGTGAATACACCGGTCCTCATTCTGTCCGGTAACCCGGACATTGAAGCCAAAGTCAAAACGCTGGGTTATGGTGCTGACGACTATCTCACCAAGCCTTTCAATAAAGATGAGCTGATCGCCCGCATCACGGCAATCGTTCGTCGCTCTAAAGGCCATGCTGAAAGCGTGATCCGCACGGGCGACATCATTGTGAACCTCGATGCCAAGACTGTTGAAGTGGGCGGAAACCGCGTTCACCTCACCGGCAAAGAATATCAGATGTTCGAGCTGCTCTCTCTGCGTAAGGGCACGACCCTCACCAAAGAGATGTTCCTCAACCACCTTTATGGCGGCATGGACGAACCAGAGCTCAAAATCATCGACGTGTTCATCTGTAAGCTCCGCAAGAAGCTGCAGCAGGCGACCAAAGGCCAGCACTATATCGAAACGGTCTGGGGCCGCGGTTATGTACTGCGCGATCCTTCGCCAAACGCTCAGCAGCTTCGCGACGAAGAAGCCGCGTAAACGCTTCCCAAATCACACCAATATTGCCGGCGCACTGCGCCGGCTTTTTTTGTTCTGGTTTGAGAGTTTCTAAAAAAAAACTACAAGTTTGGTGATAGCCGACTACACATTTTTGAGTTATGTGGCCTATACGTCGTATAAGACACAGAGTCAGTAATGTCGGAATCTATCTCCCCCGCGCCGTTCTCTGCAACGCCGCAACAAAAACGCACCACCTTTATTGCCCTGATGATCGTGTTCCTGCTCAGTGCGCTGGATATGACCATCGTTTCGACGGCCATGCCCCGCATCGTTGCGGATCTGCAAGGCCTCGAAATCTATGCCTGGGTAACCACGGTCTATCTTCTTACCTCCACAGTAATGGTACCGATCTGGGGCAAGCTGGGCGACATGTATGGCCGAAAGCTAATCCTCATTATCGGCATCAGCATCTTTGTCATCGGGTCCTGGCTCTGCGGCATTGCCGGCGAGTTCGGCGATTTACCTATTCTCGGATCCGGCATGATCCAGCTGATCGTGTTCCGCGGCATTCAGGGCATTGGTGGTGGCGCGTTGTTCACCTCTGCCTTCGCAACCATTGCCGACCTCTTCCCTCCGCGCGAGCGTGCAAAATATGCCGGTCTTTTTGGCGCCGTGTTCGGGCTTGCCAGCGTCCTGGGGCCAATCATTGGCGGCTTTTTTACCGACCATGGCACGACCGAGTTGTTCGGCCTTCATATCGCGGGCTGGCGGTGGGTGTTTTATGTGAACCTGCCCACCTCCATTATCGCCCTTTTCATGATCACTCGCCGTATGCCAGATATTGGCACGCGCACAGGCGGGAAGATCGACGCCCTGGGCGGCGGCTTGATTATCGTCTCTCTGGGATCCCTCCTTCTTGCCCTTACCTTCGGACCAACGGATGGCTGGGCGGCGCCTAATGTGATCGTCCTGATTGTCCTCGCGCTGGTCACGGGCATCGGATTTCTGCTGGTCGAAAAGACCGTGCGCGATCCCGTGCTGCCGCTGACCCTGTTCGGGAACAAGGCATTTACCACCTCGATGATCTCGTCCTTCATCATCTCCATGGCTTTCATGGGAACGATCATCTACGTGCCGCTCTATCTGCAGCTCGTCATCGGCATTAAAGCGACGAACTCTGGCTTCAGCATGTTGCCGCTGATGGGCGGACTCATCGTCAGTGCCTTCATCGTCGGTCGCCTTGTTACCAAGACAGGCAAATACAAAGGCTTCATGCTGGGTGGTGCCGTGCTCCAAATGCTGGGCATCTGGCTGATGACTTTCCTCACCGAAGATTCCAGCGCCTGGGATGTGGTCTGGCGCCTGTTTGTCATCGGCCTCGGCCTCGGCCCCTCTCAAAGCCTCTTCACCCTGGTCTCCCAGAGTGCTGCCCCAATCCAGCAGGTGGGCGTCGCCACCTCTACCGGCATGTTCCTGCGGCAGACGGGTAGCCTGATCGGTGTGGCCATCTTCGGCGCGCTGATGACCTCCAAGCTCACAGAAAAGCTCTCAGCGACCTTCCCAAACATGCCGGATATCAATCTCGGCAAACTGCAAGCTCAGTATCTCGCGACAGAGACACCGGGCGCCGCGCCAGATCTGCCACCTTTTCTGAAAGTGGCCCTGACGGACTCGATGACCTTCATCTTTTCAGGCGCGATCGTCATCGTCGTTTTGGCGCTGATCAGTATTCTCTTCATTCCACGGATCAAGCTGCGCGATCGTGGCCCGGAAAAACCGGAAGAAGAGGTGGAACATGCGTTGGAAGATGCCTCACCTGCATCTCCAGTCACACCAGACTGACAGTTCGTTCTCAGAGCCCCGCCAAACGAAAAAAGCCTCCCATGAGGGAGGCTTTTCTTTCACATATTAAAGTGCGTTGATCAGGCAGCGCGAATGCCTGTGGTCACGCGGCCACCCGGACCAGCTTTTTCATAGAGGCCACGCGCCGCTTTGTTTGGCACGAAGTTATCCACGACACCCACGACTGTTTCTGCCGCGCCGAGGAGCAGGAAGCTCTTGTCATTCATCTGGTCGGCAACGCGCTTGAGAATATTCCGCTTTGTCTCAAGGTCGAAATAGATCAGCACGTTCCGGCAGAACACGACATCGAACTTGCCAAGGGCAGACATCGGATCCAGCAGATTCACATTCTTAAAGCTCACCTTTGAGCGGATTGAATCCGATAGTTTCCAGACTTCTCCGTCCTGTTTGAAATAATTCATCAGGAGACGGATTGGCAGACCGCGCTGCACTTCAAACTGGGAGTAGATACCCGCGCGCGCCTTATCCAGAACGCGGTCTGAGATATCCACAGCGACGATTTCCACCGGCAGCCCACCTGTGAGTTCAGGCTTCTGATCCAGCATCATGGCAATGGAGTAAGGCTCCTGGCCGGTGGAACAAGCCGCACACAGAATCCGCAGGCGCTGTCCGGGACGTGATTCACGAAGGCTCGGCAGGATCACCTGCTCCAGATGGTCGAACGGCGTCTTATCCCGGAAGAAGAAGGTCTCGTTCGTCGTCATCGCGTCAACGATTTGCTTCATCTTGGCTTCGTCGCGGCGATTGCGAACGACCGAGATGAGTTCATCAATCGACTCAAGACCTTCCTTGCGCGCCAGTGGAGAGAGCCGCGACTCGAGCAGGTACATCTTATCGCGACCGATCACGATACCGGACCGACGTTTCAGCTCAGATGTCACAAAGTTAAAATCAGCGTCGTTCACGATTAAACTCCATGAAGTGATTTGCCGATCGCGTCAGCAATTTCGTTGAGCGGATGGACGGAGTGCGCAAGGCCGGCATTGAACACCGAGCCGGGCATACCCCAGACCACGCTTGACTGTTGGTCCTGAATAAATGAACGGCCACCCTGATCGCAAATCGTCGCAATCCCCTGGCATCCGTCAGACCCCATACCTGTCAAAACGAGTGCCGTAATAGCAGCGCCATAAGTGCGGGCTGCAGAGTTAAAGAGCACGTCAGCGGCTGGACGACAGAAATTGACCTGCGCATCCTGATTGAGCGTAATGGTGCAGTTCGCGGCCGAGCCTTTGACAGCCATATGATAACCGCCAGGCGCAATATAGACGTGGCCGTTTGTGACGCGCTCGCCCTCCTGACCTTCCCGTACGGTGTGCCGACAGGTCGCGTTCAGATGGTCTGCAAGAATGGCAGTAAATGTTGGCGGCATGTGCTGCACGATGAGTATCGGCAGGTCTGTTTTTTTGCACAATTCCGGCAGAACGGTCTGCAGCGCTTGCGGGCCGCCTGTCGAACTGGCCACCACAATGACTTGTGGTTTTGTCCACCGGGGTGGCGGCTTGCGCAGTGACGGCGTGGCCGGGATTTTGATTTCCGGACGCGGCGCATCGTTCGGTTTCATCGAAACCGGGCGCAGCGGCATGGGGGCCGGGCTTGGGCGAGCGGCCTCTTCGGCTCGGCCAAGCAGGCGCACTTTGCCGATCAGCGCGTCGCGATAAGCCTCTGCGCCACCCAGCTGGTTAGCTTCCGGCTTTGGCAGGTAATCGGTGGCGCCCTTCGACAAAGCCTGAATTGTAACGTTCGCGCCCTTATGGGTGAGCGTCGACGCCATGATGATCTTGGCCTTTGGCGCTGCACGGCGCAAATGCGGGAGGGCCTCAAGGCCGTCCATACGCGGCATCTCAACGTCGAGAATAATGATGTCCGGCTTATGCTTTATTGCATCAGCGACACCTTGCATGCCGTCAGCACTGACGACGGTCAGATCAATATCTGGATGACCTGAGAGCCACCGGCGCGTAAGTCCACGTACAACCGCGCTGTCATCAATCAGCTGCACACGGATCGGAGCGCCAGCATGGGCTCGTATTTGAGGGGCGACCGACATGAATTGGGTCCGATCAGACGAGGCCGACTTCGGCGAACTTTGATTGAATAATCTCGCTGTCAAAAGGCTTCATGATGTACTCATTGGCCCCGGAACGGATTGCTTCGGCGATATGGTCCATGTCGTTCTCTGTCGTGCAGAAGACGACGATTGGCGAGTCACCGCCAGGTTCGCGGCGGAGTGCTCGCAGGAAGTCGATCCCGTTCATGACAGGCATGTTCCAGTCCAGCAAAACCGCATCCGGCATGTGATTCCGGCAGACATTGAGCGCCTCGGAGCCATCAGCGGCTTCTTCGGTCGCGAATTCCAGATCCTCGATAATACGGCGTGCGACTTTCCGCACGACGCGAGAATCATCAACAATCAAACAGCGCTTCATATCAGTCTCCCCAAAAGAGATTATGCAGCCTTCGCACCGGCATCCGTGTCGGTTTCAAAAGACAGAATTTTATCAATATCGAGCACGACGAGCAGGCGATCTTCCAGGCGGTAGACACCTGAAGCGATCTGCGCCCAGACGGGGTCGAGATTGCTCGGCACATCTTCACGGTCAGCGGCATCCAGGGTCATGACCTCACCCACCTCATCAATGATGAGACCGAAAGACTCACCGCCCTTCTCGATACCGATCGCCATGATCGAGGCTTCCGGATCGCGTGGCTCAAGACCAAGACGGGCGCGGGCATCCACTGCCGTTACGATTCGTCCACGCAGATTTAAAAGACCTGCAATTTCCTTCGGGCCAAGTGGGACTGGCGTGATCGATGAGGGGGCGAAAACGTCATGAATGCGGGAAACTGATGCTCCAAAGAGCTGTCCACCAATCCAGAGCGTGATGAATTCTTTGCTACTCATGCGGCTTGTCCCTTCATGCTGGCAGTTTGATCGAGCACGGCAAGCAGGCCATGACGGTCGGATTTCCGGACGCAGCCGGCAAAGTCCGGCATGACCAGCGTGTCTTCATTGTTTGACATGGCGATACGTGGAACATCGCGCCACTTATCGTCGGTCGAGAGTTGATCCATGAAGCGGCGTGCTTCTTCGTCATTATCAACGTCAGCCAGAACCACATCGAATTCTGTTGGCTCGATATTGGTGGCAATGCACTCTTCAACAGACGCAACGGTGGTCACGTCATAGCCACTGGCCTGCAGAAGCGGCGCCAGCATGTTGCGGAAGAAAGCATGACTTTCGAACAGAAGCAGAGACTTCGGTGCCGCACGCTTTTCAGCCATCGCAGACGCCCAGTCGTAATCAGCCTGGCTCAGGAAGTAACCGATATCGATGACTTCGGTTGCTTTGCCGCCGATGACAGCTGTACCCAGAATACCTGGCGCATCGTCACCAATGGAAACTTTCAGCACATCCTCAGTGATGTCGAGAACCTGATCGACCGCAATACCAACGACGCTCTCGCCGCTATTTACAACCAGTACAGGCTGGCGACCATTCTCATTCGCAGTAAGCGCTCCCGCCATGTGGATGACCGGCATGAGCTGGCCACGATACTGAACGACAGGGCCGCGGTTCGTCATCTCGAAGCGATCGACTTCAAGCTCCTCAAGGCGGGTTACCAGTGACAGTGGGCAGGCCTTCGGCTCTGACGCACCGGCAGAGAAGACCAGCAGGCTGGTTTTCTGATCACCTTTGTTGCGGATTTTGCGTGTCTCCTCAACAACAGTCTGATTGACCGTCTTGGCTGTATCGAAGGCTGCGAGTTTGGAGATACCATTCGGGTCAAGGATCATGATGACAGAGCCGTCACCCAGAATTGTTGATCCCGAATATTCCGTCACATCACGCAGGACGCTGGAAATCGGCTTCACGACGATTTCTTCGGTATCGAAGACTTCATCAACGACCAGACCGAAGCGCTGCGAGGCAACCTGCATGACAATCACGAAACGATTGTTCTTCTCATTCTTTGACTCATCCAGCTTCAGCGCGGAATTGAGCGGCAGAACAGGAAGGAGTCGATCACGCAGACGCAGAACTTTCGTGCCGTTGATCGTTTCAATGCGGTTCTCATTGTTAGCACCAGCGCGAACCAGCTCAACAACAGACAGCTGAGGCACAGCGAAGCGTTGACCGCCTGTACCCACGATCAGAGCAGACACAATTGCGAGGGTCAGCGGGATCTTGATGGTGAAGGTTGTGCCTTCACCTTCGCGAGACACCAGATCTACGGCGCCACCGATCAGTTCAATGTTCGTCTTCACAACGTCCATACCGACGCCGCGACCCGAAAGGTTCGTAACTTGCTCCGCTGTTGAGAAACCTGGCGCAAAGATCAGACGGTTGACCTGCTGATCCGACATGGCGGCGGCTTCTTCAGCAGACACCACACCTTTTTCGATCGCCTTCTGGCGGATGCGCGCCGTTTTCAGGCCGGCTCCGTCATCACGCAGCTCAATGTGGATGTGTCCGCCTTCATGATAGGCGCGAAGAACGATTGTACCGCTTTCCGGCTTGCCCACAGCCATACGATCGGACGGCAGTTCGATACCATGGTCGCAGGAGTTGCGGATCATATGGGTCAGAGGATCACGGATCAGTTCAAGAACCTGGCGGTCGAGTTCAGTCTGGTCACCTTCCATGACCAGTTTGATCTTCTTGCCGAGGTCATTGGATGCATCCCGGACAATGCGCGGAATTTTCTTCCAGGCATTCCCGATCGGCTGCATGCGGGTCTTCATGACCGCTTCCTGCAGCTCTCCGGTCACGTTCGACAGGCGCTGGAGCGGCGTTTTGAACTCAGAGTCCTCCATGGCGCGAACCATTTGAAGGAGCTGGTTGCGCGTGAGGACGAGCTCAGAGACCATATTCATCAGATGCTCGAGCACATCGACATTCACACGAATGCTCTGGCTGGCACGCGGGCTGTCAGAACGAAGCTCTGTTTCGCCACCAGCATCGGCCACAGCGTCAGCAAGAGCAGCCATTGTTTTGGCAGCGGAAGTCGGTGCAGGCGCGGTCTCCACCGCTTCTGCCACTTCCGGCACTTCTGGCTCAGCAGCTTCGTCATTCGCCTCTGGCGGATTGGCAAAATCCTCAACCTCAACCGCAGCAAAAGCTGCTTCAAGATCAGCAAGTGAGACTTCGCCCGGACGGAGTTCGCGACCAAGATCTTCGTCCCAGCGCACATCGTCAGCCAGCCCTTCCGGGCGCGGCTTTTTCGTGCCTTCTGCTGGCGGTGCTGCTTCGGATTTGACCTCAGCAACGGGCGCAGGCTTTTCAGCTGGTGCGGCTGCCTTGCTTTCGAGCTCGCCATCAGCGGCGCGCTCAAGGCGACCGATCAGTTCAGCATCGCTGCCTTCTGGTTCTGTCTGATGATCTTCAAGATGAGCCAACAGGGCTTTGATCTGGTCAATCGATTCCAGAACAAGCGTAACCGCCGCAGGGGTCACATCTACAGTACCGTCCCGGAAACGACCGAGAAGTGTCTCCCCGGCATGCGCAACAGCTTCGAGGCGTGGAAGACCCAAAAATCCGCACGTGCCCTTGATCGTATGCACGAGACGGAAAACGTTATTCAGGATACCCTGATCGTTTGGCTCGGCTTCGAAGCGGACAAGCTCGGCATCAATGACTTCCAGCGATTCTGCTGTTTCGGTGAGAAATTCACTCAAAAGGTCGTCCATAAGCCCACCTGACAAAATAATTATTGCTCTTCAGATGGGAGGAGGATGCCTGATTGGAGTTAAAAAATTGCTTTCGTTTATTGTGAGAAATGCTCTAAAGGTCAAAAGGTCGCAGTTCGGCGCATCCCGGAATTCTTGAAAAGACTGATATTTCCGGCGTTTTATATGCTCTTCACATGAAACTGCACTTGCTCTTCGCCTTCCTCAAAACGGAATGTGCCGCCGAGTTCATCGACGATCATGGTTGTAAAGTAAGGCTGGATCGTCATCGGGTCCCACCCATCTTCAGGTTCTTCATGGTTAAGCGCTGTCCGGATATTGTTGGCGAGCTTTGCGCGTGGACCCGACGCGATGACAATCATATTGGTCGTGTCACCATCTTGCTCGACTGAAACATTCAGGACGCCCTCGCGCGACAGGCACGCCATTCCCAGCATAACAAGATTCATCATCACGCGGACCTGGGCAAAAGAAAGACTCGCCGCAGCAATGTCCCAATCGATACGTCCTTTATGAGTGGCGACATAGCCTTCAGCAATCGCCCGCGCTTCATGCATTTCAGCCGCGCCGCGAGACATTCCCATTGAACCAAATGCGTAACGGAGAAACTGAAGACGTGCGAGCGCCTTGTTTGTACTCGATTCCAGAAGCTCTTCTGCGTCGGCTCGCATGTCCTGAGAGGCGCTGTCCTGCATGAACTCGATTGCGGAGGATGCCGCACCAACCGGAGACACCAGATCATGGCAGATTTTCGAGGCCAGATAGGAAGCAAGCCGGTTGGGTTCGAGCAGCATTGTTTGTGTCCTTTAGCAAGCTGCAGTCGGGCGCGCCAAAGCGGCGCTCATCAGAACTGCGGTGATCAATCAGAATAATACGTCTAAGGGTGACCCCAGGCGTCATAGCCAGCTGAGATTAACAGATTCGGAAATCAAAGGGGTTGGTCTAATCCGAACTCGGGTCAGAAATTTCATCGTGCCCGGACCGGGCACTGAAGAATGAGAGAGAGAACAGACCGACCGAAAGCAAAATACACCCGGTCACCCCAATACTGAACGC
>CETS01051798.1_pt1 | contig 21765 bp, 19 predicted proteins | sample 356391 | NCBI WGS metagenome assembly CETS01 (sample SAMEA2622673, study PRJEB7988) | marine metagenome | isolation source: saline water (ENVO:00002010), including
AATCGTAACCCGGTAGGTTTTGCCCGGCGCCAGGCCGATGATTCCGAACCTGCCTCTGGAATTGGTAAAGAACGGCATGGGTTCGAAGCCCTCGTCATCCACCGAAGTGATCGTGCCCGACCACAGTTCGGCCTGCGCCCCGCCAACTGTGAGCGTACCCACCGCGCTGACGAAACGGGAATTGCCGACCACGATCTTGTAACCAGAGCGGAAGCGTGGCTCCACTCGCGCCGTACCATCCCCGACGGCCACGACCTGGTCGGCCCCTGCCAGATCGTACTGGATCGACTGGACATTGTAGGATGACAGGTCCGATTGAACGGCGGCCCCGAGTGGTCCGCTGCGCGCCGTATATTCGTTGTCGCTCAGCGAACGGCCCGAAATCACTTCCTGTTCGCGAAGGACCTGATTGGGTTTGAGCACGGCGAAGGAATCGAAAATCGGGCGACCGATGCCAAACGAACCGTCGGCATAGGCCAGCGATGTTCCCACCTGGAGGCGCGCGCGCTGGTCGGATGTGAGATCGCCGAAACCGGTGCCGCTGGATATTACGCTTGCCCGCGCATCGAACCGGTTACCGACATAATTGACGCTACCGTCCACGCTGGTGGACCCGCGCGTATCGGAAAAGCCGACGTCATAGCCGAAGGAGCCCACCGAATTGTCCGACCCGCGTGAGGCCGTGACACGGGTTGTTTCCCTCCGGCTGCGGTAATCCGCATTCAAGCGGCTGCGGTCGCCGAATTGCCAGGCGAGACCGAGGTGAACGCCGAAGCTCTTGTCGGTAAATTCATCTTCGCCGAAGACGAGGCCGCCGGTCAGCCTCATCCGATCCGTCAGCCGGTGGAAGACATCGACGAACGCCAGCTTGCGATCGTCTCTATTCCCGCCGCGCTTGGAATAGAGGACGCCGGCGCTGGCGTAGGTTCTTTCGGTGAGCGACTGGGTGTAGCTTCCGGAGACTGTCAGCAGGTCGAAATCGCTCGGGAATATGTCGCCGATCGTGGTGTAGTTCGCGCTTTCGTAATCGACGGTAATGCTCAGTTGCCGACGGTCCGCCAGGCTGTTGCCGCCCTGCACGCGGTATCCGGCCCGCACCGACACGCCTGTACCATCTGCAAAACTTGTCGCCACTTGTGCATCGAAGACGCCCGGGATCACTTGCGGCACGAAGGTCGTCTCAGCCGCTATGACCTGCACGTCTTCAGACACTTCGAGCGCGCCGCCGAGTATGAGCGTCTCGTTCAGGGCGCGGCGGTAATACCCCGTCGCGACCGGGTCGCCGGTATAATCGGGCTCGAATTCGATATCCCGCGCGATGAAGCCGGCGCCGAGGACATATTCGTCCTCCCCTACGGCCAGATCGAGGGGTTCGAAGAAATAGTCGAGGTCGAGAGCCTGACGCCGGCCGGCAGAGTCCGTGATCACCACCCGCACATCGTTCGAACCGGTTTCCAGCGGGAGATTGCTGAAATCGTAGCGTCCCGGCTCGAGCTGCAGCGACCTCACCACGTCATCGTTCACGATCACTTCGACATCCGAACGGCTGTCGAGGAAAATCTCCCGCCCGCTGAGCAGCGGGACCGCGATGAATGGATCGAAGATTCGGCGCCGCTTCTCGACCGCGACGCCGCCGATGAAGGGCGTTCTCAGCACGGGAATAGTGTTCAGCCGAAGATCGCCTGCCTGATAGCGGCGATAGCTGTCGGGATCATCGTAAATGGCACGGACACTGCGGCGGTAGAAGCGGTAGTCTTCGCCAAACTGGCCGGTCAGCGCGCCGTCGAACTCGAGCACGACATTGCGATAGCGCGCCGCGCCGAACGCGAAAAAGCTCGGCGTGTCCGCCCCGTCATTGTCCGAATAATCGAGGTTGGCGTTGATGTTCATGTAGGCGCTGAACTCAGCCGGCTCGATTGTGGGGAGCTCGGATGGAATGGGGGAATACCGTTCCCCGCCAAGCGAACCTACCGGACGAAATTCGCCGGGAAGAGTTTCAAGTACCAGTTCGAGCCGGCCATCGTCGAACCGCAGCGGGAAACCCTCCGCTGCGAGACGGGCAGGAGTTATGAAACGGGCATCACCGAGCACCTCGTCGAGCGCCGCCAAGCCATCGTCATTCAGCAGTTGGACCAGCTGGAGGCGCAGGCTTTCACGCTCGATCCGGGTTTCTCCGCCATACGGAGAGGTTTCCACCACTACATCGCCCAGCACCCGCTCTCCGTAAACGAGTGGTACAGCGAAGGTAATCTTCCGCTGGCTGGCGGGAACTTGTGACGGAGCGGTCTGCCAGGCAATCTTCTGCGCCCAAGCAGGCGTTGGCGCGACCGCTGCCAAAGCGGCAGAAATAGCGATCCTGCTCGCCAGCCCCTTCATGCTCCTGCCCCCATCTCGCATAGTCTTAGGGGTTGATCTCGACCTGGACGCTGCCGGGGTTCAGCTTGACATCGGTCGGCAGAAAGAAACGCCGCGCGCGGCCCGGGCCAACCACACCTACGCCGATGTGGCGGGTCAACTCGCCGCCTTTGAATTTGCCCTCGTAAGGAGCGCCGTCGGATGTCACGCCCGTGACGACCCAATCGGACAGGCCTGCCATGAAATATCGGTTGCCGTCATTTCGAACCAGCAGTTTGAGGCCGTTCTTCTCATCCTGTGTGGCGGGGCTCACCTCTGCCACAGCGGGCAGCGGAGCGGTCCCGTCAGGGACAACATTGATGAGGACGTTGTAGTTCACGACGATCTGGACTTGCGAGGTTTCGCCCTCGAATTCGACGGGCACCTGGCGCAGCGCGAGGTAGTAGATCTCGGATTGGGGCAGCTCTGGCTCGCCCACATACTGAACGCGAAAAACCTGCTGGGAATTGCCTTCGACGATTGCTTGTGCCGGGAAGACCAGGAACTGGTCCTCTGCCGGGGTCATTTGCAGCTCGCCATCCTCGGTAATGACGCCGCGCATCACGATCGCTTCGAAGGGAATATCGCGCAAACTGTCGTTTGTCATTTCAACGCGCGCGATAGAGTTCTGGCCTGCCGGCTTCAGCTCAACGATCATTGGGGAAATCTTGGCCGCCTGGCCGACCGCAGGATGCAAGATCAGAGCGAACCCCGCCAGTATCTTAAGTCCTTGGCGTATGAATGAACCCACGACTGCAGCCCTTTGTTATTTTCTCAATCCGCCTCGGCACGATCACCGTAATGGCGGGAAGTGAGAGAGGGGGCGCACAACGCCCCCTCCCTGTTAAACACGGCAGGCGTGATCAGATTGCGCCGAGATTGACGGTCGCGGTGGAGGAATAGGCGCCTGCGAGAGGACGCTTGCCCTTTAGGTCTTCCTGATTAACCACAACCGACAGTTTTGCACGGTCATGGAAGGCGTCGGTGTTCGTTTTGGAATCGCCTTCCTTGGTCAGCGAATCGAAGAACATCTTGCGGAACGACGTACCGTCGGATGCTTCGAGACCCATGCGAACCGGGATCACATTGGTGAAGTCGTCAGCGTCGGGCCCGTCGTTTGCTTCGTCGGTCGTCATCGATTCAGCCGCGATCGCCATATCGGCACCGTAGTTGCAGCTAACCCAGATATTCTGGGTTTGAGTACGGCGGCCGAAGGTGCCTTCAAGGGCGCTTTCGCCCGGATCTTCGTTAATTGCGAGGTTGCCGAAGTTGACATCCTGGGGCGCTTCAACACTGCATTCGGGCAGGATGTTGGCGCTGATCGTGAAGCTTTGGCTGTCCGTGTCGCCGGCATAAGCAGCGGTGCTGAAAAGAGCGGCCGACATGGTCGCGAAAACAAGCTTCTTCATAGGGGGTACCCTCTCTAAGACTGTGTATCGAAATTGAACGTCGATGTGCGGTTTCGAAATTGGTGAACGAACCAGATAGGTTCGAATCAATCTCGAAGTGCGACGACTGGGGACTACGAAGATTTTCGCAATCCGGCCGGAGAGATCCGCCTTTGTCCCAGATTGATGCAGTCTTAGTGTAAATCGGTCTACGTTATGAGATTGGCCCGGATCAGGCCGAACGAAGTACGGACACCTAGTTCACGTAACTCATCGGAATCAGTTTGCCCGAGCGCACGAGCGCGTCACTGTAAAGTCATCGCTTTGACGATCGCCAAGCGGATGCTGCCGCGCTCTCGCCCCTTGGCCTAAAAGGACCGGCGGCTAATACTTACGCTTTTTTGCAAGAAAGAACGCCCCACCGTAGGTCGCGCACAACTTATCGATACTACACCCTGTGGGGTAGATTGTAATTTCTGACACTAATAGGGTCTCGAATCGCAGACGCTAAATATTACGACATGCTTTTATTACCTTCTATATTATAGCCTAAAAGGTAATCATGCATTATAAATTAAAATGCGCCTAGTTTCTTTAATGTTTACCTTTAGTGAGGTCTAGATTAACTTATCGCGGAGAAGGATAATGCGTGCCAAACTTTCTGTTTCATCTATTGCAATAGCATTTGCGATAATTTCCAGCGGGTCATCCGCTCGTGCTCAGCAATCAGGGAATAGCCAGACCATAATTCAGGCTGACGAGGAAACACGCAGGAACTCGACCGCGACGATCGAACAGGATGGCAGGGAGAACAAAGCAGACGGTACGTTTAGGGGGCGCGAATCGGTCAATCTTTTCAACGGCGAAACCGTCGATCTGGCGCCCAATGGTGCAGGGATCTACCAAGACGGCTCGGGCTCGACCGCGACAATAGATCAGTTTGGAAATGGCAATGCTGCGGCCATTGACCAGGCAGATTCGGTTGAAGGTGGTGCTGACAGTTCGACTGCGGTGATAAAACAGGGTGAAAGCGGCAATGAAGCTCGTGATTCCATCGCTTATATCGAACAAGCCGGGGATGCGAGCGAGGCCACTATCGAGCAGAATGGTCGTCGCAACCAATCTTTCGGCGTCCAGCGAGGCAACTTGAGCGGAAGCCAAACAGGCAACAAGCAGACTCATACGATTGATGGCAACGACAACAGCAGCGAGATTTTTCAGGATGGTATCGCCAATGAAGCCGATGTTACCCTTACAGGCTCTCGGAACACGGGCCTGATCTCGCAGACAGCGCAACTCGACCGTGCTTCTATCAGTGCCAAGTCTGGAAAAGACAACCGGATCGAAATCAGCCAGTCGGGAAGCAGCGAAGGCAATAACGCCGATGTGGATGTGAATGGCGCGGACAACGACGTCACGATTGCCCAGAATGGCATGGGTGGCCAGCATGAAGCCACGGTTACACAAGCTGGGAAGAGACTGACCGCCGACGTCTCTCAGACGGACACGACCCAGGCGGGTGAAGGCAATCTTGCGACCATCAACCAGAACGGCAGGGATTCCAGTGCGACTTCTCTGCAAAACGGATCTGGGGGCGGCAATAGTGCTCAGATTGCTCAGGAAGGTTCTGGTTCGAGACGCCTTGATGCGCTCATCGACCAGGATGGCGATGGCGGGTCGAACAAGGCCGATATCGATCAGACGGGTTATGACCAGCTAGCCGAAATCACGCAAAACGGTCTTGGCGGAGGGAGCGTTGCCGCAGTCGATCAGTCCACCGACAACACGCGGCTGAACGCCGCGCGAATTACACAGACCGTGGATGCGGAAAACGGGACAGACGAAGTAGACGTCGATCAGGGTGGCAATCGAAATACGGCCAATGTCGCCCAGTCGCGTGCATCTGGTGGTACCGGCAACACTGCAACGGTGGTTCAACCGGGTGACAGCGGAACGGCGGACATCGACCAGTCCGGCGAAGGCCAGCTCGCCAATGTCGCCCAGAACGGCAAGCTCGCGGTGGCGACTGTCGAACAAAGCGGCTTTGGTCAGAACACTGCCGATGTAGACCAGGCTGGCAAACAGAACGAAGGTACGATCCGCCAAAGCGGTGCAGGCGGTGGGAGCATCGCCGGAATTGATCAGTCGACAAGCGGAATATCCGAAAACACGGCGACTATCGTTCAGGCGATCGATGCTCAGGCCGGTACCGATAATGCGGACATCGACCAAGGTGGTAACCGCAATACAGCCCGTGTCGCGCAGGCGCGTGCAGAGGGCGGTACCGGGAACACTGCAACAATTTCTCAACCGGGCAACGATGGTAAGGCGGAAATCGACCAGTCGGGTCAAAGCCAGCTCGCCAATGTCGCCCAGAGCGGCAAGCTCGCCAAGGCGACTGTTGAACAGAGCGGCTTTGGTCTGAACTCAGCCGATGTCGATCAGGCTGGAAAAAACAACGAAGGCACTATTCGCCAAGGCGGCGCAGGTGGTGGCAGCATCGCAGCCATAGATCAGTCGACCAGCGGCATTAGTGATAATACCGCGGCTATCGTTCAGATGATCGATGCTGAGACCGGCACCGACAACGCCGATATCGATCAGGGCGGCAACCGCAATATGGCCGACATCGCCCAGACGCGTGCGAATGGCGGTACCGGGAACACCGCCACGATTGTTCAACCGGGCAATGACGGTAAGGCGGATATCGATCAGTCAGGCGAAAGCCAACTCGCCAATGTGGCGCAAAATGGCAAGTTCGCCGTTGCGACCGTGGAACAGAGCGGCTTCGGTCAGAACACTGCCGATATCGATCAGGCAGGCAGGCAGAACGAAGGCACCATCCGTCAAAGCGGAGCTGGCGGTGGCAGCGAAGGTTCAATCGACCAGTCAGCCAGCGGAGCGTCCGATAACACGGCCACTATCGTTCAGGCCATCGACGCTGAGGCCGGCACCGATAACGCCGATATCGATCAGGGCGGAAAGGAGAATCGCGCGAAGGTCACTCAGACGCGGTTGGCAGGCGGAACCGGCAGCAATGCTTCGATCACCCAGCCGGGCCGCAAGAACTCGGGCACGATAGATCAGGATGGAAGCAATTTGTTGGGCCAGATCAGCCAGAACGGCGCGATGAACGAGGCGATTATCGAGCAAGCAGGCGAAGGCACTGCGGCCACGGCATCGATTGCCACCGGTACGGGGGCTGACAGCAACTTCGCGCGCATCATTCAGGACAGCGGCGGGACGATCGCCTCGATCGACCAGACTTCAAGCCGCAACAGTGCTAGGATCACGCAGGTCAATGCGCAGCCGATGAACGGTACGGTGGAAGCAGACATCGATCAGGGATCGGGCGAACGTAACGATGCCGAGATAGATCAGGCTGGAGAGGGTACGGCACGTGTCGCCACCATCGCGCAGGCAGGGTCCGAGAACCGCGCTTTCCTCGAGCAGGGCGGCGATGGTAGCACGATTACGGCGACGCTCCAGCAGTCTGGCAATCGGAACTACATCAACGCAGTGCAGATGGCCGACGGTGGCAACAATCTGGCGCTTAACCTTCAGCAACAGGGCAACAACAATCGCATCGAATACGAACAGCGCGGATTCGAACTTGGCGGAGAAGTCTCGCAGGACGGCAATAACAATTTCGTCGATGTAACGCAGACTGGCAGCGGCTATGACGTAGCGATCACTCAGGAAGGCAATGGCCTGAGCTTCACCATGACCTATGACGGTCCGTCGCCGACGGGCGGTGGCTATACCGTTACCCAAACCGACTGAGGGACTGTCAGATGAGGAAAGAGTTGCGGCGGAACGCGATCGCCGGTCTTCTTGCAGTTACTTTGCCTGCGAGTGTTGCACAGGCCGGGGACGTCAAATACCGTCCGATCAATCCGAACTTCGGAGGCAATCCCTTCAACGGCGATTACCTGCTGAATCAGGCGCGTTTGCAGAACCAGCACGAGGAAGATGCGGAGGATCCGCTCGAGCGGTTCGATCGCGACCTGACCCGACGGTTGCTCAATCGTGCGGCATCGGAAATCGAGGACCGGCTATTCGGCGAGAATCCCGAAGACTCCGGAACCATTCCTTTGGGCGATTTGCAGATCGAGTTTGAGCGGATCGGCGCCAGCATCTTTCTCAAGGTCGTGGACCTGGTGACGGGCGGGCGTAACCGAGATTGAAATTCCAGCTCCCGGCTCCTGACGATGCAGCTTCTGTCGATGATGCGACGCGGGTCAATTACATGTGCGGCTCTCGTACTGGGCGGCTGCGCATCCCTTCCAACCCCGTCGGGCGTTGAGCCAAGGCTGGCCGATTCCACCCAGACAGAGCGCAGTCTGCAAGAGCTGCCTCCACCTGCAGAGCCCGTGATCGTGGCGGTCTATCAGATGCCGGACAAAACCGGCCAGCATAAGCCGAACGACGACTTTTCAGAATATTCGCGCGCGGTTACGCAGGCTGGCACGGAGATACTAATCGAGGCGTTGCAGGAAGCCGGGCGTGGCCAATGGTTCGTCATTCTCGACCGGTCCGGTCTGGATAGCATCTTGCGGGAGCGACAGCTCATTCGCTCGACGCGCGAACAATATCTTGGTCCGGACGGAAAGCCGCTCGGCCCACCGCCGCCGCTCCTCTATGCACCCGTGTTGATCGAGGGGGCAGTCGTCGCTTACGAAACCAACACCTATACAGGCGGTGCCGGAGCGCGCTTCCTGGGTATAGGAGGCAGCACGGTTTATGAGCACGATCGCGTTACGGTAAGCCTGCGCGCCTCCAGCACGCAGAATGGCCGTCTTTTGCGGAGCGTTTCGGCAACGAAGGAAATCTATTCCCAAGGTATTCAGGCTGGCCTTTTTCGCTTTGTCGACTTCGACGAACTCCTTGAAGGGGAGCTTGGCTATTCGGTCAACGAGCCGCCCCAACTCGCCGTCAGACGTGCAATTGAAAAAGCCGTATACGCTCTGGTCATCGAAGGCGCACTAAGCGGCGCATGGAGCTTTGCGGACACTAATGCAGCGCAGCCGATTATTCAGGAATATCTCGAAGAGCGCGATGGTACCGTATCTATGAACCTGCCCGCACCTCCATCTCCGGGGGAACTGGCACCGGCAGACGACCGCTCCCGCGTGCGAGAACCGGCACCATCGACAGACTTTTCCAACGAGTTAGCCCAACGCCTCCGCGAAGCGACAGAGGATGGAGCAGAAGCGGGCGATAGGGTGCGTGATGCAGATAGCACTGTTTTTGAGCCAACGCCGGAGAGCCGTCGCGACACCCCGCCACCGCAAAATCGTCCGGAATTCTGAGCGGCAGCCAGAAAGGATGTCGTGGGTCGTGATGGCGGTGTGCCACTCATGCTGGACCTTCTTCAGTCCAACGTCGGTGCTCGCAATCTAGGGTCCGCTACATACCCGCGGCAGTGGGGCGAACGATTACTTCGTTGATATCGACGCCTCCGGGCTGTTCCAAAGCATAGCGGATCGCGCGGGCGATGGCATCGGGGGTCAGTGATTTTTGACGCCATGTCTGCAGTGCAGATGCGATTTCAGGATCGGTGATGTCACGGCCAAGTTCGGTGTCGACCACCCCAGGCGAAATAATCGTGGTTCGTATATCGTCGTGCAACCGGCGCGTTTACAAGTGGGAGATCCCGAGGGCTGGCAATATACTCTGCGCTTACGCGACGATCTTTACGCATCGCGTCACAACCTTCATCAAAGTTCCCTTGGTATAAACGCGCGGCAGCGATGAAAGTCGACTGCTGGCGCATTTTTCAGCCAAAAAGCCATACCACTATGATGCCTAGCACAATACCTAAGCCCAGTCGTTGAGTGTACCGTTTACGGTCGTCTTTTTCGGGATTAGGCATAAACAGTTCATCAATGAAATCGAAGAGCCACATTGGCATGCCAACACCCCTTTTTCAGCTAAATTTATCGAGCTTCTTAAGCACAAAGCATGGCACGTATTCGTTCGAATTTTTCAAAAGAGCAGAGACGCGGGCTTTGCCCACTTTATCGAAACGGTAACGGAATGCCGGCTCGTCCCAGCGCTGGCGCAGCCGATCAAGCATCGCGGCATGACTTGGGTTGTCGTAGGCTGCTTTCAAAATCTCGAAGCCACTCCGGCCCCAATTCGAGAAGCCAAGCGCGAGGTTCAACTCGCGATTTTCGATATATTCGACCAGCCATTCAGCTTCATCTTCGCTACCTGGAGTGCCCCGTGCGATAGAATCCATTGCAATTCGGCTCTCGAAGCTGGTGATGTCGTAGCCAAGTCGCTTGTCGCCGTAGAGCGCAAATTCGCCTGCAGGATCACTATAGGGTGTCGAATAGCCATTATAGCAGCCGACCTGATCGAGTTCGGCGATCTGCATTTCGTCGGGAATGCCGCTGCGGAAAGTACCGTCAGCGTATTTGAAATCATTGCCTTCCTGACTGGAGAAGCTGGCCATCACCCCTTTCATCCGGCCGCTAATGCCCATCCATTCACGCCGGTATTCGCGGGAAGCATTCATAGTCGCGAGCGATACGTCAGTTGTTAAATAGCCCTCGGTCTGACGCCGCTTCCGTTCAGCGGCCAGCCAGCCAGCAAGCGTGTTCTTCTGGCCATCGAACGCAGCGTAAGTGGCCTCGCGCTCTGCGTCGCACCTCTCCTTCGATAAAGTACCCAGATCACAAGCGAGCGGACGTCCGACGGCCAAACTGATTGGGCGCACATCGAACTTCGCCAGCATGGTTTGCGGCTGGTCGATCTCGGACCAGTGAAGCCAAACGAGTCCAAGGATCGTCACGACGGCTGAAATCTGCGCCAGCCTGTCGAGCCCGATCCAATTGGTCCTCGAACCCTTTCGGATCCGCGGCAGCGCGCGCGTCGGCGGCAGTTGGCGCAACAGGGAGCCGGCCTGCGCCTCGGACAGGGAAGGGTTGCGTTCGAACTCTCGCGACCGCGGGGACGAATGGCTGTTGAAGACCATCGAACCGGTCGTACGAGCGAGCGCCGCCACGCGCTGCGCCACGGTCGGGTGGGTCGCATTGTCGCCATCGGTATCGCCGGCGATCATCATCGCGTCGTCTTCGTTTCGCGCACCGTCGACGCGATAGGCATGCTCGACCTTGACCAGGGCGGAGGCCATCGCACCAGGATTCTTGGTCAGCGAGACCGCTTCTGCATCGGCGATATATTCGCGGCGGGAAGATATCATCAGGCGCGACATCTGGCCCGCCCTGAGCGCGACCGCGCCGATAAAGCTGCCGAGCAGCGCGAGCGGCAGCATCACCGGCACCGCTAGGGCCATCATTCCGTGGACCGGTGTCACCTGCATCGGGTTCGATCTGTGCATTTCGGTGAGTGCCGACATGAAAATGTTCGCCGCCGCCATTAACCGGATGTCGTTGTTCTTGATGTGGCTGAGCTCGTGTGCGAGCACGCATTCGAGTTCCTCGCGGGTCAGGCTGTCGATCAGGCCCCGGGTAACGACCACCACCGCCTTCTTGCGCCCTATCCCGCAGGCGAAGGCATTGCGCGCTTCGCTTTCGATCACGCCCACGAATGGCACTGGCAGCCCCCACATGGTGATCAGTGGCTCGATCACCGCGCACAGATACGGTTCGTCGCGATTGTCGATAAAGTGGAAGCCGACCGCTTTTTTCACGGTCTCGATATGCCACCAGTACTTGACCGCGAACCAGACGACCGAGATTGCCAGGACTATCGGCGCGTAGCGGACGAGATAGCCGACCGTATTAAGAAACGGAGCGTGAAGCTGGTCGAAGATTACCAGCGGCAGGAACAGGATCGGGATTGCGATCAGCTGGACGGCGAGCAGGAACGCCAGAAACAGGCCGAGCGAACGTCCGTCATTGCTCCTGATCCAGCCGTAGAGACCGGTCGGTACGCCTTTCGCCATGATGCTGCGCCCGGTTAGAACTGGACCGCCATCGGCTCGTCGATCAGCGTGCGCTCGATCCCCAGATCGTATTGCTGGCGGCTGTTGAGGCGCAGCTTCGCTGCGATCACATTGCCGGGGAACATGCGCAGCGACGTGTTATATTCCTCGATCGCGAGATTGTAGAATCGACGCGCCGAAGTGATGCGGTTCTCGCAGTCAGTCAGTTCGCGGCGGAAATTGACGAATTCTGGCATCGTCTTGATTTCGGGATATTTGTCTAGCGAAGCCATCAGGGTGTCCAGCCGCGCGGTCAGATTGCCCTCGGCCTTCAGCTTGATGTCCGCATTCATGCTACCCAGTGCCTTGTTGCGCGCCTCGATCACGCCGAGGACCATGTCCTTCTCGTGATCGCGCACGCCCTTCACCGTGTTGAGCAAACTGGGAATGAGATTCTGACGATGCTTCAGGTGCACGTCGATATCGGCGAAGGCGGTGTCGCAGCGCTCGTCCAGCGCGACCAGCAAATTGTGCATCGACTTAAAGCGAAAATAGAGCCAGATAGCGCCCGTGATCAGCGCAGCGACCAGACCCAGAACGACGTATAGCAGCGTTTCCATCGACAACCCCCATCGACTTGCGGTGTTCAGGCTCTTGGTTACTCCATGAGAATTAACAATTTTCTACCGGTCCGACGGTTGGTCGATTAACCGCATTTTAAAACCTGGATGGCAATAGTGTTGCAATCGCACTGATACTGCCGGGGGTTTGAAATCATGGCTGAATCCGTATTCGCTCGCGTACGCCGCGTCCTTTCGGGCCGGATCGAGGATTCCGTCGACGCGATGGAGCGCGCCAATTCCGACGGTACGATGCGCGAAGCGATCCGCGAGGTCGATCGCGCCCTTGACGAGGTTCGCGGCGATAAGGAAGCTGCCATGACGCGTCGCCTGCAGGCCGCGCGCCAGCAGGAGATGATCGGCACGAAGATCGATGAACTGACGGGCAAGGCCAAGTTCGCGCTGCAGGAAGGGCGCGAGGACCTCGCTGAGGGTGCGCTCACTCGCCAGGTTGATCTTGAAGGCCAGTTCGCCAAGCTCGAGAAGCTGCAAGCGCTGAGCCGGATCGAGGAACAGAAGCTAGAAGAAAGCATGACCGCGCTGCAGGCCCGCAAGTCGGAAATGGAAGAGGCGCTGGCTGCCTTCATGATCGCCCGCTCCGATGCCTCGATGGGCGGCGATGACGGGTTCGACAACAAGCTCGATATCGAGAAGAAGATTCGCAATGCCGAAGCGGCGTTCGATCGCGCCATGACCGGTGCTGGCGGCGTCGAATTCTCTCGCAGCGATGCCAAAGCGATCAACGCCGTGGCCGAACTCGACACGATGCAGAAGGGCGCCACCGTGGCCGAACGTCTCGCCGCGCTAAAGCAGGAATCTGGCAAGGCCGCTTGACCTGATCTTCAGAACCTGATCGGACAAGTGGGACCGCGAAGCATGATCCAGAAACCCAAGGATGAGGACTTCCGCGAAAGTCGCGTCGTGGCGACCGCGCGGACGACGAGCAAGATTGCGGTCGAGGGGTCGAAGGGCATCGGCGCTGGCGTGGGTCGACTCTATCTCTACTGGATCGGGGGGATGATGCTGTTCGGCCTAGTCGTCAGCGCCATTCCATATATCGGCTTCTGGGGCTTCCTGTTGCTGGCCAGTGGCGGCATCTTCTGGTGGAGGGATTATCGGAAGCAAGCTGCCGCCCGCATCGAGGCGCTTCGCCAGCAGCCGCAACGCTTCTTCGCTGCGGCCCCGGTCTGTGATCCAGCAGTGGCATTCCAGAGTCAGGCCCCGTCGCCTTTCGCCAATGGCAGCGATGACGGCGGATTCGCTTTTCCTGCGCACGTTCGCCGCGAAGCCAAGATTCTTTTTGATATCGGGCAGGCGACGCAACAGGCAGCGGTATTGCTGGCCGCGGGACTCTTCTTCCTGTTCGTGTTGGGTAGAGCGCTGGAGAATGTCGGCACGATCATGGGCATCGTGCTGGTCATGCTTTCGGTGCTTGTCGCCTCGCGCTTGCTCGGCGATCGCGTGGCGATCGAATGGACGCCGCGCGAGGTGACGGTTCACCACCTGCTTTCGACGGGTACGATGCAGTGGGCGGATGTCGACGACGTGACGGTCGAGAAAAGCTCGAAGCTCAATTTCAAGACGTACTTCCAGTCCGGCTCGAGCAAAAACATAGTGCTGCGCGCGCCGATTAACCGGCTCGGAGGACCCACGGAAATGCGGGTTCCGGTTCGACTGCTGGGCATGGAAAAGGCGGAACTCGAACGGTTGCTGGCCGACCTTTTCTGCTGGCGGGCGGCGGGCAATACCCTGTCGCCGACCGCGACCCAACCGTCGGGCTATGCGCAACCATCCGGTCGACCCTCATCGCCCGGCAGCCAGGAGATCGCCGCTGAGCCGCTGGGTACCAGTTCTCCCTCCGCCGATTCGAATGCCGGCTTCGATCCGGATGCGATCATCGAACGCCATCTCGCCGAACGTCGGCGCCTTTTTGCGGAGAACCGGCCTCCCGTGCGCTCCAATTCGGAACGAGTTTCGCCCCCCGCAGGCGTTCAGATGGCCACTAGGCCGACATTTGGGCGGAAAAGAATTTAGATTTTGGCGCTAGTCCAGGTCTCTGAAGTTCCTAATCCGTCGAGCTGTGCGGCCTTTCTCGTTCCGTTTGGCCGATTGATCGCCAACGGCGATTATTGACGCCGGTGGCGTTTCACCTTTAACTTCAACAGATCGCTCCGACCAAAGCGCTGACACCCAGAGTTACCTCTTCGGCCAATCTCGGCCGAGGAGAAGAAGCGCCCGCAACGCAGAAACAAATTTGGGCGATAGGGTTTCACCTCGATCGCAAAGGCCGACTGCGAGACAAAGCTCTCTTCGATCTTGCTATCGACAGCAAGTTGCGCGGTTGCGATTTAGTATAGATCAAGATTGGCGACGTCGTTGCTGGCCCTGACATCCGCAACCGCGCGACCGTCATTCAGCAAAAGACCAGTCGACCGGTGCAAACGTGCGAACGACCCTCCTCGCCTGGCTGGAACGACGCGGTGGCTCTACGGTCGATTATCTCTTCCCAAGCAGGGTGGATCATCCCGGACACATGAGCACACGTCAGTATGCCCGCCTCGTTGATTAATGGGTGACCGCAATTGGACTTCGGAAGTCCAAAAATGGCACGCATTCGCTTCGGCGGACGAAAGCCGCGATGATCTATCGGGCTACCGGCAACATTCGTGCGATCCAGATCTTGCTGGGTCACACGAAGATCGAGAACACGGTCCGCTATCTCGGTGTCGACGTAGAGGACGCTTTGCTTCTTGCAGAGCGCCCCGAAACCGGACGTAGGGCGGTCGATCGGCGATCTTCGGTCGACCGCTTCCGCGCCCTCACCTATGACGTTGAGAAGTCCGGAATTGGGGTGGGAAGCGAACCTCGCCGGCCTTGGCCAATTCACTCTTTCTCGATCAATGCAATCGCATCTGTGATGGCATTATCCATCTCTTCTAACGAGTTTTTCTGTGCATGCAATTTCACGAACTGCTTTCCAATTCTGGCCCCCGCTTCCGCATCTTCACCGCATTCTTCCGCTGGTCGAACTTCAAATTTCGCCAATCGCTGCCTGTCTTCGTCAACGGCATAGTGATGAAGATAAGTATCCGATCCAGAAACTGCGTAAAATTCAGCGTCGGAGAAACGTCCAAAAGGCGCAAATTTCAGGAGCCGCGATTTCTCCACCTTCTTCGCGAGATAATGGGAAAAATTCTCCACCATAGAGTGTAAATCGCGGCCCAGAATTGAGGACGTATCCTGTCGGTCTTTAAAGGTTACGCTCACAGGGTCGAAATAGTCCTTTAGTTTTTTGGTTCTTTTTCCCTATATCCTGTCGAAACAGGCCCAGTCATCGAAAGCGATTCCGGGCCGGAGCCTCACAAAAGTTACACCCCTGAAGCTGCAACCGACAATTTGCCGACCTGCTGAAGAAAATTTTCAAGAATTTCAGCGTCGAATGGGCAGGCAATTTTCTCGCTATTGATCCCGTATGGCCCATCCAAGTCGAACGGGTCTAAACCGGTGGTGCGATAATCCGCCTTGTGAGTAAAGAGATGGACCAGCGCAGGAGATGAATAGGAAGGCGCGTTCTCCGATGCTTTTGCAAACCTTTCAATTTGCTCCTTTTGCCTTGCAAGAGCGACTTCAAATTCGTTCGGGCCGCTTACGAGTTCAATCTTTGGCTCGCGTTCGTCATTCTCAGCATAGGGTTGGCACGAGGTGAGCAGATACGCCGCCAAAAGGATTGAACCAGACCGTACAAATTGAAGGGAATGCTCTGGCATTCCGGCGATCTATCTCGCTCTCGTAGCCGAGCAACTCGCTGCAAATGTCGGGAATGGGTCGCAAGCCGCCCCACCAATTCGCCACTTGAGATGTCCGCTATCCCAATCGCGCTCCTGAAACGAGCCACTCCGGATCGTCCGACAAAGCCCCCTTTCATTCGGCATCCAAACCACGTCCGCTTCTAGGATCATCAACTAGGCTGCCGAACGACTAAGAAGAGGGCGCATTGCAGACCGGCAGAAAGGGGGCCGATAGCTGACCGTCCGCTATTGGCCCTTTATGGAGAAAAACTGCCTGTCCGCTAACGACCCAAATCTCAGTCACAAACCCGAAGCGCCTAGTTTCCCAAAAGCGGTCGCATTTTCTGCTGGTGCCTCGTGTCTGGAACTCCAGTGTAGGCGGACATTGATGCCGTTAACGCCGGATAATCTTTATCTTGAATGGTGGCCTATTCGAGAAATTAACCAATCTCAGCGAAATCCAATCGGAAAGCTACATGCGGTAAAGATGAGAAGAAGTCATTTCTCGATGGAATTAGTTTACGGATTCACGGCGCTCGCGATCCTGCTGGCCTTCTTTCCTCTGATTAGGTTTCTAGCAAACTGGCTCGACAAACGCCACTTTGCCAAGTTGGCGCCTCGAGGTCGGCTGGCGACCGCTGCTAGTTCTGAAAAACGACCGAAGCTTCCCCGCAACCCCCAAACCTCTTCAAGCTCAGCACCGGGTCCGTTGCCACAGGGGTTTTTTGGAAGGGCGCAACCCGTACGACACCTTCCTCAACCGCAGGAAGCACTACCATCACTGGCGAGCAGGAGGACACACCATCCAAGAGCCCTGCACCGTACGAGAAACCTCGTTCCGCGAAAGGGTCACCGCGTTCCTGCGCCGTCAGGTTCCGGTGCGCGACGAGCCTCCCCGATCATGGCTCGGCGGGTTGCCGATTATGCCCGAAGGCGTCGAATGGCCGCGCGGCATCAATGGCGAAAAGCCCGACGTAGGCAAGGTTCCGCTGCACTTTCTCGCGTAGGTGTGCTGCGAAGATCTGCCCGCAGACTCGTGGGGCGGGCACGGCCCGCGCACCGGCTGGCTGCTGTTCTTCATCATTCCCAACAATTGCTGCGCATTTATCGACGGGAAAAGCGCGTGCTGCACATTGCCGAACTGGGCGAAGAGCACGAGCCGCCGTTCGATACCGGCCGCCTGCATGACAGGGTGTATACCGGCGGCAGCTATAGATGGCTGCCGCCAGAGGACTTGCCTGATCGCTGGCGGCGCTGGCCGATCGATATCGTCGCCATGTCCAACGAGCTGACCAGGCACGAGAACAAGCACCGGACCTATTTCACCGCTAGCCCCGACAATCCCTCGGATAAAATTTATGCAGATGTCTGCCCGACGGTACGGGAGCAGCAGGAGACCGATGCGGAATTGCACCCGCTGACCTTCGGCCACGCGCGGATTTCGGTGCAGGCGCTTGCAAACGAATTGCGCGAACCGGGAGATCTTTCGATCCACCCCAAGGCACGCGAATTGCTGCTGAAACCGCGCGGGCTAGCCAGGATGCTCGACGATCAAAAAGGCTCGCGCGCATCCTCGACCACGATCCGCAAGACCGCGAGCAGCGAATGATCGACCAGCTGGCCTTTATCGGAGTTCTAGCGCCGTTACGGCCCGGGCGATGCCGAAACCCTGCTCAGCGATATCGCGACGCTCCACGAACAGTGGCTATCGTGGCGCGAAGAGATCGCCCACGGATGCGACCACATCGACGCGATGCTGGGAAAGAGCGATCCTGATGCCCCGTTTTCGCAGGAACAGTGGGAGCAATTGAACAAGACTTTTGCCGGCAAGCATTTCGAGCGCATGAAATTGCATTATAGCGACTATCGCGGCGCGCCTCGGCACTATTGCCGCAAATTGACGAGCAACCGCCCGCATCGGATGGGCGGCTTCCATGACGGCGTGCAGAGCGAACCGAGCGAAAATCCGCTCGGCCAGATGCTGCTGATGCAGATTGCTAGCGACGATGAGATGTACTGGTGCTGGGGCGATATCGGGGCCTATTCCTTCTGGATCCGGCCAGACCATCTCGACGCGCTCAATTTCAGCGGAGTCGACGTGTTCGAGGAGTGCGGGTGATGAGCCGCTTCAAAATTCCCTTAGTCAAAATTCAAAAAGGGGGGTGATCGATCCCGTCCTTCTGTCCAATCGTGACCCATCGATGATAGCGCTGTAACACGTTGTTTCAATCGCCATACTCATCGAGCAAACGCCCCGCATTGCGCGCCGGTCTGCGCGATCCACATTATGCCTTCATTATAGCAGCGGTTATCCTGCGCCGGTCCCCCCCTAGCGATGGCTATTAATGCGCGCGTGACAGTTCAAACTCCGGCGGCGCGAGTGCGGCTCCAACGGATGGCATTCGTCCGGTCAACCGAAGCGCGCGCGGTTGCTCTAGCAGCACATCAACTAGCTGGGTAAGCAGCTTCAGGCTGAACGCGGCGGCCGGGCAGCGTTGCGGGCCCACTCCAAAAGGTATCCATGCTCCACGGTCGATATTGCCCCTCCATCGCCCAGGCTGAAAGTGTTCGGGCCGGTCCCACGCCCCCGGCCATCTATGGACCGTGTACGGGCTAATCACCAGTCGACTGGGCTGCGAGATCGGTTCCTGCTCGATCCTCGTATCGTATCCGATTTCCCGTTCGAGGAGCCAAGCAATTGGCTTGAGCCGCATACTTTCGAGCACCAAGTCGCGCGCGGGCTGCTCCTGAGCTTCATTGCTAATCGCGAGATAAATCGTCCAGGCCAGCGTCAGACCGATCGAGCTGACTAGCGAAAATATGAGCCCAGTGTAGATCTGCACGATGGCGTCGGGCGATAGGCGGCGATCCGGTGCCCCAAGCACGTCTAGCAAATCGACATCTTCGGAACGCGTCTGGCGCTTCGCCTCTTTGAGAACGGTGTTAGCATAGCGGAAGCGGGCTGCTAATCTTCGGATCCCGGATCGCTGGCCCCTATACCGCCCGCTGATGCGATCAGCCACAAGGTCGTCAAGCGCGCGCTGCAGGGCCGGCGAGCGGTCTGAGCGCGCCAGAACTGGCCGCATGATAGCGAGGAGTAATTGGTGGGCGGTTCGCGGCCACACCGTCTCTTCGCCTAGCGATCGGGCAACCGCCGCTCCATTGCTGCGCCGAGCATGGGGCTCAATCAATCCCAAGCAATCACGAATAATTGCGAGCTGTGCTGAGCGAGGCTGCAGCGCGCCGGTGCGATCGCCAAAAAAGTCCGAATGGGCAACGATGGCCTCATGGTTGTTGGACAACAACGACCGCGCCAACTCTGGTTCGTTAATCAACAGCTGATCAGAAGACAACCAGCAAACATTCTTTCTGTCTTGGACAATCTTATCGAGACGATCGATCATGGCTTCGTCGCCTTCGCCTCGTCGATGTTGGCTGCTCATTATTCGCCTTGTCACTGTAATCGAAACAGATTGACTAATTTATACTTGCAGAATCAAAGTAGCAAGGTAGATTAATATTCCCCAACTTAGTGGGGATCATGAGGAGAACTATGATGCAACGATTGTTTCATGCCGCCCGATTGATGATGAACACTCGACCGATGGGCCGCTGCTACCGCGTATGGCCGCTGTACATCGAGTTTTGATCAAACACGACCGGGGAGCGGTACTTAGCGCTCCCCCATCGCGTCATCGCCGAGAGACGACGGAGCGCGACGAGCGCGATATCTTGCTCGAACGTACGCAAACTGAGGGCGCGATCATAGACACCGGTCGCGGTGGGCTCGGCATCTTTGATCCCGAACTTGCACTGCTGGTCGACAACGCCAACACTGCGGCGCTTGCCCTTCGGCCCGCGCCAATCGACGGCCACTTGTCCCCGGTTCCCTGGCGTGACGTTCGCGCCCCGCTAATTGAAGCAACGCGGCAACAGACCAGCCCCGCGTTGCTCGAAGCGATGCATTTTGACATGCTTTCGGCTTTAGCTGTGGGACACGGCGAGCCAGTCGATTTAGCGCTGCTCGCTGGTAAGACCGCTACGCACGCTCTTCTTCCGGCGCTCGTCGGCCCACTTTCAATTCGCGAACGAGCATGGTTGTCGAAGCTTCAGGACCATCGGCTCCAGCGCCAAATCGATTCTCCCTTCAAGCCGCCCAACGCCATTTTTGAATGGCGACATCGCCTGCGCGAACTGCGTAGTGGCCGCCGTATCGCCCGGTTGGTCGCCGAGCGAGCCGCTCCACCAGTACGTGATCGACAACCCGCGGTAATCGACAGTTTGATCGCGATGCGGGACCGCATCGGCCTTACTCGCGTCGAGTATTTGACCCAGACATTATTAATCTCAGCTTCGACCGCTCCCGCCATTTTGGCCGCTTGCATTCTTCACACGCTGACAACGCGCCCAGACCTCAGAGCCGCGGTCGCCGCTGAGTATGAAGCGTTGCCCGCGGGCGCGCTTTATCACCAAAAGAATCGCCGCGCGATGCGCACTACCACAGCGTTCATTGCCGAGGCCCTACGTCTGTGGACTTTCCCGATGCTAACCGGCCGAACCGCTACCGCCCGTCATGAAATCGATGGCCGGACCATTGACGAAGGTGCTGCGTACACGCTGAGCGCCTACATCCTCCATCGCTGCCCGCGCCACTGGTGTGAACCGGACGCGTTCGATCCGTCCCGCTGGACCAGCAATCCGTCCACACCGGCTCGCGGAACCTACGTACCGTTCGGATTTGGTGCTCGTACCTGTGTTGCAGCTAACCTCGCAGAGGCCCAACTTTACCTTTTGTGCGCCCTTTTTGCATGTGAGTTCGAGCCGATCGAGGCAAATCCCGGCCAATCGCGCATCATCACCGGCACCATCCCATTTCCACGCAACTTCGTTGGCCGGTTAGCGCTGGTCGCCTAACCGAGCAGATCCGGATCGGGATCCGCAGAAATATCGATATTGGCACAAGGCACTTTTGCCCACGGCTGCATCGGTCTGTAAGCTAAGGCCCGTTAGTCTGATCTCGTCGCCGCTTCAAAAGATAGAAACTCAACCTGAAGCGTCCGTTGCTCGTCCGGAGAAGAGAGACCAGAGCCTCCCAAAGTTACATCTTCAGAAAACCCCCACTCATATCTCTCAACCGAAAGGTAATAGTTACAGACTGGTTTTCATAATCTCGAAGTCGACCGACAGCCTAGCAGGCTTTGTTACGAAACGAGAGATACCCCTAATTAAAAGGGAATATCGTCGTCCAGATCGTCGTAATTTGAGCCGCCGCCCTGGCTGCCGCCGGAGGACCCGCCACCTTGGTTCCAGCCGCCGCCGGACTGGCCGCCGCCGCCGCCGTAATCTCCGCCGCGCGAAGCGCCGCCGCCGCCGCCGCCACTTCCGCCGCCATAACCCGAGCCCCCACCTTGGCCGCCGCCGGGGCCATCGAGCATGGTCAGCGTGCCGTTGAAGCCGCGCAGTACGACTTCGGTCGAGTAACGATCATTGCCCTGCTGATCTTGCCATTTGCGGGTCTGCAGCTGGCCTTCGACGAAAACCTTGGAGCCTTTGCGCAGGAAGCGTTCGACCACGTTGATCAGGCCTTCGGAAAAGATCGACACAGTGTGCCATTCGGTCCGTTCCTGGCGCTCCCCAGTGTTGCGATCCTTCCACTGTTCGCTGGTGGCGATGCGCAGGTT
>CETS01161800.1_pt1 | contig 21709 bp, 26 predicted proteins | sample 356391 | NCBI WGS metagenome assembly CETS01 (sample SAMEA2622673, study PRJEB7988) | marine metagenome | isolation source: saline water (ENVO:00002010), including
TCGCGAATCCTGTCTCAAAGCTTGCCGCAAATTGACGGGTACGACTGAATGATCACGCTAGGCATGACCGGCTCCATCGGGATGGGCAAAAGCGCCACGGCTGAGATTTTCAGAGAAGAAGGCATTCCTGTCTATGACGCCGATGCCGCGGTTCACGAAATCTACGAAAAAGGTGGCTCCGGTGTCGGACCGGTAGGCGAAGCTTTCCCCGGTGTTGTCGTGGATGGCCGAATTGACCGGGATGCGCTCCGAAAGATCGTGATCCACGATGCCGAAGCGCTGAAAAAGCTCGAGAAAATCGTGCATCCGCTTGTAGGAGAGCGCCAGCAGGAGATCCGCACAGAGGCGGAAGCCGCTGGCGCAGACATTCTTCTTCTCGATATTCCACTGCTTTTTGAAACAGGCGGCGACAAACAGGTGGATTTCACCCTTGTAGTTACGGCACCCTATGAGGTTCAGAGAGACCGAGTTCTTTCCCGGCCAGGTATGACCGAGGAAAGTTTCGAGGCCCTTCTGGCGAAACAACTTCCGGATTCTGAAAAGCGAGCCCGCGCGGATTTCGTGATCAATACCCGGATCGATCTGGACTATGCCCGTGATCAGGTCAGAGCTCTGATTGCGGCGCTGAGACGCTTAAAGCAGGCTTGAAACGCAATGCGCGAAATCATGTTCGACGTTGAAACAACTGGTCTTTTTGCTGATCAGGGTGACCGGATCATTGAGATTGGTGCGGTCGAAACAATCAATTTTATGCCGACCGGAAATGTCTTTCAGTCTTACGTCGACCCGGGCCGGGCTGTGTCTGAAGACACGATCCGGATCACGGGTATTACCGATGAAGATCTCGTCGGAAAACCGAAGTTCGAAGATCCGGAAATCGTCGACAAGCTTTTGGAATTTATCGGCGATGCGCGAATCGTTGCGCATAACGCGAAATTCGACTTCGGCTTTCTTAGTATGGAGCTGAAACGAGCGGGCTATGAGCCGATTCCATACGAGCGGTGGCTCGATTCAGCTGCCATGGCCCGCACCAAGTTTCCAGGTTCGCCCGTTTCTCTCGATGCGCTTTGCAAACGGTTCAACGTAAACTCTGACGCGCGGACATTCCACGGTGCCCTTCTCGACTCCCAGCTTCTGGCTGAGGTGTATCTCGAGCTCAATGGGGGGCGTCACCGCAGCTTTTCTTTTGATGACTCAGGGGAAGATGGCGGAATGGGTCGACGTCGCCGAGCCGCACCCCAACGCCCGCTCCCACTCGGTAGCTTGCTCACCGATGAGGAGCGCGAGCAGCATCGCGCCTTTATTTCTGAATTTTCGGTTCGCGCGAAATGGTTCGTGCCTCAGGCGCCAGACGCGGATCGTTCCAGTTGATCGCGATATAATCCCCGGAAATCGATCGGGTCGACCAGAAGCGGCGGGAAACCCCCTTCGCGTGAGAGGTCGGCGATGACACGCCGCGCGAACGGAAACAGGAGTTGCGGGCAATCAATCATCAAGATTGGTTCCACTTGGTCAGCTTCCGCGCCGGAAAGGTCGAAAATACCAGCATAGGCGAGTTCAATTTCGAAAACGCTTTCGTCACCACGATGAGCCCGAGCCATCAGTTTCAGCACAGTTTCAAAAATTCGCTGCTCGTTTCCAACAGGGTTTGACTGTAGGTCAACACCGATTTCAATGCTCGGAGCCTCTTCAGCGCCAGAGATCTGAGCGCCGTCCTGGCTGGTGAATTGCGCTGACTTTGCATACTGTGCCAGCACGCGGATCATTGGATTTACAGGCTGCGCGGGTGTTGGATCATTCGTCATTCTAAACCTTCGAATTGTTGTAAGCGCTCAACCTCTTGCTACATTCAGTTTGAGACCTTTGACAAAACAAACTTATATGAGAGTCAGAGACCGCATCTAAACCTTGGGGTATAGGAAACGCTATGAGCGTCGAGATTCTATTTTTAGCCGGTGTTGCGATATTCGTTCTCGCGCGTCTGTTCTCCGTTCTCGGAAAGCAGAAGGGCGCGCCACCGCCATCCTTCCGCACCCCTGATCAGGCCGAACGACCTCATCCCGTTTTGGTTCATTCCGATTCAGAAGCCGAGGATGAGGATGCGGACAATGTGTCTGGCCTCCAGCAGATCTCACGCATGGACCCGAATTTTTCTCAGCGTGAATTCATTCAGGGCGCGCGCGCAGCCTATGAAATGATCGTTCAGGCCTTTGCCGAAGGAGACCGCAAAACGCTGAAATCACTGCTGACATCGGATATTTTCGAAGACTATGACACGGCGATTAAAGCCCGGGAAGAAAGCGGCGCTGAACCGATGGAGCTTATGCGTCTGAAAAATGCTTCCATTGAAGAAGCAGACCTGAAGGGCTCAGTCGCCGAAATCACCGTTCACTATGAAGCTGAGCTTTCGAACGGCGAACGGATTACCCAGACCCGAGAACTCTGGACCTATGAACGTGATCTGAAAAGCAAGGACCCGAATTGGCGACTCGCCGATGTCTCGGAGGCCTGATTGGCCTGACGGTACTGCTCTCGGCTTGCCAGCCGGAACGGGCGCCGACTGATTCCGACCCCACTCCAACTTCAGAAATGACAGACCCGGAGCCAACTGTGCCTCCGGGTTTTGCGCTTGAGCCTATCAGTTTTGCTGATGTTCCAGGCTGGGAGAAAACCAATCCCGGCCCGGCGATCTCGGCGTTTGCGCGCACATGTGAGAAATGGGCGGCGCTCCCCGGCGATGAGCCGATTTCTGCACGTGCAGGCTATGGCGGACGAATTGAAGACTGGATGCCTGCCTGCCGGATACTTCCACAATATCAGGAAGCTGGTGAACTCCGCCGGTTTTTTGAGGACTATTTCGCCCCTTTCATTATTTCGACCGAGGAAGAGACGAACAAGCTCACCGGCTATTACGAGCCAGAGATACCAGGGTCTCGAGAACAAACGCCTGAATTTTCAGAACCAATCCCGGCCCGACCAGATGATTTGATCGAGGTTGATCTGGGACTTTTTGATGAAGCTCTTTCGCCGCGCAAGATCTGGGGCAAGGTGGATGGAAGCCAGCTGACGCTCTACCCCGAACGTTCGGACATTGAGACGAAGAGCGATCATGCCATCGGCTATGCGACGCCCGCAGATGTCTTCTTCATGCAGATTCAGGGGTCTGGTCGCGTCCGTTTCGGGGAAGACGACGTGATACGCGCTGCGTTCGATGCGCATAATCACCGTCCATTTGGTTCGCTCGCCAATCATCTTCTTGAGGCAGGTGAGATTAGTCGGGCCGAAGCCGGGATGTCCGGTCTGCGCGCCTGGATTGATCGGGTTGGGCCAGAGCGGGCGCGTGAAGCAATGAACATAAATCCACGCTTTGTCTGGTTTCGGGAGATCGAGATCACCGATCCTTCAGAAGGCCCCGCCGGTGCAGCAGGTCTGCCCCTTACAGCAATGGGGAGCCTTGCTGTTGATCTGAATCACCACCCACTCGGTGTGCCGATGATTGTGCGGAGCCTGATCCCCAGTGCGCCCGGTCGTGTGGACAATGCGCCGAGCAATCTCCTTCTGGTCAGCCAGGATACGGGCGGCGCAATCACAGGCATTCGCCGAGGAGATATTTTCTTCGGTACTGGTGATGATGCAGGCGCGATTGCGGGATCAATGAATCAACCAGGTGAGTTTCTTGTCCTCTTGCCGCAGGGACTGGAGCGTGCGCCTGCCGGAGCGGCTCCATGACGAAGAAGCGGCCGCTTTCCCCGCGTGAAAATCGAATGTGGCAGCGGGTTGCAAAATCCGTTCGTCAGATCGAGCCTGATCGGACCATCCGGCCTAAAGAGCCTGACCCCGACCCTCCTCAAGAGCCGAATGTTTCACGTGAAAACATCGGCCCGGAAAAACCGTATGAACGTCCAAGAGCCAGTGCGTCAGATTTCGATCGGTTGATGAACTCAACGCGTATGCCGGGGGAGAAATCGCCATCGCCGAGCGCGGCTGGGTCAAAACCTCAAACCGTGCCGGGGCTGGCTGACCGCAGCCGTGAAAAACGTGTTCGGCGGGGAAAATTTGAACTCGGCCCTGTGCTGGACCTACACGGCCACACTCAGGACAGCGCAAAATCTGCGCTTGCGAATTTTGTTCGCTTTCACCGTAGCCAAAACGAAACCTCACTTCTGGTCATCACCGGAAAAGGTCGTGCCGGGGGCGGTATTCTGAGGAAGCGGTTTCTGGAATGGATTGCAGAGCCGGCATTCAAGACGCATGTGGGCGGCTATTCGCAAGCCCATCAGAAGCATGGCGGCGATGGTGCATTCTATTTGTTTTTGAGAAAACCAAAGACAAAAGCCTAGTCGGCTGGTCGCGACGCTTTCTCAGTCAGACCGGACATACCCTGTCGTTCGGCCAGTATGCCTGCCACGCGAGCGAGCGAGACATCGCGACTCTTTAGAGCGACAAGCAAATGGTAGAGCAAATCAGCTGTCTCTGAAGCCACATTCTGTTCGCTTTCGCTTGTCAGAGCAATGACGAGCTCTACGGCTTCTTCGCCAAGCTTTTTGGCTGTTTTGTTTGGCCCCTTGCTCAAAAGCTTGGCTGTGTACGAGGCGCTTGCATCAGCCTCAGCTGCACGCTCTTCAATAGTGGCTGAGAGATCTGCCAGTACTCTTGCCAGCATTTCAGCTTCCGAATCTGAGAGGTTTGTCATGTCCAGCCTTTCAGGCGCATCGGTATTCCCGCTTCCTGCATAGCCGATTTTGCATCAGAAATCGCGATCTCTCCAAAATGGAAGATCGAAGCCGCGAGCACGGCGGTCGCGCCGGTCTTCTGAATCCCATCGATCAGATGAGGAATTGTCCCGGCACCGCCTGAAGCGATCACCGGAATGGTGACTTTCTCCGTCACCGAACGGGTCAACTCCAGATCATACCCTGATTTGGTGCCGTCCTTATCCATACTAGTCAGAAGGATCTCGCCAGCGCCTTTCTGGCAGGCGAGCTCGGCATACTCGATGGCATCAATGCCCGTGCCACGCTTTCCGCCATGGGTAAACACCTCCCATTTTCCTGGTGCTGTCTGGCGTGCATCTATGGCAACAACGACGCATTGGCGGCCAACACGGTCAGCGCAACGGGAAATCAGGTCCGGATCTGCAACAGCGGCTGAATTGATGCCGACCTTGTCGGCACCTGCCCGAAGAAGCGCGATCACATTGTCCGGAGATCGCACTCCGCCGCCAACAGTCAGGGGGGTGAAGCAGTTGCGCGCTGTCCGGTTCACAACATCGAGGATCGTGCCCCGGCCTTCTTCCGATGCGGAAATATCAAGAAAGCAGATCTCATCAGCACCTTGCTCGCTATAAGCTTTCGCGAGCGCAACCGGGTCACCGGCGTCACGCAGATCGACGAACTGAACCCCTTTGACCGTTCGCCCATCCTTCACATCAAGGCACGGTATGATCCGCGTCTTCAGCATGAAGCCAGCTCCAGCGCTTCGGCCGCACGAATGTCACCATCGTAAAGCGCACGACCGAGTATACAGCCCGAGATCGGAGCGTTTGAAGCGCGGAGCGCGCTGATGTCTTCAGATGATTTTACGCCACCTGATGCGATCACAGGAATATCGACAGCGTTGGCGAGACTGGCTGTCAGCTCCACGTTTACGCCGGCTTTCATGCCGTCTCGACCAATGTCGGTGACGATAATGGCGGCCACGCCCGAGTCTTCGAAAGCCTTTGCCAGGTCGGTTGCCTTGAGGTCGGAAACCTCTGCCCATCCTTCCACGGCGACATGGCCATCTCGCGCGTCAATTCCGACCGCAATCTGGCCGGGGTATTTCCGGGCGCAGCTTTTGACAAAGTCTGGGTCACGTACGGCAATTGTCCCGAGGATCAGGCGAGATACGCCAGCCTCTAACCAGGCTTCGACATGGGCTTCGCTGCGAATTCCGCCGCCAAGCTGCAGCGGAATATCGATCTGAGAGATAATCGCCTGAACACTTTCACGGTTTCGACTTTCGCCGGCAAAGGCGCCGTCGAGATCTACCACATGGAGATGTTTGAACCCCATGTCCTGAAAAGTGCGAGCCTGTTCGGGTGGAGAGAGTTTAAACTCGGTCGCTTGGGCCATGTCGCCTTGGATCAGACGCACGCATTTGCCACCCTTCAGGTCGATGGCCGGATAGAGGGTAAAGTCAGTCATGGCGTCCAGTTAATCCAGTTTGTCAGTAGGCGCAGGCCGGTCTCCTGGCTGAGTTCCGGGTGAAACTGCGTACCGAACAGATTGTCTTTTGCAATCGCTGCCGTGATTGGTGCGCCGTAATCGGTCGTCAGCATGAGGTTTTCATCGGTCTTGCAGATGAAGTGATAGGAATGGACGAAATAGGCGTGGTCACCCGTCTCAATTCCGTCGAGCACAGGGTGTGACTGGTGCAGATCCAGCTCATTCCAACCCATATGTGGCACAGGAAGGCCTGGCTTGACGGGAATGTGATCCACTTTTCCCGGAATCCAGCCAAATCCAGCTGTTTCTCCGTCCTCAAGGCCAACATCTGCCATCAGCTGCATGCCGACACAGATGCCAAGCGCGGGCCGGGCTTTCTTGTGAACCGCTTCATGGATCGTTTCGAACAGACCGGGCACGCTGTCTACGCCCTGCCGACAATCACGGAAATGACCGACGCCGGGTATAACCAGCCGGTCGGCCGTCCGGACGGTTTCCGGGTCATTCGTCACTATCAGCTGGCTGGATGTTCCAGAACGCTCGACCGCAACTTCAAGTGCACGGGCCGCAGAAGGAATATTGCCAGCGCCGTAGTCGATCAGCGCAATTGTCTGCATCAGTGTTGTGTACTCTTGGTCGCTTCAGAGCGATCCTTTAGTCGAGACCGCCTCGCCTGCAAATACCTGATCGGGACTAATTGCCTGACGAAGCGCGCGTGCCAGCGCTTTAAAACAGCTCTCAATGATATGGTGGCTATTCTCACCATAGAGATTTTCAACGTGGACGCAGCCGCCGGAATTCATCGCGAAAGCGTGGAAAAACTCCTTGAAGAGCTCCGTATCCATATCGCCGACCTTGTCCCGGGCGAAAACAACTTTCCAGACGAGGTAAGGTCGATTGCACAGGTCGATGGCTGAACGGCTCAGAGTTTCATCCATCGGAATATAGGCATGGCCGAACCGCGTTATGCCCTTGAACTCACCAAGCGCTTTTGAAATCGCCTGGCCAATCACAATGCCTGTATCTTCCACCGTATGGTGCATATCGATGTGAAGATCGCCCTTCGTGCGGACATGAAGGTCAATTGCGCTATGCTTGGAAAAGCTTTCCAGCATGTGATCGAAGAAGCCGACCCCGGTCTGGATGTCAGATTTGCCCTGACCGTCCAGATTCACTTTGACAGTGATATCCGTTTCCTTGGTTTGCCGACTTACTTCTGCTTCGCGCATGAGATTTTCTTTCGCTTTTCAGAACAAGAGAGAAAAAGCGGTAAATAACCGCAAGATTTAGCTCTCTATTCACTGATTTCTAAACAAATTCCAATAGCTGATACCTGATGGGAAGAATGCGTCTTGCCCAAACCGAACCCGATTGAGGACTGAATGGCACAGCAGAAAGCGCCAGTCATCAAGGTAAAACGTAGCTTGCGTGTCAGCATGATCGTGTTCGTGATCAGTCTGATTGCTGTTGCTTCCTTGGTATTCTCGCTCGGATATACCTTTCTTGAGACGCGAGAAGTCCGCGGACGGGCCCAGGATATTGCCGACCAGCAGATTCAAACCATGCAGACAATCGGCGACACATTAATCGCCGAACACGGCGAAGCTGAGCGCTTGCTCTTGTCGAGACAAATCAACGCGTCGAATACAATACTGGCAGCGCGTTTAATCGATAAGAACGGGGTTGAGCGCTTTTCTGCCGTGAAGCCGGGTACCAATACTGAAGTTCTGCAGCATCTTTCTGAACTCGCTGAGGAAAGATCGACTCAGGCCTCCAAAAGAACCGGAACATCTATCGTCTCTGCAGGCCCGATCTATGGAGACAATAGCAGTCTGGTCGGATGGTATGCGATTGAAACTCCTTTTAGCGCGGCGAGCGCGAACTGGATGACGGCACTTCTGTGGGGTTTGGCGCTGGGTTGTCTAATCAGTGCTGCGGCTCTGCCAGTGGTAATTATCCTGGTGAACCGGATGACAAAACCACTGTATCAGCTCATCGATTTCACCACGAACTTTAATCCAAACCATCTGTCGGCCCGCGTTAATCTCAACACAGAAAGCGAGTTTGATCTTCTCGGCGAGTCCTTCAACAACATGATGCACCGGCTGGAAGGCACAATGCGTCAGATCCAGCGGCTGGCCTTTGTCGATAGTGTAACCGAACTTCCCAATCGGGAGCGGTTTCTTCGTGCATTGAATAAGGCGCTCAGCGACCGCGGAGACGAATGCTTCACAGCTGTTATTCTTTTGAATGTTGACCGGTTTCGCTGGGTCAATGAGACACTCGGCCCTCAGAAGGGCGATGAAGCTTTGTCTTTGATTGGCCGACGCATACGTCGCGCGCTCGCCACCGCCGATAAGACGATCCGACTTGCAGATGCCCCTTCGCGCCCATCCATGGTGGCTCGACTGAGCGGTGACGAATTTGCTGTGCTTGTTCCAAACATTGATGCGAAGTCAGACATTACGCGTCTGATGCAAATGATTATTTCCAGCATGCGCCAACCGTTAGAGCTCGGCGGACAGGCCGTGACGCTCGGCCTTTCAGGCGGGATCGCACTCGCACCTATCCACGGAATGAAGGGCGAGGATCTAGTGAAAAACGCGGATCTGGCTCTCAAAGAAGCGCGCCGCGCAGGGCGTTCTAAAGCGCGATTCTACTCGACCAAGCTCAATAAGATCGCCATGGATCGCATGCATCTGGAGGCAGACCTTCGCCGCGGGATCGAGCGAGACGAATTCCTGCCTTACTTTCAGGCCAAGATTGATTTCAAAACCGGCCGTATCACTGGCGCGGAAGCGCTTGTTCGCTGGCAGAGAGAAGATGGCGACCTGATTTCTCCGGGAATCTTCATCCCTATGTGTGAACAGCTGGGTCTGATTTCTCAGATCGGCGACTCTGTTCTGCGGAAATCCTGTTATGAGGCCACGCGCTGGATGAAAGCCGGTCATGACTGCAAAGTCGCGGTAAACGTGTCTCCCCTTCAGTTTGAGGAAACCGGTTTCGCAGAGAAAGTTCTGTCATCGCTGCGCAATGCGGGTCTCCCTCCGGGGCGACTCGAGTTGGAAATCACCGAGACGATGGCCGTTGCGGATACCGACCGTGTGTCTGAGATCATGCGACCTCTTCGCGCCATGGGGGTTCGTCTCGCGATTGATGATTTCGGCGCAGGTCACTCCAACCTCGTCACACTGACCAAGCTCCCATTTGATGTCTTCAAGATTGATCAGCAATTTATCAGCGCGCTTCACTCCGACAAACAGGCGCCTGCCGTTGTGGAGATGATTCTGGCGATGGCCGATGCTATGGGCCTTGAAACGGTCGCTGAAGGTGTGGAGACGCCTTCGCAGAGCGACTTCCTCCGCCGTCGCGGCTGTACGCTGGCGCAGGGATACCTGTACTCCAAACCAATTCCGCCTGAAGAGTTCATCACTTTCCTGGCCGACTGGCGCCCGTTCGGCCAGGCGGTTGATGAAGATGTCCTCCTCCGTTTCACCGGTGGCAATGGCTGATCAAATCGAGCGCCGACGACGATTAAACCGTCGGTATGCCGAGTGAAGGTCACCAAAAATGCCTGGCAGCGCCAACAGCGCGAGCAAAATAACGACTGGAATGAGGCCATTCACACCGCCTTTGCTGATCAATATGGCCCCTATTATGCCGCCGAACAGAAAACTGATCAGGATCAGACCGAAGAGTGCCACCTTCGTTAGAGCCGATAATCTCCGCTCCGAGGATGCAGATAGCAGAGATCTTCCAAGCTCAATGCCGAAATCCGTCACGATGCCCGTAACGTGAGTGGTTCTGACCACTGCCGTCGATGCCTTTGTGATGAGGGCGTTTTGAAGACCCATCACAAAACAGAACAGCGCAATAATCGGCACCGGACCGACAGGCGTCACGGCGACAATGGCGATCAGTAGGGAAAGAAGAAAAGCCTCGATCAGAAGCGGTAAGCTGAACTGGGCATGCAGCGCATACTTCCGGCAAATCAACACCAGCATGGTTGTGAGTGCAGATCCGATTATGAAGCACGCCATAAAGCTCAACAGCAGAAACGATACCATGAAATGGCCTATGGCTGCGGTATCGGCAACTTCTGACAGAATGCCTGTCATGTGAGACGTGTAGCGCCCGACCAGGAAGAATCCGCCGGCGTTCACAAACCCGGCGACAAAGGCCAAGACAATTCCTAGCTGCCAGTTTCGCGCAGGCGATCGCTTCTTGTCGGCAAGCTTGAAAAAAGAAATGGGTCGCAATCTGTACACACTGAAACAATTATCAGTTTCAGACCCAGTTCGACAGTCAAACCCGATCATAAATCCGGAAGAAATTTCGGTTTCCCGGATCGAGTTTGAAACAAATGTTTATCGATAAACGGAAATAATACTTGCAGAAGCGGTATGGCTCAGCCACATTGGCTCGATGACAAGTGACAATTCCCACCCCGACAATAAGTGGCGCGCGACGACAATTCTCGCCGTTCGCAAAAATGGTAAGCTGGCGCTTATCGGAGATGGCCAGGTTTCGCTCGGCCAGACCGTAATGAAGGGCAATGCCCGCAAGGTGCGCCCCCTGGTGGAAGGCAAGGTTGTCGCTGGCTTTGCTGGCGCTACGGCCGACGCTTTCACTCTGTTTGAGCGGCTCCAATCCAAGCTCGAACGCTATCCGGAGCAGCTCCAGCGCGCGGCAGTGGAGCTCGCCAAAGAATGGCGGACAGAGAAATACCTTCAGAAGCTCGAAGCCATGCTGATTGTCGCCGATAAGGATGTGACCCTCCTAATTTCCGGCCAGGGCGATGTAATTGAGCCCGAGCATCATATCATGGGCATCGGCTCAGGTGGTCATTACGCCATTGCGGCGGCGCGTGGGCTCTATGATTACGAACCTGATGCGGAAGTGATCGCCCGCAAAGCAATGGAGATCGCTGCAGATATCTGCGTCTACACAAATTCCAGCTTCACGCTCGAAACTCTGACCTCGGAGAGCTGATTTGGAGCGGGACCAGCTCAGGGCGGCGGTGGAAGCCGACATCATATCGGCCGATCAGGCCGCCCGCCTTGAAGCCATGTTCCGCGGACACGAAGAGAAAACCTCAGAAGGCGAACCGCTTCGTTTTCTCTCGAACCTGAATGATGTCTTTCTCTCGATTGGCATCATCATCCTGTTTTTCGGTCTCGGCGCGGCCTTCAGCATTATTGGTTTTGGGAAAGTCTCGTTCAGCCAGTATGCGCCAATTGTCACCATTCCCCTCGCGCTTTCTGCGTGGGGCATGGCCGAGTATTTCTGCGCACGTCGCCGAATGCTGCTTCCCAGCATCGTTCTTGCCAGTCTATGGTCAATCTGTGTGGGTCTGTCGGTTTTCTTTCTGCTCGCCTGGAATATCGTAGAGCAGGAAGGCGGTCGGCTCGCTGCTTCTGTCATTTTCGACAATGGCGACACCGGCGATGTCATTCGGTCCATTGCGGATGAATCTCATATCACAGCGATTCTGGGTATCGTTGGCGGCGCGATTGGAGCGCTGGTTTTCTACTTTCGTTTCCGTCTGCCCTTTACCCATTTCCTGATGATGGCGGCGCTCGCAATGGTTGCCCTGACAATCATGCCGGGCTTCGGCACGCTTCTTTTGACCGGTATTGCATCGCTCATGCTGGCCATCTGGTTTGATTCCCGCGACCCGGACCGCGCGACGCGTCTCTCTGACAATGGCTTCTGGCTGCATGTCGCGGCCGCGCCTCAGATTGTCTATGGGCTGCGCGGCGTACTGGGCGAGAGCTCACAACTGGGCGGGCTGTCTATTCATCTGGTTCTGGTTATCGTTCTGGCGGGTCTGGCGCTTCTCTCGCTCGTGTTAAACCGGCGCGCCCTGATCATTTCCGCTCTTCTGACCTTTGGCTGGTCGATCTGGAATCTCTTTCAGATGCTGGGCGACTCCTTCTTCCTGAGATTCGCCGGACCACTTCTTTTAGTGGGTGCAATCGTGGTGGTGATTGGCAGTGGCTGGAAGACCGTTCGCCGTTTTCTCCTGGCCGGCTTTCCGAAGACGGGAGCCTTTGCCCGGATCTTTCCACCTGAACATTGAAAGCTGGCTGGAGCGCGACGGCGTAGATGAGACGCGATGAGCTGTTTCACCACTGAACCCGGCAGCTTTGCTGATAATCCTGCCTCCAATGCTTGGATAATGCCGTCAGAGAACCTAACTGGAACTCTGCTGCCAGCGACCCACTCTTTTCCCGGAGCATTGACTGAATGACTGAGTTTTCGCCGCGTGAGATTGTTTCTGAACTCGATCGATACATCGTCGGACAGAAGGATGCCAAACGCGCCGTTGCCATCGCGCTCCGTAATCGCTGGCGCCGGAAACAGGTCGGATCGCCGCTGGCGGAAGAGATTACGCCCAAAAACATTCTGATGATCGGTCCTACCGGTGTCGGTAAAACCGAAATCTCAAGACGGCTCGCCAAACTCGCTCAGGCGCCGTTTCTGAAGGTCGAAGCGACCAAATTCACAGAAGTTGGCTATGTCGGTCGCGATGTCGAACAGATCATTCGCGACCTGGTCGAAGCGTCTATCGGGATTGTGCGCACGCGCCGCCGCGAAGAAGTTCGTAGCCGCGCTGAAAAGGCTGCTGAAGAGCGCGTACTAAACGCTCTGGTGGGCGAAAACGCTGGGAGCTCAACACGTGAAAGTTTCCGCGCGAAACTGAATTCAGGTGAGCTGGATGATCGCGATGTCGATATTGAAATGTCTGACACATCAAACCCCATGGATATGATGGACATCCCCGGTGGCGGTGGCTCCATGGGGATGATCAATCTTTCGGACATGCTCGGTAAAGCCATGGGCGGGCGCAAAAAGCGCGTTCGCATGAAAGTCAGCGAGGCCTATGAGCCTCTCCTCAACGAAGAGAGCGACAAGCTCCTCGACGAGGATTCCATCATTCGCGAAGCCGTCAAACTGGTCGAGAATGATGGAATCGTTTTCCTTGATGAGATTGATAAGGTCGCCGCCGGCGGTGAGCGCCGGGGCGCTGACGTTTCTCGTGAGGGTGTTCAACGCGACCTCCTGCCGCTGATCGAAGGCACGACGGTCAACACCAAGCGCGGACCGGTGAAGACCGACCATATTCTGTTCATCGCATCAGGCGCTTTTCACGTTGCCAAGCCAAGTGACTTGCTTCCAGAACTCCAGGGCCGTTTGCCGATCCGCGTTGAACTGAAAGCCCTCACACGCGATGAATTCAGACGTATTCTAACTGAGCCAGAAGCCAGCCTCATCAAACAGTATACAGCGCTCATGGATGCTGAGGGTGTGACCCTCTCATTTACCGAAGATGCGATTGATGCGCTGGCAGACCTCGCCGTCAAAGTGAATGAAAGCGTCGAGAATATTGGTGCACGACGTCTTCAGACCGTGATGGAGCGCCTGCTCGATGAGATTTCATTCACTGCACCAGATCGCTCAGGCGAAACGATTGAACTGACAGCCGAAGATGTTCAGCGTCAGGTCGGCGACCTGGCTCAGGATGCGGACCTTTCCAGGTTTATTCTCTAAGTCAGGCGTTCTTTCGGGCTGGCTTCTTCCTGAAAAGAGGGAGGATCAGCCGGCGGAATGACAGCGCAAATCCGGTATAGACGAGGAAGCAGGCAGCGAGCGATGACAGGCCCGCTATGGTCGATCCAATAAGCCCGTAACGCTCGCCCGTGTGGATAAACCGAAGGAAAAGGCGCGTTTTCCGGGCAGGTGAATTATCGGCATAGGTCTGCACATCGGTAATCTCGCCCGTTATCCGGTCAAAGGTGAGTGTTTCGCGTTGCTGTGGGAGGACGCGGTCACCAAAATGGCGGGTCAGGGTCAAATCCGTTGCCGTCTGACTTTCCGGCAAGCTGAGCGAGATCCGGGTCCATTCTTTGTCGCCATAAGTCTGCGCTGCGGCGATCGCCTCATCAAGGCTGGCCAGATCTCCCGCGGGCATTTCGGCAGCCTCTGCATTCGTATCATTGGCAGTTTCCGGGCCGCGACGGCCACCTTCCTCGCCCCAGGCTGCATTGATCAGATCTACTGCCCAGGGGTAAGAGATCATCACGCCGGAAATGACGATGAAGAAAAGCGGCACAAACGCCCAGAATGCAAACACGTGATGCCAGTTGAAGTCTCGTGCTTTCGAGGTCGGATAGCTTTTGCGGAAGAACATATTCAGCCGGAAGAATACCCACTTCCAGGCTTTTGGCAGCCAGATATAGGCACCTGAAATCAACAGGAAAAGGAAAACCAGGTTTGCTGCGCCCGTAATCATACGCGCCGTATCCCGGCTTTCGCCTTCAGCGCCCAGCCACCTATGGATGAACATGATCTGGCGATATACAGCCGACCAGCCTTCGGCGGGATCAGTTAATTCCTCACCTGTATAGGGATTCAAAAGGAAGCCGCCTGATCGCCCCGCGCGTACGCCCACAGGTGCGTTCTCACGATTGTCGAAAGTCAGTGAGATGCCGCGATCGCCCGCTGATTGAACATTCTCCAGTTGTGAGAGCTCTTCGACCGACATTTGAAGCCCGCCATCGGGAGAGATCACCTTCACCGTATCCGTGATCGCCAGTTCGACCTGGTTCTCATACGTCAGTAGAACGCCTGTCACTGACATGATCAGTACAAATGTGCCCGCAGCGAGCCCGGCCACCAAATGGCTCCAGAAAATAATGCGACGCATGGACATGTGGCGAACCCCCTGAGCAGAAATCAGCTCTGGAAGTGCACAAGATGAGAATGATTGTCAATTGCGATCTGGGTATGAGGTGACCCTGGATCAAATTATGCCCGCAATCTGGATAGAATTGCTCCAAGGTATTTCCATACGTCTGCGGTATTTTTCCTGAGCTGTGTTTTGAGTTTTTGTTCATAGACCCGAGGAACATGGCATCTTATTGTATATACACATTATAATCGGCCAACTAAGTTCTGTGGGGATCAATAATGCCAGGATCTGTTGAATTCTTTTTCGATTTCGTCAGCCCGATGTCCTATTTCGGATTTCACAGGGTGCGATCACTCCGGAATCGCCTGGGGTGTGAGCTGGTCTACAAGCCGTTCTTTCTTGGGGCTGTCTTGAAGGCTGTCGGAATGCCACCTCCGGCGACCATTCCAGCCAAGCGGGCGTTCTACATGTCTGATACGCAAAGGCATGCCAAGCGTTTCGACTTGCCCTGGGCTTTCAGCCCGCATTTTCCGCTGAACACACTCACGCATCTTCGAATGGCTGCTGGCCTGGATGGCGCGCCAAATCAGGAAGATTTTATCCGCGCCGTCTTCCATCACATGTGGGGTGAGCCAAAAAATATCGCGGATGAGACTGTAACCCGTGATTTTCTCACGGCAGAGGGCTTTGATGCAGGGGCACTTATCGAGCTGGGGTCGGATAAATCGAACGCAGACGTCATTCGTGGCAACACCGAAGAGGCGATAGAGCGCGGCGTGTTCGGTGCACCGACTTTCTTTGTCGGCGGTGAGATGTTTTTCGGTCAGGACCGCCTCGATTTTGTCGAGGACGCCCTGACCGAAAAAGCCTGGTCCCTAGCCTAACAGACCAGCTTTAACGGCAAGCTGGCGATAGCTGGTTTCCGGTCTTGGTCCATAATGCGAGATCACTTCAGCGGCTGCGATATGGCCGAGCTTTGCGCAATCGCGCATCCGACGGTTCCGCGCAAAGCCGAACAGAAATCCTGCTGCATACTGGTCGCCTGCTCCTGTCGCATCTACGACTTTTTTTACCGGTTCTGCTGGCATACTGATTACTTCTCCCGGTGTAATCACAACAGAGCCTTTTTCCGAGCGTGTTACAGCGGCTGTCGAGGCATCTTTCCGAAGAAGCTCGACCGCCTGATCGAAATCCTCCGTTTGATAAAGTGAGAGAAGTTCTGCTTCATTGGCAAACAAGAGATCGACGTGACCGTTGATCAGGTGACGGAAGCTTGCCCGGTGACGTTCGACACAGAAACTATCTGACAGCGTCAGCGCAACTTTCCGTTTCGCTGACTGGGCGATTTCGGCAGCGCGGACAAAGGCTTTCTTGGCTTCTTCTTTGTCAAAGAGGTAGCCCTCCAGATAGAGAATCTTGCCGCGTTTGATCAGATCTTCATCGACGTCCTCAGCAGCAAATTCAGTGGATGCACCAAGGAAAGTGCTCATGGAGCGTTCACCATCAGGCGTCACGGCGATCATGCAGCGCGCAGTGCCCGGCCCATTTTCCAAAGGTGCGGTCGGGAATTCGATGGAATGGCGATCCATTTCCTTTCGGAAGAATTTGCCAAGTGCGTCTGCGGCGACTTTTCCGATATAGGCGCTCGTTCCGCCAAAGCTTGTGACACCTGCAATGGTATTCGCACCTGAACCGCCCGGAATGCGTCGACCGGTTTCTCCGAATGCGCGCGCCAGCTCGTTGGCATCCAGCTGATCTACCAGCGTCATACCGCCTTTGCGGATATTATACTCCTCCAGAAAGTTGTCCTTAACGGAGGCAATTACATCAACAATAGCGTTACCGACGCCGACGACATCAATCTCATTATTCATATTGAGCCAGTTCTCTTTCTGTTTCCTGGACCATATAACCCGCGTTCAGTCCGATGAATGCCTGATTATTCAGAAAACCATGAAACTTGCTTATCTCACAGCCCACGCCGTCCTCAATCCGGACGATAAACATTGTGTCGAACATAACGAGCACTGGCGTCAAGTTCAGTCGCTTACCCAACCTCTGAAGGAACGCGGGATTTGGCTGGAAAGCGTGGTCTGGAACCGGCCCGATATAGATTGGAACGACTATGGTGCAGCGGTGATTGGCACGACATGGGACTACCATAACCAATCGGAGATCTTCTTGGCTCAGATCGAGACAATTGAGCGTTCTGGTGTGCCGGTCTTTAACAGCCCTTCTCTGGTTCGCTGGAACCTTAGGAAAACCTATCTGAGAACGCTGGCAGAACACGGTATCCCAGTCATTCCGACAGTTTGGCTGGATGGCCCGGTTGTGGCAGATGATATTCGCGCCGCGTTCGAAACGCTTTCGGCTGATCGTCTCGTGATCAAACGGCAGATCGGAGCAGGCGCAGCCGGGCAGATTGTGTATCACCGGGAAGATGACATTTCCGATTTCCCGCATGCCGCAATGATTCAGCCATTCATTAGGGCGATCCGGGAAGAAGGGGAATTCAGCTTCATTTTCATTGGTGGCACGTTCTCTCACGCCGTCCTCAAGAGGCCGAAATCTGGAGACTATCGGATACAGGCGACCTTTGGCGGAGTTGATATGCCGATCACGCCGACTACGCGAGATCTGCAGTCCGCTGAACGTGTTTTGAGCGCTCTCAACGAGGTGCCGCTTTATGCACGAATCGATATGGTCCGATTGGAAAGTGGCAATTTATCTCTTATGGAGCTCGAGCTGATTGAACCATTCCTCTATCCCGGGAAAACTGGAAGATTGGGTGTGCTTTTTGCGGAGGCTTTGCTGAAGCAGTTAAATTGCTGATTTTCCACATGAAATGATGCGTTCTAGAACTACAAAAAGCAGTCAGCATGATTTATGTTATCGCCAAACAAAACTGGACGTGTTCTTCGGACGTTTGGATCGGGTGCGTTAGTCTGCGGCAAGCTGGACTTCATTGAAATTTTAAGGCGATGCCTGGCAGGGCAGCGCAAGCTTGGGTCCTGAACTGGGAAGGTTTGGATGTCGAAACCATTTAGTGGTCGAGTTTTGCTGCTCGAAGACAATTTGATCATTGCTATGGATACCGAGATCCTGCTTCAGGAGCTTGGTGCAAGTGAGGTTGTCCTGACCTCGAGTGTCGCTGAAGCTATGGAAGCTTTGTCTGGCCCCCCATTTGATTTCGTTTTAATGGATGTCAATCTTGGCGATGAGACGAGTAGCAAAGTCGCTGAGGCCGTTATTGAAGCTGGAACGCCGTTTGCGTTTGTGACGGGCTATGGGGAGACCCAGGAACTCGTATCGAAATTCGAAAATCCAGTTATCCTTGAAAAGCCATACGAAGGTTCTGCGCTGCAGCGCGCCATGACTGAAGCGCTGGGACGTAAGGCATAAACTGCATCTTGCTCAAATCTGGCCCGGTTTTGGCCCCAGAGCTGCGGTTTTTGGCTGCGTCTTTGCTTCAGGGTCAGCCGTCTTTTCCTTAAATTTACACAGCTCCGATATGGGGCAGACCCAGCAGCGCGGCTTACGGGCGACACAGGTATATCGGCCGTGCAGAATCAGCCAGTGATGTGCGCCCTTCTTGAAGTCTTCCGGAACAACGCGCTCCAGCTGATCTTCCACCTCATCTGGCGTTTTGCCTGGCGCGAGGCCTGTTCGATTGGAGACTCTGAAAATATGAGTATCGACGGCAATGGTGTGCTGACCAAACGCTTCATTCAAAACAACATTCGCTGTCTTTCGGCCGACGCCCGGCAGGCGAACCAGCTCTTCGCGCGTTTGAGGGACCTGCCCGTCGAACTCGTCAATAAGTAGCTGGGACAGTGCGATGACATTCTTGGCCTTGTTTCGCCACAGGCCAATTGTCTTGATGTGCTCGGCAACGCCGTCTTCCCCCAGTGCCAGCATTTTTTCTGGTGTGTCAGCAAGGTCAAACAGCTTCTTCGTGGCTTTATTCACGCCGACATCGGTGGCCTGAGCTGACAGGGCGACCGCAACCACCAGTGTGTAGGGATTGACGAAATCAAGTTCAGTCTTCGGGTCCGGACGGTCAGCAGCGAGAATTTCGAACATCTGCCGTGCTTTGTCTCTGGTGAAGGTTCGGGGTCTCGACTTGCGACGAGTCTTTTTGGGTTTTCCCGTATCTGCCATTGTGACTCCGCGCCGCAGTGTTGAGCTGAAGATAAGAGGTTTCAATTCTGCCTGACTGGCTTAGTTTAGGTGCCAGTGGCACACAAGCCTTCAACGGATTGTATGAATGTCTGACCTATCATCTGCCGATCCGGTGTATCTCGACGCTGTTTTGCAGCCCAACAGATCATTGTCCCAGCCCGGTTTCACGATCTTCATGTCCGTTCTGGCCATTCTGAGCTTTTTCTCAGGCATGGCGTTTCTGTCGCTTGGTGCATTTCCGATCATAGGTTTTTTCGGTCTGGATGTGCTGGCTGTCTGGATCGCATTTCGGGTGTGCTTTCGCTATCAGCGCCAATGGACGCGGGTTCGCGTCACCGCGCGTCACCTGCGCGTGGATCATCGCAATCCAGCCGGAAAAGAGGGCTTTGTCGAGCTCCCGGCGGCGTTTGCCCGGATAGAGCTTGAAGAGCCGCTCACCCCGCACAGCTGGCTGACGCTGTCTCACCGTCGCGAAGCCTATGTGATCGGCCGGTTTCTGACGGTTGAGGAGCGCAAGAGCCTGGCGGATGCAATCCGTACTGCGCTTCACCAGGCGCGCGCTGAACGCCACCCCCAACCGGTCTGATTTAATGATGGCAAGTTTCAGGTGGAGCCCGCATTCTGCCAGTGCGAAACTGGAGTCATGACCAGACAGGGCAGACCCATGACCAACATTCCTCTTGATGAACGCTGCGTCGCCTATGATCGCATGGCAAACGTGCTGAGCTATCTCGGTGACAACTGGAAGAACCGGCCAACGCTCTCGGAAACCGCAGAAGAGTTCGGCTTGTCGCCATTCCATTTCCAGCGAGAGTTTACCCGATGGGCCGGCGTAACGCCAAAGCAATACGTCTCGGCGCATGCCCATATGGCGGCCGGCGAAGTCTTGAGGCAGGGCGCGAGCGTGCTGGATGCGAGTTTTGAAATCGAGGCCTCCGGCCCATCCCGGCTTCATGATCTGTTTATCGCGCATGAGGCGCTGACGCCTGGTGAGGCGGGCTCAGGCGGGCGGAACGTTATGCTGACAATCGGCAAGGGGCCCACGCCCTTTGGTATGGGTGTGTTTCTCTTTTCTGATCGCGGCCTTGTGGCGCTTGGCTTCGTTGACGAAAACCCAGAGCAGGTGGCGCGGCTGGGAGAGCATACCGGGCGAACTGAAGCCGATGCCTTCAAAGATCTGGCCGGTCGCTACCCAAATGCAGATATTCGCCGGGATGATACTGCCGCGACCCGCTTTGCTGAAAAGGTCTTCGAGCCCGGCGCAAGTATTCCGCTCGCACTCTATGGCACACCGTTTCGCCGACAGGTGTGGCGTGCGCTTCTGGAGATTCCGGTCGGCCAGACGCGCACCTATGGCGACCTTGCGCGCCACATCGGCAAGTCCAGCGCAGCGCGTGCAACCGGAACAGCCGTCGGTGCAAATCCGATCTCATGGTTCATTCCCTGTCATCGGGCCTTGGCTTCTGATGGTCGGCTACATAATTATCACTGGGGTGTACGGCGCAAACGCGCCATGCTCGCCCTCGAAGCCGGATTGACCGAAGCGCAAGCTGGCTGAACTCGAATAACCGGGAGCCGTCTGCGTGGAATTTGTCCTTTTCGGAATTGTAGGATTTTTCCTGCTATGGGCGGCGTTTATCGGATGGACATATTTCGGCGTCCGGCGCGAGGCGCGCGTGGTTTACAATGCGGCCAGAGATCGCGGAGAATTCCCAAGCGATGAGCCCTATCCGCCATTCGAGCGGGCCTATCTGAAAACCAGTATCCTCCGCGTATCGATCTATCGGTGGGTGGCGAGTGTTACGGCCGTCATTGCGCTTCCGCTTCTTGTCTGGATTCTGAACTCGCTCTGGGTACGCGCATATTACGCCTTTGGCGTGGACGCCGTGTTCGAAGAAGGCACACTCATCCATTCCTTCTTTCTGGCGGTCGGGTGTATTGCCGGGCTTGTCTTCATCGCAGGCTTTTTCGCGCGCGCTTACCACAAGAACCGCCCGTTTGACTTCGACCTCGCCTGGGAAGAAGAAAAGCAAAAGTCAGACAGCGGCGTGTCGCCAGCTGCTGTCGCAAATGAAGAGCAGAAGACCCAATGACAATTGAATTCCTCCATACCATGATCCGTGTCAGCGACATCGACGCCACGCTCAGATTTTTTGTCGATGGCCTCGGGCTTCAGGAAGTGAGCCGGGTGGACAATGAGGCTGGTCGTTTCACGCTCGTCTTTCTGGCCTCACCTGACGACATTGAACGTACCGGGTTTGATACCTCCGGGTCTCCACTGCGTTCAGGCCTGCCTATGGTTGAGCTGACCTATAATTGGGACCCTGAAGAATATTCGGGCGGTCGTAATTTCGGCCACCTCGCCTATGAGGTCAGCAATATCTACGACACGGTCGAACATCTCGCCAAAATGGGAATCACGATCAATCGCCCGCCACGGGATGGGCGCATGGCCTTCGTGCGCACCCCGGATAATATTTCAGTGGAGCTGTTGCAAAAGGGTGATGCGCTGCCGCCAAAAGAGCCATGGGCCAGTGCAGAAAACATTGGCAGCTGGTAGTTTGACCCCGGGAGTCAGACCGTGACGCCCGCCATCCGGCGAAAGGATTGAAGCACGCCAAGCTGA
>CETS01158159.1_pt1 | contig 21414 bp, 19 predicted proteins | sample 356391 | NCBI WGS metagenome assembly CETS01 (sample SAMEA2622673, study PRJEB7988) | marine metagenome | isolation source: saline water (ENVO:00002010), including
GCCTATCCGGGCGATGTGATCGGCATTCCAAACCATGGCGCGCTGCGCGTGGGCGATGCGCTGTCTGAGTCTGGCGATGTGAAGTTTGCGGGCATTCCGAACTTTGCGCCGGAAATTCTGCGCCGTGCGCGGGTGAAAGACCCGATGAAACAGAAACACCTCAAAAAGGCGCTGGAAAGCCTTGCCGAAGAGGGCGTCACACAGCTCTTCCGGCCAAGCATTGGCTCAGACCTGATTGTTGGCGCGGTTGGCCAGCTGCAGATCGAGGTGATGACCGAGCGCGTGGCTGCAGAGTATGGCCTGGAGGTGGTGTTCGAAACCGCGCCCTATAACGTGGCGCGCTGGATTGCCGGCCCGGATGACAAGCTCGAAGCCTTTATGGACAAGAACAAGTCTCAGTCCGGGACCGACCTTGATGGCGACCCGGTCTATCTGGGCAAGGATGCCTGGGATGCCAACTACACCATGGAGCGCAATCCAGAGCTTCGCTTCACCACGACGAAAGAGCGCTTGGCCTGATTTGAGTCTGCTCGGTGCTGTTGCCAGCTAAAGCTGGCGCACCTGCGCCTTCACCTTGCTCGTGAGGTGCTGAACATCAGTTTTTGAGCGAGTATGGCGGGCTAACCGCCCGGCATCCGGTTTATGCCAGTCCCCGGGTGAATCTGTTCGCTGACACCGGCCAAGGTGGGTATCCATATCCGCCACATACGCTTGCCTTCAGCAGCCAACAGCCTGACCGGGCTGGGCGCAGGCGGGTTGAGCGGCACGCGAAACGCAAAGCCGAGCAGAACAAGAGAGGCAGTTTGCACTGCCCCTGAGTTCAGGCCTGGGGAGCCTGGAGGTTCTTATAGTTATGGGTTTGGGGCTTTATTCAGCCTGGGCGTACTGAGGCAGCGCCGGCGCGCGACCTGTCCGCTCATCATGATAGGCGATGAGAGCCGGGATCTGAGTCTGGGCGACGGCTTCCGTCATAAGCTGATCAACGCACAGCGCTTCAACTTTTTTCTTCATGGCCACGCCGCCTGCCTTGACGCGATCCACCGTGCAGGCGGCTTCAGCTGTCTTTTCGAAACGCGCATAGGTCTGAGAGATTGGCGCATTCGCGGCATAGTCAAAACGCGCTGTGAAATCGGACTGCGCGCTGGCGGTGGAGGTGAGGATCATCGCGGCTGAACTGGCGATGAGAGCGATAGACTTGGAAAGCGTGAACATGATGAACTCCTGTTGTGTCTGGTGTGTCGATGACAGCCCGATTGCTGTGTCCCCAAACTGAGCCAGGACGCTCCAGACCGTCCTGAAGGCGTTCGAATGTTCATCTGATGGATATATGAAGCCTCTGTTTTTAAATGAAAAAGTGAATTTCCGGACGGATGGTCTCCCTGACGTTTCGTGCTATTTAGCAATGGGAACGGGGAGAGATGCGGTTGACGATGAGCGAACGTGACTTGCCAGACAGGTTCATGATGGACGGTTTTGTCGTCGATCAGTCGGCTTTGCGTATCGTGACGCCAACCGGTGAAGTGTCGCTTGAACCAAAAGTCATGTCAGTGCTGACTGAGCTGGCTTCCCAGGCCGGGTCGGTCGTCACACGCCAGTATCTGATCGAAACGGTCTGGCAGGTTTCTTACGGGGGCGATGAAAGCCTGACGCGCGCCATCTCTATCCTGCGTAAGACGCTCGGCGATACCAACGGCAAGCGAAATCTGATCGAGACGGTGCCAAGACGCGGTTACCGGCTGATGGCAGATGTGAAGCCGGACGCGCCGTCGTCCAGATCACCCACGAGCAGCAAGGGCGACGCTCCCCCTGTTGAGCGTGCTCCTGTTGAAGTTGAGCCGAAAAGTAATGCGCCGCGCCAACCCCGCATGGCGGTTCTTCTGGTGGCCGCAGGCGTTTTTGCCGCTGTCGTTCTCGCCGGTATTGTTTGGGAAATGACACGCACAACGGCTTCCGCGCCTGCCGGAAATGATCAGGCGCGCGCCCTGGCCCGGTTTGAAATCAGTCCCACCGCTGAGTTGTCGCTGGCCGAAGGCATGCCGGGCTTTCAGGAAAGCCTCTTAACCACCAACAGACTCTGGCACGCTTTTGACCTGACTGCGAAAACGGCGCGTTACGAATTTCTGCTGTCTGCCGGTGAGCAGGAGCCAGGCGGCACCTATCAACTCGTCCTGACACAGGCAGGAATGACGCGCGCCTTGTTTGAGACTGAGCTCACTGCTGCAGGCATGAGCCATGAAGCCCTCGCTGAGCGCATTGTGGTTTTGGCCTCGCACCTGATGCGGTGTGGCGAGGACCTGATTTCCAGCATGTCGCTCGACAGCCAATCAGATCATGCCTTACTTGGTATGTTGTTCGCGCTTTGCCATACGAATGTGGGTTCAGTTCAGGGCGAGTCTGCCGACCAGCTGAGCGCGCGCATGCTAGAGCGTTTTCCCAATGAGCCGGGGGTTAGAGCGCTGCGCGCGGTTATCATCCTTTCGCGACCGGATCGGCATTGGATGGGACAGCGTGATATTCGTCAGCCCGAAATTCAGGAAGAGGCGCGCCGTCTGCTCAATGATGCCCGCGGCAGCATGTCGGCAAGACAGATCGTCGAGATCGGCGATATCCTGCTGGCAGCAAAACAGGCTGAGCTTGCAGAACAAGAAGCCCTATTGTCGGAAATTGGCGCTTCGAACTGGCTGGCGCTGGGGGCGGTATCACTTCGAAATGCTATGTTGCGTCAGGCGGGACGTCTGACCGAAGCCGAGTACCTGCTCACAGTACCCTCTGCTGCCTGGCCAAGCTCGACTGAGCTGTTGGGCGGGCTGGCAATCGTCCAGGCGCAGCGCGGCGCCTATTCAGAGGCCGTATCAACTTTAGAGTCGGCGCTGCGTCTCAGGCCGGACAGCATGATGCTAATCGCAACCCGGGATGTGCTGACCACCTTTTATGGCGACCCGGTTGAGGCCCAAGAGATGCTGAAGTCTGCGCCGCCAGTTGTGCAGTCCTGCCTCAATGCCTTTCTCGATGTTCGCATGAAGCTGAAAACCACTCTGGGTGCGGAGTGCGATCAACAGGAGCTGACGCAGCGGGCGCGCTCACTGGCAATCATCGGTGAATACGAAAGGGCACAAAATCTCATCGAGCTGTTTGATCCGGCTGCATCAGGTGTCGGTATGGTGCTGTACTATCCTGAATTCCGACCCCTCTGGCAGGATGACCGGATGTGGAACGTGGCGCGCAAATTCGGTTTTGTCGATTACTGGCTGGAGACCGAAACGCGCCCGGACATGTGTTATCTGGAAGCTTTTCTGGAGCTGTGTGCCGAGAAGATCCGCTGAATCTGAGTGGCCCAAATGAAAAGGCAATGTAGTCAGACACTCATTCTTCCGGCGGGGCGTGGGGCGAGCCTGCATAGACGGCATTGCGGAACTGCCGGTGGAGTTCGCCGTCGAAGGGGATTTTCTGCACCAGCAGAATAGCGGTGAGGTCGTTCACCGGATCGACCCAGAAGAGGGTTGAGGCATAGCCATCCCAGAAGAACTCGCCGACAGCGCCCGCCTGCTCATTGGGGCTGGCGGGCGGGGCCGTGCGGACGGCAAAATCGACACCGAAGCCGAACTGGCCCTTATCGCGTAGGAAGTGCGTGCCATCGAGCGGCCAGTCGAGCATGTCGGTAGCCATGAGTTCAATGGTTTCAGGCTTGAGGATGCGTACGCCGTCAAGCTCGCCGCCATTCAGAAGCATGCGCGCAAAGCGGGCGTAATTATCAATCGGCATAACGAGGCCTGACCCACCCATTTCGAGGGCGTGAGGCTGGGCGTTATAGCTGTAAAACTCATTGCCTTCCGGCAGGCGGGTGAGGGCGCCGGGTGCTGTTTCGAGATATCCTCGCGCGAGGCGGGCTTTCTCGTCATCCGTGAGGAAGCGGTGAACGTCCGTCATGCCGAGGGGAGTGAAGATCACCTCCTGCAGATAGGCGTGGAAGGACTGGCCGGAGAGGACTTCGACCAGTCGGGCCTGCACATCAACCGAAATGGAATAGAACCACTGACTGCCCGGCTGATAGCGCAGTGGTAGCTCTGACAGACGCTCTGACATCTCTGCCAATGTGTTGGACGGGTCGAGCGGTTCGTCTTTTGCAAACTGCTGGCTGACATAGTCATCCCCGTCAGCATTATAGCCGAAGCCTGCAGAGTGGGAGACAAGCTGTCGAATGGTGATGGGCGTTTCGGCTGGGACGAGAACTGGATTTCCCGCCTCGTCCATGCCTTCGAACACCATCATATCGGCAAATTCCGGCAGGTATTTCGAAAGCGGGTCATCCAGGCTGAACTTACCGTCTTCATAGAGGGTCATCAGGGCCATGCCTGTGATGGGCTTGGACATGGAATAGACCTGAAACAGGGTATCTCGGGACATTTTTCGGCCTGAAGAGGCGTCGGCAAAGCCTTCGGTGTCGAAGAAGATTTCCTCGCCATCCTGCCAGATCATGGCGACGGCGCCCGCAACGCGTTGCTCTGCGACGGCAGTCTCAAGCATGTCTTCGACGCCCGAGGTATCCACCTTCCAGTCGGCGGGCTGCGGCGCGGTTGTGCTGGTGGCGCATGTGGCGGTGAGGGTGAGCCCTGCGGCCATGGCTGCCCCGCGCCAGAAGCTGGATGTGCGCGTCATGTGGCTCTCCCCCCTGAAGTGCGGACCTTTTTCCGCGCCTGATTGTCTTTTTTGAAGAATAGCCACTCGCTGGTCGTTTGAGCAAAGCCTTTGCGGGATCAGGGCTTCAGCAAGATGTGATTATCAGAACGGACGATGACCGGGTGATAGCGCTCCACAACGGCCCTGACATATCAAAAGACTTGTTATAATCTGCTTTTTTACAAGACGAATTGTAGATTTTCTGGGGAAGACATGGGCAAGAATGACACGCTGAACACGGTCGTGAATACGCTGACCTATCTGGACGTTTCCGCCGCGAATAGCCGTCTCGGGCGCATGGAAGCGGATATGAACCGCCAGTTCGCCATGGCGCGCATGGAAGCCTATCAGCAACAAAGTGCCATCAATCAGGTTTCAGCATTCCGCAAGCAATTCGACCAGATTGAAACAGCTGAGGGGCTGAGCGATCGGTTACGTTATCTGCAGACAACCCTCTTGCTGATGGATCTTTCAGAGTTCGATGACGACATTCTGCCGGACCTTCAATCCAAAGATTACTTTTTCAATCTTCAAAAGCAGGTCTCTGCCTATTCCCGCGCACTCGAGGCTCGAATTGGGCCGAAGGGGCAGGAGATTGTCCGGGACATTCTGCAATTGCCGGGTCTTATTGAGTCCGCCAAGCAGGATTATGTGGCTGTCGAAGCGCTGAATGCTGCCGAGAAGGTGAAGTTCGGCTCGCCCCTGTTTACGGTCTTGCTCTGGATTCTGTTGGGCGGGTTGCTGGTTGCCGCGGCGCTGCCATTTGTATGGGATAGCGAGCTGTCTCAGATGGTCGATGGAGAGACGACCTATCTGATTGCGCCTGTGGTGGCGCTGGTCAGCTTTGGTCTCATCCTTGTCATCACGCTGGCGCGCATTGCTAGTCGCAGCAAGGCAAAAAAATATATTGCCCGGGCCAAAAAAGAGGTTGGTTTGAGCAAGCATGTGCGTCTTCTCAGCGTTGGGCAGTCGAGAAAACGACTCGCAGAAAGCGCACAAAGGACCCGAGACCTTGGTGCCGACAGCGGGCCATACGCTTTTGACCGAACAACGCTGAAAAGCATGTTCGCTGGCATTCAGGCCCATGAAGCGCGTCTGAGTGCCTCGAGACAGGCTCTGCATGAGGGTTGAAGCGCCCTGCGCAAATCAGCTCAGGCCGAAATCATTCTGAGGGTTTGCTTTATAGGACAGAACTGACGCCAGATACGCTATGTTTCCGATGTAGACCGGCGTCGTTGTCTCTGGCCTTTGAGAGGCGTAGATCGGGCGTTCGTATTCGCCCAGTTTCCGGCGCTCAGCGCGCATGGTATCCAAGCTGTAATTTATATATTCCTGCAACTTATCGTCTGACAGTTGCGCAAGATAGACCGTTCCGCAGGCAATGCCTTCTTCGCCCCAACCAGGCAGCGGAATTTCGTTGAGAGGTTTGACGCCACCGTCCCGGTCAATTGCGGAACGATGCTCGTCATACATGCCCTTCTCCAGACGGGTCCAGCAAAAGCCTGGTCCACCGCGGCTCGATCTGCGATGGGACATTTCAAGGCGCTCACGACCGGGCCAGTCAGCACCATATAATGCGTCCTGACGATCAAGCACAGCAGTAATGAATGCCTGAGCAGTCTCTTCGTCGCCAAGCTCATGCAGATCGTATGAAACAGCCAGAAGGCTGTCGATCGCAGTACGGCTTAAAGGCGAGGAATTCTGCTCGGGAGTTCCCATCAGCTCATCGATCTTTTGCTGCATGTCGCCTTCGGTCTCCATCAGGCGTAGCTCCCACAGGCCGCGATCGCGGACGCCCGTGACGCCTCGCGGGCCAAGATAGTCATTCAGCTCAGCCAGAACGCAATCGACATCGCCCTGGCGGAGACAGGTTTCGCCGGGCAAGCGCTCGGTCCGATAAGTGGTCCAGCTTATAAAGCCCCAAGCAAAAATTGCGAAGGCGCCTACCGCCGCTATGAGGATAAACGTATCGGGAGACTTGCCGCCCGCGCCGCTTGTTTTTGCTGATGAATTTGACATGCATTATTTATCGTTGGTGCCGGGCGAGCTGTCAATTTCTACCTGGTCTGTGACAAGGTCCGTAAGCTGGACGATCTTCTATTTTCAATCCTGAAATCGCGGGAATGACTTTGGCCTTAAACGGCGAAATTGGCAGCGTACAGTTTACCGTCTAAGCTTCGATTTTTCCGGTCATTATCGGACTTACGACATTGAGTTTTGGGGGACGGACTTATGAAAGTCATTGGCGCAGGTCTGGGCCGTACGGGGACATATTCACTGAAGCTGGCGCTGGAGCGCCTTGGCTTCGGGCCGTGTTATCATATGGAAACTGTTCTTCAGGATCCGGAGCGACGCATCTCTCACTGGAACGCGGTTCTCGCGGGTAATCCGAACTGGGAGCGTATCTTTGACGGGTTTCAGAGTGTGGTCGACTGGCCTGCTGCGACTTTCTACATCCCGCTCAGGGATGCCTATCCTGAGGCGAAATTCATTTTGACGACCCGAAGTGCAGAGAGCTGGGCGGATAGCTATGGCGCAACTATCTCAAAGTTGATTGAAGCACGGGATGAGGCGCCTGAACCCATGCAGCCCTGGCTCGATATGGCAAATGACGTGCTGGAGCGGAACGGAATTTTCGCGGATATGTCGCGCGAGGAATTGATCGCACAGTATTCTGGACATGTTGTGGAGGTGAAATCGGCGATTCCTAAAAACCGTCTTCTGGTGTTCGAGGTCCGGGAAGGCTGGGAGCCACTCTGTGCGTTCCTCGAGGTGTCGGTGCCAGATGAACCTTTTCCCCGCAGCAATGACAGAAGCGAGTTCTGGGACATGGTGGCCGCGGGCAATACTCCAGACGCGGCAGATTAGGCGCTGACAATCGCAGTAGGGGAGGTAAGCTGGCTTCGTCCATGCGAGTCGCATCCTCAATTCAAGACAGGTGACCTGAAATGCTTAAACGACTGCCAATGCTGGCTGCTGCTGCCAGCCTGATCATGGGTCCAACAGTTGTCGCGCAGGAGCGCACAGCCGACGAGCTGCAGGCGCGCGAGCTTTACAGGAATATCGTTTCCTATCGCACGGCGCGCGGTCAGGAGAAGGTGCCAGAGCTGGTCGATTATCTGGTGGGAGAGCTGAAGGCGGCCGGTTTCACTGATGAGGATATCAAGGTCACTGACTATGACAGCGATGGCGAAGCAACGCAGGGCCTGATGGTCTGGTATCGCGCGTCTGGTGAGCCGACGGAAAAGCCGATTGTTCTTCTCGGGCACCTGGATGTTGTGGATGCGCTGGCGAAGGACTGGGTGCGCAAGCCCTTCGAGCTGACGGAAGAGGAAGGCTATTTCTTCGGGCGCGGCACGGTGGATAACAAATACGGCGTGACGAGCCTCGTTTATACCTTCATCAAACTGAAGGAAGAAGGATTCGAGCCGACGCGTGACCTCGTCATGGTGCTGTCTGGTGACGAAGAAACAGGCATGGTGACCACCCGTGCGCAGGCCAATTACGTGGCTGAGAATATCGACCCGGAATATATTCTGAACAGCGATGCGGGCGGCATCTCGCTCGACTCGACGGGCAAGGCGCTGGACTACGGGGTGCAGGGGGCTGAGAAGACCTATGCCACGTTCGAGATCACGGTGACAAATCCGGGCGGGCACTCTTCTGCGCCGCGTGCCGACAACGCGATTTATGAGCTGGCTGACGTTCTGAAAAAGATCGAGGCGCACAAGTTTCCGGTCCGCTATAGCGATCTGACCCGCGCCTATATGCGCTCGGCCGGTCGCAAGCGGCTGGATGGGCTGGGCCAGGCCATGCGGACCTTTGCTGATGATCCGACTGACAAGGATGCAATCGCGACGCTTCGCGCCAATCCCGGAACGCAGGGCACGATCTCGACGACTTGCGTCGCGACAATGCTGAGTGCAGGGCACGCTGAAAACGCGCTGCCGCAATCTGCTACGGCCACTGTGAACTGCCGAATTTTCCCGGGCGTCGGTATTGAGGCCACCGAAGCCACGCTGCGTGAGGTGGTGGGCAATGAGGATGTGAAGTTTGAGCTGATCTCAGATCTCGTCGAGAGCCCGGAATCGGGCATGCGTGATGAAGTCATGAGCGCTGTTAAAGCGGCGCTCGAAGATCGCGGCCTCGACATCGATATCATTCCGCACATGTCTTCAGGCGGCACAGACGGCATGCATTACCGCAACCTTGGCTACGACACTTACGGCATTGGCAGCGCGGCGGCCAAGCCTGGCGATACGTTTGCGCATGGTCTGAATGAACGTCTTCTGGTGAGTTCATTCTATGATGGTCTCGACCATTGGTCAGTCATTCTGAAGGAGCTGGCAGGGAAGTAGCGGTACGTAAACTTTATCGGCGGGCTGGCTTGTTGCTGTCGGTAGGCGTTTGTGCTGAGCGATTGAGCGGGACAGTCTATGCGAATTCTCAGAAAACTTCTCGGAACCGCGCCGGGTTGGAAATCTTTTGCCTTTGAAGTTGCGATTGTCGTGTTGGGTGTCGCGATCGCAATGTTAGCGGATGATTTCGTCTCCAATTTCAACAGACGTGCTGAAATTCGGCAATCCATGAAAGCTGTAGAAGACGACTTGCTAGTCGTGATGTTGTTTGCATCTGAGCGCCTGGCCGTCGAACCCTGTCGACTGGAACAAGAGAACGATTTGAAAGCGCAGCTTTCTGAGTTTGGAACCCAATGGGACCCGGACGTTCCGGAGTCGATAAACCGAGATGCTGACTTTTTGGCGCTAGACCTGATGATCCGAAGTCCGCAGCGCCAGATGCCCGATAGTGCCTGGCGAGCCTTCATGGCGAGTTCGTCGGCCTTGTACCTTGACGTGGAAACATACTCGACGATTGATTCAATATTTGGGTCTGTTGAAAAGCTGAATTCGGCAAGCGAAGACATCTGGCAGTTACAAGGCCGCATCTCGCACTTATCGGTTCCAGGTCGTCTCAGTGATGCAGAGCGCCGAAATGGTTTGGCCTTGCTTGGAGAATTATCTGCGCTTCAGAGCATGCGTTATGTTCTGAGTGAGCAACTCCTGACGCTCGTGACAGATAACGTTGTTTTTGACGCCGATTATTGGGGGAGTTTCGACGAAGCAGCGCAACGCCCGTATATTAGCGGGGTGAGCGGTTTGGTTGCCGCTGGTCAGGCTGTTTACGGCGAATGCTTCAATGCGAAACCACTTCAGTTGGTCTTCGATGAACTGAACGGTTTATGGGGAACATCAGCTCATATTTCCAATTTGCCGGGTGGTGATTTGTCTTAATCCTCGGTTTTGCGACCTTTGGGTGGGCGAGACCGATGCGTGATCCGTGTTTTGGACATTCATCGTCTTCGGGGGTGCCAGTTGCAGTGAGAGCGGCAGTCGTTGGCCCGGTATTGTGATACATAATTTCAAGTGACATGTCCGGGTTTTGCTGCGGAACGCGTTTGTCCTTCTGAGAGCCATTGAGGCGCAGGAGGAGAAACATCATGAGACTTTCGAAATATGGTTTGTGCCTGGCGAGTGTGTTTCTGGGGATGAGCGCTGTTGCACAAACCCCGCCGCTCACGACCAGCTTTGCTGGTAAAGGCACCTATCAGCATGATGGAAAAACGGTTGAGGCATCGATCCGGGGCGCGGACCAGAAGCTTCGTCTGGACATGTCGCCTGATGCGCTGGGAATGTCACAGGGCGCCGCACTGATCATTGATCATCAGACCGGAAAAGTGATCAGTTTTCCAACGGGTGATGTGCCTCCAGATCTCCGTTTTGCGATGATTATGCCGGCTAGCCCCGCCCCTGTGACAAGTGAGTTCGCTGCGCCTTCAGGGACTCGCACCGTGGCAGGCGAGGTCTGTACGAACTACTCCTTTATGGAGCAGACAGAGACCGGTGAGCTGACCGAATATATTTCCTGTCTGACGGATGACGGCATCTGGCTGGCGAGCCAGACCAGGCATGGCGAACGACTGTTTGAAATGACGGAGTTCACGCGCGCGCCGCAGTCGCCAGTCCTGTTTTCGCCGCCGCCAGGGTATCAGGAAATGAGCCTCCAGGACCTTCAGAACATGGGGATGGGTGCTGGAATGCCTATGGATGGAACGAACATGATGCCTGGCGCAATGGCGGAAAACGAAGAGCCTGGTTTTTTGGAGCGACAAGCCGAGAATGCCAAGCAACAGACGGAATATCAGCTCGGAGACCGCATTGAGCGTGAGCGGAGTGAGGTCGTTGGAAAGGTGCTGGGATCGATCTTCGGCAACTAGGCGCTTCAATGGCATCTGACCCGCGTTGCGCTCTGTGGTCTGGGGGAACTGATCTTGCGGTACTGCGTAGTTTTCCCACGCATCACCTGGACACCCCTTCTCAATGGCCGATCCGAAACCGCTGGAACACATAATGGAACAGGCCGCCGATGAGGCGGAAGGCACGAAGATTTCTGTCGGTGATCTGATGGATATTTACGGATCGCGTTCGTTCGGCCCGATCTTTGTGATTACTGGTCTGATCGTGGTCGTGCCGCCATTGGGGGCGATTCCGGTTTTGCCGGCCATCGTCGGCGCCGTGATCCTGCTGTTTTCTGTTCAGATGCTGCTTGGGCGATCTTACATCTGGTTGCCGGGCTTTTTGAAAGACATGTGTCTTGAGGGCGATAAAGTGGTCAAAGCCAAGGAGAAGGCTGACCCGACACTTGAAACTCTGGACAATATGGTCGCGGAACGCTGGGCATGGCTCACAAACGGGCCTGGTGAGTACGTTGCTGCGGTCTTAGTCTCTATTCTGGCGTTGCTGCTTATCCCGCTTGAACTGGTGCCGTTTGCAGTCGGTGTTCCGGGCGCTGCGATTACGATGATTGGTGTGGCGCTCATGGCGAGGGATGGTCTTTTGATGATGCTGGCATATGTGCTCGCCGCGACCGCACTGACGTTGGTGGTGATTTTCGTACCGTTCCAAGCCATGCTCAGCTTTTAGGTTTCCTGGAATCTATCCCAATACCGGATTACCAGGCGCCTTGGAGCGGACCAGAATGGGGCCGACGCACCCGGTCTTTCCGGTTGAATAACGATCCTCACCGGCATTGCGGAACCGCTACACCGTTTTCGCGTAAACTCTGAAGAGGAAATCAAGACTCAGGACATTAATGGCAGACGAACAACCCCTTGAACACGTCATGGAAAAGGCCGCTGATGAAGCGGAAGGGAAGGAAGTTTCCGTCGGTGACATGATGGAGCTTTACGGAACCCGATCGTTCGGGCCAATTTTCGTGATCCTTGGTCTGCTCGTCGTCGTGCCGCCGATTGGTGCCATTCCCGGTCTGCCCGCCGTGGTTGGACTGGTGATACTTTTGTTTTCTGTGCAAATGTTGTTTGGGAAATCGCACATCTGGCTGCCCGGATTTATTCGAGACCTTTCAATAGATGGCGACAAGGTCAAAAAGGCCGAAGACAAAGCTGAGCCGACGCTCAAATCCATCGACAAACTCATTACGGAACGACTGTCATTTCTGACCAGCGGCCCTGCCGAGTACGTGGCGGCTGTTCTGGTGTCTTTCATGGCGCTTGTGCTGATCCCACTGGAGTTAGTGCCATTTGCTGTGGCTGCGCCAGGGGCTGCCATCACCATGGTCGGGGTGGCTCTGCTTGCGAAAGATGGCGCGCTCATGCTGATCGCATACACGCTATCGGCCGTAGCTATTGCCGTGTTGGTAATGTTCTCTCCGCTTAAATCCATGCTTGGGCTCTAGCTTGCACAGGCCAATCGGCCTTGTCCCTTGAAGTGAACTGACACCGGTGTCATTCTGACTCCCAAAGCAAGGGAGCGTATGATGAGAGTGGCAATTCTGGCGAGTGTGTGCCTGGTGGTGACGGGTCTTGCGCCCACAAGCATGGCGCAATCGGCTGAACCATCTGCGGTAACTCTGGAGGGATTCTCTGACGCCATTCATCATTGGCAGAACCGGTATGGCGATGCCTATGAGCGATATGATCCCTCTCAGGTTTCTGAGATCGCAGATAATATTCTTTTGCTTCAGCGCGATAATGGCGGCTGGATTGAGAACCGCGACCCGATGCGTGTCCTGTCAGACGCAGAAAAAGCAGAGTACCAGGCTGAAAAATCGCTGGAGCGAGGCAGTTTCGACAACCGAAATGTCTACCCTCAGGTGGAATATCTGATGGGCGCCTATGAACAGACAGGCGATGAGGTCTATCGTGACGCTGCACTGCGCGGTCTCGATTATCTGCTGACGCATCAGGTCGAGGGGTGTGGGGGCTGGCCGCATACCGTGCCGACCAGCGAGCGGTATCACCCACTGATCACGATTGCTGATGAGGTGACGTCGGGCTCGCTCAATCTCCTGCGCAAAATTTCCGAAAAGAAGTGGCCGTTCGAAAGCCTGTCTGAGGACGTACGCGAACGTACACGTACTGCACTCGAGCACGGGGATGACTGTGTGTTGCGGCTGCAGGTTCGCCAGGGCGATCAACTGGCCGGATGGGCGGGCCAGTATGATCCTGAAACCCTGGAGCCCGCCATGGGTCGCACATTCGAGCTACCCGCAATTGCCGTTCAGGAAACCGTTGAGATGCTGCGCTATCTGATGAGCATTGAAACCCCTTCCGAAGCGCAGGTGCGCGCAATTGAGGGCGGGGTGGACTGGCTTAAAGAGGTGGCTATCAAGGGCACGCGTCTGGAAAAGTTCGATCTGCCTGAACCGGTAGAATTCCGCTATCACACAGCAAGACAGGACCGACGTCTGGTCGCAGACCCGGATGCGCCTTTGCTTTGGGGCCGGTTCTATGACGTCAACGACAATACGGTTGTGCTGGCTAATCGCGACAGCGTTCGTGTGGAGACCTATCAGGAGATCGCACAGGAACGTCGGACGGGATATGACTGGTATGGCAGTTGGGCCAATGACCTTCTGACACAGGATTATCCCGCCTGGCAGTGTCGGGTGCTCTCAAAAGCCTGCTGATAGTGCGAAGCCTTGCCACTAACATGCGCGTGAAGGCGAGCGTAAACCTTTGCAATACCCCGCAGAATGGGGCTGACTGACCCAATAATAAAATTGGGAGGAAGACATGCTGAACCTTAAAGGGAAGCATTGGGTCAGCGCCATTGCGCTGCTTGCACTGGCCGGGTGCGCCACGCCGGCGACCCATGGCGTTCAAACTGAAGCGGCGCACGCGTCGGTCATTGAAGATGGCCAGAAGATCGTCATGGCCACGCATTCGTTCAATGTGTTCATCAGCCCGCTTCGCGCGCCCGATGGCGTTGGCCCGCTGAACAAACTGGCGGCTGAAGGCGGCAAGACAGGGCAGGAGTTTCTGGCGGTGCAGATGATTGGCGGCTCGACGCCGATGCAGCACTGGAACCAGGGCGATGGGGATGAGTCCAAAAACATCGCCAAGGCCGCCCTGCGTGAACATGCTGGTGAGGTGGACGTCTTCACCATGTCGCCAAACGCCATCATGCCGGAAGACGGGATCGACCTGTTCGGGGATCTGGTGATCGAGACCAATCCGCAAGCGCGCATTCTGGTTCAGAACAACTGGTCAGGCTGGGACGGAAATGGCACGACGGCTGCCGTTGGCGGACGCATGGAAGACATTACCTTTGTGAATGCCGACCGCGACAAAACAACTGACGCCATGATCGACAAATGGCTCAGCGATCTTCACGGCCCCGGCGGATATCTGGAGCGGATGCGAACTCAGCTAGAAGGCATTGACGAACGGGCAGGGCGCCAAATCACCTATGTCGTGCCGTCTGCTGATGCGGTCTACACGCTGCGCAAGCTGGTCAATGCTGGTGAGGTGCCGGGCGTGGAGAAACAGTCTGATCTGTTCCGCGATCCGATTGGCCATCCGAAGGATGAGATCGTGCATCTGGTGAGCTATGTCTGGTATGCCATGGTGTATCATGAGAGCCCGGTCGGCATGATGAGCTTTGTCGATGACAGTGACCCGACTTCTGCCGCACGCGAACGCCTCCTGCAGGAGATTGCCTGGGCCGCCGTTTTGAACGAACCTAAAAGCGGGGTGAAAGCCTAGCGATCTGAGAGTGTAAAATGAAAGCCCCGCTGGTCGGACCGGCGGGGCTTTTTTGATGGGTTTAGTTCTCGAAACAGACCCGGTTGGTGAGGCCGGATTCGGTCTGACCTGTGTTGTAACAGCGCGTGGTCGGCGCTCTGTAAGGCGCAGAATTGCTGCTTGGCTGGTTGGCATAGTCACTCAGCCCCTGCAGGATCTGGTCCCACTCGCTTGGCGGAGCCGGATTGGCAGCCGCATAGGCTTCATCCGCGAGTTTCTTTTCGTAACGAGCCTTGGCATCAAGGAAGATGCTTGTCGGGGTCTCGGCGCAAAGCGACCATGTCAGCTTGTCCGGCGCCTTGCTGACGAAATCGTAGAACAGGGCGCGGCCCGGGGTCGATTTGGACGCTCTGCCATAGAAGATGTCGGTTCTCACCGTCGACAGAAGAATAGAACAGCCCTCTTTCACATTGGTGCGCGATTCATTCGGCGCGAGCTTGTTCATCTGGCTGGTCAGGCGCTGCCCCCAGACAAATTCAGCCATCTTATAATACTCAGTCCGGACTTTCTTATCCCATGGATCTTCCACAGCTTCGAACCGATCCAGCGGCTGTTCGAGTGCCCAATCCATGACGGCCGCCGGAAGTGCAGGCTCGATGTAACCAGCCGCAACCCTCCAATCATATTCCTTCCACCACTCCATTGCGCCCTCGGGCAGGGGGCGTGTCGGCATATGCTCACCCGAATTGGTTCTGAAAACCAGGCTGTAGGCGATGTCGTAGGCATCCAACCCCTTAATACGCTCAGCGATTGGCCGGTTTTCGTAGGCGAGCCGTTTTTGTTTCGCAGCCTGCTGCGCGGCGGCCACGCGTTGCGCGTATGATTCAAGGATGGGTAATCCGGCTTCGGGAACAACTCGGCAGGCTTTGACGGGTTCGGTCGCGTTCGGTAGCGTCATGTAATGTCTGAGTGCGATCGCCCAGGTTTGTAGCTCCTGAAACTCGGGCGGATAATTGGCGGGATTATATTTTGCGCTGCTAATATGAACTGCCAGGTCCTTGCAGGCATCCATGTTAAACGCGTCCTGAACCAATCCCAGTTCGTACACCTGGGGGAGCGATGGATCATCGCCGAAGCAGGTCCCCAGGCTACGCATCGCGAATTCGACAGCTTCAGGCGGTGGTCTGTCTGTGAACACCTTCTTTAATGGGTTTTTGTCCCATCTGTCAGTTCGATTTCGTTCAAGTTCCTTGACAGTCTTCCTGTCGGGCTTCCAGCCGCATTTGCCCTGCGCTTCCTTTTCGAAACACTCAGCGAACGATCTTTGACGATTGGTCCAGTTGGAATTCTGGCGTGCGCCCTCGAAACCATATGCATGCCACATCCAGATGAAGAGTTCGTGGGAGTAGTCTTTATCGATGCGAGCGGCCAGCGGCACGTCGGGACTAATCATACAGGTCGGGCTGTCCAAGGACGATCGTGACTGGGCCACCGCCGTCACCGGAAGCGTGAAAGCAAAAAGCAGCATTGTCGCGAAGCGTAAGACTGACAGCATGATGGAATTCCCGGAAAAGCGTCTCCGAGTTGATCGCTATCTTCTTTGGTGAAGCAATACCCCGTTCCGGGGATGCGCTCGTCTATTGCCTCGCTCAGCGATGTCTCGCAGTCTCTCTACAATACGAGGGAGGCTGTAATGCGTGTTCTGAAATCGGTGCTGGTGGCTGCGGGTGTTTTGGGGCTGACATGCCCTGCCATATCTCAGTCAGACAATCCCCCTCAGACAAGCGATGGCTACCGGCTGGTTGATCCCGAAAATCTGATCATCCTGACGCTGGAAACAGGCGAGGTCGTCATTGAGCTGAATGACGATTTTGCGCCGGGGCATGCAGAACAGATCCGCCAGTTTGTCCGCGATGGCATTTATGACCGTCAGCGATTTTATCGCGTCATTGACGGCTTTGTCGCTCAGGGCGGGCTGGAGAATGAGCAGCGTATTGCTGTCTATCCGACCATTCAGAACGAAAATGACCGTGCGATTTCGGATGCGGACTTCGCACCGCTTGGAAACGCGGATCTGTTTGCGCCTGAGGTCGGGCATATAGGTGGTTTTGCGGTTGCGCGTGATGAGGAGCTTGATCGGGAATGGTTGCTTCATTGCCCAGGCGCGTTGGCCCTGGCGCGGGATGCTGACCCGGATTCAGGTTCGACAGAGTTTTATATCGTGCTCGCACCGCAGAGGTATCTGGACCGGAACCTGACGGTTTTCGGACGCGTGCTTTCAGGTATGCAGTATGTGCAGAAGCTCAAACGCGGTGATCGCGCGGTGGCGAGCGGTGTTATTCAGGCGCCGGAAAAAGGCGATCAGATGCTGTCCGTGAAGCTGGCGGCGGACATTCTGGAGGATGAGCGACCGGTCTGGGAGGTCATGCAGACGCCTTCGGAGCAGTGGGAGGCGCGCAAGACCCAGGCCCGTGTGCGCGATGACCCGTTCTTCTATCGCAAGCCGCCTGAAGTGCTGGATGTCTGCTCGATTGAGGTGCCCGCGCGCGAGGTAAAATAGATCTGGCCGGTTCGGCTGCGCTGCGCCGGGGAGCCTTTGGCGGATGATGTCTGCCCTTAGGGCAGGCTTGACCTTGATGGATTGGGCTTACGTTATTCAGGCAATCATCGAGGGGAAGTTTCATGGCTGTTCAAAAGATCAAAACCATCGCTGCGGTTGCGACATGCTTGTTTGCTGTTTCAGCTTGTGGCGGGAACACTGTGCCTGAGGGTGAGTGGCTGTCCTTCAGTGCAATCGAAGAAGGGACAACGTCCAATACGGCTTTGACCTGTACGCCTGAAATCTGCGGATCAACATCTGATTTTGAGACTGCTGCCCGGTTTGATGTGTCTGCAGGCGAGCTGGCCGATGCCGTCATTCAGTTGGAGCCAGAAGCGCAGCGCGAAACCCTCCCGAATGGCGATATCCGTATCCGCTATGTCGATGTGACAGCGATCATGCGCTTTCGTGATGATGTCGACATTCTGATCCGTCCAGAAGGTGAAGGCTCATCTATCCTGGCGGCGTATTCGCGCTCCCGGGTGGGGCGCTCCGACCTCGGTAAGAACGCATCACGCATTAACGCGCTCGTGGAAAAGCTGAAAGAGGCTGTCGCCGGCTGATGAAAAGAAAAACCGCCTCGTCCGGATAGGAGAGGCGGCTTCTGTGGTTCTGGCGAGCCTGAGAGGCGGAAGGCTTAGTCCCAGCCGCAGGTCCGGCCTTCGTTTTCTTCCTTCATATAGGCTATCAGCGGCTCGAAATATTCGGTGATGGCAGAGCCATCCATTTCGCGCGTACCGGTGAAGGCCTCAAGAGCGTCCGGCCATGGCTCGGAAGCACCCATTTCGAGCATGGCGTTCAGCCGCTGGCCAACTTCCTCATTGCCATAGATCGAGCAACGGTGAAGCGGTCCTTCCCAACCAGCCATCTCGCACGCCGCTTCGTGGAACTGGAATTGCAGGATGTAGCTGAGGAAGTAGCGCAGATAAGGCGTGTTGCCTGGAATATGATATTTCGCGCCTGGATCGAACGCGTCGGCTGGGCGTGGGGCCGGTGGCATGATGCCCTGATTGGCAAGGCGACGCTCCCACCATTTGTCATTATACTGATCTGGCGAAGTCGAGCCGTCCAGAACGCTCCAGCGCCACTGATCGACAGTGAGGGCGAAGGGCAGGAAGGCGATCTTGTCGAGCGCGGTGTTCAGGAGCAGTGCGAGGTCTGCATCTTCGCCCGGCACCTGGCTCTCATCAATGAGGCCGATCTGCTGGAGATAGTACGGTGTGATGGAGAGCGCGATGAAGTCGCCAATGGCTTCATGGAAGCCATCATGCGCGCCATCCTTATAGAGATGATCGACGTCTTTATAGGCGCGTTGATAATAGTTGTGACCGAGTTCGTGGTGGACTGTCTGGAAGTCTTCAGCATTGACCTCGGTACACATTTTGATGCGGATGTCTTCCTCGTCATCCACGTCCCATGCGGACGCGTGACACACCACTTCACGATCATCCGGGCGGACAATCATGGAGCGCTCCCAGAAGGTCTCCGGCAGCTCTTTAAAGCCCAGTGATGAGAAGAAGGATTCGCCGGTCTCGACCATTTTGATCGGGGTGTAGTCATTGTCGCGAAGCTGTTGGGTCAGGTCGTAAGACGGACCTGGCAGATCATCCGGCTTAACCAGCGGATAAATTTCAGACCAGCTCTGCGCCCACATATTGCCAAGCAGGTCGGCGCGGATCGGGCCGGTATCCGGCTGGACGTCTGAGCCGTAGAAGTCGCTGAGTTCGCCGCGGACGAAACAATGAAGTTCGTCATAGAGCGGAGAGACCTGGGTCCACAGACGCTCAACTTCGGCTTCCATCTCGTCGGCTGGCATGTCGTAGCCAGACAGCCACATTTCAGCGACATTCTTATAGCCGAGTTCCTTCGCGCCAGCGGTCGCGATTTCCACCATGCGGGCGTAATCGTCTTTCATTGGCGGAGAAACGGTGCGCCAGCCTTCCCAGGCTTCCTTGAGAATTTCAGGGTTGCGAGACTGTTCGATGATGGTGGACAGCTGATCCAGGGTCAGCGCGTCGATATCGTATGAGCCGGCGCCGTTCACCTCGGTGAGCAGGGCTTCAACTTCTTCAATGTTATTCTTGAAACCATAGGTGCCCGTTGAGTAGGTCGCGTCGAGACCGGTGGTGATCTCTGCGAGTTCTTCAGCAGCGCCTTCTGTGGATGGCGCAGGGAGCGTCAGGCCACCCTGCAGACGCTGCATTTTGCGGCGCAGGTCTGGCGGCAGGTCGACATCCTTGAAGCGCTTCGTCGCATTGGCATACTCAACGCCGATCTTGGTCGAGCGTGCGCCAGCTTCAGCGGCTGCAGCATTCGTCTCGTCTGTAATGTTTGTCGCCTGTTCCCAGTAGACCGGGGCGGTTTCCTTGGAGAGCGCGGCGAGTTCAGTATCAGCCTCGTCAAGAAAAGCGCGGGCTTCTTCTACTGTCGGTACGTTGGTTTCTTCGACCGCAGGTGTTTCTGCTGTTTCGGTATCGTCCTGAGCGCATCCGGCCATCATGGCCAGAGATACAATGCTGGCGCTCGCCATAAGTGTTCTGAAAGTCATAAAACCCTCCATTTGCGCGAAGGAAGCGACAGCTTTGCGTGGGGGTCAATAGGAAAGCGCAAACATATGGCATTCAGATGCTGAAAACCGGCAAGAAATTGCGGGTCGCTTAGCGCCAGTGCGAGCGTGGACCATTGGCTTGAGCAGTTTCACGCCAGATAGAGCGCCTGCCATCAATCTTAAATCGGCGTAATTTACCTTTGTTACAGGGGTGAAATGTCTGCGGCGAAACCGAGGCAAAACACTGTAGTGCTTTGTTATTTAAAGTAAAAAAAGGTTCCTAAGAGGATGTTTTTCGCTGGTTTGTGTGGTCTGGCAGCCACATATGTTTTTGCGGCAAAAGCAACCGGAACGCTTTCTCGATTCAGCTCGTTTCCCCAGCCATCCCGCTAATAACTGGCGGACAGATCCTGAATGGAGCAAAGCGTATGTATAAGTTTCTTCTTGCTGCAGCAGCGACATCTGCACTGGCGTTTGGAGCTCAGGCACAATCCGTGGACGAGACCGGATTCTACACTGAGGGCGGCTATCAATACATGAATATTGAGCCTGATGGTGCTGATCAGGGCGTGGACACGAACGGTATCGCGGCGCGGGCCGGTTATCAGTTCAACAACATCTTCTCTCTGGAAGGTGAGCTCGCAACCGGGATTGATGACGGTGAGTTCGACTTCAATGTCGATGAAGATGAGTTCAATCTCGACGACAATGATGACGGTGATTTCAACGACACGATCGCCGCCGCGGGCGATATTGAGCTGAATTATCTGGTTGGCCTGTATGGTAAAGCAGAGGTGCCGATTACAGATCGTCTCGATGCTTATGCCCGCGCCGGCTATGCCTATATCGACGTTGACTCTCAGGTTCAGACACCGGGCGGTACGAACCTCGCAACCATCTCAGATTCTGAAAATGGCCCAGCGGTGGGGGCAGGTCTGTCTTACGCACTGACCGAAGATTGGTACATCAAGGGAGATTATACGTATTACTCCTTTGAAGACACCGATACAGATGGCGTCATGATTGGTGCAGGCTATAAGTTCTAGTTGGTCCTGTACTATCTGACCCACGCGCCCCTCCCGCTTCTGCAGGAGGGGCGTTTTTGTGTGTGTGTTCGCTCGGGAACAAGCGGACGTATTGCGCGTCGTCTTCTGGCAATGAAAGGACCAGGAAATGACCGACCTCTCCAAGACAAAAGAAAACCCGCAGGGACAGCTCTGGAAGAAGCTGGATGAAGTGAATGCGGGCATGCTGGACCGTTGATGGGTCCGGCTTGCACATGCAGCCGATGGCCCAGATTCTGGATCAGGACAGAAAGCGTCTGATCTTCTTCACTCAGAAAGACAGTGAGCTGGTAAAGACTCTAAAGCCGGGTGACCGGGCACATTTCTGCCTGATCGGTAGCGACCACGACTATCATGCCTGTCTGACTGGGCCGATCCGCGCTGAGCGGAATGAAAGCCTGATCGAGCAACACTGGAACGCGGTTGTCGCAGCCTGGTTTGACGGCAAGACAGATCCGAATATGACGCTTCTGATTGTCGATCT
>CETS01034673.1_pt1 | contig 21388 bp, 19 predicted proteins | sample 356391 | NCBI WGS metagenome assembly CETS01 (sample SAMEA2622673, study PRJEB7988) | marine metagenome | isolation source: saline water (ENVO:00002010), including
GGGTTGAAGCCGGCAAGCCACCAGGCCCCGGCCGTCTCAACGATCTCCGTCACATTGTCTACAAGCCTGCAGACAGCCCTTGGCGCCGTGCGCGTCGCAATCTCGGCCTGATGATGCGCGAAGGCCTTCTGAAAGAGAACATCGATGGCGAGGCGTTGATCTGGGCTCACGATCGGCTGATAGCCCGGCCAGAGCAGCGCCGTATCATGATGGTGATATCCGATGGTGCGCCGGTGGATGACTCCACCCTGTCCGTCAATGTCGGCAATTACCTGGAACGCCACCTGCGGGATGTCATCAGCTATATCGAGACCAAATCCGATGTGGAGCTGATTGCCATCGGTATCGGCCACGATGTCACCCGCTATTACAAGCGCGCCGTAACAATTGTGGACGCTGAACAGCTGGGTGGGGCGATGACTGAACAGCTTGCTTCCCTGTTTGACGAAGATCCAAAGCCGAAAGGCAGTGAGAAAACCGCTGCGCCGTCACGGAAAGGTCGCGAACCGGGATTATCCGTTCAGGAAGGCCGGTCCGTCCGGCGAACTGACCTGAAGGAACTGACGCGTGCAATCAAAAGGTAAGTTTGGCTGGCTGCTTCTTGCGAGCGTGTGTCTGTCAGCCTGCGCCTCGAATGAATCGCCGCCCTCTCCGCCAAGCGTGAGCGAAAACCGGGTGAGCGCACTTATTGCCGCCTCCTGCCCCGCTGATACGGTCCCTGTCCCGCCCGAAACGGTCAATATCTCAGCCGAACGCGTGGACTGGGCCGAGACCGAAGAGAGAGCAGGAAAGGCCTTTGGTCCTCTGCACCCTAAGGCGATTTTTGCACTGACCTCTGATGACGCAAGAATTGGCGGCCTGTCCGGCATCGACTTCCTGGATGATCAGACGCTTATCGCGGTATCGGACTTCGGATCGCTTGTCTGGTTGTCACTTTCGCAAGATGAGGAGGGAATAGAGCCAAGAGCACGCGTCGCAAGCCTCCGTGATGAAACTGGTGGCATGCTGGATTCCAAGAAGCTGACGGATGCCGAGGGGGTTGCCTGGACAGGCAAGACGCTTTTTGTGAGCTTTGAACGCAATCACCGCGTGCTCGGATATGACATTACCGCCTGTGGAAGCGCAGCGCGCGGCATGTCAATTCTCGAATTCGACGATGAGAGCTTCGGACTGGGCCGGGCGATCGACGAGAACAGCGGCATTGAAGCGCTCGCTGTCCGCGGCGAAAGCCAGCTCATATTGGGTCTTGAGTCGATTTTCGGCGGGTCGCCAGTAGGTCTTTTCGGCGCTGACACGACGGAAGCTGGCTTTACTCAACGCCTGCCTTCACCGGAGCTGACCATGCTGACCGGCATGGATATCGTTCCGGGAAACGGTGGACCTGACCGGCTCTATTCTCTGGCGCGGTCGTATGATCCGATCCGCGGAAACCGGATCGCGATCAGCGTAACCTCTGTTTCAGACGATGGCGTTTTCGGAGAGACCGAGCAGTTGGCCCTGTTCGGATCTGACGTCACGGTCGACAATTTCGAGGGAATCGCTGTGCGAGCGATCTCTGAGACGACCGACCAGATTGTGATCATCTCAGACGATAATTTCTCAGACCGCCAGAGAACGCTGATCGGCTTTCTGGACTACGACCACGGCAGCTGAGCTGCTCTACTCGGAAACTTCCGTTTCCCGTTCGGCAATCGGCTCAGCCTGCCAGACAGCCTTCCCTTCGACAATGGTCATGAGCGGCTTCGTGGCGAGTATCTCGTCATCCCCAACCTGCATCAGATCCTGGTCAAACACACTGAAATCGCCGCGTTTACCGACTTCAATTGTGCCAAGTTCATCTTCCATGAAAGCCGCATAGGCTGCATTCTGGGTGAAAAGTTTCAGGGCCTCAAAGCGTGAAAGGGCCTGATCACGATGCCAGTCTTCGTCGGAATATCCATTCAGTCCTTTGCGTACCGTCGCAGCGTAAAACTCAATTATCGGATCACCTACTTCAACCGGCGCGTCAGAACCGCCCGCAATGACGGCACCTTCTGCCATGAGATCTTTCCAGGCATAAGCCGTTCCGAGCCTGTCAGGACCGAGGCGCGCGGGCGCAAAGAAAAGATCGCCAATCGCATGTGATGGCTGCATGCTGGCAATGATGCCATTTTCCGCGAATTTGGACTGATCTTCCGTTTTTACGATCTGAGCGTGCTCAATCCGCCAGCGATAATCATCCCCCACTTCGTCCTCGGCCGACCCATCCTCTTCGCTCGTCTCATGGGTGGAAATGGCTTCCCCAATCCAGTTTAGCGCCCGCTTGTTGCCAAGGTCGCCAATCGCATGAATGGCAAGCTGGACGTTTCCATCAAGGGCTCGCTCAAAGAAGGTCATGGTCTCGTCTTTTTCCCGGAGCGCCAGGCCAGTCGTGCCCGGCGCATCTGAATATGGATCGACGAGAAGCGCGCCGCGGGAGCCAAGCGCACCATCCATATAGATTTTCACGGCGCGTGTTGTCAGAAGATGCCCGCGAGGCGACCGGTTAATGGCCGCATCTAACTGGTCCGGCGTCACGGCATTGTATGTGCGAAGCTTGATCTCATCATCGAGTGCAAGCGCCTGAAGTGCATCGAGCTCTGTCGCGCCAACCGACATATTGTGCAAGCCTGTCCAGCCACGCGCGGCGTAGACATCAAACCCGGTCGAGACGAACTCACGCACATCCTCAGCATCCGGATCGGTGAAAAGTCCGCCGACAAGACCCATGGCGTTGTCGATCAGCATGCCAGATGGCTCACCGTCATCGGTTTTCAGAATATCGCCTCCAGAAGGCGGCTCTGTTTCAGCCGTTACGCCTGATGCCTCCAGTGCGGCCGTATTCGCCACAGATGCATGACCATCCGCGCGGGTGAGCACCACCGGAATATCTGCAGCGACTTCATCAAGATCAGCGGCTGTCGGGAAACGACCTTCGGGCCAGTGTGTTTCGATCCAGCCCCGGCCCCGTATACGGTCGAGCTCAGGATGTGCCTCTCGATAGGCCAGGAGTTTGGCCTTCAACTCTTCGATTGAGGTAACCTGATCGAGATTGAGGGTCAGCTCGCGCTGGCCGATACCTGAGAGGTGGACATGACTATCGGTAAAGCCGGGAAACATGACCGCATTTTCAGGGAGAGTGACAATGCGTGCGCCGGACTTTGTAGAATCGAGTGCGCCCTGCATGGGGCCTGTATAAACAATCACCCCGTCACCAACCGCCACCGCCTCAACCGTGGCGTCTGCTTCAGTGCCGGTATAAATGGTGCCGCCCGTATAAATGACGTCCGCCCGGATCGGGACTTCTCCCGAGCAGGCTGCAAGGAAAAAAAATAGTCCGGATAACAGGGCGGGCAGTTTCATTTGGGCTCTCCTCAGCTTGGCCAAGGTTTGCGCACAAAAAAAGCGCCCCGCAAGGCGCTTTTCCGAAAACCATGAGAAGAAGGGCTTAAGCCGTTGCTTCGGTCTGTTTTTTCTCAATGTCTGCCAGAATTTTCTGCGCCTTGTCGTGAAGCGCAGACTTTTTGGTTTTAAGGAGATAGCCGTCGAGGCCACCATGCTTGTCAACCGTACGCAGCGTAGACGCAGCGATACGCATCTTGAAAGAACGATTCAGCGTCTCAGAGTGAAGCGTGACGTTCACCAGGTTCGGAAGAAACCGGCGCTTCGTCTTGATATTCGAGTGGCTCACCCGGTGACCAACGATCGGGGATTTGCCAGAGAGTTCACATTCGCGCGACATGGCAGCGCCTCTTGTCTATTCTGTCAGAAAACTTGAAGCGGGGGCATTACGCTCTCCTGCGCGATCCGTCAACCGCGATTCGCAATTTCAACTCGATTTCGCTGCTGCTTAATGATGGCGAACGCAAGAAGAAATGAGGTGATTTCAAGAAGGGACTGTTCATATTGGCGCAGGTCTGGTTCTGTTAAACAGCTTTCCGGGGCGGGCTCTTTTCGTTTGCAGAGGTAATGCAGTTATGAAACTCAAGCAATTTGCAGGTCTTACATTGGCTGCAATCGGCATGATCGCGCCACCCGTTATGAGCCAATCTGCTGCTCCCAATAAGGTAAATCCTGTGCTGCAGGATGTGCGTGATGGCCAGTCAAAAAAGCTGATCTATGAGCTGAACGCGACGGCCTATCTTTTCTTTATCCCGGTGACCGGCAAAGCAACCTGGGATGTTCTTCTCGATGATAGAGGCACGTACAAGATTGACTCTCGCGTCAAGACTACCGGCATTGCTGATATTTTCGTCGACTACGATATGCGGCTCTCCTCCAGCGGATATGTGAGAGAGGACGGGCTGCAGACCTATAATTACATCAGTCAGAATTACGACGGGAAGAAGAACCGTCGTGTTGAGATGACGTATGGCGCAGACGATGTCTCCATGACCGCGACACCACGTTTCGGCGATTTAGGTTTTCCGCCCGCCACACCCGCGCAAAAGCTTCAGGCACTCGATCCCGTCACAGCCATGATCGATATTGGCTTTCAGCCTCGTGACCCAGACAAGCCCTGCGGCGGACCAATTGAGACCTTCGATGGTAAACAGCTCACGCGTCTGAACCTCACTTATCAGGGCCCCGCAGACATCAAGACGAAAGCCTGGCGCGGCAAGGGCATAGAGTGTCATGTCCAGCTGGAACGTGTTGCAGGATATAATGAAGGCGACAAAGGTAAGAACCTGTCGGGTATTGATGGTCCCATGCAGATGTTTTTCGCTGAGGCCCTGCCCGGCATGATGGTGCCGGTTAAGATTGTTGTTGATACCAAAGAGATCGGCAAGATTACAGTTGAGACCAGCCGCCTCGAACTGGTGGATGTCAATCCCCGCGAAGCCAGCGCGAACGGCCTGTCAAAGAGCTGAGAAGAAGTCATTCGAATATGAAAGAGCCGCCCGGTAGGGCGGCTTTTTAGTTTGAATGCCGGTTTGCTGCCGCCCCCAGAAGCTTAATAAACGTCTCATGTGACGGCAGCTTCTGTCGGCATTGCGCAACCACGTCGTTATGATCCGGCAGAGTGGCGTTTCCACGCTCCACAGAGCGGACATACTTCATGCCATGCAGGACAAACTCAAAGCTATCGAGCGCAAACAATCTCAGCGGCCCGTGAAAATCCATCTCTGAAGGTGAGCGCTGGCGCCAGACCTCGAGTTTATCCTTCAGGCCATCCCAGATTGCCTCTTCAGAAGTCGCAGCCCGCCAGAATGGCGTGTCGCACCGGCTTGAAGTGACATAGTGCAGATTGATGAATTCCAGCACTTCTTCATACAGATCAGACATATTCCGGTTGAAGTTGCGTCGGGTGGCATCTGGCGCAGCCTGATAGTCGGTGAGCATGGTACCAAGCATCTGCGCAGCAAATTCGATCATATAGAGACCAGAGGACTCCAGGGGTTCGAGAAAACCATCGCTGAGGCCGATTGCAACGCAGTTGCCTTTCCAACTTGCTTCGCGCTTTGTGCTGGCGAAACGGATGCGTCCGGCTGTGAGATCTTTCGTATGCGGACCTTCATAGCGTCGAAGCGCGGCTTCAGCATCATCATCTGACAAGAACTTGCTGGAATAAACGTAACCCAGCCCACGACGGGTCTGGAGATTGATATCCCACTGCCAGCCAAAATCGCGCGCCGTCGCCTTGGTGTATGGCAAGAGGCGTTCGGGCTTATGGAGATTATACGGTACACGCATCGTAACTGCGCGATCACAAAGCAGGTATTTGCCGTAATCCTTCACAGGGACGTTGAGCGCCCCGCCGAGTAGGACCGACCGGAAGCCAGTACAGTCGACATACAGCTCTGCGTTCAGCGTTTCTTCTGTGTCGGTTTCGATGTTTTCAATCTGGCCCCCGGCGGAGACATGGACATGCCGGACATTGGCAAGGTGATGCACGATCCCGTTCTCGCGACCAAATTCGGCCAGACGCGCCGCCATTTTGATGGCGTCAAGGTGATAGGCGTAGGGGAAATTGGCAATGTATTGAGGAGTCTGGGGAGATTTCGGCGCGAAGTTTTCGTTCGAAATCTTCGTGAGCACCGAAAAGGTCTCATCGAAAGCTTTTCCATTGTCGGCTGACCACTGACGCACGGCGGCATCCGTCTGGGGTCGAAGCCGCCGATCAAATGGATGATCATAACTCTCGCCGAGATTCCAGTCTACGAAGCGGATCAGGCTCTTAAAAGTTGCCTCAGCAGACACCATCAGGTCCTGCTCGGAAATTCCGATCTGCGCCATAGTTCTGCGTATGGTGGGAACAGTCGCCTCACCCACACCGATTGTTGGAATATCAGGTGATTCCAGAAGGCTAATTCGGGTCGGCAGTCCCACGCGTTTCACAAATGCATTCAGAAGGTTGGCCGTGATCCAGCCCGCACTTCCACCACCAACAATCAGAATCGAACTCAGCATAACTGCATCTGAGCTCAAACATTACAATTCGGCAAGGTTGTATATGCCGTGCAACGCTCACGTGCGGAGAGGTGGCGTAACAAATCCGTCATGGATGAGTCTTCGATCCGTCACGCGATGGTCGCTAAACTGTTACGCGACAGGAATAAGGCAACTCCCTGGGCCTATTTTAAAACCGAGGGGAAATTTAATGTCACGATCACGAAAGGGTTTTTGCACCCGCGCACTGCTTTTGAGTTCGGCGCTGACGTCATTTTCTGCAGCGATTGTCGCGCCAGCTATCGCCCAGGATGACGAGACACGTCTGGACACCATCCAGGTGATTGGCATGCGCGCGCAAATGCAGAACGCCGTTGAACAACAGCGAGAGTCTAACACGGTAGAAAGTGTCCTCACCCGTGACGACATCGGACAATTTCCCGATCAGAACGTCGCCGAATCAGTCCGTCGCCTTTCAGGTGTCAACGTGTTGAACGACCAGGGCGAGGGTCGTTTCGTGTCGGTTCGCGGTCTCGATCCGGAACTGAACTCCTCCACATTGAATGGCGTTAATATTCCCTCGCCTGAGTCAGATTCGCGTGCGGTAGCTCTGGATGTCATTGCGTCAGAGCTGATCAGTTCCGTTTCGATCAAGAAAACACTCACGCCGGATATGGACGCAGACACCATCGGCGCGACCATCGACATTGAGACCACTAAAGGATTTGACCGCGAAGATCCGTATTTCTCCGCAACGCTTGAGGGTTCTTACAATGACCTCAACGGCGAGACATCGCCGAAAGGGGCGTTCGACTTTGTCTACCCCGTTTCAGAAAACTTCGGCGTCTCCGGTGGCCTGTCATACTATGATCGCAAGACATCGACCGACAATGTCGAAGCGGAAAATTGGGAAAATGAAGACGGTGTCGTGTTCGCAGAAGACCTGGAATATCGCGATTACGACGTCGAACGCGAGCGTATGAGTGGTTCGCTCTCATTTGACTGGCGTCCGGCTCCGCACACAGAACTCTATGCACGCGGCGTTTACAGCCAGTTCGATGACACTGAGACGCGCGGTCGACTGATCTTTGAACTCGATGCCGATTCAATTGTTGGCGCATCTGGCGATACGGTCTCTTTCAGCGACGCTGATGAAAAAATCGAAGTCGTGCGCGACCTCAAAGACCGTTTCGAAAGTCAGAAAATTCAGTCTTATCAGGTGGGTGGTGAAACCGATCTGGACAAGTGGAAATTCGAATACAAGCTTGCTTATTCTATCGCTGAGGAAGCCGAGTACGATACCCAGGATCAGACCGAATTTAAGCGAGAGTTTGAGGGTGACGGCGTTGGCCTCTCATTCGACTACTCAGATCTCTCGCTGCCACGGTTCACCGTAACCTCCGGCGCTGACCTCTTTAACGACCCGTCAGAGTATGAATTTGACAAGGTTGCCTATATTGATGGCCTTGCTGAAGACGAGGAATGGTCGGGCAAGTTCGACGTTGAGCGCGACTTCGATCTCCGGAACGGTGATAAATTCGAACTCAAAACCGGTGTGAAGGCTCGCCTGAAAACCAAGAGCTATCGTCTCAGCGAAGAGCCCTATGAAGGCGCAGATTACACTCTGGCAGATGTCGCCGGATCAGGAAGTTATGGTCTGATCGATATTGGCTTTCTGCCTTCTCTTGGTGCAGTGCGCGCGGCCAATGCGGCAGCACTCGCCAATGGTGAACTCGAAATCGAACAACTCGATGCGGACTTTGAATCGGCCGCAGCCTTTTTCGAAGTCGACGAGGACGTTCTGGCTGCCTTCATTCAGGGAACGTATGAGACCAACCAGCTGACCATGGTCGGCGGGATCCGGGTTGAAGACACCAAAACGGACTCACGCGGCAACTTCGCCGAACTTGTGGAAGAAGACGCGACTTATCAGGGTGAAGTGCTCACCGAAGACATGGTGTTTGTCACACCGGTCGCTTATTCGAAGGATTATACGGATCTTCTGCCGAGCTTTAACCTGAAATACGACTGGACAGAAAACGCTGTACTGCGGTTTGGCGTCTTCAAATCTATCGTGCGTCCAAAAATGAGCCGGATCGCTCCGAACCAGATCATCGAACAGAATGATGATGACGAGGTGGAAGCTGAATTTGGTAACCCAAATCTCGATCCGTATCGCGCACTGAACTTCGATGCGAGTGCCGAATATTATTTCGACAATGGCGGCGTTATTCAGCTGGGTGGCTTCTACAAAACGATCCAGGACTTCCTCATCGATGTGACAGTTGATGGGCCTCAGGTCTTTGCGGGCTACACCTTCACCGGAGACGATGATGAAGTGTCCTATACGATCAACGGCGGCGACGCGACGGTTTCAGGCGTTGAATTCAACTATCAGCAACCCCTCACCTTCCTGCCAGGCTTGCTGGACGGCACGCTGATTGGCTTCAACTACACCTATACGGACGCAGAAGGTGAAGTGCCTGATGGCGATGGCGGCGTTCGCAATATTCCGCTGCCTGCTTCATCTCAATCAACCTGGAACGCTATGATCGGCTACGAAAAGGATGGTCTGGAGCTTCGTCTGACGGCAGCCTATCGTGATGAGTACCTGGATGAGCTCGGCGGTAGCGCAGGTGAAGACCGCTATGTGCAGGATCACCTTCAAGTTGACGCGTCGGCGAAATATCGCATCAACGACAATTTCCAGGTCTTTGCGGACTTCATCAACATTAATGATGAGCCTTACCTCGCTTTCCAGAAAGGCCCGGATCGCAATCGGCTGCTTCAGTTCGAGACCTATTCCTGGACGACTAAACTGGGTCTGCGTTACACATACTAGATTCCAGATCGGTTGTGATCACTTCTCGAAACGGCCCGGAATTTCCGGGCCGTTTTTCGTTTCCGAATGGTCGTAAGAATATGTGCGCTACGCAATCCCGGCATTGCGGTTCATTCCCCTTACGTCACCCCGAGACAAACGAATTTTCGGCCCCTATATAGGCTGGAGTGAATTCAGAGGGAGAAAAACGCCATGAAGGATTATACCAAGTTCTACATCAATGGTGAGTGGGTCGATCCGGTCGAACCGCGCACGATTGAGGTCGAAAACCCTGCAACAGAAGAACCATTTGCGAAAATCTCCCTCGGATCAAGCGCGGATGTCGACAAGGCTGTCGCGGCTGCAAAAGCGGCGTTCGCCACCTTTTCGCAAACGTCTGTTGAGTATCGCGCCGACCTTCTGGACAAGATTGCCGCCGGATATAAAGCCCGCATGGGCGATATCGCCGAAGCGATTGAGCACGAAATGGGCGCGCCGGGCTGGCTCGCCGGCGCTGTTCAGGCGCCAACTGGTCTCGGCCACTATGCAACAGCTGCGAAAGTGCTGCGCGAATACGAATTTGATCGTATGCAGGGCTCCACCATGATCCGCAAAGAGCCAATTGGCGTCTGCGCATTCATTACCCCGTGGAACTGGCCTGCCAACCAGATCGCCTGCAAGGTGGCTCCAGCCATCGCGACAGGCTGTACCATGGTTCTCAAACCATCCGAGATCGCGCCCATTGATGCGATGATCCTGGCCGAAGTTCTGCATGAAGCCGGCGTTCCTGCAGGCGTGTTCAATCTTGTGAATGGCGATGGCCCTGGCGTCGGCCAGGCCATGTCATCGCACAAGGATGTCGATATGGTGTCCTTCACAGGATCTACGCGCGCTGGCGTTTTGGTCTCCGAAGCGGCCGCGCCAACCGTGAAGCGCGTTGCGCTGGAACTGGGCGGTAAGTCGCCAAACATTATTCTGCCCGACGCTGACCTCGCAGCCGCTGTCAAAGGCGGAGTTCGCGGCATGATGACAAATACTGGACAGTCCTGTAACGCGCCATCGCGTATGCTGGTCCACAAGGATCAACATGATGAAGCGGCTGACATTGCCAAACAGGTCGCCGAAGCCATTCAGGTCGGCACAGGCGAGAAGGGCTCACTGGGCCCGATTTCAAATGCCAATCAATACAACAAGGTTCAGGACCTGATCCAGAAGGGTATCGACGAAGGCGCCACATTGGTCGCTGGGGGTCCGGGTCGTCCGGAGGGATTGAACCGCGGCTATTATGTGAAACCAACCATTTTCGCGAACGTCTCTAATGACATGACCATCGCGCAGGAAGAAATCTTTGGACCTGTCCTCTGTATGATCCCTTACGAAAGCGAAGAACAGGCCATTGAGATCGCCAATGACACGGTTTACGGCCTGTCTGGCTATGTCTCAGCTGGCAGCGTGGAGAAGGCGACTGAAGTCGGTAAGCAAATCCGCACCGGTATGGTCCACCTTAACGGAGCGGGGCCTGATCTGATGGCACCATTTGGCGGCTACAAACAGTCTGGTAATGGCCGTGAGTGGGGCCCGCTCGCCTTCGACGAGTTCCTCGAGGTCAAAGCCATGATGGGCGCTGGCGCTTAAGCTATCGACAGATCAAGAAACAAGGCCGCATCGAAAGGTGTGGCCTTTTCTTTTGGTCTCAATGATTGTTGAGTTCCAGAAGATGGTGTGAGGAGTGTCGGCAATGAGCTGGGATGATTATTTCGCCGACGAGCGCGAAAACGAAGATAGCGCTTCAAAGCGAGGTAAATCTCGCACGGTGACAGTTGGCTGGATGGTGAAAACCCCAAAGGCTGAAGCCATATGGGGCGCACCACAGAGCTTCAGCCGCGCCGATCCAAAGGCACGTCACGCCAAATCTGTTCAGGCTTGTCCGGCAGCCATTGATTTCGACCGTCGCCACTTTGTGATCCCGTGCCCGGTGGATCTGACACTGCAGCTTCAGAGGAACGCCAATGGACAGATCCAGCTGGTGGATGCCGATGGCGAGCAATCTTCCATGCGACCGACTGGGATGCGGGACATGCTTATGCTGCACCCTCAATCTGAATGGCGAAATCCCGAAAGGCCGCTCATCCAGATGATTGCGCCCTACGTCTTCATCGCGGATGAGCCGTGTTATGTGGTGCAGTCCCCGCCCTATTTGCATTATTTTCCAAACCCGCGTCCGGGTTTGCAGATTGGCGGGCGCTTTCCGATTCACACCTGGCCGCGTCCGCTCAGCTGGGGGTTTGAATGGTACGACGCGTCAAAGCCACTGGTTCTCAAACGCGGCGACCCCTGGTTTTACGTGCATTTCGAGACCGAAAATCCGTCGGCTCGGGTGCGACTTGTGGAGCAGGAGCCGACGGAGGAGCTCGACAAATACGTCTCCTCGATCATGGACGTCTCGAACTATGTGAACAGGACCTATTCCCTGTTCAACGAGGTTCAGCGTTTGCGGCCTGGCTCTCTGGTTAAACCGAAGCGTTGAGAGACGCGTAATCCAGCTCCATAGCGGAACGTCGACGCCGTCGCACGCGTTTCAGACTTGATCCATGCAAGACTCTGAAAGGCATGGATTTCGTCACAGAGGAGGATTATCCTGTTTGTGGCAAATGCAGTTAAGCGGCGTAATATTCATCCGGTGTTCAGGCGATTTTGGGTGTCATCCCAATCAAAGAACATAAGACCATGAGGACCTTATCATGACAGCAAAATTGCTGCGCTCCCCCTTATCCCTGATTGCAGGCCTCGCTTTGATGACCAGTCTGGCTGCGTGTACAACGGCGACCGGCTACGGCCCGGCCGGGTATGATAGCAATTACGGATATTCTGAACGGCCGATCGAACAGAACCGCTGGCAAGTCTCTTTTGCCGGTAATTCTCTGACGGATCTGGAAACTGTTCAGACCTATCTCCTGTATCGGTCAGCTGAACTGACCTTGCAGCAAGGCTTTGACTATTTCGTGATTGTCGATCGCAATGTCGATGAAACGACCCGTTTTCAGTCGACCGGCTTCGGTCGGGCATCACCTTTCGCGTATGAGTATTATCACCCGGCCTGGGGTTGGAGAACGTATCGCGACCCATTCTACAATGATATCGATCTGCGCGAAGTGAACCGTTATCGGGCCTTCGCAGAGATCATTATGGGGCGTGGTCCAAAACCCGCTGATCCAAAAGCCTATAGCGCCGAAGACGTGGTGTTTAACCTCGGTCCTCAGGTCCGTGCAGCGCCGGTGCCTGGTCGTTATTGATAAAAACAAATCTAACAGGACCCTCTCATGAGGGGGTCCTGTTATTGTTTTGGCGCCAAAAATCCCCAAATCTTGGGTATGGCAAAGTTTAGTCTCAGAAATATTCTGAATTTGTCGCGCGGCGAAACACCTGATGAGGCAGAGCTGCCGGTGATCGTCGAGCAAACACGGCGCGTGTCGCGACAAAAGCTCATCCCCAAACTTCAATCAGTTGCTGGCAAAATTCCGTTTGCAGATGATCTGGCGGCGAGTTGGTATTGTGCGCAGGACCCGGATACACCGCTAAAGGTGAAAGGTGTGCTGCTGGCCGCGCTTGGCTATTTTGTCATTCCGACAGACATGGTGCCGGATTTCATTGCGGTGCTCGGCTTCACAGATGACGCGACCGTGCTTGCGACAGCACTCGGTGTCGTCGGCAGCCAGATACAACCCGAACATCGAAGACTGGCGCGACGCCTGCTTAAGCTGCCAGAGCCTGCGATTTCAGAGCATGATGATCAGGCCGGGCGCTCCACAAGCGCGCGATAAGCCCGCCAGCTGGCAAGACCCGTCACCGGAAAGATCACGATGAATGCGAGGCCTGCGGTGACAAGGCCAATCATGGTCAGAACCGCCAGAATGACGGCCCAAACCATCATGGCCGGGGGATTGGCAGCTACAGCGCGAACACTTGTCACCGTTGCCACAAACACATCGGTATCGCGCTCAAGTAACATGGGCGCAGAAATCACGACGAGACTAAAAGCAATGAAGCCGATAATCGCCCCAACGACACTGCCTGTCATAGCCATGCTCCAGCCCTCAGGCGTGCTGACCATGAAGTTCAGAAACTTAATGACGGACTTGTGCAGCGTGAAAGTCGACAGCGCGTAAACAAGCTGTGCCATGCGCGTCCAGAAAAAATAAATCACACACAGGGCGAGACCAAGATAGGCAAGATCACGTGTTGAAGCCGTGCGGACAAAGACAAGTTCCGCCAGTCTCGGTCTCTCGCCCGCCTCCAACCTTCTCCCTGCTTCATACAAGCCCATAGCGATCATTGGCGCGATGAAAACAAACCCGCCAAGAAACACCATCACCCAGCCGGCAGCGCCTGAGAAGAGGATTGCGGAGATAAGGCATAAGCTGACAAGTGCGAGACCAACGCCGTAAACGAGACACGGCAGCATAGCTTTTTGGAAATCTGCCCATCCGCCGGCCACCCAGCTCAGTGGTGCGGTAATCGGCACTTCCTTAATCCGGGGCAGACCCGACCCTGTTGATGCATCAGATAGCATCTGTTTCCCCCTAATTTTTATCCTTAGTATTCGTAGGGAGAATAATTCAGTTTCAACGCAAAGAAAAGCACATCACACGCAACCGTGACGCATAAGGTCTGAAGCGGTTTCATGAAGCGTCTGTTCTAAGGGAAGCGGGGCAATACCAAGGAATGACTTCAGCTTGTCATTTGAACAGGAGCGTCGTTTACCGAGCTCAATGACGATCTGCCTGTAATTCGGGTTGAAAAACGCGATTAACCTCACAAGCCAGTTGGGTGCCTGCCGTGTCGGCATACCTTTTGCGCGGTCAGGTATAGAATTGCGAAGGATGTCGGCTATTTCACTGATATGATGCATGCCTTCAGCGAGCAGGAAACGCTGGCCTGCGGCGACTGGCAATTCGGCTACCTTCAGCACCGCTCGCGCGACGTCCCGCACATCTACAACGGCAAAGGTGAGATCGGGGTAGGCTGGCATACGCCCGGACAGAAGCTCGATGATGACCTGATGCGAGGTCGACGTGGTTTTGCCAATCAGCGGTCCCAGCACCAGGCCTGGATTGATTGACACAAGCTCCATCTGAGCCTGCTCCGGGTCGCCGATAAAATCCCAGGCCGCTTTCTCCGCCAGTGTTTTTGATCGGGTGTAGGCTGTATTGTCTTTCTCGTTTTCCGGACGACTCCAATGCTCCTCAGTGAGAAGCGGCGGGAGATCATCACCCCAGCCGTATCCAATGGCCGCAAAAGAGGAGAGCATTACGACGCGCCTGACATTCTGACCCTTGGCTGCCGAAAGTACGCGGTCTGTGCCGTCCACTGCGGGACGGATCAGCTCATCATCAGATTTCGGCATGTGGGCGGGAAAAGGCGAGGCGAGATGGAAAACGACATCACAACCTTCACACGCCGCATCCCATCCGGCATCGGCGGTCAGGTCAGCTTCTACACATTCCAGCATGTCCGCGAGAGGGGTAACTTCGCGCAGGTCGTCGCGGAGGTCTGCAGCCTTGTCGAGCGAACGCATAGTGCCGCGCACACGATAGCCCTCTTCAAGCAGCTGGCAGATCACATGTCTGGCAATATAGCCCGTTGCGCCGGTCACCAATACATTCATAAAACTAACCAACCTCTTGGCCTGCTGGTTGCAGGATTAACTTTGACATATTGTGTTTGTGTCACCTTGGAATACGAAACGCAAAGCCTCGGGGGGTGAAAGTGGACCAGGATAGTCGTGAGAATCAAATCTTGGACGCTGCTGAAATCGCTCTCTCGCGGTTTGGCGCCAAGCGCATGAATATGGATGATGTTTCCGAGATCGTTGGCCTGTCACGCCCGGCAATTTATCAATACTTTCGGTCAAAAAAGGGGCTCGTGATCGCAACCCTCACCCGACTGCATGAGGAGAACTTCAAACGGATTGAACGCGGCGTGATGATTGAGGAGAAAACGCCAAACAAAATTCTTTTCGCACTGCGCACAAGAGAATATTTTCTGTCTGACCTCGCTAATGCTGCCAGGGTGAAAAACTGGTTTTTGGATGAAAGCCTTGCCGAAACGCGAGAGCTTTTGGCCCACTGGGATGAGACCTATTTTCAGCTTATTCGTGATCGCTTAGCCTATCTTGGTCTTGGGGAAAGAAATGCTGAGCGGACAGCGCAGCTGCTGGTTATCCTGGCAAAAGGCATCCGGGAGAGCGCATCAAGTAGAGAAGAACTCTCAGACCTGCTCAATGAAGGGGTAAAGCGCATTATGCGGCCGGTGAACCAGATATTGCCCACGGCTCCACAAAAACCTGCCTCTGTCGTAACACCCAGTGAAACAGCACTTGATGAGCGCAAACTTCGCTCCGATTCCGACTGGGAACCCAATCTCTAGAGGGGCTTTGCTGGCGGGATGCGCGCGGAACGTGCTTCCCGAATGGTGATATAGAGCGTTGAAACGACAATAATCGCAGCGCCGATCCAGACGAGCGGCCCCGGGAATTCCTGAAAAATCAACCAGTCTGCCGTCGCTGTCATAGGCAGACGGAGATAGTCAATTGTTGAGAGGAAGGATGCGTCACCTTTGCTCATCCCGGTAATATAGCAAGTCTGCGCCAGTACGCCTGATAAGGCCATCATGGTGATGAGGCCCGCATCCATTGCTGTATGTGGCAATTCCCACTGCATGATCGCGACCGGCAAGGTAAGGATAGTCGAAAGAAGATTGGCATAAGTGAGTAGCACAAGTGGTTTGTGATATTTCGACAGCGACTTCACCAGAATAATTGCCCCGCCAAAGCACAGTGCCGAACCGAGGGCGAGAATGCTGCCCAACTCCATATCGGCGCTCGGTCTCACCATGACGATGACACCGACAAAGCCGATGGCCGTTGCGATCCAGCGACGCGGACCAACTGTTTCTTTCAGTAACCAGGCCGCCAGGACGACGATAAATAATGATCTGGAGAAGGAAATCGCATTGAACTGTGACAGCGGGATGCCGAATTCGGCCGAGTACGAATAAAAAGCGAGTAGAAATCCAGCCGTACCAAACAGGCTTCGAACGAAGATCTGACCGAAGAATTTGGTTTTGAATTGAGCGAGCGGCGCGCTGAAAACAAAGGGCGCAACCCAAACCAGGGAGATGGCAGATCGAAAAAATGCCAGAAGTCCCGGCTCATATCCTTCACTCAGAAACTTCCCAAGCGCGACATGTACGGTAAACAGGATGCCTGACACAAACATCCAAATTGCGGCCTCAATCTGACTTGAAGGACGCTTCAGGACATTGGAAAATGATCTCATCATGATGGTCTTTAGCGCATCAGAGCTTGAGCAGATAGATGCTCTGTGGAGAGCATGTCCGGTCGGACATGTCTGGACAGGTTGGGCACGCCCTGGGGATCGCGATGATGAAATCTGGATCTTCCGGAAAAAGGCGAACTGGCGTCGTTTCGCCCTTTGCAAGTCTCGCCGCAGCTATTTCCTCTATGATGAAAAGCGCCGGGTCGTCGCGAAAGCACGCACTCTTGATGAGCTGATGAAAACAGTCGATGCGATTCCCGGGATCAATGAGCCACTGGTCTTGGATTAGCGCTTATGCGCCCGGCGACCTGACAAAAATAGGGAACCTGACGGACCTGACCGACTTAAACTGGAAAGGAGTTACGTCATGAAAACCCTTCTCACCTCCGCGATTGGATCTCTCTCCGCTCTCTCAATGGGTCTGCCTGCCATGGCGCATCATGGATGGAGCTCAACAACAGATGAAGAAAGTCGGCTTGAAGGCAAGATCCAGGCGATCAGCTTCACCAACCCCCATATGCACCTCGTTCTGAGAACAGATGAAGGCATCTGGGAAGTGGATCTGGCGCCCCCATTCCGCGCAGAGCGGGCAGGATTTGTGTCTGGCGTCGCTGCCCCCGGCGATACGGCCGTTGTCATCGGTCACAAATCGCGCACGGACGGCGAGAACTACTTCAAGGCTGAGGTGATCACGGTGAATGGCACGACGTATGACGTTTACCCAAACCGCGAGAAAACACTGATGGACTAGCCGAGCTTCTCTCTGAGGTGAGCTTCGTCTTTCACAAACCAGACATGCTGCCCCCTGTTTGATTCGTAGACAAAATCTCGAAGCGATGAACTTCGATCAATGAAAGGCTCAATGTCTCCGACAATGGCGACCCGATAGCCGTAGGTGATCAGCTTTTGCAGAAACAGGCCGAGCTGGCGCGTGGAAAGGTTGAGCATGTCTGCGTGCAAGCGGGAAAGCGGGATCGCGACAAGCTCTGCATCTCTCCCCATGGCGTCTTCCAGAATACGGCGCGCAGAAGCTTCACCAAGCAGGTCTTCGCCTTTTTCTGGCAGCAAGTAATAAGTCAATTGTTTCTCCCAAACAAAAAGGGCGCCCCGATAGAGCGCCCTTTGTTGATTTCAGTTTGACTGGCTGAAGCTTAGAAGCCACCGCCTGTTGTGTACTGAACCGGGCCACCTGGGGCACAGATACATCCACCACCAATGTTCAGGACAACCGGGTTGCCGCGAACGGTCTCGTATTGTGGTGGCGCCGTTACGGTTTCAGTGACACCGACATACTGGATGTATTCAACCGGCTGGACGCGTGTGGTGACGATCGGCTGAACGATTTCGCGGCGAGTTACTGCATCGAAATAAGTCTCACGATAGTCTTCGCGCGTCACTTCGTTCACCTGCGGAATGTAGTTCACGCGTGTTTGCGGGATCTGTGCCTCGATCACACGGCCTGGCAGGTATTGTGTGTCGTATTGGGTTGGCGCAGTGACAACTTCCTTGCGACCACGGATCAGCTGACGTTCAATCGGCTGGATCGTCGTGATTTCAACAGGCTGCGTGATGTTACGTGTGACGCGGTCAACATAGACGTCCTGGATCTCGAGCACCGTGCGGTCCACATATTGAGGGATCACGTTCTCAGTAATCTGTGGGCGCGGGCCATACTCAGTGCGACCTGGGAGGTATTCTTCCTGATACTGAGTTGGTGCTGTAACGGTTTCGGTTTGTGGGCGCAGGATACGACGCTCAATCGGCTGGACGATTGTACGCTCGACCGGCTGGATCACATCACGTTGTGTCACCACATCGATGAATTCGTCCGTGACTTCTTCCTGAACGACTTCGATAACCTGCTCAGTCACGTACTCATTAACTTGTGGCGGAGGCGCAGGAATGACCTGAACCGGAGCCGTACGTGTTTCAAACTGAGGCGCAGCTGTTTCGTTCACAACAACCGGGCGATCAATCCGGCGCTGAACCGGAACAACCGTTGTCCGAACGATTGGCTGGATCACATCGCGCTGCGCAATAACTTCTTCAGTCCGCTCGGTGACCTGCTCAACAGTCTCGAAGCTTTCCTGCGGGATCACTTGCTCAACAACAGGCGGAACGGGCTCTTCGTCGACGATAACGGGAAGCACCTGCTCTTCGTACTGGACCGGCTCGGTCACCGTTTCCGTGCGACCCTGAACAACCTGGCGCGTCACAGGCTGAATGAGCGTCCGCTCAACAGGCTGGATGATCTCGCGCTCGGTTACAGCGTCGACGTAAGTCTCTGTTTCCTGGATCTCAGTACGCTCTGTCACCACTTCCTGAACGTTCTCACAGCAGATTTCTGTTTCTACTGCGACATCGCTCTGGGGTCCCAGATACTGCACATCAACATTGTTTGGATCAATCTGGGCGCTCGCCTGACCGGAACGGGCCAGGAGGTCCAGGATTTCTTGTTCTGTAAGTACGCGGGCATCGCTTGACATGGCAGAGTAGTCCACCCCGCCGACACCGCCGTCATTTCCGGCCCACGCCGGGATAGCGGTCATAGCAAGCATGCCTGCGATCATCAGACCATTTGCTCGTTTCATCTCTAATCCCCTTTGACCCTCGCAGGCCATGCCATCACTTGTTTGCTCAACTGTGCCACTATGGCGCAGACGGAGCCTGACTTGCAGGTCTCATGCCCCTCACACCAGAGTATTAGACGAGCATACCCCTCCCTCCAAAACGTTTCGCCCCATGAGAGAGTTCTGAGCAGAGTTATCTCACCTCAGTATAAGAGAAATCAGATGATTTCTACTCCGAACCTTTGGAGCTCAACTCTCTGGATTTCGGAATTTTAACCATCAACTGCCCCTGTTTTCAGGAGTTTTAGCCTTTATTAACGGAATAATCGGTTTGAAGATTACGACAATCGAGTCGAATTAATGTTTTGGCACGGCTTTCACGCTCGGAACGGACTATAGACACAAAAAAGCGGCAGATCCTCGCGTATCTGCCGCCGAAGAGGGAATATTCTTCGAGAACTTATCCTGTCAGCTGGACCTGCAGTTGTGCCAGAATTCGCGTGCCAGAAGAGTTGGCACGCTTAGTTCAGGCTGCAGCGACGTCCGCCGGCGCCGTGGTGCGGATCAGGTGATCAAAAGCCGAAAGCGCCGCCTTCGAGCCCTCGCCCATTGCAATGACAATCTGCTTGTACGGCACAGTCGTGCAGTCTCCCGCCGCGAAAACACCCGGCGCGGAAGTTTCGCCGCGTGCATTTACCTCGATTTCGCCATAACGGCTCAGATCGATTGCGCCCTTAAGCCATTCAGTATTCGGGACGAGCCCGATCTGCACGAACACGCCCTCCAGATCGATCTTGTGATCTTCGGCTGTTTCGCGGTCTTTATAGGTGAGCCCATTTACACGGCTGCCATCGCCAAGGATCTCGGTCGTTTGTGCATTGGTGATGACTTTGACATTCTTCAGGCTTCTCAGCTTCTTCTGAAGAACGGCATCCGCATTCAGCTCAGGCGCGAATTCCAGAACATGGACTTCTGCGACGAGCCCGGCCAGGTCAATCGCCGCTTCAACACCGGAGTTACCGCCACCAATCACGGCAACGCGCTTGCCCTTGAAGAGTGGTCCGTCGCAGTGCGGGCAGTACGCAACACCCTTATTCTTGTACTCAGCCTCGCCAGGCACGTTGATGTTCCGCCAGCGTGCACCCGTCGCCAGGATGACTGACCGCGACTTCAGAGTTGCGCCTGACTTCAGCTTCACTTCGATCAGGCCGCCAGGCGCCTCAGCCGGGATAAGTTCGGCTGCGGTCTGCATGTTCATGATATCGACGTCATAGTCTTTGACATGCTGCTCCAACGCAGCAGCCATTTTCGGGCCTTCTGTATGAGAGACCGAGATAAAGTTCTCAATATCCATAGTGTCGAGCACCTGACCGCCAAAACGTTCAGCAACCACGCCAGTCGAAATACCTTTACGTGCTGCATAAATGGCCGAGGCAGCACCCGCAGGACCACCGCCGACAACCAGCACATCAAACGCAGCCTTGGCAGCAATTTTTTCGGCTTCGCGCGATTGAGCGCCGGTATCGATCTTGCCGAGAATTTCCTCAAGGCCCATGCGACCTTGCGCGAAGGCTTCACCATTCAGAAGAACGCTTGGAACAGCCATGACCTGCCGACGCTCGACTTCCTCCTTGAAGAGCGCACCATCAATTGCGGTGTGGTGAATGCGAGGGTTCAGAACGGCCATGAGGTTGAGGGCTTGGACCACGTCGGGGCAATTCTGGCACGAAAGCGAGAAATAAGTCTCGAAGTGTAGATCCTGATCCGGCTGAAATGCCTTGATCTGATCGATCACCTCTTCTTCCACGCGAGGCGGGTGGCCGCCGACCTGGAGCAGTGCCAGGACGAGCGATGTGAACTCATGGCCCATAGGAAGTCCCGCGAACGAAACGCGTGTGTCTGGGTCTTCGTCGCGCACAATATCAAATGAAGGGACGCGCTTATCGCCAGCGTCACTCATAATATTGACCGACACCTTATCAGATGCGGCAGAAATATCGTTCAGAAGGCCTTTAAGCTCTTCAGATTTTGGCTGATCATCCAGATAGGCTTGGAGTTCTATCGGGGTGCGAAGGTTCTCGAGATAGGTCTCAAGTTGTTGCTTCATTGCAGCGTCAAGCATGGCTTTAACTCCATGGGTTAAGTGTGCGACCCCGAACAGGAGCCACGCGACAAGGCCTTAAGAATTCCATTGATCAGAGATCAGGTCCCGACACAGACCGGATGTCTGATCAATGGCAGCTGGCGCGCAG
>CETS01031462.1_pt1 | contig 21276 bp, 17 predicted proteins | sample 356391 | NCBI WGS metagenome assembly CETS01 (sample SAMEA2622673, study PRJEB7988) | marine metagenome | isolation source: saline water (ENVO:00002010), including
ACAGAAAAAAGAAATATAGGATTAGTAGTGCAAGAAAAAGTTCTTTTCCCGCACCTCAATACAAGGAAAAATATTGAGTTTGGAATATCTAGTAAAACAGATAAACAAAATCGAAGTAATGAAATTATGGAAAAACTTAATATCCAACAATTAGCTGATAAATACCCTCATGAATTATCAGGAGGAGAATCTCAAAGGGTTGCTTTAGCAAGAAGTATTGTAATGAAGCCAAAGCTATTGATGCTAGATGAACCATTCACTGGATTAGATAAAGAATTAAAAATAAAAATATATCCTGAAATAAAATCAATTCTCCAAGAAAGCAAAATAACTTGCTTGATGGTTACTCATAATTTAAATGAGGTCAAAGCTCTATCAGATAAATGTTTTAATCTTGAATCTGGAAACTTAACAGAGATATAGCATAGAGATGCCAAAGAGAGAATAATCTGAGATTCAAATATAATCTAGAGCCCATTTATTCAACATATCAAAAACTGGAACAAGTGTTTTACCTTTTTTTGTCAATGAATATTCCACTCTAGGCGGTATTTCGGCATAGATCTTTCTTGAAATAATGTTATTTTTTTCAAGAGCTCTTAATTCTCTGGTTAGCATATTTTTGCTAATACCATCTATCCCTCTGTGTAAAATGCCAAATCGATTAATATCTTGAGCAATTCTCATAATAATAATTGGCCTCCATTTTCCCCCAATCGTATTCATCGAATAAGTTATTGGGCATGATTCAACTGTGCATCCACATATGTCTTCAAAGCATTGCTTTTTATTCATAATAGTCCTTTTTTTGTTACTATATTAAAAAATAGTGCCTACTTGTAAAATTTAATATTACTTAATAATTTTTCATATCATTTTTTGAAAGGAAAAATAAACATGAAAAATAAACCTCATTTAGTAAAAATAGAAAAAGATAAAAATTATGCTTGGTGTGAATGTGCAGAATCAAAAAATCAGCCATTTTGTGATGGAAGTCATACCAAAGTAAAAGAAAAGTATGATAATATTGTTGAAGCTCTCATTGACATAAATCTTATTTCTAGTTCAGATGAGCTGAAAAAATTAATTACTCAAAATGATAAAAACCCAGTATTGTTTAAAGCTGAAAAAGATATTGAAGTCAATTTGTGTGGATGTAAACAATCTGAAAATGCTCCCTATTGTAGTGGAGCGCATTTAAAACTTTAATTATCGATAGTAAATTAGATTTTAGCTGGCCTTAAAGATTCTTTAATATGTCTTTAAATTCAGAAAGAATCATTGCAGTCGCCCCCCAACAATTACAGTTGCTGAAGTGGAAACAAGGCACATTAATATTAACACCCTTAATCTGCTTAGGCATTGTCCCTACAATTTGATTATCTAGCAAATCATTTAAAGGAATAGTGAAAATATTACTTACTTCATTATTATTTAATGTGGTTTCAGGAATAGAATCAGCATACCATATATATGGATGGATTAAAAAATCAGAAACAGGGGTATATAGAGAAGACAAAGTCCCAATTAACTCTAGGTCACTATCAATACCAATCTCTTCTTTAGTTTCACGCAATGATGTTTCCATTAAAGTTTCATTTTTATCTTGTGCCCCACCAGGAAACGAAATTTGACCTTTGTGATGATCAACGGTATGGGTTCGTTCAGTTAAAAAAAATCCAATATCATCTTTATAAGGGAATAACACAATTGATACAGCCGAAGGCTTTGGGTTTGACGGCACTTTAAAAGCTAATTCAATTAATTTATTAACTTTTATAACAGCCATTTTTTTCTGACTACCAAAACCAGGAAGATTTTCTAATAGTCTTTGCTTTATTAATCCTATTTTTTTATTTACTTTCAAAGTCATGAAATATAAGCACATAATATGGGATTGGAATGGAACTTTATTGAATGATCTTGAATTATGTGTAAGAATGCTGAATCAATCGCTTAGTAAGCGTAACATTCCAAATATCACTATTCAAGAATATAAGGAAAAATTTCTTTTTCCGATTAAAACATTCTATGAATCAGTAGGATTTAATTTTGACAACGAACCATTTGAAGATACAAATATAGAATTTCATAATGGATTTGAGAAAAATTTCAAAACTCTTGGGCTACAACCTTTTGCAGAAGAAACAATTATAGCGTTACATAAAAAAAATGTGACGCAAAGTGTTTTATCAGCTACTATACAAGCTAAATTAATTGAACAAGTAGGATTTTTTGGTTTAGATCAATATTTAGAAAATATCACTGGGTTAAGCAATACGCCTTCTGGGTATGGAAAAGAATATGAAGGGGAAGAATTGCTTATGAGTGTTGATATTGATAAATCAGAAACAATAATCATTGGGGATAGCTTATTAGATTTTCGTGTATCACAATCATTGGGCATTGATTGTGGTCTAGTTTATAATGGACACAATGATATCAATAGACTTAAAGCTACTGGAGCATACACTTTTGAACATATCAAAGATTTTTATAATTGGCTAATCAGCACTTAGGTTGTAACGCCGCCATCAACAGTAAATAACGATCCTGTAATAAAATCGGATGCATCAGATGCAAGATATAGTGCCATTCCAGAAATATCATCTGGCTCTCCCATTCTAGCTTGTGGAATAGATTTAATAATTTGTGAGTATACATTTTCATCTTCCCATAATGCTCTACTAAAATCAGTTTTAATCAAGCCAGGAGCTAAAGTGTTTACCTGAATATTTTCAGAAGCGAGTTCTTTAGCAAGCACTTTTGTTAACATGACCACTGCTGCTTTACTAATATTATATACACCTAAACCAGAAAGAGGGGTTTTAGCAGCAATAGATGCAACATTAATAATTTTACCAGATTTATTTTCAATCATTGATGCACTACATGCTTTAGCAAACTCAAAATATCCTTTAACATTAACCTGAAAAATTTTATCCCAATGGCTATCTTCTGACTGAAGTATTGGTCCATAATATGGATTTGCAGCAGCATTATTTACTAAAATATCTATTCCGCTAAATTTATCTTTTGCATAACTAACAACATTATTAATTGAATCAATATCACCTGTATTACATTCAATAGCACTGATACTAAGACCGTTTGATGTTGCTTCATTAATAGCAGTATCTAGATTTTCTTTTTTTCTACTACAGATTATTACATTTGCACCAGCTTCTGCATATTTTAATGCAATCGCTTTCCCAATACCTTTGGAACCACCTGAAATAATCGCGGTTTTATTATCTAATTTAAACATGCTACTTCTTCTTGCGACGTTCAGCCATTGCTTTCCACATTGAATCGGGGATTTTTGATAATTGACTAAATTCAGCAGCTCCTGCAAGCCATTCCCCACCATCAATAGTAACTACTTCACCATTAATATAAGCAGAACCATCACTCATCAGATAAGAAGCTAAATTTTCAAGTTCATGTCTTTCGCCAAATCGTTTCATAGGAATTTTATCCTTCATTCCATCTTCAAAATCTTCAAATCCAGGTGGCATCAAGCGTGACCATGCACCTTTTGTTGGAAATGGACCAGGTGCAATAGCATTAAATCGAATGTTATGTTTGCCCCACTCCACTGCTAATGATCTTGTCATTGCTAATACACCAGCTTTTGCTGATGCAGAAGGCACAACATATGGAGATCCTGTCCATGCATACGTTGTAACAATACTAAGGACATTCCCTTTTTTGTTTTTAATCATTTCTTTCCCAATCGTACTAGTGCAATTCCAAGTTCCCATTAAAACAATATCAATTACTACTTTAAAAGCATTTGGACTCAGCATTTCTGTAGGAGAAATAAAATTCCCTGCTGCATTATTTAAAAGACAATCAATAGTTCCAAATTTATCAAGGGCTTGAGAAGTCATTAACTCTACATCTTCTAATTTTCTAACATCTCCAGGACAAGTAAGAACATCAATGCCTAATTTTGAGAATTCATCAGCAGTATCTTCTAATTTTTCTTTTCTTCTTCCGCTAATCACTATATTTGCTCCAAGCTCTCCAAAGCGTCTGGACATGCTTTTACCCAAACCAGTACCCCCTCCAGTGACTACAATAGTTTTTCCATTTAATAAATCTTTCTCGAACATAATTAATCCTCTTTTGTTTTAAACTTATCAAGCGTTTCATTTGCTTTATCTAATGCATCGCTTGCTTCTTTTTGAAATTCTTTCACTTCATCTGTTACTTCTTCTATTTCTTCTTGAATTTTGTCTATATCAATATCTGGTAATGGCTGATCTGTCAATACAAGATAGGTGCAATAAATAATAAAAAGTGTAATTGCAAGAACAACCAATTTAAACAAACGTTGTATAACGCTATAGACAATCATTGCCCCCAAAGCAATCGCTACAGCTAAATACGCAGGGTTGCTTAAAATGCTATCTAATAGATTTTCTAACATTAAAGCAATTTATACATTACATTTCTACTTTACAAAGATGAAACAAAAATCCACAAGATTTGTTAAATATAATGTGATGAAAAAATTTTTTGTTTTAGTGCTTTTAATATCAACCGGTATAGCACAAGAAAAACTGATTCTTCAGCAAGCTGATCTATTACAATCTTCTGTTATAAAAGAAGAGACAATAACAAAATTATCTGGTAATATTATTTTTAAAAAAGATGATTCTATTTTAAAAAGTGATTTTGCTACTCAGTATGATAAATCTCCATTAGTAAAGCTAAACGATAATGTAGTTGTCACTCAAAAAAATCAAACAATCTATTGTGATTCGCTAATCTATAACAAGAACACAGAAGAGTTTTCAATGTACGGAAATGTCAGAATTGATAGTGATCAACGAAGTATGCAATCACAAGAAGCTCAGATAAATGATAACAATGAACAAATTACTTTAATTGATAACTGTGAAATTAATGAGAATAACAAACATAGAATTTATGGTGATAAAATTATTTTATATTTTGAAAATGATGAACTAATCAATTTTGAAGTGTTATCTAAAGGAAAAATTTTCACAACTAATACCGGATATGAAAAGAAAGATGAAAACAACGAAGATTTGGTGAAAATAGAAAATGAAAATTTATTAAAAGCAAAGCACATTTTTGGTGAAATAAAAAATAATGAAATAAACCAATTACATCTTAATGGGATGGCATCCACATTTATTCATTTATATGATGACTCGCTTTATCAAGGAAATAATGCAGTATCTGGAGATTCAATATCGATTAAAATTGAGAATGAATCTGCGAACAAGCTAGTAGCAATGGGCGGAACAATTGGGAAATATGCTCCGAATCAATCTAACAGTAGTATTGCTACACCAATTAACTATTCAGCAGATGTAATCGAATTTGAAGTAGATACACAAATATCAAAACTATATGGATCATCAAAAATTTTACATGAAGATATTGATTTATCTGCATCTCACGTCAATGTTAATTGGGAAACTAACATATTAGAAGCTTTCACTCATAATCCATTCAATAAAGAAGAAAATAATAGACCTATACTTGTTGAAGGCAATCGTGAGCCAATGATAGGTGACGAAATGATTTACAATCTTAATACAAGAAAAGGAAAAATATTAAGAGGAGAAAGTCAGGTACAAGAAAACATGTATATGGGAAAACAAATTACAAGTATTACTGATAGCACCTTCTATATCGATGATTGTATTTTTACATCGTGTGATCCTTCAAAGTTTTATCTTGGTAGTAAAAAAGTAAAAATTATTTATGGTGATAAAGTAATTGCAAAGCCGCTTAACGTATATATCGGAGGAGTCCCTATTATTGGAATTCCATTAGCAATATTCCCACATTCATCCAAAGAAAGAAGGTCAGGATGGATTATGCCATCATTCGGTTCATCTGACAATCGTGGAACTTATATGGATGGACTAGGATATTATTTTGCTCCAAATGATTATTTTGGATCAGAAATATTACTTGGTTTTGCAGATCGTCAAGGATTGATTATCAAAGCAAAAAATAATTATAAAAAAAGGTATAAATTCAGTGGTGCTCTTAATCTTGAAACAAGAAGATTTCTATCTAGCAATGAACAGGATATAGCAAAAATTAATGAAAGCAACCAAACAGACTATGTTTTTAATTGGCAACACAATCAAATTTTAAGAAATAATCAAACATTTAGAGCAAATGCAAGTTATTATAGCAATGGTCAATACAATAGACAAACTAGTGTTGATCCAGTAAAACGACTAAATCAACAAGCAATCTCTAATGTGACTTATACAAAAAGATGGAAAAAATCTAATGTATCTATCAGCGCAAATGTATCAAATAAACAAGATTTAATGGCATCCAGTAAGATAGATTCAAATTCTTCTTTTTATCAAAACCCTTATAATAGCAATAGCACCATTACAGAAAATACAAGCACTCTTCCATCTATCAATATGAATGTTGCTAGGAGGAAATTGTTCAAAAATTTCTCTCAAGATTCATGGCTTGGAAACATACAGTGGAATTACAGTTCAAGATTATTAAATAATAGGAAAAGTTATTATGAATCAGAGGAAATGATTAATGATGATGGTACAATTGAATACAGGTGGAGAGAAAATAGTGATGGCGATGTTAAAAAATTGCAAAAAATAGATGGAATGTTAAAAAATAATTTTAGTATTAATGCTCCATTTACAGTTTTTAAGTATATAGCAATTAATCCAAGAATTAATATTAATTCAGATTTCGTTAATCGTTATAGAATAGCAGAATTAAACGAATCAAATGAAATTGACTTTACTTATAAAGATAAAATGAGAAATAGAACAACTGGAAATCTTGGACTTTCTTTATCAACAAAAATATATGGAATTTTGCCAGTCAAATTTGGAAATATAGAATCAGTACGACATGTTGTAACACCAACTATTGGCTTTAATTATTCACCTGACTATCAAAATAACCGAGATTACTTCCAGGAGATTGGTGAAGAATTGTATGATTATTTTCAAGGCTCATTGATTGGATCTACACCAATCTCATCTAGCAAACAAGTAAGCTTATCTTTGAATAATGTTTTCCAAGCAAAAGTAAAAAAAGAAGATGAAAAAGAAGAAAAGATCAATTTGTTAAACTGGCGCGTATCTACTGGATATAATTTTAATGCCGATGAATTTAAATTAGGTAAAATCAACACTTCATTACGTAGCCAAGTAAAAAATGGAGTGTCAGTTGACATCAATTTTACACATGACCCATATAAATTTGATAAAGAAAACAATATTAGAATTAATGAATTAGACAGATCACCAAGAATGGTTTCAGCTAGATTAGCAACAAACTTTAATCTAAACAGAAAATCAAATAATGAAGCAAACGAAGAAAAAGAATTTAGTGATGACACAAAAAAATTTATTAATGATTTATCAACAACTAATTGGAGTTCAAGAATTGGTGTGAGCTATACTATTAATAAATTTAATCCATCAAATATTACTAAAAATTTTTGGATCAATACAAATACATCAATTAATATAACGCAAAATTGGAAACTAAATTATAATGCACGTTTTAATGCAAGGGATAAATCTATTATTAGACACAATGTTACTCTTTATAGAGAGATTGATTGTTGGGAATTTTTTGTAGATTGGACACCAAATGGATACGCAAAAGGTCTGTACTTTAGGCTAAATTTGAAATCCGACATACTTCAAGATTTAAAAGTTGAGCGTAGACAAGGGCTATATAGCAATCGATCAAATTTTTAGGTGTTATTGCTTAAAAAAATTATTAATGTTGTTTTGTGAAATCTAAATACCAAAAAATAAAAGGTACATTTGATATTCTTCCTCCTGAGACTGAGGTTTGGCAGCATATTGAATCTACTGTTCATAGTGTATGCCAACAATTTAGTTTCCAAGAAATTCGCACTCCTGCAATGGAGTCGGTTGATTTATTCAAGAGAAATATTGGAGATGAAACTGATGTGTCTAAAGAAATGTTTGTTTGGGAAGACCAATCAGGAAAAGAAATATCTTTAAAACCAGAAATGACAGCTCCTGTTGTCAGGGCTTATATAGAATCAGGGTTTTTTAGAAAATATCCATTATGCAAATTGTATTATATTGATTCATTCTTTAGAAGAGAGAAGCCTCAAAAAGGAAGGCAAAGGCAATTTAATCAATTTGGAGTGGAAGCATTTGGAACAAAAAACAGTGAACAAGATGCAGAAATAATACTTATTGCAAAACAAATTTTAAAAAAATTAGATATTAATAATACAAATCTAATGATTAATAATATTGGAGATTCAAATACAAGATCTAAATATGAATCAAAGCTTAAAACATATTTCAATGATCATAAAAATAGCTTATCAGAACTTTCTAAAATAAGACTTGAAAAAAATCCAATGCGAATTTTGGATAGTAAAGAAAAAGAAGATCAAACAATTATTGAAAATGCTCCGTTGATTAGAGATTTATTATCAAAAGAAGAAAAAGAACATTTTAACGCAGTATTAAAACACTTGAAGGGACTTGGAATTGATTACAATGAAAATCCACACCTTGTTCGTGGACTAGACTACTATAATGGAACAACATTCGAAATTACCACACAAAGTGAAGGTTCTCAAAATGCACTATGTGGTGGAGGTAGATATGATTCTTTAGTTCAAAAAATGGGTGGGCCAGAAACTCCTGCTGTTGGCTTTGCTGCAGGCATTGAAAGAATTATTTTAGAAGCGAAACAAGAATTAGGTGAAAACCATATTGATATTTATATCAGTTGCAATGATGAAAAATATATATCAAAAGGATTTAATATTATTTATGATCTTATTGAAAACGGATACAAAATATTTTTTGATACAAATAAGAAAAATATAAAAAATCAAATTAAAGACGCTGTGAAAAACAATGCAAAATTTATGATTGCTATCAATGAAACAATAACTGTTAAAAATCTACTATCTAAAAAAGAAAAAAATGTTTCAGAAGGCGAAATTCTTGCTTTTTTAAAGAACCAATAATTTATATATATAATTATATATATAAATTTTTGACAATTATTATACAAAGAGTGTAAGTTGAACACCTAAAATGGCAAATCAAGAAAAATTACTAATAATTGTTGAGTCACCATCTAAAACAAAAACAATTAGCAAATACGTAGACCATGCAAAAGTGATAGCTAGCATTGGTCATTTCAAAGACTTACCTAAAAAAGAGTTAGGTATTGATATCGAAAAAGATTTTGCAATGAATGTTCAAACTTTAAGTGATCGAAAAAAGTTTATTACTGAATTAAAAAATGAAACTAAAAATGCTGATCGTATTCTAATTGCAACAGACCCAGATAGAGAGGGAGAAGCAATTGCAGCACATATTGCAGAAGAAATAGATAAAGATATTGAACGTGTCGAGTTTACAGAAATAACAAAGAATGCTGTTACGCAGGCAATAGCAAACAGCAGAACAATTAATTATGCATTAGTTGACGCTCAAAAAGCAAGGCGTGCAATAGATAGATTAGTTGGATTTAAATTTTCTCCTGTATTGTGGCAAACTCTAAGAAATCTCAAGCAAAAGGGGTTGTCTGCTGGAAGAGTACAATCAGTGGCATTGAAAATGTTAGTAGAAAGAGAGAAAGAACGTAATCGCTTTGTTGAAAATAAATTTTTTGCTATAGAAGCAACTCTTTTTGAAGAAAAAAACAAAGAAGAATTCAAAGCAAAATTGGTTAGCTATGATGGTAATGCAGTTGCAACAAATGAAGATTTTGGAAAGTTTGAAAGTGGATTAAAAAATAAAGATTTGCTTTTAATTGATGATAAAAAAGCAAAAGATATTAAAAAAGAAAGCGGAGAGAATAGCTGGGATATTTCAGATATTGAGTCCAAACCAACTTCAAGCTCTGCTCCACCACCATTCACTACTAGCACTCTTCAACAAGATGCTTCACGAAGATTTGGATATTCACCAAAAAGAACTATGGTGATTGCACAAAAATTATATGAAAAAGGGTTTATAACCTATATGAGAACTGATTCTACTCATTTATCAACAGAAGCATTAGCCGCTGCAAAAGATTTTGTTGAAAATAAATTTGGGAAAGAATTTATTCCTGAAGCAGCCAATGTATATAAAACAAAAGTGGTAAATGCACAAGAGGCTCATGAAGCAATTAGGCCTGCAGGACGCAATTTTAAACAAACAAATGAAATGTCAGGATTGGATAAAGATGAGTTACAATTATATGATTTAATTCTGAATCGTACTTTGGCATCACAAATGAAACCTGCTCAATATATTCGCACAAATGTTACTATTATAAACGGAAAATCAGTGTATAAAGCAAGTGGAAATGTAACAAAATTTAAAGGGTATACTGCCGCATATGAACAAGCATTAGGGCGTAATCAGAAAAATGCTATTAATTCACTTCCTAAACTTTCAGATGATTCTATTATTAACCACAAAGAAATAACATCAGAAGAAAAAAGTACTACTCCACCTAGACGACTATCTGAAGCAATGCTAGTCAAAGAAATGGAATCAAGAGGAATTGGTCGTCCTTCAACATATTCATCTATATTAGATCGTATTGTTAAAAAAGAATATGTTATTAAAAAAAATAAAACTCTTATTCCAACGTTCATTGGGATCGCAGTAACACAGCTATTAGAAAATCATTACTTAGATCTTTTTAATGAAAAATTCACAGCAGCACTAGAAAGAAGATTGGATGCCATTGCTTCATCAGATGAAACCTATTTAGATGTTTTAAAATCATTTTATTATGGTACTGGATCATATGAAGGAGTAGAAAAATTATTAGAAGCAGAAGTAGACATTAAAAAAGCATGTGGAGTTCCTATTTCAGATGGAATGGAAATTAGAATCGGTCAGTATGGGCCATTTATTGAAAATAATGGAAATAATATTTCTATTCCTCAAGATTTGTTTCTAGGGGATTTAAATAAAAAAGCAGTTGATGATCTTATCGGATTTCAAGAACAAGATAATGTGATTGGTAAGAATAAGGACGGTGAAAATATATTGTTAAAAGTAGGTCGATATGGACCTTACATTGAACTAGAGTCTTCAAAAACTAGAAAATCAATCCCTAAAAGTATTGGCATAGAAAATGTTACTGAACAAATTGCAAATGATTTGCTTGGTCTACCAAAAAAATTAGGACAGCACCCTGAAACTAATGAAGATGTATTTGTTGATTTTGGTCGATATGGACCATATGTAAAATGTGGAAAAACAAATGCTTCAATGAAGGCAAATGATAACCCGCTATCTATTACACTAGAAGAAGCTGTAGAACTAATAAAAAATAGAAAAGCAAAATTTGAACCAAGAGTTGTAGGCACCAATCCAGAAACCAATAAAGAAGTTTTAATAAAAATTGGCCGATTTGGACCCTATGTTACAGATGGCAAAAAAAATGTATCATTAAAAGGTTATGATTTAGATAATATACAATTAGAAGAATGTCTTAAATTATTATCAGAAAAAAAATAGTGAAACAAGCATTATTACTTATTCCTATAATTAGTATCCTTTTTGGTTATCAAACTTCTATAGAAGAACGACTATACAAGCTTAATCGTGAACTAATGTGCCCAATATGTGAAGGGCTAACATTGGAACAATCTCAATCCAAAGTTGCAATTGACATGAGAGAAGAAATAAAAAAAATGGTTATCAAGGGAATGAATGATCAAGAAATTAAGAATTATTATGTAGAAAAATATGGAGTTATTATTCTTGCAGATCCACCTGCAACTGGATTCAATTTATTAATGTGGATTATTCCAATTATTTTTGGATTATTTGGTATAACAATATTATACAAGTATTTTTTCAACTAAATTGTTCTAATGAGCGAAAAACATCTAGATAAAATTATCTCCCTATGTAAAAGAAGAGGATTTGTGTTTCCAAATTCTGAAATCTATGGAGGATTAAAAGCATCTTATGATTATGGCCCAATGGGAGTAGCATTAAAAAAATCTATCTCAGATTTGTGGTGGGAAGAAATGACCCAAAGACATCAAAATATTGTTGGGATAGATAGTTCTATCATGGTCCACCCTGATGTCTGGAAAGCAAGTGGACATGTAGATAATTTTAATGACCCAATGACAGATAATAAGGATAGTAAAAAAAGATATCGCGTGGATGACCTTTTATCACAACAAAAAGATAAAGTGATCAATGCATTGTGTAAAGCTTTAACTGTAAAACACAGCAACGATGATACTATTTTTGAATCTCTCGCTCACAGACTCCTTGAGAAAGGAAAAGATGGGGATGGATTATTAGAAGATGCAGGAGTAGTAGACCCTCACTCAGGAACAGTTGGTAAATGGACAATTCCAATACAATTTAATCTAATGTTTAAAACTGATGCTGGCCCTTCTGAAAAAAGTGGTAAAGAAATTTATTTACGTCCAGAAACAGCTCAAGGAATATTTATTAATTATCTTCTCATTCAAAACAGCATGAGGCTCAAAGTACCATTTGGTATTGCACAAATTGGAAAAGCATTTCGTAATGAAATAGTAGCTAGAAACTTTATTTTTAGAACAAGAGAATTTGAACAAATGGAGATGCAATATTTTGTGAATCCTAAAGAAGATGTAAAACATGTTGAAGAATGGAAAGAAAAACGATTTAATTTTTATATAGACAAGCTCGCAATTGATAAATCCAATCTTCAATTCCATCAACATGGAGAATCAGAATTAGCTCATTATGCGAAAGACGCATATGATATTCAATATAAATTTCCATTTGGTTGGGGTGAAATTGAAGGAATTCATAATAGAACTGATTTTGATTTAACACAACACGAAGAGTTATCTGGAAAAAATATGACTTATTTTGATGCAAGTGAAAATGATAAATACCATCCATATATCATTGAAACGTCTTGTGGGTTAAATAGAATATTGCTAATGGTCCTATGCAATGCATACTTTGAAGACACAAAAAATGACAGGGTTGTATTGAAGCTTCCTTTTGAATTAGCACCAAATAAGGCTGTAATCTGTCCTTTAGTGAAAAAAGATGGGTTGCCAGAAAGAGCAATAAAGATTTTTGAGGAATTAAATAAGCAATATTCGTGTATTTATGACGAACAAGGCTCTATTGGAAAACGTTATTATCGTCAAGATGAAGCAGGTACTCCTTTTGGCATTACTATTGATCATCAAACATTGGAAGATAATACCGTCACTATCAGAGAAAGAGACTCTATGAAACAAACTAGAGTTAATGAAGACCAAATTCTTAATTTATTAAAATAGATAATGATGAGATCAGGCAATCCAGCTCTCAATAGAAACACATTTTTAAATACAAGAACTGTATCTGGCGATCAAGCGATGACAATTGATGGCACAGTCAATAAAACATCTTTATGTCTATTGTTGCTTATGACAAGCGCAATTTATACGTGGAATAATCCAGCATTGTCTGCTGCGCTATTTTTCCCAATAATGATTGGAACATTTATTTTGTTACTTATAACGCTATTTAACAAAAAAATGGCTCCATTTACTGTTCCAATGTACTGTTTGTTAGAGGGAGCTCTCCTCGGAGGAATTTCAGCATTGGCTGATGCAATGTATCCTGGAGTTGCAAATCAAGCAATATGTCTTACATTTGGTATTCTTGCTGCCCTTCTTATGCTCTATAAGAGCAAAATGATTGCTGTTACTGATAATTTTAGATTAGGTATATTTTCAGCCACATTTGGCATTTTTATCGTCTATATGTTAAACATTGTTTTATCTTTATTTGGGGTATCATTTATGGGGCCATTATTTGGAAACGGTACGATTGGAATCGTATTTTCTCTGTTTGTAATAGGGATTGCAGCATTCAATTTAGTGTTAGACTTTGATTTTATCGAACACGGAGCTGAACAAGGTGCACCAAAATATATGGAGTGGTATGGGGCATTTGGGCTGATGATTACACTTATATGGCTTTATATTGAAATTCTTAATCTATTAATGAAATTAAGAAGTAGAAGATAAAATTCTCTTCTCTTTAAAACATTGACATTCACCCCTTCTTTCCTATAAGTTATGCAAACTAAGGGTAAAGTACCCCAAGCTAAGGGTACATTCCTTATTAGAGATAAATAAATATTTTAGTTAAATATGTACATAAAAAAAGGAAAAACAATGAGAAAGCTATTTAATATGGTAGCACTTGTTATGATGACTAGCTTTATGTTTGCACAAGGATCAGTATCAGGTACCGTTACTGATTCAGACGGAAATTCGCTTTTCGGTGCAAATGTAGTAGTTGAAGGTACATCATCAGGTGCGGCAACAGCTGCTGACGGATCATATTCAGTCGACGGTGTAGCAGGCGGTTCTTATACTGTAACTGCTTCATACATCGGATATGAATCTGCTAGTGTGACTGTTAATGTAGATGGCGCTGCAACAGCAAACTTTTCACTATCTTCTAGTGCGGTTGCTGGTTCTTCTGTATCAGTTCTTGGATCTCGTTTTGCAAGAAATGTTGATGAACAAGCAGTTCCTGTAGAGGTTATTACAGAGCTTGAAATCCGTGCAACTGGACTTACTGAAACAAGTCAGTTGTTACAGGCTTTAGTTCCGTCTTATAACGCTCCTCGTGGCTATATTACTGATGGATCTGATCATATGAGACCTGCTACATTACGTGGTATGGCTCCAGGACACGTTCTTGTACTTGTAAATGGTAAAAGACGTCACTCTGGTGCTCTAGTACACGTTAATGGTTCAGTTGGGCGTGGATCAACACAAGTTGATATTAACGCAATCCCAGCAAGCGCAATTCAAAAAATTGAAGTGTTGCGTGACGGGGCCTCAGCAAAATATGGTTCTGATGCTATCGCAGGCGTGATAAATATCGTTTTAAAGGAAGCAGGTGGTGCAGATGTTAGTGTAACATATGGACAAAGCTATTCTTTCTTTGAAAGAGGATATGGACACGACGAAGGATATATCACAGGACAAGATGAAAGCACATACGGTTGGGACAGTGACCCAGGTCACAATGGTTCAGGTTATTTACCATTTACTGGTGAAAGAGGCTGGGCTAGAAGTGGAATGCAATCTGTTAAGAAAACCGATGGTAAAAATTTAATCCTTCATGGTGGTACTGGTTTAAGCATGTTTGGTGGAAACCTTTACATTAGTGGGTCTATGCGTGATGGCGGACGTACTAATCGTACTGGACTTGATCCAAGAATGCAGTACTTCGGTACAGATGCAAATGGTCAATTGACTAAGAGTGCATCAGCCACAGTAACACCAGACCCAAGAGAACGTGATTTTGATAGAGAAAATCATCGTATTGGTCGTGGAGAATTCGAACAAGTAAGTATGATGTGGAACGGTAACTTCCCAATGGAAGGTGGCGGTACATTCTATACTTTTGGTGGATTTAACACACGTAATGGAGAAAGTGGTTGTTATTATAGAAGAGCTCAAGACAACCGTACTCTTCGTGCGTGGTATCCAGATGGATTCCTACCACTTATTAGTCCAGAACTAACAGACAGTTCAGCTGCAGTTGGTATGAAAGGACTATGGGGAGATTACGCATATGATCTAAGTATCGCTACTGGTGGCAATGATTTTGCATGGGGAATGCAAAATAGTCATAATGCTACTTATGGTACTGGTGCAGGACAACAATCTGATTTTGATTTAGGAACATTAGGATATTCACAAACTTCTGTGAATCTTGATATGACTACTGTAACAGAAATAGACGGGTTTGCTGGTCCAGTAAATCTTGCTATGGGTCTTGAATGGCGTACTGAAAATTACACAATCGAAGCTGGTGAAGAAGCAGGATATGCTGATGGCGGCTTTGATGTATTAGATGGTCCAAGTGCTGGCGCAAGTGCTGCAGTTGGTTGTCAATGTTTACCAGGACTTGCTCCTGCTAACGAATCAGACAGAGACAGAGATGCTATTGGTGTTTATGTCGATGCAGAAGCTGATGTTCTTGACAATCTTCTTGTAGGCGTAGCTTTAAGAGCTGAAAACTACAGTGATTTTGGACAAACAACTAATGGTAAACTTGCGATGAGATATGAATTGCAAGACGGTTTAGCAGTAAGAGCTTCTTTAAGCACTGGCTTTAGAGCTCCTGCTTTACAAGAAGCATATTTCTCATCTATCGCAACAAACTTTATTGACGGAGTACCTTATGAAGTAGGTACCTTCCCTGTTGATACTGAACCTGCACGAGCTCTTGGTGCAACAGATCTTGAACCAGAAACTTCTAGCAATCTTTCAGCTGGTATGACATGGAAAAATGACATGGCTTCACTAGAGGTAGATGCTTATAAGATTACTGTTGAAGATCGTATTGGTCTTACTGAAACTTTTAAAGGTGACGGTATGGTTCAATTCTTTAATGAAAGAAATATCTCAGCAGCAGCTGGTAGATGGTTCTTTAACGGAGTTGACACTGAAACAAATGGTTTAGATATCGTAGGTAAAATGAACTTTGATATTCCTAATGGAAACTTGTTACTAAAAAGTGCACTAAACTTCACTGATACTGAAGTAACAAACAAAGGCGAACTTGAAACTCCTGCTAATTTAGCAGATTATACATCTCAAGTTCTTCTTGGTCGTGCAAACACTGTGAGATATGAAAATTCTGGTCCTAAGAATGTATTTCAATTCTCAGCAATGGTTCAAAAACCAACATGTAATTGGATGGTTAAATTGAACAATTGGGGTGAAGTAACAATCCCATCTGGAACAGAAGAAAGAGAACAAGTTCTATCTTCTAAATGGACAGTAGATGCTGAATATTCAATGCAGCTAAACAGTCAAGCACGTTTATCTCTAGGGGTAAACAATATGTTTGACGTATATCCAGACAAAACTATTAAAAGAAATAGTTTCAATGGAATATTCCAACATTCTGGATACAGTCCTTTTGGATTTAATGGACGTTACTTATATGCTCGTATGGACATGAGCTTATAATCATAACGTTTAAGAAGTATAAATAAATAAAAAGCCTCTGATTTTCAGGGGCTTTTTATTATACTTAAACACCTGAAATGAAAAACAACTATAAAACATTTATAAAAAATTTTATATATCTATTGCTTTGCATTCTTGTTACTTGGCAAGCATGGGAAGTATCAAGAGATAATAGAAACGGTGCAGTGTCTTCTACGTCTAAAATTGCATCTGATGTGGGGATTGATGTGCTTAAGAAAGGCGGGAATGCATTTGATGCGATCGCAGCTACTGGATTTGCGCTTGCTGTCACATCTCCTGCTAATGGCAATATTGGTGGTGGTGGATTTTTGGTCGCTCATACAGCTTCTGGAGAATCGGTAAGTTTAGACTTTAGAGAAAAAGCACCAAAACTAGCATATGAAAAAATGTTTCTCAATGACAATGGAGAATATGATAGGACTATTGCATTAGAGTCACATAAATCATCAGGAGTACCAGGCACAGTGAATGGTTTATTAAAAATTTTGAATGACTATGGATCAGGAAATCTTTCTTTACAAGAAATTTTAGCTCCTGCAATTGATTATGCGGAAAATGGCTTTGTTTTAAATAAAACTACTGCTAGAAGTTTCAATTATTATCGAGATCAATTTAATGGTGATGAAGGCACAAAAAGAATCTTTGTAAAAGAACAAGAATGGAAACAAGGCGATATTATTATACAAAAAGATTTAGCAAAAACACTTAAACGTATTTCTGCATCAGGGAATGCAGGTTTTTATGATGGGGAAACAGCAAACTTAATCGTAAAAGAAATGAACGATAATGGTGGATTAATTAGCAAACAGGATTTGTTAGATTATGATTCAGCATATAGAGAACCAGTAATTGGTACTTATAAAGATTATAAAATCATTTCAATGGGGCCTCCAAGCTCTGGAGGAGTGCTTATAGTACAAATGTTAAACATGCTTGAAAATTTTGATGTAGAATCAATGAAAAGAAATTCAACAGAGTTCGTACATCTTTTAACAGAAATACAGCGCTTGGCATATGCTGATAGAGCGACTCATTTAGGAGATCCTGATTTTTGGGATAATCCTATTGCGATGCTGACTTCTAAAGAATATGCTAAAGAAAGATTGGATTTAATTTCTATGAAAAATGCAACTCCTAGCATAGAAATTGCACATGGTAGTTGGAATAATAAAGAAAGTGTAGAGACCACTCACTATTCTGTTATGGATAAAGCAGGAAACGTAGCCGGCATTACTACAACAATTAACTTAAGTTATGGTAATAAAAAAGTTGTTGATGGTGCAGGTTTCTTTCTTAACAATGAAATGGATGATTTCTCTTCAAAGCCAGGAGTGGGTAACGCATTTGGATTAATTGGATTTGATGCTAATGCAATACAACCATTTAAAAGACCATTAAGCTCGATGAGCCCAACAGTTGTAGTCAATAACACTGATAAAGGAATGCTTACAGTAGGAGCAGCAGGTGGTTCACGAATTATCACAGCAGTGCTACAGACAATAATTAGCGTTTTAGATCATGATTTAACAGTTGACAAAGCAATTGATACTCCAAGAACGCATTCACAATGGTTGCCAGATCAAATTTTTTATGAAAAAGATAGTTTTAATGAAAAAACAATAAAAGAATTACAAGAATTGAATCATACACTTAAATTAGTTGAGTATGGTATTGCACGTGCTCATGGAATACAATTAAAAAATGGTAAGTTTATTACAGCATCAGATAAAAGGGGAGAATTAGATGGAAATCAAGCATCAACATATTAGCATTATTATAATTTTAGGGTTAATTCTCAGTTGTGGCGGTGACAAACCGACAACTCCGGAACAAACTTTTCCTGAAATTACATATACTCCCGGAGAATATTATGGCGATGCCTTAGGATATGTTGAATATCTTGCAGGTAATACTCCTATTATTATTACTGTTCCACATGATGGAACATTATCGCCATCTTCAATTGCTGATAGAACTTATGGGACGATGGTAAGAGATACAAACTCAAGAAAGGTTGCAGAACGTTTTGCATATTTCTTTGTACAAAATTCTGGTGGATTATATCCTCATATTGTTTATTCAAATCTTCATAGAAGAAAATTAGATCCAAATAGAGATATCACAGAAGGAGCACAGGGTGATTTAGGAGCAATACAAGCGTATAATGCATACCATAAATTTATTCAAACGGCTGTTGATACAGTAGAAGCATATTTTGATTCTGGATTATTGTTAGATATGCATGGACACGGTCATGATATACAACGAATTGAGTTAGGATATTTATTATCATCAGATGATTTAGGGCAAGGCAATGTATCAATTAACAGTCCAGAATATGCAGAAAAAAGTAGCATCACTCAAATGGCTTCTCTAACTCCAGCAACATTCTCTGAACTATTAAGAGGACCTACAAGTTTTGGAGGATTGCTTGTGACAAAATCTTATAGCTATGAAGACGATGAGTATACTTTTGATGCAGTCCCAAGCACTACTACTGCAGATCCTGGAACAGATCCATACTTTAATGGTGGATATACCACAGCAACATATTCAGTGGGTAAAATAAATGTTATACAAATTGAAGCTAATTATGATCGCACACGTGATACTGCCAGAGGGTATGGTGCATTAGCAGCAGTGCTAGAACAAACAGTAAAAGAATTCTATCAAGAACATACTGCAACACCGATATATTAATTAATTTATTGGCCTTTTAATGCAGTAGCTTTATTGAGGTATTCAGTAGCATCTTCTAATCTTCCCTCACCGAAGTAAGTTCGATAAACACCATAATAATAATCAGCATTATTACCATCAAGATCAATTAAATCCATGTAATAACTTCTAGCTTTTCTCCATCTTTCAGATTGCTCTAAAGCTCTTGCTAATGCAAATAATGCTTCAGTATCTTCTGGTGCTAAGAAATAGGCTTCCTCAAAATTATATTCTGCTTCGTCAAAATCTTCCATTCTTAAATAAACAATGCCTCTATTGAAATATAAATCAACTTTGACTTGATCTTCTACATCAGCATCATCCACTAACTCAATGGCTTTATTAAGTGTTTCAAGAGCATTCTCATACTGTTCTTGTTGCGCATACAATGCACCCAGGCTTTTATAGATTAAAGGATTAGTTTCATCTATTTGGCTTGCTTGTTCTAGGTAACTCATTGCAGCAGGGAAATCTTCAAGCCTTGACATCGCATCTGCGCCAGCAATTAATAAAGATAGTCTTTGATCATCCTCAATATTATCACTTGCTAAGCCAAGATTAATATTTTGTAATGTATTTTCTTTATCTTGCTTTAATGAATAAAAAACAGACAGCAAATAGTATGCTCCTGGTTGTTTAGGGTCAAATTCTTTAGCAAAACTTGCTTCTTTAATAGCCATATCTAGTAAAGCTTCTCTTTTTGCGGGATCAGTGGCTCTACCTAATAATGAATTATAGCCAGCTGCCCTATTAAAAATTGATAGATAGCTTCTTGTTTTTGAAGCGGTGACTGCTGTTGAGATTGGTACCCTACTATCATTTCTTGTTGGACGAATTTTTAACTTTTCTGGTGCTTGCCCAGCAAGATCAAGGTATTGTTTTACTTTTGCCCAATCTTGGCTTCTAACATACACTTTATCCCCTAAATGATAAGCAGCTTCCCATTTATCGTTTGGATGTTCTAACGCTTCTAAAAGAAATTTTTCAGCTTGTTTCCAATCTTTATCTTTGATATAAACACGCGCTGAATTCAATGCTTTGCCTTGAGCAAAAACAAAAGAAAAAATTATTGTTAAAAGAAAAAGTTTTTTTGTATTTATCATATAATATTCCTCCGATTGGTCAAGTTAGTATTATTATAGAGTGATTTCAAGATGTAAGACTGTTTTTTAGCCATTTTTTTCTTAACAAATATTGTTCTTCAGAGAAAGATAAAAGACCTTTATGTCCAATATCTTCGATGCAAAACGAAGCCATCGCTGACCCATCTACGACAGCATCCATCATGTCTGAACCTTTTGATAAACTATGGATTAGCCCTCCTGCAAAACAGTCGCCAGCTCCAGTCGTATCTTTTACTTCATCAACATAGTAGGCACCAATAGAAAAATTATTTTTACCATCAAAGAAAGAGGCTCCATCCTCGCCTTTTTTAATAATAAGGCTCTTTACGCCCATATCTAAAATACATTTAGCCATATCATCTAAGCTTGGCTGAGATAATTGAGATAAGTGTAATG
>CETS01022931.1_pt1 | contig 21111 bp, 17 predicted proteins | sample 356391 | NCBI WGS metagenome assembly CETS01 (sample SAMEA2622673, study PRJEB7988) | marine metagenome | isolation source: saline water (ENVO:00002010), including
GACAAATTTGAACGGCTTCTGGAAGACGAAACAGGGCGCATTTTCATTGTCGTGGGCGCCGGCCACCTTGCGGGGCCGGACAGCGTTGTCAAAATGATGGAAGTCAGAGGCTGGGACGCAGAGCGCCGCTAGCTCGGTTTAGCTGGCTGCTACACTGGTCATCGATACGAACACATCCTCAAGGTCCGGCTCTTCTGTCGCCAGATCTTCAATGGAAATGCCTTCACTCCGCAGGGTCTCGATAATCCGGCCAATGCCGGTTTCTGACGCGCGGAATGTGATGGCCAGCGACCCGTCCGGACGGATTTTCGTATCGAGATGCGTCAGTGAGGCGGGCACGGTCTGAATTGGCTCGACAGGCTGAACCACAAGCGTTTTGTGATCCAGACGGCGCAGCAATTGCGGCGTCGGCTCACAGGCAATCACTTCGCCATGATTGATGATGGCGATTTCATCACACAATTCCTGAGCTTCCTCGAGATAGTGGGTGGTCAGGATGATCGTGGTCCCGGCTTCGTTCAGCGCGACAACATATTCCCAGAGCGAGCGGCGCAGCTCGACATCCACACCGGCTGTCGGCTCATCAAGAATCAGAACGGGCGGAGCATGAACAAGTGCCTTGGCCACCATCAAACGGCGCTTCATGCCGCCGGAAAGCTGGCGCACATACGCGTCTCGCTTGTCGTCGAGCCCAACAGCTTTCAGAATCTCGTCGGAGCGGCGCTCTGATTTCGGCACACCGTAGAATCCGGCCTGAAGTTCAAGCGACTCAAACGGCGTGAAAAACGGGTCCATGTTGATTTCCTGCGGCACGACCCCGATCGCAGCACGCGCTGAGCGCGGTGCCTGATCGATATCAGTGCCCCAGATTCGGGCTTTTCCGCCTGTCTTGGTGACAAGACCTGACAAAATATTGATAAAAGTGGATTTTCCTGCGCCATTCGGCCCTAAAAGTCCGAAGATCGAACCGGATGGAATTTTGAGGTCAATCCCTTTAAGCGCCTGCTTGGCCGGAAGTTTGCCGGAAGCTTTATAAGTCTTTTCAAGGCCTATCGCCTCGATGGCAAATTCAGGAACATTTGCGGAAGTCGTCATACAGGGTGCTTTCAAGATTGACGTGATCTGAGTAGGCTGTTCATACCTAGTGTTCAACAAACCGTTTCGCAAACACCAGTCAGGGGCTGAATATGGTGAGTGAAGTAGAGCTAAAGACTGCACCGGAAATCTTTGTGGTGGAAGACCATAGAGTCGCCTGTGATGGCGGTGGTGGTGCACTTGGTCATCCAATGGTCTGGTACGAAATGGGCGACGACGATTATGTCACCTGTGGATACTGCGACCGTCTTTTCATTCTGAAGGGCAGTGAACACGATCCGAATCGGACCGACTGAACCTGATGGCGGCGGGGAGGACGACATCACAGAATATCGGTCTGGCACTCGGCCCAGCGCTTGCCGTGGCGATTGCGCTTTTGCCGCTACCGGAGGGGCTCACACCTGAAGGCTTGCGCGTCGCCGCGCTTCTGGCCTGGATGGCTGTCTGGTGGTCCACTGAAGCCATTCCCATCCCTGCAACCTCTCTTCTGCCAATCGTATTCCTGCCTTTGATTGGCGGCGGCACAGCCAACGAAGCCGCCGAAGCGTATTTCTCGACCACTGTTGTGCTTCTGCTCGGCGGCTTTGTGGTCGCTATGGGGATTGAGCGCTGGAACCTGCACAAGCGGATCGCGCTCAATATCGTCGCCGCGTCTGGTGACAGACTGAAGCTGATCACCGCTGGCTTCATGATCGCCACTGCCGTGATTTCGGCCTGGATTTCCAACACGGCGACAACCATCATGATGGTGCCGATCGCGCTGTCCGTGGCCACCTCCACAGGCGATAGAGACGGTCAGTTCAGCAAGGCGCTGCTGCTTGGCATCTGTTATGCGGCCAGCATTGGCGGCGTCGCAACACCCATCGGCACGCCAACAAATCTCATCGCCATCAAATGGCTTGAAGAGAATGCCGGCGCGACAATCGGCTTCCCGCAATGGATGGCCTTCGGTGTACCCGCCATGCTGCTTCTTATTCCGCTCGCCTGGTTTGTGGTGACACGCGGGATGGCAACACGGGCAGGCGCAGGCGTTGGCGGCAGCGCTCGGGACACTGTTCTGTCTGAACTGCGCGGCCTTGGTAAAATCACCACCCAGGAATCCCGCGTGGCGATGATTTTCGGCGTTGTCGCGACGCTTTGGGTCATCCGCGTTCCGGTTCAGAGCCTGCTGGAAGGCGTTCCTGGTCTCGGATGGGTTCAGTCCATTGGCGATATGGGTATCGCGATTTTTGGCGCCGTACTCACCTTCCTCATCCCTGCGGGCGGCGGAGAGAAGCGCGCCATTCTCAACTGGGAAGAAGCCGAGCGCCTGCCATGGGGCGTCCTCATGCTGTTTGGCGGCGGTATTTCCATCGGGCGGGCTGTCAGCCGGACCGGGCTTTCAGAATGGATCGGCAGCGAGCTGGCCTTTCTTGAAGGCGCGCCAGCGATACTGATCGTCCTCGTGGTTGTGCTGCTGGTGGTTTACCTCACCGAAGTGACAAGCAATGTCGCCACAATGACGACGCTCGCACCGATCCTGGGCTCCTTCGCATTGGGCCTTGGTATTGCGCCAGAGAGCCTGCTCGGGCCTGCCGCTGTTGCCGCCTCTTGTGCCTTCATGCTGCCCGTCGCCACAGCGCCAAACGCAATTGTCTACGCCTCAGGCAAAATTACCATGGCGCAGATGATCAGGGCTGGTTTCTGGATCAATGTGGGCGCGGTCGTCATCATCACCATTGTTGGCACCTTCCTCGCGCCGCTCGTTCTCTGATATCGGCCCCAACTGAGCGCAACCGCCGGGATGGTCTGATCTCAACATCATTCAGCTCAACACCCTCTGGACCTCCTCGTCAGTCCGGTTAAGTCTCTGGGCCTGAAGGAATCCAAGCATGACTGACACCACCGCCCCCGTCACTGAAGACAGCCATCTCTATCTGATTGATGCATCGGGCTATATCTTCCGCGCTTTTCACGCACTGCCGCCGCTGACCCGCCCGTCAGATGGCCTGCCCGTGGGCGCGATTCAGGGCTTCTGCAATATGCTCTGGAAGCTGCTTGAGGACCTCAAAGGCTCCGAACGTCCCACCCACTTTGCCTGTATTTTCGACAAAGGCAGCTACACATTCCGCAATGACATGTATGCGGACTATAAGGCTCAGCGCCCGCCTCCACCCGAAGATCTTGTCCCCCAATTCCCGCTCATGCGCGACGCAGCGCGCGCCTTCGGCACGCCGGCGATTGAGATGGAAGGCTATGAAGCCGACGACCTGATCGCAACCTATGCCAAACAGGCCGAAGCGGCCGGCGCGCGTGTGACAATCGTGTCCTCAGACAAGGATCTGATGCAGCTCGTCTCCGACAAGGTTTCGCTGCTCGACACCATGAAGAACAAGCGCATCAGTTTTGAAGAAGTGATGGAAAAGTTCGGGGTCGCGCCCGACAAGGTGATTGATGTCCAGTCGCTTGCTGGCGATAGCGTAGACAATGTACCCGGCGCTCCTGGCATTGGCGTCAAAACCGCTGCGCAGCTGATCAATGAGTATGGTGATGTTCTCTCGCTCCTGGAGCGCGCAGAGGAAATCAAACAGCCCAAGCGCCGCCAGACGCTGATCGACCATGCCGACAATATCCGAATTTCGAGAGAACTGGTCACGCTGAAGACCGATGTGCCTGTCGACATTCAACTCGACGCGTTGAAAGTCAGTGACCCCGACCCCAACACGCTGATTGCTTTCCTTGAGGAAATGGAGTTCCGGACAATCACTCGCCGGGTCAAGGAACAGTTCGAAGCCGAGGGCGAGATTGAGCCCGCCGTCGAGCGCGACGGTATCGACACCTCGATCTATGAGACCATCACCACTCTGGACGCTTTAGACGCGCTCATCGGCCGCATGCGTAAAGCTGGCATTGTCGGCGTCGATACGGAAACTGATGATTTGAACGCGGTTTCTGCCAATCTTGTCGGCATTTCAGTGGCAACCGGCCCCAACGAAGCCGCCTATATTCCTGTTGGCCATAAGGCCCCGTCCGACGGCGAGCTCAACTTCGATGATCATGCCGCACCGGATCAGCTCACGCTCGACACGGTCATTGATGCGCTGAAGCCCGTTCTCGAAGATCCTGCAGTTCTCAAAGTCGGTCAGAATTTCAAATACGATCTGGCTGTGTTCTCTCGCTATGGCGTGAATGTCGCGCCTTACGACGACACAATGCTGCAGTCCTACGTCCTGCATGCGGGCATGCACGGGCATGGGATGGACGAGCTGTCCGAACGTTTCCTCGGCCACACCCCGATCAGCTTCAAGGATGTGTGCGGCTCTGGAAAGAGCCAGATCACATTCGATTTCGTCCCCCTCGACAAAGCCACGCCTTATGCGGCCGAAGATGCGGATGTCACGCTGCGCCTCTGGCATATCTTCCGCCCTCTGCTCATCCAGCGTCAGGTAAAACGCGTCTATGAACGGATCGAACGCCCGCTGCCAGCGGTCATCTCCCGCATGGAGCTGGAAGGAATCCGCGTAGACCGTGAAGTGCTCTCGCGCATGTCCTCAGACTTCTCTCAGCGCATGGCCGCATTCGAAGCTGAAGCGCACGAAATGGCGGGGCGCGAATTCAACCTCGGTTCGCCCAAACAACTCGGCGAGATTCTGTTCGATGAAATGGGCCTGCCCGGCGGCAAGAAGACCAAGACAGGCGCCTGGTCCACTGATGCGAATAAGCTAGAAGAGCTGGCGGCCGAAGGCCATGAACTCCCGCAGACGATCACCAAGTGGCGTATGCTCTCCAAACTGAAAAGCACTTATGCCGACGCCCTGCAGGAAGCCATCAATCCGAAGACGGGTCGCGTGCACACCTCCTATTCGCTGGCTGTTGCGCAGACGGGGCGTCTTTCGTCCAACGATCCCAACCTGCAGAACATCCCGATCCGGACCGAGGAAGGCCGCAAGATCCGTGAGGCCTTTGTCGCCGAACCCGGCAACGTCCTCATCTCTGCCGACTATTCTCAAATCGAGCTGCGCCTTCTGGCGCATATCGCCGATATCGACGCCCTGAAAACAGCCTTCCGGGACGGCATGGATATTCACGCCATGACCGCCAGCGAGATTTTCAACACCCCGGTCGAAGGCATGGACCCCATGGTTCGCCGTCAGGCTAAGGCGATCAACTTTGGCATTGTGTACGGTATTTCCGCCTATGGACTCTCCAACCAGCTCGGCATTCCGCAGAGCGAGGCGCGCGACTACATCAAAGCCTATTTCGAGAAATTCCCCGGCATCCGCAAATACATGGATGAGACTAAGGAATTCGCCAAAGAACACGGCTTTGTCGAAACCATTTACGGGCGCAAATGCTGGGTGCAGGGCATTAAGGCAAAGAACCCTGCCCAGCGCGGCTTTGCCGAGCGACAGGCCATCAATGCGCCAATCCAGGGCTCGGCCGCAGACATCATCAAGCGGGCCATGATTGCCATGCCTGAGGCGCTTGAGTCCGCTGGCATGAAAGCCCGAATGCTGCTGCAGGTTCATGATGAACTTGTGTTCGAATGCCCTAAATCAGAGGCGGATCAGGTGATTGAAATTGCACGTCAGACTATGGAACGCGCAACCTTTCCATCGCTCCAGCTTTCCATCCCTCTGGACGTTGAGGCACGGGCCGCAGGCAATTGGGCAGCGGCGCACTAACCTCAATGCGCTTTGTATTGTCGCGGCATAAATACCTGTTACAGTCGCGTCGCAATTGCAGGCCGTAAGTTAAATGAAGCAGAAGTTTCGGTTTCCAGACCCCTCATCACTTTTCGGCTTCTCATCTGCCTCGGCCAACCATGCCTGGCTGGCCGCCATTATTCAGTCCTCCAATGATGCAATCATCTCAAAATCGCTAAGTGGTATTGTCTCCAGCTGGAATCCGGCCGCTGCGAAAGTGTTTGGCTTCTCTGCGACAGAGATGATCGGCTCATCCATTCGCAAGATCGTGCCGGACGATCTCCAGTCCGAAGAAGATGAAATTCTCGCCGCCATCAAGCGAGGCGAACAGATTGAACAGTTTGAAACGCGACGTCTTCACAAAAAAGGTCACGAAGTCCCGATCTCCGTTTCCATCTCTCCAATCTTTGATGAAGACGGCAAGATCATTGGCGCGTCCAAGATTGCGCGCGACATCACCCAGGAACTCGAATCGCGTCGACAGATTGACGAAAGCGAAGGCCGGTTCAAAACACTGGCCGACAACATGTCTCAGCTCGCCTGGATGGCCGATGAGAATGGCTGGATCTTCTGGTACAATAAACGCTGGTTCGACTATACCGGCACGCAGATGGAAGACATGGAGGGTTGGGGGTGGCGTTCGGTCCATCATCCTGATCACGTCGACCGGGTCACAGACCGCATACAGCGGAGCTTCACCTCAGGCGAGGTTTGGGAAGACACATTCCCAATCCGCGGCAAAACTGGCGAGTATCGCTGGTTCCTGTCCCGCGCCCGTCCGGTTCGCGACATGGATGGCAACATCATTCGCTGGTTCGGCACCAATACCGACATTACCGAAGAAAGAGAACGTCAGGAAAAAATTCGTTTCCTGATGGGCGAGGTCAATCACCGGTCCAAGAACATGCTGGCGCTTGTGCAGAGTATCGCCAGATACACCGGTCGGCATGGCCAGGAAAATTTTCTCGAAAAATTCAGTGAACGACTCCAGGCTCTCGCTTCAAGCCATGACTTGCTGCTTGAAGGCGGCTGGAAAGGTATGACAATCGACAAGTTGATCGAGTCTCAGCTTGGGCATATCTCTGACCTCACAGATGATCGCATCCGATTTCAGGGGCCGCCTGTCTATGTTGATCCGAAAGCCTCCCAGCCGCTGGGGATGGCCTTACACGAACTGGCAACCAACGCTTCGAAATATGGTGCGCTGTCCAACGAAGACGGAAAGGTCGATATTTCCTGGGAATTCATCACGGTCGAAGGCGCGGTCTCACCTGGCCTCAAAATCGTCTGGCAGGAAACAGGCGGGCCGGAGGTCAAACAACCCGAACGCCGCGGTTTCGGATCACTGGTAATTGATCGTATGTGCCGGATGGCGTTCGCCGGAGAAGTTGAACTCGATTTCAGGCCGGAAGGCCTCCGCTGGACCCTGAGGGGTGGCGCAGGTGCAGGCATGGTCGCGCTAACAGGCGATAGTCCCGCGGTCGACTGAGAAGCATTCTCAGACTGGAACCACCGTAACTTCACCAGCGTTCGTTACGCGTTAGCGAACAAGGAGTTACTTATGGCCAAGCCCATTTATGATGTTTTGAAATCAGATCACGACACCCATCGCGAGCTCCTGAAAAAGCTCGCAGATACTGAAGGCGACAGCAAAGAGCGCCGTGAACTCTGGAATAAATTCTATTGTGATGTCGGCTCACATGCCGCGGCAGAAGAAGAAAGCTTTTACGGGCCCATGATCGAAACAGAGGATGGCCAACCGCATGCGCGCCACTCTGTAGCCGAGCACAAAGAACTCGACGACATCATGCAGGAACTCAACGAAATGGACATGAGTTCGCCAGGCTGGATGACACGCTTCAAGACGCTCCGCCACGATTACGAGCACCATATCGACGAAGAAGAAGAGGACATCTTCCCATCAGCCAAGAAAGCAATCGGTGCTGACAGCGATGGCAAATTGGGTTCGAAATTCCTCAGCCGGAAGTCCAAAGAGCGAGAACTGGTCGAGAAGAAGGCCGAAGAGGCGCTCGAAGAGTAAACAAAACCTTACTCCGACTAGATAAGTTAAAAGTTAAATATTTTCAGATATTTATACGCAAAACGGCCAGATGGAGATCTGGCCGTTTCTGTGTTTGAAAGCGCCAAAGCGCCGAATTTAACTGTTTGTTTACCGTCTCAGGCCGGTTCAGCCGCAGTCTGCTGCATGCCAAGGCGCTCATAAAAGCCAACCGCAGAATTGTTCGGTCGAACTTTCAGACGCACCATATGAAAGCCCATTTCGACAAAGCGATCGAAGATCACTGACATAAGATAGGACCCATAACCCAGACGCTGATAATCTTGGTGAATGGCGATATCTTTGATGAAGCCACTCAGCCAGCAATGCGCAAAACCGATCATGCGTCCGGTCGGCTCATCTGCCAGAACAAAAAGAAGCGCTGGATCAAACTCTTCGTCAGATTCAATCATCTGCCACCAGACAGCGGCTTCCATCACGTCTCCCAAACCGGTCATATAGGCCGTATTCAAAAGATCGCGCGCCTCGGGAATATGCCGCTCCCGATCAAATGGCATCAGAACCGTGCCGGGAAATCTGGCCGGTGGTGGGGAAACGGACGACAGGTCACGTTCGAGAAGAATTGCGTCTGTGGTCATTACGGATCGGCTTTCTAAATTCGTTTCGCTTGTTCTCTCATGACAGCTCGGGCCACCGGTCCTGGCAGAACCTGCGCCGCAGCCGCCAATAGCTTGTTGACGCCGCCTGTAACGATAACCGGTCTATTGGCTTCATTCGCATACCAGGCGGCCTCGACCACATCTTCAGCGCTTTGCCACATGAACTCAGGAACACGCGAAAGACGCGCCCTTTGTCCATTCACATCGTGAAACTCGCTTCGGGTCAGTCCGGGACACAGCGCGGTAACATGCACCCCGGTTCCAAGAACTTCTGCATTCAGCGATTCAGACGCCCGGATCAGAGCCGATTTGACCGGACCGTAGAGCGTGTGTCCCTTAGAGCCCGGCGTCAGGCCAGCAAGCGACGCAACATTGATAATCCGGCCAAATCCGCGCTCGACCATGCCCGGTAAAGTCAGATGGCAGAGCTCGGCTGGCGCGGTGAGCATAACCTGAAGAAAATCACGCTGGTCTTCCCACTTCGTCTCCAGAAATGTGCCCGGCAGGCCATAGCCTGCATTATTGATCAGAATATCGACATGTCGCTTACGCTGTTCCAGTTCATCGATGAGCTGTTTCGGCGATGCAGGCAAAGAGAGGTCCGCACGCAGCACATAAACGTCGACACCGAATGCGTCCCGAAGCTCACTCGCCAGCGCTTGCAGCCTGTCTTCCCGCCTTGCGGTCAAAACCAGATCCACGCCGCGCTCAGCATAATGGCGCGCGAATTCGGCGCCAATTCCCGCCGAAGCGCCGGTGATCAGAGCAAGCTTACGCAAGGCGTCACTCCCTTTCCTCAATGAGATTGATGCCCGCAAACGCTCATCCGGGCATCAACGGATGCCAACCGGATTGATGATCGCCTGCACCGTCCCTTCAAGGCGCGGTACACCGAGCGAAAAGAAGAACTCGGTCACCCCGTCTGCGGCCAGTTCATCGGTGACCATATTCTCCAGAATATAAACGCCGTTCTTGGCCAGAAGGGTCTGGTGAACCGCATAGGCATGACCGGCCTGTTCGAACGGGATCACCTCCAGCGCCCAGGTATCTGCGCCGACCGCAACCACGCCCTGATCTGCCAGAAATTGCGCGCCCTCAACGCCAAGTCCCGGTATGGGCGCCGAAAAGCCTTTCCCTTCGCTCGCCGTCATCTTCCCGGTATGAAAAATTACAACATCGCCCGGCTCGAGGCTGATCTCGGCGGATGCAAGCGCGGCTTCGATCTCAGCGCGATTGAACGCCGTGCCATCCGGCACGGGCGAGGAGTCGAATTGCTTTGTCATATCGAGGAGTATGCCCCGTGTGGCGATCGGGGGAAGGCTCTCCGTTCCGAACTGGCTGAGGCCGGATGTGCTGACAAACTCGCGCACATGCACGCCGTTATAGTGCTCATGTCCGATACCAATATGGCCCAGCCCGTCAATCTGGCTGCCAATGCCGACAAAAGTCTGCACCATGTCATCATTACTGGTGACCTTGTTGGGGCTGTTCACTTCACCTGACCCGTCATCGGCTTGCACGACATAAACATCATACTTACGCGGCGACATGGTTGGCGTATCGCGTCCGGTCACCATGCCCAGCGCATAGGTTTTGCCTGTCGTAATCAGACCGGCCGCGCGCGCGGTCCTCTCTGCAGTGAGGTGATTTACAGCCCCCAGCCTGTCATCTTCGCCAAACTGAGATTGGCGCCAGTCTTTCTCGGCGTCCTGAGCCTGCGCCCACCCACCAAGTCCAGACAGCGCCAGCGCTGCAAACATCCAGGTTTTCATGACATCCTCCCAATGCGGTCTCTTATCGAGATTTTGCGAGAGTTAAGCAGAGAATTCTGCAACCGCATACAGGTGTGACAGGGTTTCATCTTGTGGAACGGCCTGCGCAATGCCAATTCAGTCTCATGGCAGGCGATCTCTATCATAACCGGGTTCTCGAACTGGCCGCTGACATCCCGAATGTCGGCTCACTTGAGCATGCAGACGGACATGCCCATAAGGTCAGTCGCGTGTGCGGATCTGAGGTCACCGTCGAAATCAAGCTGGCCGAAGATGGTGAGACCATCTCTGCGATCGCTGTTGATTCAAAGGCTTGCGCACTGGGTGCAGCGACCCTCAGCATTCTCTCCGAGCATGCCGTGGGCGCGACGATCTCAGAAGTGCGCGCCGCAAGAGACGCCCTGCGCGCCATGCTGAAAGAAGGCGCCACCCCACCGGAAGGCCGGTTTTGGGAGCTTCGCCATCTCGCCGGTGTCGCTGATTATCCGCAGCGCCATATGTCGACCATGCTGGCATTTCAGGCCGCCGTCGCCGCCATCGATCATGCGCTCGAAAAGCGCGGCACGGCGCACGCCGCATCCAACTGACCTGAAACCCGGACCAGAGCCTAAATTTCATCCATTCAGACCTGCCTTGAAGAAAAGACGTTCCTCAGGTCTGGGCCTCAGACCATCCCTGCACTAGCCTTCCATTATGGCTTGTTTGTCCGATAGCGACGCATTCGCAGACGTCCGACAAAGGTGGGAACCCGCCTCAGACTTCAGCGTTTCATCTGCGATGAAAGCACCGATATTCTCCCGCGACATGGCGTCTCCCTCCACACCTCCGGCCCACACTCCGGGCCATTTTCTCTTAAATTCTGCGGACATTACTTGCAGACAATATTTTATGAAAAGGACCGTATTATGGGTCGCCTGATTGCTATTTCGAACCGAACCGCGGCTGACCCAAGTGCGCGTGCAGGCGGCCTCGCTGTCGCCGTCTGGGAGTCCTTACAGAAATCAGGTGGTATCTGGCTGGGCTGGAGCGGAGATGTCGTTCAGGGCAAACCGCGCGGTGTGAATGTCTTCCGCGATGATGGCGTCCAGTTCGTTTTGACCGATCTGAGCGAAGAAGAAATGGAGGGGTTTTACCTCCATTACGCCAATAGCGTTCTCTGGCCGATCTTCCACTATCGCATTGACCTGGCCTCCTTCGACAGCGATTCCTTCGCGGTCTATTCCGCCGTCAATCAGCGTATTGCCGAAATGACCGCCGAACGCGCCCTGCCGGGCGACACCATCTGGGTGCATGACTATCACTTCCTCCTGGTGGCAGACTGTCTGCGTCATCTCGGCTGGGATGGTCCCACCGGCTTCTTCCTTCACATCCCCTTCCCGGCGCCGGAAGTCTTCAAGGCTCTGCCGGAACACCAGTGGATTGCGCGCGCGCTTGCCGCTTACGATGTCATCGGCCTGCAGTCCGAACAGGATCGACGTAATTTCATCCGCTATATGGAAGAAGATCATGGCGCGACTGTACTCTCCAATGGAAAGCTTCAGGTCTTCGGCACAGAGGTGAGCGTCAAAGCCTATCCGATCGGGATTGATGCCGCCGGATTTGAGAAAGCCGCCGAATCCGAAGCCGCTCAAATTGCTGCTGACCGGATCGGAAAGTTTCTCGGCGACCGCCAGCTCGTCATCGGCGTCGACCGTATGGACTATTCCAAAGGCCTGCCACAGCGCTTTGAGGCGGTGGGTAAGCTCTTCGACGAGCATCCAGAAATTCACGGCAAAGTCTCGGTCACTCAGATTGCCCCACCCTCCCGAAGCAAGGTGGATGAATACCGCGATCTGCGCGAACAGCTTGATGAGCTTGCCGGCCGCATCAATGGCGACCATGGCGATCTTGACTGGATCCCGCTGCGCTATCTGGCGCGGCCCTATGGACGCGAAGAGCTTGCGGGCCTGTTCCGCAAAGCCAGTGTCGGGCTGGTTACACCACTCAGGGACGGCATGAACCTCGTCGCCAAGGAATTCGTCATGGCGCAGACTGAAGATGATCCGGGCGTACTCATTCTGTCCGAATTTGCCGGCGCAGCTGAGCAATTGTCAGATGCTCTGATCGTGAACCCCCACGACACAGGTCGACTTGCAAACACAATACTCAGCGCATTGAAAATGCCACTTGAAGAGCGTCAGGAGCGTTGGCGAAAGCTGCGAGATGTGGTCACAAGTCAGGATATCGCCTGGTGGTCAGCGCAATATCTGGCCGACCTCAACGCTCTCGAACAACAAACAGTCTGAATTTTTTATGCTCCTGCACACTCCGCCGCCATCCTTGTCAGAGGCGATTGCTCTGTTTCTGGATTTTGATGGCACGCTGACGGCGCTTCAGAGCGACCCGGACGCAGTTCATATCTCTGATCTCCAGACAGACGCGCTGGCCTCCCTGTCTGAACGCCTCGGTCATGCTGTTGCCGTGGTGAGCGGACGAGATATCCGCGACCTGTCGAAGCGCGTCCCTACGTCTTTGTGGCGTGCGGGCAATCATGGCCTTTATGTCTGCCCGCCGGAGGTCATGCCGCAAGACACCCTCACGCCCGCGCCAGACAGCCTCGTTCAGTCCCTGACAAGAGTGCAGGATTCGTTTCCCGGAACGCGGCTCGAACTGAAAGGCCAGGTGCTGGCTTTGCACTATCGTGCGACCCCTGAATCCGAAACGGACGTCAAGGCGGCAGCGCAAGCCGTTATTGACGAACATGATGAATACAAGCTGCAAAGCGGTAAGTTCGTTCTTGAGGCGAAACCTGTGGCGGCCAATAAAGGGCACGCGGTCGCTGAACTTATGAAACTTCCGCCATTTGAAGGGCGAACCCCTGTCATGGTGGGCGACGACACAACAGATGAAGATGCCATGGAAGCTGTAATCGCTTCAGGCGGATGGGCTGTGAAGGTCGGAACCGGTGACAGCCTTGCGCAATATCGGTTAGCTGACCCTGCTGCAGTGTGGAACTGGTTAGGTGAAGGGTAAATATGTCATCGCTTGAACTTGGGGTCATCGGCAATGAAACTGTGGCAGCGCTGATTGATGAGCGCGCCACGATAAACTGGCTCTGCCTTCCGCGACTGGATGGTGAGCCCGTGTTCAATTCACTGCTCGGTGGATGCGGCGATTTCACTGTGGAAATCAGCGGCTACAAAACCTCCAGCCAGGAATACATTCGCAACACGGCCATTCTGGTGACCATCCTTGAAGCCGAGGACGGCTCGGCCGTGAAGGTCACCGATTTCGCGCCGCGTTTCGTCAATCGCGGCCGCATGTTTCGGCCGGCCTCGGTCGTCCGCTATATCGAACCACTCCGCGGCATGCCGCAAGTCCGCATTGCTATCAGCGCAGAGGCCGAGTGCGGCGGACGCGAACTGCGCGGCAAGCGTGGCGTCAGCCATGTCAGCTATCCCGATGAGGAATTCGGATTTCGCATCACCACCAGTGCGCCGGTCTCTTATGTGCTGGACAAGCGGATGTTCGTTCTCGACCAGCCGGTCTGTTTCGTTTTGGGGCCGGACGAGCCCTTTAGTGGCGATGTGAATACAATCAGCCAGGAATGGTACACCCGCACCAAAGATCACTGGCAGGACTGGTCTCGCCGTCTGGCCACACCGCCAGAATGGCAGGAAGCGGTCATCCGCGCCGCCATTACGCTGAAGCTGTGCGTTTATGAGGAGACCGGCGGCATCGTCGCCGCGCTGACCACCAGCATTCCTGAACATGCGGGGTCCGAACGCAACTGGGATTACCGGTATTGCTGGCTCCGGGACGCTTACTTTACCGTCACGGCGCTGAACCGTCTGTCCGCTGTCGGCACCCTGGAACGCTACCTCACCTATCTGCGGAATACAGTAGCGCACACGCAGGGCGGCCACATCCAGCCTGTCTTCGGTGTCGCACTTGAAACCGACCTCACAGAAACGATTCCCGGTCATCTGCCGGGCTATCGCGGCCACGGACCAGTCCGCTTTGGCAACCAGGCGGCCGAACACATCCAGCATGACGTCTATGGTCACGTCATTCTGGGTGCCTCACAGGCCTTCTTCGATGAACGTCTCTCCTCAAAGGCCGGGCATCTCGAATTTGAACAATTCGAGAAAGTCGGCGAACGCGCCTATCAGGTCTATGACACGCCGGACGCTGGCATCTGGGAATTCCGCGGACGCGCTCACGTGCATACCTCATCAGCCATCATGTGCTGGGCGGCATGTGATCGCCTCGCCCGGATCGCCCGTGAGCTGCAAAAACCGGAACGTGTGGAATTCTGGCGCCATCGCGCCGATGAGATCCGGGAGCGGATCATCAAAGAGGCCTGGAACGAAGACCGTCAGGCCTTTACCGGCGCATTCGGCGGCGATGCGCTTGATGCCTCAGTCCTTTTGATGGCCGAAATCGGCTTCATTGATCCGATGGACGAGCGGTATGTCAAAACCGTTGAGCGCATTGATGATGAGCTTCGCGAGGGCGATCACGTCTATCGCTATCGCGCCGCTGATGATTTTGGCGAACCGGAAACGGCCTTTACCGCCTGCACTTTCTGGCACATTGACGCGCTCGCCCGGATTGGTCGTCGCGACGAGGCTCGGAAGATGTTTGAAAGCCTTCTCAAGCAGCGGACAAAACTTGGCCTGTTGTCAGAAGATGTCGATACGAAAACCCGCGAACTCTGGGGCAACTTCCCGCAGACATATTCTATGGTGGGCATCATCAACGCGGCATCAAACCTGTCCAGAAGCTGGGAAGAGACTGTCTGATCCTCACCACTGGCGCACAAACCAGATCGCGCCAGGTACAGAGAAATGGTCTTCATCCAGAAAAAGCGGCCAGCCCTCTTCCGTTGAGGTCTGGCAACTCAACGCTTCGCCGCAAATTATGTCAAAGCTATCGATATAGCTGACGCCTTCAGGAAGCGACTGCTTCAAATCGGCAGCAATCTCTTTGTCATCGGTGATGGCGGCGGCTCTCGCCGCCTGATGGAAAGCTTCCAGATCTGAGTGTGACTGCGCCAATACATCCAAACCCGGCTCGAAAACCGGCGTCTGCCCGACCAGAGTGACATCCACGCCCTGTGACTGGAACCAGGCCAGCGTTTCCAGCACCATCGTCCGATGGGCATCATAGTATCGAACGGAGAGATAGACCCGGTCCACCTCCTCCCAGCGCTCAAATGCATTGAACAGATAGTCCGCAATCTTGCGGCACGGCTCAGTGGTGTTTTCAAATCCGACCAGTGGATAACAGCCGCCACCCACAATCCGGATAAAATCCTGCTCCGGCCAGCGCGCCTCAAGCCCCGGCACCAGATGCTCGGCATGGCTGTCACCCACAAGCATGACGGTTCGTCGTCCACCGCGCGTATCCAGGCACGCCGTAACAATCGTCTCAGCGCCTGGAATGCGGTTCTGGCAATCCAGCTCGGCCCAGGCGAGGCCTTGCGCATCCCGGTCAAAGACGCGTTTCCAGTTCATGTTTTCTGCAGGATCGAGATCTGCGAACTGGGTATCCAGCGGCGCATAGCGGTACAGAAAAACACTGCTAAGACCGATCCCGCCAATGACCAGAACAGCCAGAAAGGCGAAGGCTCGCACAGGCGCGCCGAGCCATTTTCCGAAGCGAAGCGGTTTCTCCCAGAACAGATAACTCAACCCGGCCAGAACGAACGAAACCAGAATGGCCGCGCCAACCATGAGCTGAGAGCCCGGGAACACGAACCACACCGCCACCAGTAGCGGCCAGTGCCAGAGATAGAGCCCATAGCTGATTTTTCCGATCTGCACGAAGGGGCGGCAAGACAGTATCCGCGCGGCGATCGTTTCGCTTTGCGCGCCGCCAACAATCACCATAACCGCCCCGGCAACGGGCAAGAGCGCCGCCACACCGGGAAAAGGCGTGCCCGGCGTCAACAGAACAACCGCAGCAATGATGAGCGCGAGGCCAACGAACCCCACAACCTGCGCTGCGCCGCGCCCTACTTTCACTGGCCAGACAGCGAGCAAACAGCCCGCCAGCAACTCCCAGATCCGAAGCGGTGTCGAGTAAAATGCGAGGTTCGCGCTGACGTCCCTCAGCACATAAACACTCGCAGCGAGAGACGCGATCAGGACAACGCTCAGCAGAATACCAAGCGCGCGCCTGCCGGCAAACGTCATCGCCAGTACACAGACAAGCGGAAACACCACATAGAACTGCTCTTCGATTGCCAGCGACCAGGTGTGCAGAAGCGGTTTCAACTCGACGGGGCCGTTGAAATATCCGGCCTGCTCAAGGAACACATAGTTGCTGGTAAAGGTCGCCGCCCCGATCAGGCTATCGAAAAAGTCGCGTCGTTCGCTGAGCGGCAGGCACAGCACGGAAAAAACGAACGCAAAGCCAACCACCGGGATCAGCGCAGGCAAAATCCGCCGGATACGTCGGGTGTAGAAGTCGAGAAAGGAAAAGCGCTCTGCTGCACGCGCTTCGAGAATAATGCGGGTAATCAAAAAGCCCGAAATGACGAAGAAGATATCCACCCCGACAAATCCGCCGGAGAACCCGCCAAGTCCCGCATGAAAGAAAACCACCGGCAACACGGCCAAACAGCGCAATCCATCAATGTCTGCGCGATACTTCACGTCCCCACCCCGGCTTGGCCACACTCTGATTTGCCAAGAGTCGCAAATCGGTCAGCACAGATGCGAAAACATAACCCCAGACAATGACTTGTCCACGAAGTTCTGATATTGACCGGTCAAATGGCGAACAGATACGCGCATATCTCTCCCGCACCCCGGGCTCTGCTGATCGGCTATAAGGCGACGCTTTCTGCGGCGCTCTATGCTATGGGTGTGCGCTGCCGCCATGAGCCGACATGTTCGGAATATGCTGCGGAAGCCTGGTCGCGCCACGGCTTTGCAACGGGTGTCCGCCTCGGCGCAGGGCGCCTGCTACGCTGTCGTCCGGGTGGCACATCAGGCTATGATCCGGTGCCGGATGAAGCGCCGGGTCTGCACTTCATCAAGCCAACCACCACCACAACCCGAACTTAAAGCGCGTCTCGGTCTTCTCCAAGCTGCAAGCCGGGGCGTGTAAAAAAGCTCCGGCGTTCCTGCATTTGCGGATCAAGAGGGGTGGTTTTGCAGCAAAACTCAGCTAAAGAACCGCAATACGATCAAGAGAGTCCTGTTATGTTGGAAGTCACGCTGCCAGATGGCGCGAAGCGATCCTATGAAGACGGCACATCACCGCTGGATGTTGCCGAGTCTATTTCAAAATCCCTGGCGAAGAAGGCCTTGGCCGCCAAAGTGAATGGCGAACTCTGGGATCTGAAACGCCCTCTGCCCGGTAATGCCGAAGTCGCCATCGTCACAGAGCGCGATCCTGAGGCGCTTGAGCTCATCCGTCATGATGCGGCGCACGTCCTCGCCCAGGCCGTTCAGGAGCTGTTTCCCGGGACACAGGTCACGATTGGTCCCGTGATCGAAGATGGCTTCTATTACGACTTTGCCCGTAAGGAGCCTTTCTCTTCGGATGACTTCGAAAAGATCGAGGCGAAGATGAATGAAATCATCGACCGCGATCTGCCGATTGTCCGCGAAGTCTGGGAAAAAGAAAAAGCCATTCAGCACTTCAAGGGCATAGGCGAAGATTACAAAGCCCAGATCATTGATGACATCATCCCCCCGGGCGAGCCGATCACGCTCTACGCCCATGATGATCAGTGGAGCGATCTCTGCCGGGGGCCTCACCTTCCATCCACAGGCAAGCTGCCAAAAGCCTTCAAGCTCATGAAGCTCGCCGGCGCCTACTGGCGTGGTAATAGTAATAATGAGATGCTTCAGCGCATTTACGGCACAGCCTGGGGCAATGAAAAAGAGCTGAAAGCCTATCTCCACCGCCTGGAAGAAGCCGAGAAGCGCGATCACCGCAAGATCGGTCGCGAGCAGGACCTGTTCCACCTTCAGCCTGAAGCCCAGGGCTCTGTCTTCTGGCACCCGAAGGGCTTTATGATCTGGCGTCAGCTGGAAGCCTATATCCGCCGGGCGCAGGACAATGACGGTTACGTTGAAGTCAAAACGCCACAACTCCTGTCATCGGTATTCTGGGAGCAGTCCGGTCACTGGTCGAAATTCCGCGAGAATATGTTTGTCGTGCCGGATGAGATCCCATCGACAGACGACGAGGGCCCTGTTCTCAGCGGCGACGCCGAATTGATGGCTCTGAAGCCGATGAACTGTCCGGCGCACGTACAGATCTTCAAACATGCCCAGCGTTCTTATCGCGATCTGCCAATCCGCATGTCTGAGTTCGGCTGCTGTCACCGCAACGAAGCGCACGGCGCGCTTCACGGGCTGATGCGCGTGCGCCAGATGACACAGGACGATGCGCATATCTTCTGTCGTGAAGACCAGATCGCAGACGAAACGCTTCGATTCCTCAAATTGTTCTCTCGCGTTTATGAAGACTTCGGCCTGTCTGAAATCAACTATAAGCTCGCCACACGCCCGGAAGTCCGCGGCGGCACGGATGAGAACTGGGATCGGGCAGAGAAGGCTCTCGCAGATGCTCTGACAGCTGCCGGGCTTGAGTTTGAATACGCTGAAGGCGAAGGCGCGTTCTACGGGCCGAAACTCGAATTCCACCTGACAGACGCCATTGGCCGGACATGGCAGTGCGGCACATTCCAGCTCGACTATGTCCTGCCGGATCGTCTCGACGCCGAGTATGTCGGTAGCGATGGCGAGAAGCACCGCCCGGTTATGCTCCACCGTGCCGTTTTCGGTACGTTTGAGCGCTTCATGGGCATTCTCATTGAGAACTTTGCAGGCGCTTTCCCGATGTGGCTCGCACCAACGCAGATCGTCGTCGCGTCCATTTCAGACGATTCCGCAGACTATGCCCGCAAGGTTCACGAGCAATTGACTGCCGCGGGATTGCGTGTGGAACTCGATCTGCGAAACGAAAAGATCAACTATAAGATCCGCGAGCACTCTGTGCAGAAGGTCCCTTACATTGCCGTTGTCGGCAAGAAAGAGGCTGAAGACAACTCTGTCGCGCTTCGTCAGTTCGGCAGCAAACAACAGATCGTGCTTGAGATGCCAGAAGCTGTCGACCGGCTGAAAACTGAGGCCTTGCCACCTGATCTGGCCCGTGCTGGCACAGCTCCTGCTTAGGACTCGACCGGGACAGGGCGAATTGTCATCCTGTCCCGTCTTTTTTTGATTGGTATGCTGTGACAATCGCGTTTGGGTTCTGGCTTTTTATTCTGGGGCTGTGGTGGGCCATCGCCCATACAGGCGTTAAAGGCACGTCTCCACTTCTGGCGATCCTCGGCATCCTGGCCATACCACTATTGTTCAAACGTCTGCCTGGTCTGTCACTAGACGTTCTGATGTTTATCCTCTTCATCCTCTGGGCGGTCTTCACCAGTCTCTGGAGCGCCGGTGCGGCCGGTCAGGTTTTGACGGTTGACGTCGCGAATGGCATTTACGCTTTGGAAGCGCCCTCGGTGCGCATTGCGCTTTCCGCTCTTGTTTGCGGCTATGCCTATTGGTCTCTGCACCATGTCAAGCTCCACAAATACGGTTCTGCTGTCTGGGCGGCGCGCATTGGGCTCGGAATTCAGGCGATCCTTTTTCTCGCCTGGATTTTCCTCTGGGATCTCGTGCTGGCCTATGGCCGAAGCCAGTCCTCGGACTACCACCTTGAGCAAAATCTCATCCGCATTGTGAATATTTCCGTTGTGATGGTTCCACTTTTTGTTGCGCTCATTCCGGTGAAGAGCGCCCTCGTCAAAGGCGCAGTGTTTATCATTGCCATGACCGGCATGGCTGTGCTGGCCCGCCGTGAAGGCATAGACTCCCTTGCTGCGCAACTGAGCATCATTGGCGTTTCTGGCGCCGTTCTGATGGGACTACTCCTCGGACGGCAGATATACAGGGTGTTGGGTTACATCACGGCCGGGCTCATTCTCACAATGCCGGGGCTTGCATATGGCGCCCTGCGGTTTCTGGAAACTGCTCGCGATAGTTTGCCGTTATCGGCCCAGGCGCGACTGGACAGCTATGCCTATGTGCTCGACAAAATCCGCCAGAAAATCTTCCTCGGCTGGGGAATTGATGCTTCAAAATCCTGGGATGAGACTCACCTGATCACACTGCCGGACGGTCGGATGGTAGATTACGCTATTGTGCCGGGCCATCCCCACAATGCAGCGCTTCATGTCTGGGCTGAAACAGGCGTTGTCGGTGCATTTCTGTTGGCGCTTTTTGCCGCTTTTCTTGGAGAACGCCTTGCGCGAACATCTTCGCGATCGCGTGAGATCGCCTCTACGGGAGCTGGTATCTGGGTTGGCGCACTCGTGCTTGCACTCCTGTCATACAGCCTTTGGAACGACGCATTCTGGGCAAGCATAGTGATCTCCGCATCCGGGGTACTTGCGCTTTCTCGCAAACGTATCCATTCGCGTAGAGGATGGGTATGACCGAAACCATCCATCCAAAAGTGTCCGCCATCGTCGTGACCTTCAGATCCGGCTTCGCGCTGAAGGAATGCCTGTATGCGCTTTGTGTCGAGAAAGACATCGGCGAAATCATTGTCGTAAACAATGGAAATTGCCCGCGCGACTTTGAGTGGCTCAAAACCTTCCAGACCCCCGATCACTGCGAATACAAACTCGTATCCGGGCAGGGTAATATCGGCTTTGCGGCTGGCGTGAATCTTGGCGTAAGCGAATCGACGTGCGAACGCCTCCTCATCATTAATCCGGATGCAGTGATCAGGCTCAATTCGATCCAGCAACTCGAAAGCGCCAGACAATCTGGCAGCTCTCCTTGCCTGGTTGGAGGCAAACTCATTTACCCGTCGGGCCGCGA
>CETS01068773.1_pt1 | contig 21081 bp, 22 predicted proteins | sample 356391 | NCBI WGS metagenome assembly CETS01 (sample SAMEA2622673, study PRJEB7988) | marine metagenome | isolation source: saline water (ENVO:00002010), including
TCAAAGAGGCGCGACGCAGCTGGTCAGACTAACCCCCTCTATCTCCAATCCCTCCATTCCTGGCTCGCGCCGGAACCCTTATGGGAGTCCGCCAAAGACCTGGAGGATGAGCGCGATGATCTGACTGCGCTTCATATGATGGCAAATGAGGGCGTAACAGCCGCTGGCTTTCCGCCCGGCCCGGACCCGAAACTCCAGCTGCCGCGCTTCGAGGCCTGGAAACCGCCAGACCCGCCGAATATCCATTTATTGTAATTGCTCGCCTTTATGGTTCGCGTGCCGCTCACCCCGGCTGCGCCTGCACATGCGTTTGTGTGGTGCTCATCACGAGCACCGCGAAGGCGCAGGTGCGTTGAGCCGGAGGCGAAACATCAGCGCCGAGCAAAACAACCAAACAGGCACAGTGCGCCTCCTCCCCTTGAAAAGGGGAGGACCGAGGTGGGGATCACGCCGGAGCCGCGAACACCATCGTCCAAGGATACGGCAATCCTCTCCACACCGCAGACACTCGCGCAGGCGGGTGTCCACGCCTCGAACGGCTCAACACCTGAGCGGTCAGAGGTGTCGATACCCGTCTCCACGGGTATCGGCGGAGAGAAGAAAGCTCGAATCTCCGTTCAGCGCGGCAGCCCTGAGCGCGACCCATCGCGAAGCCCCGGATTTGATCCGGGCTGAAGCGGGCGGTCAAAAGATAAGTGTTCAGAGCCCGACCGGGCGACGGGCTGCCAGCCCGCAACAGCCTTGAGCCCGTTCCATGTGAGCCCACAGGCTCACGGGAACAATTCAGGATGGACGGAGCCGCCACGCGGCGTGAGGCAAATAAAACAGCCCTGAGCGCGACCCATCGCGAACCCCGGGCGTCAGACCCGGGGAAAGCGGGTGGTCAAAACAAAAAGCCCTTCTCCCTCCCAGGAAGAAGGGTTTGGGATGAGGGTCAGTCCCTCAGCCCCAGTGCTGAAGCGACAAGCAAATGCAGATGCTCCGGATGAAAAGCCTCATCATTCGGAATGCGTAAGACCTGCCAACCAGCCGCACGGATCACCTGATCTCTTTCAGCATCCCGCAATACAACATCCGGATGATCATGAATGCCACCATCGATCTCAATCACCAACCGCGCCTTCGTTATTGCGAAATCTGCGATGTATGTCCCGATTGGATGCTGTCGACGCACGGGAAACCCGAGCTTTCGAAAATGCCGGAGCGTTTGCCAGGTTGCCTCTTCCGCGCTGGTGGCAGATTTCCGGAAGCTTCTTGCACGGTCGGTCGGGCTGCTCATCCCCTCACCCTAAATCCCTCTCCCTAAAGGGGCGAGGGACTTTATCGGATTAACCGCTCGCTCAGGCTTCGCCCCACAAGGTAAAACTTTGCCCGCTATACAGTATACAGCAGTTAAGACTCCTAAAATCGGCGTTATCTTCACCCGGTTTTTCTTGCAAAACGATATCCTCGCAATCATATTTCAGGAAATCCGCAATCGTGCGGGCTGACCTATCAAAGGTGAAAGATGAACAACTTCAATTTCGCTCGTACAGGCCAGGCACCCGCCGGCGCCATGGACACGTCGGTCGATGCTGGCCTTCGCAAGTTCATGCTCGGCGTCTACAACAAAATGGGCCTTGGTCTGCTTCTGACAGCGGCGCTGGCCTGGATTGTCGCGTCGACGCCCCTGATCAACATGTTCTTTTCGGTGAATGCCGCAGGTGAGATCACTGGCCTGAGCATTCTCTACTATATCGTGGCCTTCGGGCCGATCGCCATTCTGTTCGGCTCGGCCTTCATGATGAAGAACCCGTCGCCGGTCGGCGCCAACATTGTCTACTGGTCGGTGGTTTCGCTCATCGGTACCAGCATGGGCCTTCTCGTGTTTGTGTATGCCGGAATGCAGGACGGTATGATCACCGTCGCCAAAGCCTTTCTGACGACGGCCATCACTTTTGGTGGTCTGTCGCTCTGGGGCTACACCACGAAGAAAGACCTCACAGGCTGGGGTTCATTCCTCATCATGGCCGTGATCGGCCTTGTGGTGGCGTCTGTCGTCAACATGTTCCTCGCCAGCAGCATGATGAGCATGCTGATCTCACTGGCTGGTGTGGTGATCTTCGCAGGTCTCGTGGCCTATGACACCCAACGCCTGAAGTTCCAGTATTATGAGCTGGGCGGCAGTGAACGGGCCATGTCAGTTGCCACAACCTACGGCGCGCTGAGCCTCTACATCAACTTCATCAACCTGTTCCAGTTCATCCTCATGCTGATGAGCAGCCGCGAATAGCGTTTGAGAAAACTCCAATTCACGAAAACCCCGGCTTCGGTCGGGGTTTTCTATTTCAGGCCCTCTCCTCCCCGGATCAGAGGTTGTTGCGTGCCGCAGAAAGGCGTTTACTCCACCGGCCATATCCGGGGAGACAGACGTGGAATATGTGTTGATCGGGCTTGCCGCCCTGCTGGTGACCACCGGCGTCATTTTTTACAATATGCTGGTCGCCAAACGGCAAATGGTCGAAAATGGCTGGGCCGATATTGATGTCCAGCTAAAGCGCCGGGCAGACCTCATTCCTAATCTGGTCGACGTCGTCAAAGGCTATGCCAGCCATGAGAGAAATGTTCTGAACGAGGTGATTGAACGCCGCAATCAGGCGCTCTCCGCAGATCAGGGCGCAGGTCGTGAGGCCGCCGAAAGCGCGGTCAGTCAGGGATTGTCTCGCCTGTTTGCGCTGGCCGAAGCCTATCCGGACCTGAAAGCCAATGAGCAGTTTCTGGAGCTGCAATCCGAGCTCAGCAAAACCGAGGATGAGATTTCCTTTGCGCGGCGGTTCTATAATGGCGCGGTGCGGGACTATAACACGCTGATCCAGTCCTTTCCGGCCCTGCTTCTGGCTGGCCCGTTCGGCTTTCGTGAGCGCGACTTCTTCGAGATTGAGGAGGTGGATCGTCTCCTGCCGAAGGTCAATCTGGGGAGCTGAGACCATGATCAGATATCTCGCAGCCCTGATCGCGCTGTTCAGCATCTTCGCCTCACCGTCTCTGGCAGCTGAACGCATTCATAGTTTCGATGTCGGGATCGAGGTTCAGACAGACGGGGATATTCTCGTCACTGAAACCATTGAGCTCACAGCTGAAGGCAATCAGATCCGCCGTGGCATCTTCCGCGACCTGCCGCGCTATTATGAAGGCCCGAAGGGCTACAAATATAGCTATGGCTATGACGTGGAGTCCGTCCGCCGGAATGGCGAAAAAGAGCCATACGACAAAACAACTGAAGGCAATGCCTGGCGTCTGATCATCGGCGATGAAGATGTCATTCTTCCGCTCGGCAAGCGTCAGACTTATGAAATCGTCTATCGGGTTAAGAACGAAATCCGGTATTTCGATGACCACGACGAGCTCTACTGGAACGTCACCGGGAATTACTGGGCCTTTCCGATTGACGCAGCCAGTGCGCTGATCCGTCTGCCAGAGGGTGCCCGGGTTCAGGATATCTCGGTCTATACTGGCCGTTACGGAGAGGCAGGCAGCAACGCACGCGCCAGTCAGAACGGCAATGAGATCCGCGTTGAAGCAACTGAGCCGCTTGGCCAGGGCGGCGGGCTCTCGGTTTCTGTCAGTCTGGCAAAAGGCGTGATCGAGCCGCCGACGCTTTCAGATAAACTTGGCCTCTTCTGGCAGCGCAATCTCGGCATGGCGGCGCTAATCGTCTCGCTGCTCGGCGTTTTCCTTTTCCTCTACAGAAGCTGGAAAAAGGTTGGCGTGGATGCGCCACGGCTGCCGGTTCACCCGATTTATCATCCACCAAAAGCCTACTCTCCGGCAGCGGCTCATCATGTTTATTACCGCAAATTCGAGAAAGATGACGCGTTTTCAGCGACCCTGATTGACCTCTCCATCAAAGGCTACCTTGAACTCGAAACCGAGAAAAAGGCGGTCACACTGACCCGCAAGACGCCTGAAAATCCGCCGCCGATTACTCAGCATCAGCGTAAGCTTCTGGACTCACTGTTCGCATCGAATTCGGTTCGCAAACTCGGCGGGAAGTACGACTCCAGCTTTGCTTCGACCTACAAGACATTCAAGTCAGACGTCGCGAAGCAGTACGGCAAAGACTATTTCCGCTGGAATGCAGGTTATGTGTTGTTTGCCGTGGCTGTCAGTATTCTGGCTTTCGTCATCGCGGCGGCCACGACACTCAACTGGAGCATCTGGCATGGCGTGATGATTGTCGGGCTGATCGTGATGAATGTCGCTTTCATGTATTTCATGCCCGCCCAGACCAAAAAGGGTGAGAAAGCCCGCGCCGAAATTGCCGGCCTGCGCCTCTATATGGAAACGGCCGAAAAGCATCAGATGAATGATGTCGATGTGCATGGCGAGCGTCTGCCGCCCATGTCAAAAGACCGGTACGAAGAACTTCTGCCCTATGCCATGGCACTGAATGTCGAAAAGCCCTGGAGCAAATATTTCGAAAAGGTCCTGCCAGACGAAGCCAAGAGCTATGAACCCGGCTGGGCGCATGGCTATTGGGCCGCAAGCTCGCTTCACGGCATGTCGGAATCCATTGGCAGCTCGATCAGCTCCGGCGTGTCCACCGCTTCGGTGAACCCATCCTCCAGCTCAGGCAGTGGCGGTGGCGGCTTCTCCGGAGGCGGAGGCGGAGGCGGCGGAGGTGGCGGCTGGTAGCCGCTCACCTCAACTCAGGTCATCAGGTATAACGGGCCTTTACCACTTCAAACATGGCGCGGAGGCCGCAAGCGGCTGCCCCAGCAGGGTTGCCATACATTGCGTTGCGCCAACCCCAGACGTCCCAGTGAACCCAGTTCGGAATATCGACGAACTTCTTCAAAAAGAGACCCGCCGTGATGGAACCGGCCATGGGCCCACTCGCCGAGTTCTGGCAATCGGCAATATCGCTCTTCAGCATGCTCTCGTAAGGCATCCAGAGCGGCATGCGCCAGGCTGGATCATGAACGGCTTTGGATGCCTGTGAGATGGCATCGGCCAGGCTGTCATCATCTGTGTAGAAAGGCGCAACTTCCGGCCCCATCGCTACACGAGCCGCACCGGTGAGGGTGGCAAAGTCGATGAGGAGGTCTGGCGTGCCGTCTTCCTGTGCGCGGGTCAGGGCGTCCGCCAGAACGAGGCGTCCTTCAGCGTCTGTATTGTCGATCTCAACGGTCAGCCCTTTACGGCTTGTCAGCACATCACCCGGCCGGAAAGCACCTGCGCCAATGGCGTTTTCAGCTGCTGGCACGACAAGGTTGAGATGAACCGGGAGATTGTACGCCATAACGAGGCGGGCCAGCGCGATGGCATGTGCTGAACCGCCCATATCCTTCTTCATCAGGCGCATATTACCGCCTGTCTTGAGGTCGAGCCCGCCGGTATCATAGGTGATGCCTTTACCAACCAGTGCCAGCTTGGGCATATCAGGCTTACCCCAGCTGAGCTGAAGGAGGCGAGGTTCATCATCTGCCGCCCGTCCGACCGCGTGGATCATCGGATAGTTTTCATCCAGCAGCTCATCGCCCACGACAGGTGTCAGGCTGGCACCAAACTCATCGGCCATTGCCTGAACTTCAGCCTGCAGAATGCTCGGCGACATGTCCTGGGCTGGCGTGTTGATGAGATCACGCAACAGATCGATACTGGCCGCCATGCGTTCGGCATTCCCACGTGCCACATCATCAGTGATGACGAGTTTTGGCGCGTCATGGTCGCGGGCTTTGTATCGAGCGAATCGATACGCTCCATCTGCCCAGGCCACATAAAGCGTGTCTTCCGATACGCCCTCTGGCACAAAATCAAAACGATAGGTGCCGCCTTTCAGCCCCGCGCTCAGCCTGGCTATGGCAAGTCCATCATCCAGTTTGCCCATGCCGAAGACCACACGAGACAAATGACCGGTCATGTCCGGCAGGCGGATCGTTTCACCCGCGCCTGCCTTGAAGCCTTCAGACTCCAGTATGGCGCGTGAGTATTCTGATTGTGCCGAGAGATAATCATCCAGGCCGGCTTGCGTCACCAGATCGACCGGTGTCGGGGCATCGTGCGCTGCTAGAAAATAGGTCTCGGACATAAAACTCTCCGTTCGGGGTTCGGATCAATAAGGGCGTCTAGGCAATATGGAGCCGACGCGCGCGCTTTGAAGCACAATCCTTCAGGTCTTAACCAATCCTTGAGGCAATAGGGAGAGTCTGCGGCTAAGTATTTAAGGAGTTCGCATGAACCGGCAGATTTCATATCGAGCAGCAATTGGCGTCCTGTCTGCCTGCGCGCTGGCAGCCTGCTCCACAACTGCGCCGACTGAAGAAGAACTGGCTTATGAGCAGGGTGTGAAGGAAACAAACCTCATGCCTGCAACAGAGGCCCAGCGTTCCGAAATTCAGAACCAGGATCCGGTAACCCAGGCGACGTTCTGGAGCCTTGAACATGAAAAAAGCCCGGGCGATCCAGATGTTGCCGCGAAGTTCGCCAAAGCCCTCCGCGCGATCGGCAGCGAAAAGCGCGCCGCCGAAGTTGCGTCTCAGGCCCTTTCACTCGCGCCAGAGAATACAGAACTCATGACTATTCTCGGCAAGTCACTCCTCTCCAGCGGTGACCCGAGCACAGCTGTCGGCATTCTTCGCCGGGCCAGCAACCTTGAGCCGGAAGATCTCACGATTCTCGGGGCGCTTGGCGTGGCTTATGACCAGACCGGGCGTCACCGCGAAGCGCAGAATACCTATCGCCGCGTATTGGCTCAGGACCCGGAATCGGCATCGGCCCTGTCCAATCTTGGTCTGTCATTAGTTCTCACAGGTGAAGCCGAAGAAGCCGAACTTCTGCTTCGCCGCGCCATAAGTCAGCCCGAAGCTGGCGCAAGAGAACGCCAGAACCTGGCGCTTGTACTGAGTGTTCAGGGAAAGTTTGAAGAAGCCCGAGCGCTCGGTGCATCCGATCTGCCCGATACACTAGTGGATCAGAATATCGCGTATTTTAAAGCCATGCTCACGCCGAAGTCGCGAAGCTATACAACGCTTCGCGGGACGCTTGAATAGCCTCAGGCGCCGGTTTCAGACCAGACCTTGTCCTCGTCGGAGGATTTGTCTTCGCTTTTGATAAACCGGCGCACCACGGGTGGGAACAGAATAGCGGCGACGACAAGCGGCAGAACGACATACAGTATGACGTCATTGCGCAGGCTGGTGTCTGCAAAATTGACCTGAATATCGTGTATCATTCGCCGGGTAAGCCAGGTCATGCTGGTAAATACAGCAATGAGGCCGAAACTCAGACACATGGCAATCATGCTGGGGAAGGCCAGCCCCTCCCATTTTGCGCCATACCCGATGGCTGAAACCGTCAGTGCGATGGCCCCGACCACATAAAAACTGTCGCCGAGCGAAAGCGAGTGTCCGTAGGCTGCGGCCTGGACAAAAACCAGACTGATCAGCAGCGCCATGACGCCATAAATCGCCAAAATGTGAGGATGAAGGGTTTTCACGCCATTCTCTCCGGCCTGGAGGGGTTATCCGATGGGGCAAAGTTATCAGCTAGCTGGCAGGAATATCTTTCAGAAGTTGATGAAATTTCATCAAACGCATGATTTCGGCTGAAACAGGTTCAGTTCTGCATCTCGGTAAATTTGATGTAGGCCGGGCCGAGGATGACGAGGAACAGAACCGGAAGAAAGAACACAATCATCGGCACTGTGAGCTTGGCCGGCAGAGCGGCGGCTTTCTTCTCGGCCTCCGCAATCCGCATATCGCGATTTTCCTTTGCCATGACCCGGAGTGAGGCGCCGAGAGGTGTTCCGTATCGTTCAGCCTGGTTCAATGCCATACACACGGCTTTCACACCGGGATGGTTCGTCCGTTTTGCGAGGTTGTCATATGCCTGACGGCGATCGGCGAGATAGGATAGCTCAGCATTGGTGAGCTTCAGTTCTTCTGCCAGCTCGGTCGAAGCCGGACCGATCTCACCGCCCACTTTGTCGAATGCCATCTCAATCGACATGCCCGCTTCGACGCAGATCAGCATCATGTCGAGCGCATCAGGAAAGGCGCGCATGATGGATTTCTGGCGCTTGGTCACGAGGTTCGAAATATAGAGGTTCGGGGCATAAAACCCGCCAGCGGCTGCAAACAGGATGATGGCGATTTTCATCTGCGGCGCGACCTGAACCATGTTCAGGACAAAAACATAGAAAAAGGCCACAGCGCCAAAAACGAAAGGCAGGGCAAAGCGGAAAAAGTAAAACGCGGCAAGCGGGCCACCGCCGCGCAAACCGGCTTGCGTCATCTTGTTTTTGACGTTCGGGTCTTCAAGAAGCTTCTGAAGGTCCAGCTTATCCACTGTGTCCTTCATGAAGCCTTCGCCCTCGGACTGTTTCAGCCCCTTCTGATTGAGCGAGGCGCGGCTTTGACGGCGAAGCTGTTCGCGCCGGTTGGTCACCGCTTTTAGACGCGTTTCGAGCTTGTCGCCCTGAAAGGCGGGCAAGGCAAACGTCATGACCGTTGCAAAGCAGGCCACGGCGGCAAATACAGCCGCCAGGAATCCCGGATCGGTAATCGTGCTTGCGATGTTGCTCAGATCCATCTTTGCCTCATCAGAAGTCGAAATTGATCATGCGCCGCATGACATAAATGCCCAGACCCATCAGCCCGACCCCAATAAGCAGGATCAGATTTCCCATGGGCTTGTAGAAAAGCTCCATGATGTAGGCAGGGGTCGTAATATAGACCAGCACCATCACGGCGATCGGCAGACAGCCGATAATCATCGCAGAGGCTTTTGCCTCAGATGACAGAGCCTTGATTTTTTCGCGCAGCATTTTGCGGGACCGGATAACCTGAGACAGGTTGTTCAGAGCCTCGGAAAGGTTACCACCTGTCTGAGCCTGAATACCCAGAACGATGTTGAAGAAGTTCACTTCCTGAAGCGGAACACGGCGATAGAATTTTTCCAGCGCCTGTGGAATGGACTGGCCCATGGAAATGCCATCGGTGATGATTTTGAACTCTGTCCGGAGTGGATCCGGACTCTCGACCGAAATAATGCGCAGACACTCATTGAGCGGCAGACCAGACTTCACACCACGCACAATGATATCAAGCGCATCGGCAAATTGGTTGGTCACCTTTTTGTGGCGCCCTTTGATCATGAAACCCAGGACCCAGCGCGGTATACCAAGAAAACCTGCAATTCCCGCAAAAATCGCAATGATGACGCGCGCGCCTTCGCCGAGGAAGGTATTGGACACACTTGGCGGCGCTGTCAGGAAGGCGACCGCGGCGAGCGACACACCCAGAATGGCCGACATCATCCAGAAAATGGAAGGTGATATTGTCAGACCCGCCTGTTTCAACCGCGTTCCGATATCTTTTGGGACCAGAGACTTCTTTTTTTTCTGCTCGCCTTCGCGCAGGTTTTTCAGCATGTCCTGCGTCTGACGGCGGCGAATGACATTCGGATCGGCGGTCTTGCCATCGACACGGCCCGTCTCGGCCAGCTGTTTGGCGCGCTTGCTGGCGCTGGCCTTATCTCCACCGCCTGAGAACGCAAAACCGAGCCCGGCAATGGCGAAAAACGCAAGGCCTGCGACGAGAAGGGTCTGCATATCCATCAGCGCTCACCCTCCAGCGCGTCCAGGGCATCAGCGAGCTGGCGTTCCATATTGTAATACCGTGCGCGTTCCCAGAAACGTGGGCGACCGACACCAAGCCCACGGTGTTCGCCCTTGATCCGACCGTGCTCATCTTCACCGTCGACTTCGAACTTCATGATGTCCTGCGTGACGATGACTTCGCCTTCAAGGCCCATGACCTCGGTGATGGAGATGATCTTCCGCGAACCATCCCGCATACGCGTGGCCTGAACTACAACGTCGATTGAACCGACAATCATTTCGCGAATGGTTTTGGCTGGCAGGGAGAAGCCGCCCATGGTGATCATGGATTCAACACGACTGAGCGCTTCTCGTGGTGTGTTCGCGTGGAGCGTACCCATGGATCCATCGTGACCCGTGTTCATAGCCTGCAGAAGGTCGAAGGCCTCAGGGCCACGCACCTCGCCCACAATGATCCGATCCGGACGCATACGCAGACAGTTCTTCACAAGGTCACGCATGCTGATGGCGCCCGACCCTTCAATATTCGGCGGACGCGTCTCCAGTCGGACAACGTGAGGCTGTTGCAGCTGAAGCTCGGCGGCGTCCTCACAGGTGATGACGCGTTCGCCAGGGTCAATAAAAGCGGTCAGTGAGTTGAGCAGGGTTGTTTTACCAGACCCCGTGCCGCCCGAGATGAGCACGTTACAGCGACATGCGCCGATAATGCGAAGGATTTCAGCCCCGGCTTCAGAGATGGACCCGAACTGTTTCAGGTCATCAAGCTTGAGCTTGTCCTTCTTGAACTTACGAATGGTGAGGGTCGGACCATCCAGTGCCAGGGGCGGCGCGATGACGTTCACACGCGACCCGTCAAGCAGACGCGCGTCACAAATCGGGGAAGATTCGTCTACGCGTCGGCCAACCTGAGACACGATGCGCTGACAGATATTCATGAGCTGGGCATTGTCGCGGAAGCGAACATTGGTCCGCTCAATCCGGCCATTGACCTCGATATAGGTCGTGCCCGCACCATTCACCATGATATCGGCAATGTCGTCGCGTGCCAGCAAAGGCTCGAGCGGACCATAGCCCAGTACGTCGTTACAGATGTCTTCAAGCAGACTTTCCTGCTCGGAAATCGACATGACAACGTTTTTGATCGAGATGATCTCGACCACGATGTCGCGGATTTCCTCACGCGCGCTATCGGCATCAAGCTGAGCAAGTTGCGCCAGATCGATCGTATCGATCAGCGCGTTGAAGACCATGGTTTTAACGCGATAATACTCGTCCGACCGGTCATCGATCTTGGTGACGGTTTCGGGTGCTTTCTTCTTCGGCGGCGCGGCTTTCGGCTTAGCTGCGGCACGTGCCTCCGGGTTGGCCTCCGGCGTCTTTGGCGCAGAAGGCTTTGTCACAGGCTGCGGTTTAGCCGGCGGCCGTGCTTTTTGTTCCGTAGGTGGCGCGTCAGTGCGTTTGCCGAACATTCAGGCGTCCCTTATTTGCCGAGCTTCAGAATTTTCTGAAGCATGCTGACCTGGCGATCAACGACACTGCGCCCGGTCAGCTGTGCCGCAAGATGATCGATCCCCACAGAAGATTTTGAGTCGGGCGACGTCTCGGAAATCATCTGACCGTTGTTTGAAGCCTGACCGAAAAGTCCTGGCTCAAACGGCAGTACCAGACTTGGCTCAACGCCAATGGCTGCCGCGAAATCCTTCACTGGAATTTCCGGACGCTTCGGCACGCCGACCATATTCAGCACCACTTTGGGCGGGGCATCATTGGAACGGGCGTTCTTAAGGAAATCGACGAGGTTCTTACCATTCCTCAGAGATGCAAGGTCGGGCTGGCAGACAATGACCACATCATCGGCGTTGACGAGCGCATTGCGCGCCCAGTCAGACCAGACATGCGGCATGTCGAGCACGACATAGGGGACGTTGCGGCGAACGCGATCAATGATCTCATCGTAGGATTCTTCAGGAAACTGATAGTCCGCGCCAAGGCTTGCTGGTGCCGTGAACAGTGTCAGCCGGTCTGTCGCTTTGGACAGAAGTCGATCGAGCACATTGTCATCCACCCGGTCCGGGTCACTCAGGGCATCCGCAATCGTCTGGCTGCTTTCCTGATTGAAATCGAGCGCCGTGGTGCCCCAACTGAGGTCAAGATCGACGAGCGTTGAATTAATCTCGATATTCTCAGAGATGCTCCAGGCCAGATTATGGGCAATCGTTGATGCACCCACACCGCCCTTCGCGCCGACCACGGCCAGCGAACGGCCCATGAACGGGCGATCCGGGTCCACATAGAGTGCGCTGATGGACTGTATCAGCTGAACCGGCTGGAATGGCGGGACGAGATATTCACTCACGCCGCGCGCGACGAGCTGGCGGTAGAGCTGCACATCGTTCATCGCGCCAATAACCAGGACGCGAATATTCGGGTCGCACAATTCGGCAAGAGCGTCGATCTGTGCCAGCATCTGCTTGCCGGGCAGACTGGATTCGATAATCAGAAGGTCAGGCGTGGTCTGATCCTGATAAACCTGGATCGCGCGCGCGAGCCCGCCTTCCTGAATTTCAATGTTTGCCTTGGCCAGGCGACGATCTTTGGACGCCAGTTCGATAATCTGAGCAGTCGCGGCACGTTCGCAATAGGCGTGAACCGTAATCCGCGGAACAGTCATATCGCCAGTCAGGCCATCATCTGCAACGGACATGGCGGAGGCATCAATCGCTGAACTGCTTTCCCCGCCTTCTTCTCCCGGAGGCGGCGCAGTCGGCTCGAAGCCATCGTCGAAATCCATATCGCCCGATGAAAAGTTGTCCTCGCCGAAATCACTGTCGAAATCGTCGTCAAATCCGAAATCATCGTCGAGCAAGGCGTCACGTTTAGGCATTTTGCAGTCCTTACTATCGGTCTATTCAACAGCCGTGCTGATCGCGCCGGTTTCCTGCTCACCGCGCTCGGTCGCGGTGCTTTCACCTGCACGATATTTTGTGAGAACTTCCGCGCGTCGCAGCGTATCGACAGGGTCGGCGCGGCGCGTTCCGAGAAGGTCAGCCGGGTCAGCCACCATCATAGCCAAATTGGCCTGAGTGGCGCAGCCGAATGCTGGTTGGGGATCGTTGGTAGATGATGCCGCCATGTTGATTGTTGCCAGAGACGGGCAATTTGGCGGAATCGCCCGGAAGGTCGCAAATGCGAGGATCATCGGCGCTTCAGGCGCGCCATTGCTGTCATAGTCTGAACGAGACACATCCAGAACGCCGTAATCGTAAGCGATATTCAGAGTTTCCTGTACGCTTTGCTCATATTGCGGCGCAAACGGGCTTCCTGTCGGTACAGAAACGATGAGTGGCCCGTGGCGTTTGCCGCGGGATTTATAATCCGCCATGAAGTTCTGAACCTTGCGGATCTGATGATAGGGCAGACCGGGCTCGGCCTGACTGGCGTTCAGTTCCAGAACCATGGTGTCTTCAACCACTTCAATGTCGAAGCTCTTGCGGTCAGATGACCCGGCTTTCAGGACGGGATCATAGCTCGAACAACCCGCAAGCAGAGCCAGAGCGCCAAGAGAGATCAGAGGTGTGAAATGTCGCATCAGGTCTCTCCGTTACTCGATAATGAAGCCGACAGGCGCGTCAAAAGACTGCCCTTCAGTTGTTGCACCCGGCACGGCGTAAACATCGTTCAATCGGCCAAGGAAGATCGTTGCCAGGTCACTTGCCGTCGAATAGCCCTCATCCGGTGTGCGAAGTTTGTTCGGGTCGGTCGGATCGACCAGATAAGGCGTGACAATGATGACCAGCTCTGTCTCGTCGTTCTGGAAGTCGCGAGAACGGAACAGCGCGCCAAGAATTGGCAGGTTCTTCACACCCGGAACGGCATCCAGTGACTGCTTGGTTTTTTCCTGAATAAGACCAGCAATCACCGTCGATCCACCTGATGGCAATTCAACGGTCGTTTCCGCGCGGCGGACGCTGAGGGCTGGAATATTGATGGTCTGGACCGTCGTCACATTTCCGTTTGAGTCCGTGCCGGCCACTGACTGCGGCGCGAAGGCGCCTTCCTGGGTCAGCTCTGACACTTCTGTCGAAATACGAAGGGAAATCCGTCCCTCAGATAGAACCACTGGCGTAAATCCGAGCCCCACACCAAAGGGTTTGAATTCGAGCTGAACCCTGCCCGTCTCATCCTGACCAACCGGCACTGGATATTCACCACCTGCGAGAAATTTCGCCGATTCCCCAGAAATCGCAGTCAGATTCGGTTCTGCCAGCGTGCGAACAAGGCCGATGCGCTCAAGGGCCTGTAGATTAAAGCCCAGGGCGCTTTGCAGGACTTCTGCGCCACGCGGACCCACAAAGTTCTGTAGTGTGCCCCCAAGTGCGAGCCCACCAAGAGCGCGACCCGCGACGCTGAATGCGTTGCTTGTGGAATTGGTTGATGTGCCCGGAAAGTAACCCGGATTGGTGTACTCCACCACCTGCTCACCATTGACACCGCGGATCGGAATGCCAGCTGGATTGTCCGCTGAAGGCGGCTCATAGTATTGTGGGATCGCCGTAGGCTCAACGAAATCGCCGAAGGTCTGCGTATTTGAAAGATTCACACCGAGTTGTTTTGTGAGCGTGCGCTGCATTTCAACAATACGCACTTTCAAAAGAACCTGATCCTTACCTTCAATCGTCAGAAGATTAACGATCTTGGAGCTCGAATCGGCCTGTCCCCCGCCCGCAGCGCCGCCGCTGGCGGCCGCCAATCCACCTGCAGCAGCAGGATCGCTCGCCACGAAATTCTCTGCCAGTTCAACCGCCTGCGACGCTTCAGAAAGGCTGGCGACCCGGCCGGTGAGAATAATCGCCCCGTTCGAAGCTTCGGCCTTGATGCGCGCCGTTGGCAGAAGGCGAGCATAAAGATCTTCAAGACCCGCCAAATCCTGTTCGACCCGGATTTGAAGATCAAGAAGCTGATTGCCATGGACATCAAAGAAGAACGCGTTGGTTTCGCCTGTCTTTACCCCACGGAAAATCACGCGCTGCGGCGTGCGCACGACGGCATCAGCGATCGCCGGATTGGTTATGATAACGTCTGCAGCCGGAACACTAAGCTCAACAACAGACGACTTGTTGACCGGAAGCAGAAGATTTTTCGTCGCCGGGTTACTTCCCGATGGCGAGATATTCACCTGCACAATATTCTGGGCCTGAGCTGGCGCCAGAATACTGAGCGAAACCGCAAAAAGACCGGCGATCACACGCCGGCAGAACGTGGCGATCATGGCGTGCCCCCGATATTAGTCTGTTCGGTGTTTCCGTTTCGGTAAATCCTCACGGTCCCCGAGACATCCCTTGCCGATTTGATTTCATTGCTCGCCAGAACGTCGGTTCCTGACATCTGTGCGTCCGCGACGCCCCTCAGCGTGAGCGAAATGTCGCCCATGCGCGTCGCCAGCATGAGAATTTCAGAATGGCGTGGCGTAAGTTCCAGCGTCGCCGTTGTGCCGAGAACAACGCTTTCGCCTTCAACTTCACTAATGGTCTGATCAATGGCCAGAACGCGAACGTTCTGGAGCACGGTTTGCGTCGCCGGGCGTTCCACCACCGTGCCGTTTTCAGTAACTTCCACCTCATAGGTCAGGATGACGTCTACGCGGTCGTTTGGCAGAATAAAGCCGCCAGCCGCCGTTTCGACCGAGATTTCAACAGCAACACCGCGCATGCCTTCATTGATGACAGCCGCCAGAATGCCATTTTCGCCGCGATTGACGATTTTCTGAGCAAGTACCGGTTCACCGGAATAGATAGGGGTGCGAACAATGGAACCGGCGAGCTCAGACTTCGCGTCTGGAGAGGTTTCAGCCTGGAAAAAATTGTCGGTCAGGAGTTCTTCTGGCCAGTCTTGCCAGACGAGGTCGTCAGGAGAGATGCGATATCCGATTGGCATATCGGAGCTGGAAACCAGCACCTGGCTCAGAGGCACAGCTGGGGCGACTTCAGCTTCTGTGACGTCAACAACCTGCGGCTCTGGTTGATTTCCCATTCCGCGGACCAGCATGGCTGCCATCAGCGCAGCACCGCCTGCAACCACCAGAATCAGAATTCTCATCATCGACACGATTCGACACTCCCTGCCGGAATATTTCCGGAAACTTCACAGAAATAATCACACGCTCTCTAAGGCATCGTTAATGAGCTCAAACTTGTGGAATTTAGGATCTGTGTGAGGAAAGGGCTGGCCGGCATCGCCCAGATTGCCCCAAAGGCAATAGCCACCGCATAGGGGATACCGGGCCCTTCAACCACGGACCGCTGAAGAAAGCCCGGAACGGCACGTGCCGGAATCAATCGACGCGACAGGATCACCAGGAGCGCAAGCAGGCCGCCTGCCAAAGCGATCCCGAATATATAGGGGGTCACAGCAGCGGGGCCGATCCAGACCATGACGGCGGGAATAAGCTTAGCATCGCCCCCACCGAAAACGCCGATCGAGAACAGGCCAAAGCAAACCGCAAGCGCAATAACGCCAGCAAGCATGTGCCAGCCAATATCGGCGAGTGGATAGCCCATGAATAGGGCAATGAAAGGAAATGCACCGACATAAGCCAGCGACAACCAGTTCGGTATCGTCATCGTCAGGACGTCATTCACGGCAGCAAAAATGAGCCCGGCCAGAAAAAAGCCTAAGATGATCAAGAAAAGCATGAACCCGACCCTCATGAATTCGAGCTCAGTTTCTGCCCAATCTCTGAACGAAACCTTGATGGGCTGCTATTATTTACTGAGCTGAGTATGGGTCAGGCAATAAAAAGCCGCCGGACTTTGGTCCGACGGCCTTTATAGTCTTCACGCAAAAGCGCTTGAACCAATCGAATTGAGCTTAGCTCGTTTTGATTGAATCAGAAACTTTCGTGAAAGTGCTGTTGGCGTTCGTACCGAGTGCGGTAACACCTGAGATAACAGCAACTGCGATCAGAGCTGCAATCAGGCCGTACTCGATAGCCGTAGCACCAGATTTGTCCTTCAGAAAACGAATTACGTTTTTCATGTCACTTCTCCCACTTTGGCAAGGCAACCCCCAGAAGCGTGTGTGATTACGTCCCGGGTTGAGGAGAACCTACAGAAACTGGATGAAAACCAAGTTCATCCGAAAGAAAAGTTTCCGGGTATGCGTTAAGGGTTTGATTCACCATAGTTGAGCGCGATTTAGCGCCTTGAAATCCCCCTTCCGTTAGCAAACGGTCAATGCTCTGGGTCTATTCTGGTTCTTCTATATATAGGAGAGGTGCGGAATGAAGCGCGTCTGGACAGCTATTATGATCGCACTCAGCGCGCCCTATGCCATGGCGGGCGAGACGGGTCAGAAGGTACCGCAGGTGATCGCCGAGCCTGCCGCCCCCATGATTGGGCCGATCACGGTACAATTCCAGGAATCTGTTCCGATCACCTTGCGCGAGTCTGTCGCCGGTGTTTCGGTGGGCAGCTCATACGTCGCAAACGTCGCCGTACATGATTCCCACACCATACTGATCACGGGCCGCTCTTACGGCACCACCAGTCTTCATGTGATTGACGGTGACGGAAATGTCGTCGTTGATACTGTGATTCAGGTGGTGGATATGTCGCCATCACGCGTGACCGTGAACCGCGGTGGATCTGACTACTCCATGCATTGCGCACCAAACTGCCGCCCGGCGCCGAATGTGGGCGATGAAAAGGAATATTTTTCCAACACGGTTCAGCAGGCGCAGTCGATTTCTCGCTGACACGTCAAATTTAACCGATATCTGAAACGCGAAAACAAAGACCTTCCGCTAGCCTTCGGGCACGGTTTCAGGAGGGTCCCACGTGACTCAGATCACGCCAGCCAAATCTTTCCAGAAGAAGAGCCGCCCAGGCAGCGGGCTGTTCCGCCGTTTCAGACGTGACCACTCTGGCGCAAACGCGATCGAGTTCGCTCTGGTTGCAGCTCCCTTTCTTGTCATGCTGATCGGCCTGTTCGAAGTTTGCATGATTTTCATCGCGACAACCACGCTGGAGCACGGCATTGCTGAGGCGTCGCGGCGCGTGCGCACAGGCGAGCTTCAATCAACCGGAGCCAGCGCTGAAACGTTCAAAAACCTGATCTGCGATAACACATTCGGCATGCTCGACTGCGATGACAAACTGAAGGTGGATGTCCGCGTCTTCGACAATTTCGGTAGCGCACAGGGCGACGACCCGCTGAAAAATGGCAAGATCGATGACTCCAAGCTGGAATTCGATGCCGGCGAAGGCAGCGACATCGTGCTCGCCCGTGTGTTTTACGAATGGCAAATCCTGACACCCGTCATCGGCAAACCGCTTTCAAATATGGGGGACGGCAAACGCCTTTTGATGGCCAGCGTCGCCTTCCGCAATGAACCGTTCGGGAACTGAAGATGAGCCAGACTGGATTTCTCACCAAGCTTCGCCGATTTGCCCGTCGCAGGGACGGAGTGTCGGCCGTTGAGTTCGCGCTGATTCTCCCTGTCTTTGCCCTGCTTTACTTCGCAAGTATTGAAGTGTCGCTCCTCATGCTCGTTGACCGAAAGGTGACACACACAGCCAGCGCGCTCGGTGATCTGGTCGCGCGTGGTACGACCCTCACAAAAAGTGAGGTTTCGGACATCTTCGCGGCCTCCTCAGCGATTTTCCAACCCTATGATGGCTCCGCGGCGCAGATGCGCGTAACTTCAATCAAGAAGGAAAAGGGAAAGGTCGAAGTCGTCTGGTCAGAGGGGCAGAATATGAGCGCCTATGCAAAGGGCGCCAGTGTAAACGTGCCGAACGGCCTGCTTGAGAACGGCGAAAGTGTCGTCATGTCAGAGGTGCGGTTTGGCTATGACTCTACGCTCGGCTACTTCCTGCCTGCGACCAAGACGCTGGGCGAAACCTTCTATCTTCGCCCGCGGCGGGTGGACGTCGTCGAAATCATGCCCTGATTTGACGGGCTAGTCGACGGCATCGCCTTTTCGGTATTTTACAAAGGTGATGAAGATCAGACCAAGGAAGAAAAGACTGCTGAGCGTTGCCATGCCAATACGCTGGCTGTTGAAGGCCAGGGTGAAATGCTCAATCAGCATGGGGCCCAGCCAGACGGTCACAGTCCCCGCAATGGCGTAGAGCCCGAAAAACTCACCAATCATCTTCTTGGGCGCAATAGCTACGAGCATGGATCGCGAGGATGACAGCAAAGCTGTAACGAAAGTACCCGCCCCAGCCCCGATCAGGAGATAAAACCAGTCGTGAAGGTGTGAATATATCGTGCCGTCCAACACCTGGACCGAGGGCACCAGCCCGTAGAATAATGATTCCTGTGTAATCGAAAGCAGTAGAAACAGAATGATGATCAGCATTGTCAGCTCGATCATGATGGCACGCTTGATGCCGAAGGTACGGTCCAGAAGGCCGCCCAAGAGACCGCCAAGGCCGGCAAAAATCGACAGCCAGATCGCATAGCCGACCCGCTCGACAATATTCCAGCCAAGCACACCTGTGACATAAACGGCGCCCAGCGCCATCAGCGCGCTCGTGCCATCAGCATAGATCATCCGCGCAAACAGGAATTTGAGGACCTCCTTATAGTCCCGGGCCCGTTTGAGTGTGTTGAGAAGCCCGGCGACACCGTCCCGAAAGGCGCGTACCCAGCTTGCGCCCTTGCGTCCGGTATCCGGACACCAGAGGAAAAAGGGCCATATGAATATTGCCAGCCAGATCGCTGCGAGCGGTCCTGCCAGGCGTTCATGCTCATGCTGCTCGATATTGATCCCGAACAAAGGAGCTGAGAACGGCCATCCAATCATGCCCGGCAAAGCAAAGCAGAGAATGATGACGATCATCAGAAAAGTGGCGGCGAAGTTTCCCATGGCAAGGCCATTGCCCGAAACCTGAGGCAACACGTTTGGCCGGGCGACATCAGACAGCATCGCGTTGTGGATGACCTCTGAATAGGTAAAGCAGATATAGGCCACCACCATAACTGCACCGATCATCACAATGGGCAGGCCCTCTCCATCGGGTTTCGCCCACCATAGAGCCGCAGAAAACAGGCCCAGAAAGCCGAGAACAATCGCAACAACAGGTTTTCTCGGGCCGCCGCGATCAAGCGATGCGCCAAGGATAGGTGCTGTCAGAGCGGCAAAATAACCCGAATATTTGGTGACGGCCGCAACGAAGGCCTGACCATGTGCACTGGCGGCTGCAGCAGCTTCTGCTTCGCCCATACCGTCAAAAAGACCCTCTGCCACAGCGTTCGCCGCGACAACTTCCTGCGCCAGATAGGGCGCAAAAATATAAATAATGACCAGGAGATAATATGGATTTCTGGCGAACTCGAACATGGCCCAGCCAATGGCTGGCTTGTTCCAGGCGCCGCCACGTTTATGGGGTGGAATGTGGGGCTCGTCGCCATCCACAGCGTCTGCCATGGCCGGGCGCCCGGCACTGGTGCTCTCCGACATGAACTTTCCTCCCGGTCGGCCTGTCGCCGATCTCTATCTCCTACCCTGCGTCAGTGTTTTTGGTTTGACCAGAACAATCTGGTTCAGCTTTCAATGAGCCTGCGCCGGATCGTGTCTGCCCGCTCATCCGTCATGCCCAGCACTTCGCGCATATATCCTTCGGGGGAGCCGTGGGCGTCACTCATGACTTCGATTGCATTTTCGAGATAGGGAATCCGGACGCCCATAAAGGGACGGAAGACGTCGGCTTCATGATTGGTGCCCAGATATTTGTTAAACCGATCCCGCGCCGCCGGAAGATGCGCGTCAATATCGACCGCGGTGTTGGTCAGATCATAATCTTCAAACATGTCACGTTCATTCACCCCAAGCAGCCTGTGCGTCAGCATGCAGACAATGCCCGTGCGATCCTTTCCGGCAGCGCAATGCACAACTGCTGCGCCATCATGAGTTTCCAGACCATCAAACCAGGCACGGAAGAGCTCAATATGATGCGTCTTGAACGGCGCAGTCCGATAGTATTCGGTCATATAGGCTTCGATGGAGTCGGACGTGACATCGTCCTGCTGGAGGGCAGCAATGTGCGCAGGTGTTTCCTGCCGCCCACCTTCTGATGCGACCATCACAACTGGCTCACCTGGCCAGCGATTGGGCTGGCGATCCCGTTCATCAGGACGGCGCAAATCGACATGAAAGTCCACGCCCAGAGAATTCAGAAAAGAGAGGTCTTCGTCTGTCGCTTCATGATAATGGCCGGAGCGAAAGAGCTTGCCGGAGCGCACGCGCCCGGTGGGTGTGTCATACCCGCCAAAGTCACGGAAGTTTCGAACGCCTTTCAGCGGTTTGACGCGGTCCTGCATGAACAACTCCTTCTGGGTTCACGCAATGCCTAGATCAGAACGCGGTCTGCGGTAACCCCCGAGCAGTCCTTCAAACGCTTCGGCAATATCCAGAAGCTTCGCGTCTTCGCCCTGAGCACCCACAATCTGAAGGCCCACCGGCAGCCGCTGGC
>CETS01150518.1_pt1 | contig 20875 bp, 22 predicted proteins | sample 356391 | NCBI WGS metagenome assembly CETS01 (sample SAMEA2622673, study PRJEB7988) | marine metagenome | isolation source: saline water (ENVO:00002010), including
GAAGTCGCAACGGGCTATTGGTCAGTTCTGAAGACAGCCAGCAGCAAAACGCCGCCAATCGCTCCAGCCTAAACTAATCCCGATCCTGATCCGGCCCGCCTATGCGGCCAATCTTGAGCGTGTTCGTCTTGCCCGAGCGACCAAACGGGAAGCCCGACAGGATAACAATCCGCTCGCCATCCTTGCCCCCGGACTGACTGGCGATCTGGTCAGCACGTTCGATCATATTGCGGAAATCCGTGATATCTTCGGTGACAATGGCACTGACACCCCAGCAGAGCGATAAAGACTGCGCCACATTCCGATTGGGCGTTGCCGCCAGGATAGGAGCATGCGGGCGATCGCGCGAAAGACGGCGCGCCGTGGACCCCGTATTGGTGTAGGCAATCGCAAACCGGCAATCGAGCACTTCAGTGATGTTACGGGCCGACAGGCTGACCGCATCCGCAGTGGTATTATGCTGTCCTTCATCATGGAAAATCGCATAGCAGTTCGTTTCCGGATCATCCTCCGTGGCGCGAATGATCCGGTCCATTATGGCCACGGCAGTCTGAGGGTGACGACCGACGGCCGTCTCGGCTGACAGCATCACTGCATCGGCGCCCTGATTAACAGCAGTGGAAATATCTGAGGCCTCGGCGCGTGTTGGCGCGCTCGACTGCACCATGGATTCGAGCATATGGGTCGCCACAATGACGGGCTTACCGGCACGGCGGCAGGCCCGAATGATGCGTCTTTGCATGATGGGCACATCTTCAACCGGGCACTCGACGCCCAGATCGCCACGCGCCACCATGATGGCGTCTGATTTCTCGATGATTTCCTGGATGTGATCGACAGCCGACGGCTTTTCGATCTTGGAAATGATCCCTGCCTTGTCGCCAATCAGCTCGCGGGCTTCATCCACATCTTCAGGCCGCTGCACAAATGAGAGCGCGATATAATCGACCTCAAGCTCCAGGGCGAAGGCGAGATCCTCTCGGTCTTTCTCGGTCAGGGCGGAAATCGGCAGGGCCCGACCTGGCAGATTGATCCCTTTACGATCGGAGAGTTTGGCAGAGGCAAGTGAGCGGACCGTCAGGCCGTCTTCCGTTTTCTCCACCACCGTCATTGTGATCTTGCCATCATCGAGCTTGATCGAGTCGCCGGTTTCAAGCGCAGCAAAGACCTCAGGATGGGGCACCGGGATCATATCCTCGCTGCTCGCTTCCTTCGCGTTGACCATCTGGTATTCCTGGCCAAAACGCAGCTGAATACTGCCTCCCTCGAAAGTCCCTGTCCGAATCTTTGGCCCCTGAAGGTCTGCGAAAATGGCCGTCGACGTGCCTGTCTTCTCTTGAATGTCGCGAATGGCCGTTACCACGGCTCTCAGCTTGTCATGCTGGCCATGGCTCATATTCAGGCGGAAGACATCGACCCCGGCTTCCTGAATCAGTTGCAGCATGGAGGGCGATGACGTCGCCGGCCCAATCGTCGAGACAATCTTACAATGGCGCTTTCTCATGGCGAGGCTCCCTCCCGTTTTCTTATCGTTCCAGATAGACAGGCAAAGCTCTGTTATCGCAATGGCACGACACTATGACACCGGTTACCTATAAGCTGATTTTATTGTGAGCCACCAGACCCATGACATTCGACGCGTTTCATCGCAGAGTTCAGCCATGACTGTTCAAATCGACATGATCTCCGATCTGGTCTGCCCATGGTGCTGGCTCGGACTGAAACGCCTTGAAGGCGCAATCGCCCTCACCGCAGACGAGTTCGACACGCAAGTCGAATTCCGCCCCTTCCAGCTGGACCCGAATGTGCCGCCCGAGGGCGTGCCCTATAAGGACTATATGGCAGCCAAATTCGGCAGCGTGAGCGAGCAGGAGGCAAGTGGCCAGAAGAGTCGCTGGACCCAGATGCGGGAAGCGCTGGAAGCCTATGGCGAAGCCGAAGACATTCCCTTCCGGTTTTCCGGCATTCCGATGCGGCCAAATACGCTCGATGCACACCGGCTCCTTCGCTGGGCGCAGGGTCAGGCCAAAGGAAAAGACGTAAAGCTCGCCCTCTTCCGGGCCTACTTTACCGATCACCGCGATATCGGGGATGCAGATGTGCTGACGGACATTGCAGGCAGTGTTGGGCTGGACCGCAGTCTGGTGGCCGATCTTCTGGCCGGCGATGCAGATGTCGAAACGGTACTGCGTGAGGAAGCCCTGTTCCGCCAACTGGGTATTTCCGGAGTTCCAACCTTCATTGCCAATCGGAAGGTGGCCGCCCAGGGCGCCGAAGACGTTGAGGCGCTGGCAAACTTCCTGCGTCAGGCGGCGGAAAACTATCCGCTTGAAGCCTCCGCTGAAGGCTAGTTGAGCTGCAGCTCTGCAAGGCGCGCATAGGTGCCGCCTTGGACCATAAGATCCTCATGTCGGCCCGTCTCCACGACGCGTCCATCCTCCATTACGATGATCTTGTCGGCATTGCGTACGGTAGACAGCCGGTGCGCAATGATCAGGGTCGTGCGGTCCTTCGAGAATTCGAGCAAAGCCTTCTGAACCCGTGCTTCACTATCAGCATCCAGCGCTGACGTGGCCTCGTCCAGGAGGAGGATTGGCGCGTCTCGCAGGATCGCGCGGGCAAGCGCAATCCGTTGGCGCTGTCCGCCAGAAAGGTTGCGCCCCTGCTCACCGACCGGCGTGGCAAATCCGCCGGGCAGCGACTGAACAAAATCAAACGCATCGGCGCGTACCGCAGCCTGATGAATTTCTTCAGTCTGGGCGGTCATCCGTCCCAATCGGATATTGGCTTCAATGGTATCGTCAAACAGCGCGGCGTCCTGAGCCACCAGCGCCATACTGGCCCGCAGCTCACCGCCAACAAGCCGCGTCACATCCTTGCCATCGACCGACACAGTGCCAGACGCGGGATCATAGAGCCGGAGGAGAAGATTGAAGACGGTTGATTTTCCTGCACCGCTTGGCCCCACAATCGCAATGGTTTCGCCGGGCTCGGCAGAGAAACTGAGACCTTTCAGCGCCGGGCTGCCATCGGGGTAATGGAATTGCACGTCTTCAAAGCTAATGGCGCCCTTCACATCACCCACCGGCAGGGCGTCAGGGTCATCCTTTACCGTGTCGGATGATTGCAGCACTTCGAACACCCGGTCTGCAGCGGCCCCGCCTTCCTGAGCCACGGCATTGAGCGTTCCCAGTGCCCGGATTTCTGGCGCAGCAATCCCGACCAGAACAATGATACTGAGGAAGTCACCCAGCGTTGCGCCGCCCTGCGACATGCGCCAGGCCGACAACGCCAGAATACCGGCGACAGCCACACCACCGGTCACTTCGAGGATGGGGTCAACGCCAGCCTTATCGGCCAGGACCTTCAGATAAAGCTGCGCGCGTTGACGAAAACCAGCCTGCATACGCGCGCTCTGATAGTCCTCAAGGCCATAAGCCTTGACGACGCGGCCCGACTGAAAGCCCTCGGACAGAAGCGAAGTGATCTCACCCACCTGCTGCTGTGCCTTCTTGGCCCGGCGACGGACGCTATTGCCGAGCGCAATCACCGGCCCAAAAGCGATCGGATAAGCGATCAGAAGAACCAGCGTAAGCTGCCAGTCAATCACCAGCATGGAAATGATTGCGCCGATAACCGTGACAATGCCTTTGGTCAGGTTATTCGCAACGCGCAGGCCCGCTTCCCGCATGGCGTTCGTGTCATTGATAAAACGGGAGACAAAATCCCCGGACGCCGCAGCCGTCAGTCGCGAATAATCACCGCGCGTCAGCCGGTCAAACTGGGCCTGCTGAACATCGACCAGTGAACGCTGCACGCCGATATTGTTGGAGAGGGTCATGGTATAGAGCGACCCTGCCCGTACAATCGCAGCAACAACAATTGCCGCAGTAAGCGCGAAAATCAGGCCAACACCCGGCACGCCGAAACGGTTTACCAGACTCTCTGATGCCAGCGCCGACGGGTCCATCATGTATTGAAGCGTGTCGCCGACGAACTTGACCAGCACGCCTTGCGCCACGCCAGCAAGGCTGGTGACCACGGCTGCTATGGTGCCCCCGACATACCAGGGCCAGTGTCGTGCGAAGAACCGGCCGAAAAGCCGGGCAAGACCGGCCCGGCCAGGACTGCCAGGATCAGACGCTATGATGGGCTCCCGTTTCCGGGTCCAGTAGCTTGTGCGCATGGAGAATGAAATAGCGTGTCTCGGCGCTGTCTACTGTGCGCTGAGCCGCAGATTTCCATGCATCGTACGCCGCTTTATAGTTTGGAAATGCGCCAACAAAATCGATCTGGCTGAGGTCTTCGAACTCGACACCCGTCACGTTTTTCAATTCACCGCCGATCACCAGGTGAAGAAGCTGTTGTTGAGAGGCTACAGGATCGCTCATCGGGTATATCTCCAGGCAAGGTGTTTCAGCGCCGCAATATCACGAGTCGTTGGGGTCAGGCACATCCAGATGCCCCATCCGCGCAGTGATCTGATCGTGTAACATCGGCGTCGCGGCAATCAAGCTCCGCTGTGCTGCAATCTCACGATTATAGCGGAAATTCTGGCCCATATGACAGCTGACCTTACCGCCCGCCTCGGTCACGAGGAGCGCCGCGGCGGCCACATCCCAGTCAAACTTATTGCGCAGAACCACAACCCCGTCCCATCGCCCGTCCGCGACCAGCGCCATGCGGTAGGCTGTCGAATTCGGATGCACATCGGGAAACCGCAGCTCAGGCCAGGGCTTTGGCCAGTTTTCTGGCGCAAACATACGCGGGTCTGCGATCATACGGCTACCAGCCAGTTCAGCTCTCTGACTGACCTTGATATCCACGCCATTGCGGCGCGCACCCTGCCCCACAATCGCGCTATAAAGCTCATTGAAGACCGGCGCATACAGGACTGATGCAATCGGCTGGCCTGCTTCCAGAATCGCCAGCGCCACGCAGAAATGCGGCTGGCCATTCATGAAGGCACGTGTGCCATCAATCGGGTCGACGATGAAGATTCGGTCCGCTGACAATCGCGCGGGCGTGTCGGCCGTCTCTTCAGACAGCCAGCCATAATCGGGACGAGCCGAGCGGAGTTTCTCTTCCAGAAAGTTATTCACCTGGATGTCGGCTTCGGTGACCGGATGATCCGGCTCCTTGTCCCAGGTTTTGACGTCACTTTCAAAGTACGTCATGGCGATTGCGCCGGCTTCCTTGGCTGCCTCTTTCAATAGTCTAAGGTCAGCCCGGAAGTCAGCGTCCTGCAATCGTCATCCCCTCAATCATCAGACTTGGCACATTTGTCCGGCCGCGCAATTCCAGATCACTTGCCGGAACAAGACGGGCAAACATCTCGATCAGATTGTCCGCCACGGTAATCTCGGAGACGGGCACGCGATTGCCTTCTCCGTCATGCCAGAAGCCTGACACGCCGACAGAATAATCGCCAGTGTTCGGATTGATACTCGGACCGAACATTTCCGTGATCTGCAGGGCTTTCCCTGCTGCACTGATCAGCGCTTCAGGCGTTTCAGCGCCCGCTGGCAAGGTGAGGTTCGACGTTGAGATACCCGGCGGATCACCAAATCCCGGTGACGCAAACCCGTTTGGCTTGAGCCCCAGCTGACGGGCGGACGGCCCGTTAAGGAGCCATTGGGTCAGCACACCGTCTTCAACGATCTTCGTGTCCTGAACCGCCCGGCCTTCACCATCAAATCCGCGGCTGCCAAGGCCGTAATCGAGGAAAGGCTCGTCAATCAGGTTAATCCCGCTTCGGAAAACCTGCTGGCCGAGCTTGTCTTTCAGAAAGCTCGTTCCCCTCGCAATCGCACTGCCGGAAATCGCGCTGATGAAAGCGCCAATCAGGCCCGATGAGACGCGTCGATCAAAGATCACCGCAGCCTTCTGGCTGGATAGTTTTTCCGCGCCAAGACGCGCGACAGCACGTTCGCCAGCTTCCCGGCCGATAGCTTCTGGGAGCGGCCGGTCAGCGCGGCGTCGGCTGGTCCAGGCATCATAATCGCGTTCCATCACACCATCGCGCTCGGCAATGGCAGACAGTCCCACCCCTGAAAGCGAAGCACGCTTGTGCGCACGAAACCCGTTGGACGCGGCAAGCCAGACTTCGCTGGCAGACCAGCTGGATCCCGCCCCCGGCACATCCTTGACGCCAGGTATGGCCCGCGCGGCCGCTTCCGCCTGAAGCGCTTCGACTTCCAGCACCTCAGGCTCAACCGGATCATCACCCCAGAAGTTCAGCTCCCGGTCATCCGGGCTCAGCTCTTCGGGTGTTGCGATGCCCGCATATTTGTCCTCGGGTGCAATCTTGGCCATCTTCACACAGCGCTCGATCATGGCGTCCAGGCCTTCAGAGCTCAGATCAGAACCGGATACATGCGCCTGCCTCTGCCCGACGAAACACCGAAGCGCGACGCCCATGGAATCATCGCGCTCAATGGTTTCGAGCTGGCCATTGCGGACCGAGACATCGACCCCCGTTGAGCGGTCAATTGCGCCATCAGCGTCGGTTGCGCCGGCGGCGCGTGCTTTCTCGATCACCTGATCGAGGATCTGCCCATAATCTGTGTCTGTCATCGCGCCGTGATGTACCCACTCAACTCAAATTGCAACTCGCAGCGCTCAATACGCCTGCTATTCCTAGTCTTCCTCGTGAACCTGCTCGAGAAGCCGGAGGATATCATTCGTATCATCCCGAATATCGAGCATGGTGATGATCAGGCCAGCAGCGAGCGTTGCGATAACCCAGCCAAGAAACAGTCCGAAAGCCGCCGAGACCCAGCGGTTCAGAAACACATCCCAGTTAAAAATGTCGGCGAATTCATCACCGCTGATAAAGCCAACTGTGCCCGCATAAAGAATGAAGGCCGGATAGACCAGGTAAACCATCAGCCGGAAGCTGTTGATGACAAAGAATTTCATACTGCTCTCCCATCGAACCCCGTCAGAGCCTAGCCAGTTGTGGTCTGGCCAACAATCGTACGATTCGGAATAATTATTCGCGGCGTAATAGCTGATCTATGCGGAATTTTGCGCCGCCGCTCGCCAGAAACTCATCTTTGATGGCCTGCCGGTCATAATGTTCACGCACCCAGTCCAGAAACGAAATGGGTGATTTGCGATTGAACTCGGCATAGGCGTCGAAAACTGCATCCAGAACACCAGTCTTGCCATGGCGGATGTGCAGATAGTCAAATGACAGCTGTTTCTGCGCCTCTTCAATCGGCACGCCTTCGCGCAATAACTTGTAGAGGACTGACATGATGCCCGCCCGGTCCGCGCCGGACTTACAGTGCATCAGTGCTGGATATTCGATAGAACGGAACAGCTCGTCCGCCTCCAGAATGCGGTCTTTGGTCGGCGTATCGCGAGAGAAAACCTGAAAATCGACCAGCGTGATGCCATTCGCTTCGCAGGCTTCTTTCTCAAGCAGGTAGTATCCCTTGGGGCTGGCGCCGCGCAGATTGATAATCGTCTTAATACCGCGCTCGCGGGCATGCTCGGCCACCTGCTCTGGTGAAGGCTGATTGGCCCGCCACATCTCTTCTGAAATCTGATGCAGATTCTGGAAGCGCACGCGCAGAAAACCGTGATCGCCCCAGACGAGTTCATTACGCGCACGTTTGCGGCCCACCTCTGTTGAGAGGTCGATCACGCCTTTTGCCGCTTCACGCGCCTGTCTTCGCGCAACACTTTCCGGGGTTTTTCGAAACATGCGCAGCCCTTACCTTAGCCTCACAGGCACGTAAATGTGCCAGACGCCCCTTTGCGCAGAAGACCGACACGGAGTAAGGCCAGATTTATGAAATCCTTTTTGCGATCCGGGCCCGTTCAGGCGGTCCTGGCCTTTCTGATCTGGTCATATATGGCACTCATCGGGCGTAGCGTGCGCTGGCAGATTGAGGGCCTGGAAAAGGTGGAGCCCCTCTGGGATGCTCCGGGCGGTCTTTTATTCTCCAGCTGGCACTCCAGAATTTTTCTGTTGCCGGTCATCTGGACGCAGAAGCTGCGCCACCGACCGAATAACAAACGCCAGCCCGCCATCCTGATTTCCCTGTCTCGCGATGGTGAGTTCGTCGCCCGCGCTTCAGAAAAGCTCGGCCTTCAGGTGATCCGGGGATCAGCCGGAAACAAGAAGAAAGCCGACAAGGATAAGGGCGGCGCTGCCGCGATCCGTGAGGTGAGCGATCTCCTCGGACGTGAAGACGGCGTGATCTGTATGACCGTGGACGGTCCGCGCGGCCCCCGGCAGCGCGCCGCGATGGGCGCAGCGCTCCTGGCCCAGCGCAAACGGGCGACGATTGTCACCTATGCGCTGGCGACCGCTCCAGCCAAACGCCTGAATAGCTGGGACCGTTTTGTCGTGCCTCTGCCGTTCACGCGGGGCGCGATTGTGATCGGTGACATCATTAAAGCGGAGCGCGGCGAGAAAACCGAGTCCATCCGCGCACGCATGGAAGCCGCCCTCAACTCGGCCACACAGCGCGCCGAAGAGCTGGTTGGCGGCGAATTTGAACCTCCCGCCCCTCAGGACGCGCCGGTCACCCCAGCCTCAGATCAGGTCATGGCGAAATGACGCTGGGGTTCACCTTTTACAAAGGCGTCACCGGCCTTTTAGACCCCATGGTCCCGCTGGTCCTTCGTCGCCGCGTCGCATCGGGCAAAGAAGATGGCGACCGGACGCAGGAACGCCGCGGCTATGCCAGCCGGCCACGCCCACCCGGCCCACTGGTCTGGATGCATGGCGCCAGTATTGGCGAAAGTCAAGTTTTGCTTCTTCTGTTTGAAGCGCTGAAAAAAGAACGCCCCGACCTCAGCGCTTTGATCACAACCCAGACCCGGACCTCGGCGGATCTGATTGCGCGCAGATCGCTGCCCGATCTGATCCATCAGGTCGCGCCCGTCGATACACCATTTTCGTGTAAGCGATTTCTCAATCACTGGAAGCCAGATCTGGCCGTCTTCGCAGAAGGCGACATCTGGCCGAACCTGATCTCCCATCTCGACAAGCGTCGCATCCCCCGACTTCTGATCAATGCCCGCATGACGGAGAAAAGCTTTGATGGCTGGATGCGATTTCCCGCACTCGCCAAGCGGCTTTTTGGCGGCTTCGATCAGATCCTTGCAGCGAACACGCGCACCTATGACGGTCTCAGACAGTTTGCCGGACGTTCGGTGAAACTGGTCGGCAATCTGAAATATGCGGCGCCGCCACTGCATGCGGACATGGACGAGATATTGAAGCTGAAAGCAGTCGTGGGCGAGCGCCCCGTTCTGGCGGCCCTGTCGACCCATCCGGGCGAAGATGAAAAGCTGATCTCAGCCTGGAAGACGCTCAAAGCCGAGATTCCAGACCTGTTGCTGATCCTGGCACCGCGTCATCCCGAACGAGGGTCAGATATTCTGACGCTTTGCGAGGAGGCAAAGACGTATCATCGTTCAGAGGGCGGAACACCCGACCCGGCAGACCAGATCTGGGTCTGCGATACGCTCGGCGAACTCGGCCTGTGGATGAGGCTGTCCAGTCTGGTTTTTCTCGGCGGCGGACTGCCCGGCTCTGAGGTTCATGGGCATAATCCGATCGAACCGCTAAAGCTCGACCGGCTCGTTCTGTCGTTTCCGGATGTCTCGAACTTTCATCAGGAGTTTGACGATATGGTCGCCTCTGGCGCTGCCATTCTCGTTTCAGATGAGGACCAGCTGATCGCGGAAGCCAAACCCTATCTCAACAGCACAAAGATTTATAATCCACCCGAAAAAGCAGAGCGCCTGCGCACCTATCTTTCAGGTGAAGAGCCGCTCACGCGGACACGGGATGCTGTACTCTCTCGTCTGAAGACCGGAGCGCCGGAATGAGGGACCCGGCCTTCTGGCATGAACTGGATTTGCAGTCTCGGCGCTCGGCTCCGATGACCCGTCTGATGCTAACGCCGATAGCATCTCTCTATGCTTGGGCCGGGGCGCGGCGTATCGAAAAAGCCGAGCCTTTCGATGTCGGAATCCCGGTCATCTGCATTGGCAATCTGACGGTCGGCGGATCGGGCAAGACACCCATTGTGAAAATGGTGCGCAATTACCTCAGCAGCCTCGGCATCCGCGCCGCTTCGCTCTCCCGTGGCTATCGCGGCAAGCTGAAGGGGCCGCTCAAGGTTGATCCCGGAACGCATTCGGCCGCCGATGTCGGTGACGAACCACGCATGCTGGCCGAAAGCGGAGAAGCCTGGATCGGGGCTGATCGCGTTGCTGCGGCTGAGGCCATGAAGGCTGAAGGTGTTCAGGTCATTATTATGGATGACGGGCACCAGAACCCGACACTTCAAAAAGATTATACACTCATTGTGATTGATGGTGGCAATCCCGTCGGGAATGGTTTTGTCTTTCCAAAAGGCCCTTTGCGGGAACCCGTGCGGACGGGGCTGGAGCGTGCCGATGCGGTCATCGTGATGGGTGAGGTCTCCGAAGACGCGCCATTGCCTGACTTTGGCGGTTTGCCCGTCACCCATGGACGGGTCGAACCATCGGAAACCCTCCCTGCCGGCCCGTTTGTTGCCTTTGCAGGAATTGGCCGTCCACAGAAGTTTTTCGACACGCTGGAAGGAGCTGGCGCTGAACTCAGCGAGGCGGTGCCCTTCCCCGATCACCACAGCTATACCGCTCGCGACATTCAGTTTCTCAAACAACTGGCAGACGAACGCGAGGCCCGGCTGATCACCACCGAGAAAGACTTTGCGCGGCTTTCAGCTGCCGACCGGGAGGACATATCCATGCTTCCAGTCGAAGCAAGATTTGACGGGAATGATTTTGAAGCCTTATTAGCGCCGCTCATCAGGACCCTTTCATGAGCGACAACCAACAATATATCCGGTCACACGACGTCGAAAGCCGGGCGAGCTTCAGCCAGAAACTGATGTGGCGCATTGAGGCCCTCGGCTGGGATCTTCTCTACTGGGCCCCCTTCAAGGCCATGAACGCGGACCGGGCGTCGAATGTGGGCGGCTGGCTGTTCCGCAAGATCGGTCCGATGACCAGCGCGCACAAAACAGCCAAACGCAATATCAAGCTCGCTTTCCCGGACTGGGACGAGGAGAAAATCGAAGCCACAGCCATGGCCGCCTGGGACTGCTTTGGCCGGACAGCTGGCGAGCTCCCGCATCTGCCGGAAATTGACCCCTATGAGAAAAATGGCAGGGTGGAAGTGGTCGGCGCAGAGCGCCTCGATGCCGTGCGCGAGTCTGATAAAGGCGCGGTGTTCATTTCCGGGCATTTCGCCAATTGGGAAGTCATGGCCAGCGTGATCTGCAACCGCCCTGTGGACTGTTTCGTCACCTATCGCGCGCTCAACAATCCCCACATCGACCGCAAGCTCAACAAGGTGCGCCATGATTATGGGATCGCCGTTCTCACCCCGAAGGGTCTCGGCACGCGGGAAGTCATGAATGCCCTAAGGCAGAACCGCGCCGTCGCTCTGATGAATGATCAGAAGTTCAACGAAGGCATTCCCGTTTCCTTTTTTGGTCATGAAGCTATGACCGCGCCGGGTCCGACACGCCTTGCTCTGAAATACGACGTCCCCATCATTCCGTTGTCGACAGAGCGGACTGGACCGGCGCGGTTCAAGGTGACGGTTCATCCGGCCATTGAACATGTCGATACCGGAAACGCCACTGATAATATCAAGGCAACCGTCGAGCGTATCACTGCCTTCATGGAAGAGCGCGTGAAAGCAACCCCGGACCAGTGGTTCTGGATGCACCGACGCTGGCCGAAAGATGCCTGGCGCGATGCCGGCCTGATGTAAATCCGGGCACGATACAACAGTTCAGAAAAATGGACACAATTTCCGGTATCTCAAAAACTGGTGTACGCTCATCACGTGAAAAAAGGAGCGGGTAATGAAAACATCAGTATTTGCAATTCTTGCATCGGGTCTTCTGCTCGGCGCATGCGCAACATCTGGCGCGCCAACGCAACTCACCAGTGTATCTGAACCAGATCGTTTCGACCTCACGAGCGACTACAAACCAGCTCAATCTGACCTCCAGGACCGCATGCTCAATAGTCATGAAGTGACTGAAGTTCTGAAAAAAGGTCCCTTCCCGGGAGGACGGAGTCCTGCTCCTGCGGGAACATCCCGCTAAACTCCTCAGAGCCTCGGCTTTGGCAGTGAGAGATGAAAAATGATCGCCAGCCCTCGCAAAATGAGGGCGGCGGCAAACCCTGCCGCGAAGGCATAGCCGCTGGCAATCCCGAGCGCCGTTAGTCCGGCATAAACCGCCGCACCAAGTAGCGCAGCGGTCGCGTATATATCCTCTTTGAGAAGCAGCGGGTCGCGATTGGCGACCACATCGCGAATGAGACCGCCTGCGGTTGCGGTCATCACCCCCATGATCAGAATAATCAGAAAGCCATGTCCGAGCTCTGCCGCCTTGGCCGCACCCGAAACCGCAAAGAGCGCCAGTCCGACCGCATCTGCCCATCGCAGTGGCCGGAAGGCCTCAATGGCTTTATGAAGAAAGAAAGCAGCAAGCCCGCCTGCAGCTGCCAGCCATAGCGAGATCGTGTCATCCAGCCAGAAGACAGGTTGATCGAGAATGATATCCCGTAAAGTGCCCCCGCCGACCGCAGGCAGGAAGGCCAGAACCACCACGCCGAACAGGTCCATCTCCTTGCGGACCGCCGCAATCCCGCCCGACAGCGCGAAAACAAACACGCCGATCCGGTCAGCAAAAATGAGGGCGACGTCAATGTTCATCATGGCTTCTCGAAGCATGGATTGTGCAATTTCTGGTCTTTGCCTGACAAAGTGCTAATTCCCAACCACTAGCAGATTGGCAGGACATGATCTCACAACTGATTGCAAGCGCGATTTTGGCCTTTGGTGCCTGGATGGGGTTCTATTCCCTGATCAAGCCGAGCTGGGGGTCTAAGACGGTCGGCCTCATTCCAATGCCCGGCCATGCCGAGGGTCAGTCCGAATTCCGCGCCACTTTTGGCGGGCTGTTCCTGATGGCGCATCTGAGCACGCTCGTCCTGCTCTGGTGGCTGGACCAGATGGTTGCACCCGTGATCGTTGTGCCGCTCGCAGCAGGCTGGATCGGTGCCGGCTGCGGTCGAATGATCTCCATCTGGCGAGATGACGGCGCAGCGACACGACAGAACTGGATCTGGGTCGGCTTCGAGCTCGGCATGGGGTGTCTCATCGCCCTGCCCTTCGTCATGATGCTCAAGCTGGTCTATTTCTTCGGCTGACAAGGTGTGATACGAGCGCCTTCCAATTGAAAGGACCAGATATGACGGAGCGTCGGGAGACGGGCCGCGGTCGACCGCCAAAGCGGACCACACGCCCCCAAAACAGAAAACCTATGTCCGAAGCCGAGCGCTGGCAGGATGGCGAGCGGATTGCGAAATATCTCGCTCACGCTGGCGTCTGTTCGCGCCGCGACGCGGAAGTCCTCATCGAACAGGGCAAGGTTATGGTGAATGGCGAGCGTCTGGATTCGCCCGCCGTAAAGGTCACATCGCGCGATCAGGTCAAGGTCAGCGGGACGATCATCAAACCGCCAGAGCCAACGCGCATGTGGATGTATCATAAGCCGGCTGGCCTGATCACCGCCACGAAAGACCCTGAAGGCCGGGCGACCATATTTGATCACCTGCCGAAATCTCTGCCGCGCGTTGTCACGGTAGGACGCCTCGACCTCACAACTGAAGGCCTGCTCATCTTGACCAATGATGGTGAGCTGGCGCGCAAAATGGAGCTGCCCTCCACCGGTCTGGAACGCCATTACCGCGCGCGCGCGCATGGCCGCGTGACCGATGAAATCCTCAAGGATCTCGCTGGCGGTGTGACCGTGGACGGCATTGAGTATGCGCCAATCATTGCCACTCTGGAACGCACAACCGGCACAAACAACTGGCTGCATGTCGTGCTGAAGGAAGGCAAGAACCGCGAGGTCCGCAAGGCGCTTGCCAGTGTCGGCCTGACGGTAAATCGTCTGATCCGGACCGTTTATGGCCCGTTCGAGCTCGCTGACCTCGCCTCTGGCGCTTTGGAAGAGGTTCCGGCCAACCGTCTGACGGATCTTCTGGGGCCGGAGATGAAAACCGACCGCATGGAAGAACCAAGAAACTCGCGTCCTCAGAACCGGCGCCCGGATAGCCGCAAGGGCGGGAGCTTTCGCAAAAGGCGAAAATGAGTTATAATTTCCCCAAGGTGCGTAAAAAAAGAAAAGCACCAGCGGAGGACCATAGTCCATAAAATCGGCCGGATTGTTCCGGCGAGTAGAGTGCCAGGCATGAACTCTTGGTGCGCGCAGCCATGGCTGTGTCCGAGCCCTTTTGGGCAATGGACGGAAGCAACGTCGATTACCTATTGAACATCTGGCTGTGTGACCGACATAACATGAGGAAAAATCATGTTTTCACCGGTTGTGGAACTGGAACGGTATCAGCCAATGACTGCCAACTCTGCGTGCGGACTCGAGATTGATCGGTCTGACCTGCGCCATACGCGCGTCGTTCAGATACCGGAACAAACGATAGAATCTGGGCAGGTTCTGCTCAGCCTTGAAAAATTCTCATTCACGGCCAACAACGTCTCCTATGGCTTGTTTGGCGATGCGCTGAAGTACTGGAAATTCTTTCCGGCAACGTCTCAGGGCTGGGCCAACCTCCCGGTCTGGGGCTTCGCCACCGTGGAAGAAAGCCTGCACAACGATATCGAACCCGGTGAGCGGTTTTATGGCTATTTTCCGATGGCCACATCGGTCGTCCTGACGCCGGGAGAAACTGACGACTACGGCTTTTATGAAAGCGCTCCGGCGCGCGAACATCTTCCGTCATTCTATAATCGCTATATTCGCGTATCCTCTGACCCCTCCTATCGAGCCGATTATGAGAACCAGCAGCTTCTCTTCCGCCCGCTCTTTCTCACGGCTTTTGTCCTGGACCAGCATTTGAAGCAGATGTCGTTTTACGGCGTCGATCAGATCGTAATCTCAAGCGCCTCAAGCAAAACAGCCATGGCGCTCGCCTGGCTGTTACGCAAGAATGACATGCAGGTGGTGGGCCTTACCTCTAAAACCGGCAGAGCCTTCGCCAAGAATAGCCAGAACTATGATGACGTTCTGCTCTATGATGAGATCGCCGACAAGCTGCCCTACAAGTCATCGATATTCCTGGATTTCACCGGGTCGCCTGAGCGGATGATGTCTGTTCACACGGCGCTTCGGGACGCACTGAAGGTGACCTATCGCGTTGGCACCACTCATTGGCAGGACGCCTCACCTTATCCTGAGTTTGCAGACCTTCCTGGCCCGAAGCCAAAGTTTTTCGCGGCCACAGCCGAAGGCGATAAGCTGACGGAAGAATGGGGTCTGCAGGAGTTGCAGGAGCGGGTCTGGGAGAAGCTTCTCGAATTCTACGGCCCGGCCTCGCAGTGGATTAAGACCGCACGCGGCATTGGCACGGACGCGATCCTGGAATGTTATGATCGCGTCCTGCAGGGTAAAGTTCTGCCGAGTGAAGGCTTTGTATTAAGCTTCGACGTCTGATTTTTCCTGAACGCTTTCTGCAAATGGCAGGATATGCTTCAGGAGCTCGGGCACGGCCTTTGGCGGCATGTCATGGCCCCAGTCGGGAATTTCGACATATCTTGCACCGGGAATACGTCCAGCCACGTCACGGCCGTTCGCGGGAAGGATGAGCGTGTCTTTCTCGCCATGCAAAACAAGCGTCGGCACATCGATTTCTTTCAGGCGCTCATGCCACGGCGCCGTGACCGTGATCGCTGCGTATTGGCGCGAAATACCTGCCGGGCGATAGGCGCGATCAAATTCTTTGGCGGCGCTCTCACGCAGTTCAGCGTCGGTTGCTTGCAGCGTTGGACCGGAGCCAATGACACGGTTTGCCGTCACAGCGCGTTGCGCAATCGCATTGCGTGTTGGATTTGCAGGCCGATCCATCAGCACAGCGCCCGCTTCCGGCGTAGACATGGTGATCTCCGGGTTGCGGGCGGTTGTCATGGTCGGGATGAGCGCCTTCACACACTCGGGATGCTCAAGCGCAAGAAGCTGTGCAATCATGCCGCCCATGCTGGTGCCCATGACGATGGCCGGGCTCGCATCAAGTGCTTTCAGAAGCTCGGCTGCGTCCTTGGCCATATCGTTTAGCGTATAAGGTGCCAGATCCGTCGCTGAGCCATCGGAAAGGCCAGCCATGATGCGGCGCATATCGGGAATGCCCTTATCGTCAAACTGGTGTGACAGACCGATATCGCGATTGTCGAAGACGATGACCCGATATCCATTGTCCACCAATTGCTCGATGAGACTGTCAGGCCAGGACGTCATGGCGCGAGTGAACCCGCAGATCAGAAGGAATGGCTTTCCATACTTCCGGCCATACTCTTCATACTCGATACCGATGTCGTTAACGACCATATGGGGCATATTGGCTCTCCCTTTTTCTTTTAAAAAAGGTCTGACACCAGCCTTGAGTCAGGTCCAGCCTCTGACCTGATGATTTTTCAGTGACTGATCGTTATGCAGAAATACGGCTGGCGAGTTCCCCGTGGCCTTCAACCATGCGTCGGATTTCATCCGGGTTCGGGTCACGCCCCCATTCGCCATAGTCCGTTGTACCGCCGAGGACGATGCCGGTCTTTCGCGGAAACATATAGAGCACGCCATTTGAGGTCGGCGCGACGTAGGAATAAGTGATATCCTTTTGCGGCAGAAGATGGGTCAGCTGACCGCGCACCGGCTTGATCGTATCATCGCCGAACAGCGCGCCTGCGCCGAGCCCGGTACAATTGACGATGGTCGATTGCGGCAGAGCCATCACGTCACTGAGATCAGAGAAGGACCGCTGTTCAATCCGTGCGCCTGCCAGCTGAGCGTCTTTCAGTATGGCGTCCAGATAATAGTCCGGATCAATGATCATCGCTTTGAAGCGCTGCTGAAACGGATAATCAAACAGATTGCCCTGCCCCTCAGTGAGGGAAAGTTCGGGATAAAGATCATTGCCGCCAGGAAGCGCGTTCCAGTTATTCGGTTGTCGCTGGCTGAGCGCATGGTGATCTGCCCAATAGACGCCATATCCGGGCCGGTTCACGTAGGGAATAAAGCCAAGCCAGGCCATCCGGATCAGCTTGCGATTCCATGAGAGCCATTCAGGCGTCACTTCATTGTCGTCGTAATAGGTTGTCGGCATCCAGAGAACGCCGGCAATGTTTGACGTGGTATGGGGCGGCAGGTCCTCCGCATATATAGTGACATTGTGGCCGCGTCGCGCCAGCACCAGCGCAGCAGTCAGCCCCTGCACGCCACAACCAAGCACTGCGACATCTTCTACGCCGGTATCCGATGCATAGTCTGCAGCCACCACAGAGGTGCCCCAGGACATCGTCACCCCACAGCCGCCATGACCGTAGCTATGAACCACGGTTTTCTCGCCCATCACTTCCCAGTCGAGGCGGTAGCCTTGCGGGCGGTAGGGACGCAGACCCACCAGCGTGCGTGTCACCCGGCTCATGTCTGATCGCACTGGCGCAAAGTTCTTCCAATAAGGTTTGGATGCCGTCGGCTCACGGACTGAAGGAGATGAGGCACAGGCCGCAAGGCTCATCGCCCCGGCTCCGGTGATGAACTGGCGACGCTGCATGTAAACTCCTTCTCTCAAGAGCTTCAATGACGTCGGGATTAGCAAGCCTGGTCAATCATAAGATCCACAAATCTGACCAGATGTTGCAGCCTGACCGGGAGGCGGGCGAACCGCCTTCACTTCGATCAGCCGGACTTCAGAACCAGCTTGGAAATATAGTCGCGCTTGCCGAGCGGTACGCCTTTCATTCGGAAAATGTCATAGGCCGTGGTGGCGTGGAAATGAAAGTTCGGGACGCTGAAGGACATCAAAAAGCCTTCGGCAAGAAACGGCATTTCCCGCTCCCCGAGCTTGAACACAAGATCACGGCCATACAGGCCGTTGATCTCGTCAGGCTCATAGGACTTCAGTTCGTCAATCGTGGACTGGACAAGATCCTGAAGGCTCTGAAAATCGGTCTTTTCGAGTGGTTTGGGCGGCTCGAAACTTCCCCCCTTTATGCCACGAATTGCATTCACCGAATGGTGACGGACAGAATTGATCTGGAAGTGCAACGGATGCATGTCGCCACAGAGGCGCTCCTCCGTGGCGCTTTCGAGGTCCAGCGCGTTGTCTTCATAGTGCGCGCGGCCTCGTTTCAGAATGCCGGCGACCGCCTCAGTCGTGCGAATGAAGCCTGCGACTGATGCGTCATAGAGCGTGAATGACATGAAACCTCCCTGTGTTTGCCGTAAACTGACACTCACAGGGCCAGGCTTCAACTTGGTTTGATCTGCTCGCAGGGAAAAAAGCGGCCTACATGGCCGCAAGTTCTTCCTCATACTTGGGATATGAGTTCTTCATCACGGCGTGATTGAGCAGGGTTTCGGCAATCAGGGTTTCGCCTGTCTTGTCGAAGACCTTGGTGCGTGTCCAATAGCTCTCCGTGCGACGGCTTTCAGAAAGCGCCTCGATCTCGCGACGAATGAGATAGGTTTCGCCGACGAAGAGCGGACCGTTCACATACCGCACTTCCAGATCAGCAAACAGGCCGATTGCCGGACGCTTGAGCGGAAACTTGGCGTCATGCACCGTATATTCGGACAGCACGCTCATCATTTCGGTCGGAATAATGGCGCGGCCCCATGGCGATGCAGAATCGTCTGAATAGGCTGGCGCATTCTCGGTAATCACCTCGAGTTTGTCCTTGAGGGAGAACGGGTAGAGCTTACCCATATGCTGGTCAGCGCCCATGGTCGCGATCTCATCAACCGCCCCTTTCATACCGACGTGCAGCTTTTCCAGGATGACGAGCTTTTCTGGAGGGCGAAGCTTGGCCTTACGTTCTTCGAGCAGAGTGGGTCCTTCGCCCAGTGTTGCGCTGGCTTCGAGGACCGGCGTGCCGTCCTTCTTCACGGCCCAGCATTTCAGGCGGGTTTGAGAGTCATTCTCTGGCAGTTCGACGAAAGCCTGAACTTCCTCGCCTTCCACGACCATGTTTTTGAAATGGGATGAGAAGCAGCCCTTCTCAAACCAGGCCTTGCCCCAGATGTCGAAGAGCAGCGGATCGAACTGCGAAAAATGGGTTGGGCCCTCAATCGGACCAGCTGTGAAGCCGAGCTTCTCAGCCATTGAATCGTCATGGATCGACCCTTTGCCGCTGCCATCATAGCTTTGATCTTCGAGCATTTGCTTTGGCGCTCGAAATGGGCCCGAAATAGTATTTCCGTCCCGGCTGATCGGCGTGTCGAACATGGTGATCCCTCATATCTGTTTGCGTGCGTTTTGATGATCCCTAGCGAAGTCACGCTCAGCCGTCCAATCAAACTGTTTCAGAATACGGGCAACCATTTGATGCAACCTGCGTTGGAGAAAGCATGTCTTCTCACATCGCTAACATTTTCGAATTCATCGCCCGTGCTGGCTTGCTGGCTCGCGCTGTAGTTTATGGCCTGATCGCCGCATTGCTTCTTGCAGCGGCCATCATGCCAGGCCTGTCCGAAAATGGGTACTCTCCGACAGAGAGCTTCCAGAAGCTGGAGACAGAGACGGGCGGACAGATTGCCCTCGTGCTGATCGGACTCGGCCTCATGATGTATGCCTTGTGGCGTTATATCCAGGGTATTCTGGACACATCTGATGAAGGCAATGATGCCAAAGGATATGTCGCGCGCGTTGGGATGTTGTCTTCGGGAACCAGCTATCTTCTGGTTGGCATTGGTGCTTTCTCGGTTCTGATGGGCCAGAACTCCGGTAGCGGTGGAGGAACAACCGAGAAATTCGCCGAATTTGCACTCGGTCAGGCGTTTGGCACGATCCTTCTGGGGATCGCTGGTCTTGGCATTATCGTCATCGGTGGCATTCAGATCTGGCGCGGTCTGTCTGGCAAGTGGGAAGAGTCACTGGACCTACCATCAGACAAGCAGAATGTGCGACGGGCCATCACTCTGGCCATTGCTGGTCGTGGTCTTCTGATCGGGCTCGTCGGCGCGTTCCTGATGTGGGCCGCCTTTGTGGGATCGGCTGATCAGGCCAAGGGGCTTTCGTCAATTCTTGGCTGGCTGCGCGACCAACCCTATGGCCTCTATCTCTACGTGGCCGCAGCGCTCGCCATCGGCGGTTATGGCCTCTATTCGCTGGTTGAAACCCGATACAAGAAGGTCGACCTCAATACCGGTGATGCCATGACGCTGTCCGGCAAGGTTACCTGATCCTCACGCACGATAATGGACACCCCCCTTTCGCCAGACACCACCGTTACGCCAACCAGTATCGGGCTCAATCCAGCTCGGACGGATCGGCAGGGCTATACGCGCAGAAAATCCGGGAAGGGCTTCACCTATCTCGATTGTCAGGGCAATCGGCTCAGCGACAAGAAAACCGCCAGGTGCCGGGAACTCGCCATTCCGCCCGCCTGGAGGAATGTCTGGATCGCGCCCAGCGAGAAAGCACATATCCAAGCGTATGGCACGGACGACGCAGACCGCCGCCAGTACATCTATCACCCCGCCTGGCAGGATGCCCGTCAGCACGCAAAGTTTGAAGGGCTCTTGTCATTTGGTGACAATCTGCCCCGCATTCGGTCTCGCGTTCACACCTGCCTTCGCGAGGCAGACTGTGAGACCGAACTTTCCGTCTGCACGGTTATTGGCTTTCTGGATGCTGGGAGTCTGCGTGTCGGCTCGAAACGTTATCTCGAAAAGGCTGGCACGATCGGCGCGACAACGCTCATGCGGCGTCACATCCAGATCACTTCAGACCATCTCGAACTCGACTTCCCCGCCAAGGGCGGCAA
>CETS01161790.1_pt1 | contig 20802 bp, 18 predicted proteins | sample 356391 | NCBI WGS metagenome assembly CETS01 (sample SAMEA2622673, study PRJEB7988) | marine metagenome | isolation source: saline water (ENVO:00002010), including
GAGCCAATGCCGGTTGAAAAGCACGCTGAAAGTCAGGTCACAGCCGGAACGGTAAACGGCACGGGCATGCTGATCATTCAAGCCGCTAAAGTCGGCGAAGACACCATGCTATCTCAAATCGTGCGAATGGTTTCTGAAGCTCAGCGGAGCCGTGCTCCCATCCAGAAACTGGTCGATATTGTGTCATCCTGGTTTGTGCCTGCTGTCATCCTGACGGCTGTTGTGACCTTTATTGTCTGGGCAATCTTTGGCCCTGAACCCGCGATGGCGTTTGCAATCGTGAACGCAGTGGCGGTCCTGATCATTGCCTGTCCCTGTGCGCTGGGTCTTGCCACACCGATGTCGATTATGGTGGGCACCGGAAAAGGTGCGCAGCTCGGTGTCCTCATTAAGAACGCCGAGGTTCTTGAGACTTTTGAGAAGGTCAACACACTTATTGTCGATAAAACAGGCACTCTTACCGAAGGAAAACCAAAGCTTCAAAGCCTCAAGCCATCCGAAGACATGATGGAAGACACGTTGCTCCAGCTCGTTGCGAGCGTAGAAACCTCCAGCGAACACCCCCTCGCACAAGCCATCGTCAACGCAGCAAGCGAACGTGGCCTGAAGCTTTCTGACGCTTCGAATTTCTCCTCCACAACCGGTGAAGGTGTTGAAGCAGAAGTCGATGGACGGAAAGTCGCCATTGGCAACGCGAAACTTATGCGAACGCTTGGCGTATATAGTGAAGAGATCGGCCGGGAAGCTGACGCTCTTCGTGCGGATGGCCAGACTGTAATGCTGTCTGCAATTGATGGTGCGTTTGCAGGGTTTATTGGCGTTGCAGACCCGATCAAATCGACAACGATTGATGCGATTTCACGGCTCAAAGCAGATGGGTTGAAGATTGTGATGCTGACCGGCGACAATGAAACCACGGCAAGGGCAGTGGCCCAGAAAGTTGGCATTGACGACGTGCGGGCCGATGTTTCGCCAGAAGATAAGCACCGCATCGTTAGTGAATTCCAGGATAGCGGTGCAATTGTTGCTATGGCTGGAGACGGCATCAATGATGCTCCTGCTCTTGCTCAGGCTAATATCGGTATCGCCATGGGAACGGGCACCGATGTTGCCATCGAGAGTGCTGGGGTCACCTTGGTTCGCGGAGACCTGACTGGTGTAGCTCAGGCACTTGAGTTGTCTCGCGCTGTCATGCGCAATATCCGCCAAAATCTGGTCTTTGCGTTTGGCTACAACACACTCGGCATCCCCGTGGCGGCTGGAGTATTGTTCCCGATCTTCGGGCTACTGCTGTCACCCATGATCGCTGCCGCTGCGATGAGCCTGAGTTCAGTCTCGGTCATCGGCAACGCGTTGCGGCTGCGATCCCTGAAACTTTAAAACTCGATGAGCGCGGGATCAGAACTGGTTCCGCAGATTGGACGTAAGAATGCAGCATGACGACTACAAAAAAGGGTCTTTGACTCTCGGGGGCACTGTGGCCATGGGCACGGGTGTCATGATCGGCGCGGGCATATTTGCGCTCACCGGACAAGTCGCAGAGTTTGCCGGTGATTTATATCCTGCTGCTTTCCTGCTCGCTGCGTTAATCAGTGCCTTTAGTGCGTATTCCTACATCAAGGTGTCCAATAAGTTTCCGAGCGCTGGCGGCATTGCCATGATTTTGAAGAAGGCTTACGGGCCGTCAATGATCACAGGCGGTGCCGCGCTTCTCATGGCTTTTTCCATGATCATCAATGAAAGCCTCGTGGCGCGGACGTTCGGTACCTACACGCTCCAGATATTTGGCATTGAAGGAGGAATTTGGGTTCCCATTCTGGCGGTCGGCCTGATCTTGCTGGCCTTTCTGGTCAATATCGCCGGAAACAACGTTATTGGCAGTGTGTCCAAGGTGACGGCATTTCTGAAAATTGGCGGCATTCTGGTATTCGCCCTGATCGCGCTCTGGGCTGGCGGCTTCAGTTTCCAGCCTATGGAGAATGGCCTGACCGACAAGACATCTGCTGGCGGGTTTCTTGCCGGGGTTGCTCTGGCAATCCTTGCCTATAAAGGCTTTACGACCATCACCAATAGCGGCGACGAGGTGAAAGACCCGAACAAGAATGTTGGCCGAGCAATCATGATCTCATTGGCGATCTGTACGGTTGTCTATCTGCTCGTGTGTCTCGCCGTTGGGTCAACACTCAGTGTTTCGCAAATCGTTGAAGCGAAAGACTATGCATTAGCCGAGGCCGCGAAACCTGCGCTGGGCAATTACGGCCTGTGGTTCACCGTTGCGATTGCCATGATTGCGACGGCCTCAGGGCTGTTGGCCAGCTTATTCGCTGTATCACGTATGCTGACCATGCTGACGAATATGGAGCTGATCCCGCATAGTCATTTCGGCATGCCAGGTCCCATTCAGAAGCACTTACTCGTTTATACCGCAGTAATTGCAGGGCTCCTTGCCGTGTTTTTTGATTTGAGCCGTATCGCTTCACTCGGTGCGATTTTCTACCTTGTGATGGATATTATGATCCATTGGGGCGTGTTCCGGTATCTCTGCAAAGAGGTTGAGGCTTCACCGATTGTGCTTCTTGTCGCCATTGGCCTCGATGTCATCACGCTGGCTGCCTTCATTGTGCTGAAATGGCAGGCCGATCCAACGATCATTCTTATTGCAATTGGCGGCATGGTGATCGTGTTCGCTTTCGAACGATTCTTCCTTCGTCACTTGCGAAGCCAAAGGTCTGATCAAAGTACGCCGCACGATCACATGAAACCGTCGTGACCGGGTCCATTCTCATCGGCATTCTCACATTCTGCCTCGCAAGTACGGTCCATTATTTTGCGCTGACCCGGCTGCACGGGGTAATCACGGCGCGAATGAAGCCGGGGTATTCGGCAGTGCTGGCTGGCATCTGCGGCGCAGGAGCTGCTCACCTTCTCGAAGCCATGCTTTACGCACTCAGCTTTGCCGTCATGGACGCTACTGGACTAGGCGGATTCAAGGGAGGCGACAGCGATGGTTTCATGGACATCTTCTATTTTTCTCTGGTCAATTACACTTCGCTCGGCCTTGGTGACATCTACCCCACGGGACATTCGAGATTTATGGCTGGGCTGGAATCCCTGAATGGTTTTCTGCTCATCTCCTGCTCAGCCTCGCTGGTGTTCGTTCTGATGCACAAAAATTTTAGCCAGCCAGGCAATAGCTGACGTTGCGTTCTAATTTTTCACGGAACATTGGTCAGCCCGCTCCGTTTCAACCTTCATATACCCCACCGCCGTATAAGGAGGACGCATAAGATGGAAAGCAAAAGCAACTATTGGAAGTTCGGCGCAATGATCGGCACGTCGATGATTGTGATGTTTGGACTGATGTATCTCAACACCTACGCCCTTGAGCACGTGCGGTGGAGTGAAACGCGCTTTTATATGACCTTTATAATGGGCGCTGGCATGGCGGTGGTCATGTTGAGCTTCATGCTGAGCATGTACAAGGATAGCCGGATCAATCTCGCGATCTTTGGCGGTTCCGCCCTCGTTTTCCTGCTTGCCCTGTGGCTTGTGCGCAGCCAGGCGACGGTCGAGGATCGCTCCTACATGAAAGCGATGATCCCGCACCACTCAATTGCTATCATGACGAGCGAACGGGCTGGAATTAAAGACGTGCGTGTTCGCAAGCTCGCTGATGAAATCATCAAGGCTCAGCGCCGTGAGATAAAGGAGATGGACTGGTTGATCAGGGATATCGCTACCAACGGGCCGGCCACAACAGAGGCCGAGGTAGCCGCGAGACCCGTGCCTCCTTTCGAGGGCGAACTCGACCCCACCGTCCCGTCTGGCTCAGAAGTAGTAGAGCAATAGTCTTAGCATAAAGGTGAACGGTAGGATTCTGCAAAAGAGACTGGAAATATCTTAACTTTCTTCCCAGATAGATACCCTGTATGGGGTATTGTTGAATGTTGAAGACCGAAATAAAAGACGCAGCAGCCCGGCGGCTGGCCCGTATTGAGGGCCAAGTCCGGGGAATATCCAAAATGATCGCCGAGGATCGATATTGTATCGATGTGATCCGGCAGGTGCAGGCGGTGAAGGCCGCCTTGACCGGTCTTGAAGCAACTATTTTGGACGATCACATATCGACCTGTGTCGAACATGCACTGACGGGAGATAGCGTCGAAGATCGGCGGGAAAAGGTCGAAGAGCTGGTTGCAGTCCTTGGCGGGCGCAAGAAATGAACACCCCTCACAAAGTCTTGAAGTAACTTCTTTATGTTTTTGGTCTAAATAAACTGATCGATGCCAATACTGACTCGCCTTCTGACACTGATTGCTGCGACGTTTATCGTCGCACAGCCGGTGCTGGCCTGTCCCCTCATGACCGGGGCAGGCGTTGCGGCGCCGAGCGAGATCAGCACAGCGCATCCGTGTCACGATATGGCGATGGAAGCTGCCGGTCAGGATAACCACCAGCAGGATTCGTCGTCTGACTGCCCTGCCGGGTTTGATTGCGCGCCAATGCTCATTCAGGCGCAATCGGAAACAACGCCGATCGCACCAAATGCTGATCCCGCGCCTGCTCTTCTAGTCATTCTTGCAGCCGCTCCAGTATCGTTTCCGCCGGAAAGACCGTCACGCTCGACAGGTCCACCCCCCAATGCGGTATTGCAGCCCGAAACTCCAATTTCCCTGAAACAACGCGCCCTGAATTGAGAGCGATGAATCCGGCTGGCTGAATGGCCTGCCGCACTCATCGTTTCAACCAGTTCAGAGGACGCGACCTTGCCTACCCAATTCAGATATTCGCTGTTCGCGATGTGCATCGCTGCAGCGGTGCCGCAATTCGCGACAGCCCAGACATTCGAAGATCTGGAAGCCAGACTTCGCGGACACCCCAGCCTCATCGCGATGGACTATCGCGCGTCAGCCCAGGAAGAACGCGCCGTCGCCGCGACAGCCCTGCCTGATCCTGTCGTTTCGTTGGGGATCAACAACTTCCCGATCTATGATCCTTCGTTCAACGCGTATCTGCCAACCAACAAGGCGGTCGGCATCCGGCAACAATTTCCGAACCTGGCTGGGCGCGAAGCTCGGGCAGGCCAGGCGCGCGCCATGGCTGATCAGACCAGCACGCAATTGGAGGCTCGTTACGCCGCGCTCCGCAGCGATTTGTTGGCGCTCCTGATCGAGAAACGGCGGATCGAGACGCAACGCTCGCTCGCGAATGCCCGGAATGCAAAATATGATGAATTGCTCGATGTCGCCGAAGCCGAAATCGATTCCGGGCGCCCCGTCGTCTATCGCCTGGCCGAGATCGAAGGTGAACGCACGGAGGTCGACCGGACCCTGGTCGACCTCGACAAGCAGGAAGCCGAAATCAATGCCCGCTTCATCGATCTCGTCGGGCTCGTGCCCGTCGGAACTGATCCGCAAGTGACACTTGAACCGTGGTCGGGCCGCGCCCTCGACTTTCACCTCGTGCGTGTTGCCGAGAGCGAAATCGAGGTGACCGATTACGCGATCGACGAGGCGAAGTCGGAATGGAAGCCTGAGTGGGGCGCTCAGCTCACCTATCAGCAACGGGACGCAGGCGCCATGTTCGCTGGCGACGACTGGGTCTCGGGAATGGTGACCTTTACGGTACCGATCTGGGCCGAGCGCAAACAGGCGCCCAGGCTGCGCGCTGCCAAAGCTGAACGGGCCAGCGCCGAGCAACGCTACCAGGCTGCGGCCCGGACCGCTGCAGCTCAATATGCAGCTCTCGACGCCGCCATCCGATCCGCGGAACGGTCCATGTCGGTCATCCAGACAAGGATCAGCGCGATCGAGGATGAAGTCGCTGCGCAGCTGACGATCTATGAATCAGGTGTCGGCGGGTATGCCCCCATTATCGACGGCGAGATTGCCATTCTCAAACTCAAATCGGAGATCGCGGCCGAGCAGTCCCGCAGGGACATCGCTACGGCCCGATCGAACGCGCTTCTGGTGCAGCCATGAACAAATCAGCTCTTATTCTCTTTGCCGCATCGGCTGCTTTGATTGCAGGATGTGGCGCGCAGCCATCGACGTCCACACCCCAGGTCGGGGGCGCCGATGGGCCGACAGAGACCGTGCAGCAATACACCTGCCCGATGCACCCTCATTACATTTCAACCGACCCGGACGGATCGTGTCCGATCTGCGGCATGGACCTTGTGCCAGCCACAGCGTCCGCTGCGCCGCCGGCAAAGGGTGAGATCCTCTATTACAAGCATCCGATGGGGCAGCCTGACACGTCGCCCGTGCCGAAGAAGGACTCCATGGGCATGGATTATATCCCCGTCTATGCCGAGCCAGCTGGAGGCGGCGTGACCGTTGCTCCGGAAATGGTCCAGACGATGGGGATCCGAACCGCTCCTGTGGAGCTGACGCCGCTCGGAGAAACACTTCGCGCCTTTGGAACTGTCGAGACAAATGAGCGTCTGGAGAACGCCGCTGTCTCGAGGCTCGAGGGCTGGATCGAAAACCTTTCCGTCAACGCTGTTGGTGACACTGTAAACCGCGGTCGTTTGCTGTACCGGATATATAGCCCGGACCTCGTGGCCGGGCAGAAAGATCTGCTCAATTCACTCAAGATTGGAAATGAAGCGCGAATAGCGTCTGTCACACAGCGCCTGCGCTCGCTCGGCATGCAGGACGCGGCCATTCAGCAGGTCAAGGACTCTGGCAAGATCATCGAACGCGTGCCGGTTTACGCTGAAGCAAGCGGCACGGTCGCCGAATTGCAGATCCGCAACGGAGACTATGTCAAACCCGGCACGCCGATCATGCGCCTTCAATCCTATGCCGGCGTCTGGGTCATCGCCTCGATACCTGAAAGCGACCTTGCACTTATCAACACAGATATACCCGTCGACCTACGTTTTCCGAGCGCGCCAGACGCAAACAGCGGTGGGCGTATTGATTACATCTACCCGACCATTGACCCACAAACCCGTACCGGAAAGGTGCGGATAGAACTCGCAAATGAAGGCGGCATGCTGAGGCCTGGGGCCTATGCGGACATTGCGTTCGACCTCGGGGCTGGAGAACGCTTGTCTGTTCCGACAGAGGCCATCCTGTATGGCAGCGACGGAGCACGGGTTGTCATCGCCGAAGGTCGTGGCCGCTTCGCGAGTCGACCTGTGAAGATCGGACTTTCGGCAGGCGGTCGGACGGAAATCCTCTCTGGACTGAGTGTTGGAGAACAGGTCGTCGCGAGCGGCCAGTTTCTTCTCGATAGCGAAGCCAGCCTGCGCGAAGGACTTGCCAAGCTTGATCCGTCTCGCTCGACCGGTTTTGGCCCTGACACCCCACTGGACGCCCTTCCGATGGATGCCGGGACACTCGCGAAGCTCGATCACTTCACCGATATGGCACTCTACTTTCACGAAGCGGTGACGGACGGATATGATATTGACCCCTACTTTGTAGATCCCGCTCTGACACTGTCGGCCGACTTGTCCTCCCAGTTTGCTGCAACGCGATTGACGCCTGTGATAGAGCGGAGCGTGACGGCGCTTGAGGCAGCAAAAGCGGCCGGATCCCGCCAGCAGCTCGCCGACGCGCTCGCTCAACTGGTGAAAGCGCTGGAGCCCTGGCTCCTGAATGGCGCACCACAACATTACAGCAATGCCGGTTTGACGCTTCATCGAGACGAGGCATCGGGACGCCTCTGGCTGCAGGACCGTGCCCCGGTCATGAACCCTTACGGCGACGGCGCAGCCGTCCGCCTGCCGTGGCCCAACCCGATGAGCGACGCGGGCGATCGCAAAGGTGCAAATGCCCTCAAAAATGACGGGGCGCCCCAATGACACATCAGGACAAAGACCAGCTCGCCGGCAATGATCCGTCGAAATCCTGGGTAGCCGGACTGATTTCCTGGTCGGTTTCGAACCAGCTCATCGTCCTGATGCTAGCCGCGGCGCTCGCGGTGACCGGCTGGATGGCCGTTCAACGCACCCCCTTGGACGCGGTGCCTGACCTGACTGACACACAAGTCATTATCCGGACCGAGTTTCCCGGACAGAGCCCGCAGATTGTCGAGGATCTCGTTACCTATCCACTCTCGACCAATTTACTTGGGCTGCCGCGCACGAAGGATGTTCGCGGTTCGTCCATGTTCGGCACCAGTTTCGTCTACGTCATCTTCGAAGATGATGTTGATCTTTACTGGGCGCGTTCGCGCGTGCTGGAAGCCCTGTCGCGGCTTGGCTCACAATTACCGGAGGGCGCAGTACCCCAGATCGGGCCGGACGCAACAGGTGTCGGCTGGGTTTACCAGTACGCGCTCGTCGACAAGACCGGCCGGACGGACCTTGCTGAGCTGCGCTCTTTGCAGGACTGGTTCCTGAAGCTGGAGCTGGCTGGTGTCGATGGGGTTGCGGAGGTTGCCTCGGTTGGCGGATTCGTGCGCGAGTATCAGGTCCTAATTGACCCCAACCGGTTGCGCAGCTTCGATGTATCCATCGCAAGATTGGTCGACGCAATTCGCGCAGCTTCGCGGGAGGTTGGCGGCCGCGTCCTTGAGCAGGGCGAGACTGAGTTTGTCATCCGCTCGTCCGGCTATGTCGATGACCGTATAGATCTCGAACAGGTTGTGTTGAAATCCGAAAGTGGCACACCTGTTCAGCTGCGCGATCTTGCACGCATCGTCGAAGGACCTGCACTGCGCCGTGGTATCGTTGAGCTCAACGGTGAAGGCGAGACGGTATCCGGCATCGTCGTCATGCGAGATGGCGAGAATGCGCTGGATGTGATCGGACGGGTGAAGGCGAAACTTGCCAGCCTGGAGCGTGGTCTGCCTGAAGGCGTCGAGATCGTCACCGTCTACGACCGCGCGCCCCTCATCGAAGGTTCCGTCGACTATCTGAAGCATAAGCTGGTGGAGGAAGGCCTCGCAGTTGCCCTCGTCATCCTGATTTTCCTGCTGCATGTGCGCTCATCGCTGGTCGCAATAATAACGCTGCCGCTAGGCGTTCTGGGCGCCTTCCTGATCATGTCCTGGCAAGGTGTCACTGCAAACATCATGTCGCTCGGCGGCATTGCCATCGCGATCGGCGCAATGGTCGACGCTTCCATCGTGCTCGTTGAAAATGCCAGCCGCAAATTATCCGAACTCGGTCCGAAACCGGATCCCGCCCTTCGCCGCGAAGCGCTTGTGGAGGCGTCAAAGGAAGTAGGCCCCGGGATTTTCTTTTCCCTGCTCATTATCACCGTTTCCTTCCTGCCCGTTTTCGCGCTGACGGGACAAAGCTTCAGGCTGTTCAGCCCGCTGGCCTATACAAAGACCTATGCGATGGCATTTGCCGCCATCCTTTCGGTGACCTTGGTCCCCGTGCTCATGCTGTATCTGATGCGCGGACGGTTCAGGCGAGAAGAGGCCAATCCGCTGAATGCTTTCTTCGTCTGGGCCTATAAGCCAATCCTGCACCTTGCCTTGCGTTTCAAGTGGATCACCATCGCATTGGCGGTGCTGCTGACGGCCAGCGTCATCATGCCCATTCAGCGCCTTGGGTCGGAGTTCATGCCGGCCCTTTACGAGGGCGAACTTCTCTACATGCCGACAACCTTGCCCGGCGCCTCATCAACTAAGATGCGCGAAATCCTTGGTCAGACCAATCGGGTCATCTCCACAGTGCCAGAGGTCGAGCGGGTTTTCGGAAAAGCCGGGCGGGCAGATACCGCAACCGATCCTGCCCCCCTTACCATGATCGAAACTTGGATCCGGCTGAAACCCAAGTCTGAATGGCGGCCCGGCATCACAATTGACGACATCACGGACGAATTGAATGCGCGCCTTGAAATGCCGGGTCTCGTTAACTCCTGGGGTTATCCGATCAAGATCCGGATGGACATGGTCTCGACCGGTATTCGAACACCGCTGGGCATCAAGGTAACCGGAGACAATCTCGATCAGATCGAGGCGATCAGCCGCCAGATCGAACAGGTCGCAACGGATATTCCCGGCACCCGATCCGCTTTTGCGGACCGGGTCATGGGCGGCAAGTATCTCGAAATCGAGCCGGACCGCGCTGAACTCGCCCGGCGCGAAATCGACATGGCAACATTCCAGTCGGTCGTGCAGACCGCACTCGGCGGGATGTCCCTTGCCCAGTCGGTAGAGGGTCGCGAACGCTACAATATCATGCTGCGCTACGATCGTCCGTTCCGTGAGGACACTGGTGATCTTGACCGCATCCTCGTTCCAGCACCAGGAGGCGCGCACATCCCTATCGGTGAATTGGCTTCTATTTCGTACACGGAGGGTCCGCCAATGATCCGGTCGGAGAATGCGCGCCTCACAGGTTGGGTCTTCGTCGACATTGCAGATCGCGATATAGGAAGTTACGTCTCCGAAGCGCGCGAACGGATCGCCTCTACGGTTGATCTTCCGCCCGGCTACGCCGTGGAGTTTTCCGGTCAGTACGAGCAGATGCAGGAGGCGAATGCCCGCCTGAGAGTGGCCATTCCGGCTGCGGTTGGGCTGATCTTCCTGCTGCTGATGCTCCACTTTGGCCGGCTGGACCGGACACTTATCATCATGGCGAGCCTGCCCTTCGGCCTGATTGGTGGTTTGTGGGTGGTCTGGCTGGCTGGCTACAACCTCTCAGTCGCAGTTGCCGTTGGCTTCATTGCCCTAGGTGGCATCGCGGTCGAAACAGCCGTGGTCATGCTGCTCTACATTGACAGCGAAGTTCGCAAGGCCAGGCCGGACGACTTGCCCGGCCTGTTTGCGGCAGTCAGCAAGGGGGCTGCCATGCGCGTCCGCCCGAAATTGATGACAGTGACAACGATCTTTGCCGGTCTCGCGCCAATTTTCCTGACAGATGGATTGGGCAGCGATGTGATGCGCCGCATCGCCTTGCCGATGATCGGCGGCATGGCCTCGACGCTGGTCCTCACCCTCATCGTGATCCCCGCCATCTATTACATTCGGGTCGGATTACAGCTTCCATCTGATCGACCCCCAGCCCAACCGGATGACCGGTCCGGCTCATTCGCCCCCAAAGGAGAAACCTCATGACCAGACGCTTACCGAAAATATCGCTTGTTATCCCATTACTAATGGGTGGAGCGCTCCAGCCAGCGGCCGCACAGGAGCGTGCACCAGACAGGATGATGATGGATGGCGGCATGATGGGCAGCGGGCTGTTCGGCATGATCCTCATGCTGCTTGCCGTGCTTTTCCTCCTCCTCGGGATCGCCGCTCTCATCAAGTATCTGAGATCGAAATAGCCCCTTATCCATCCAACCCCTTCCCCCGCCCCGGCGCATGACGGGGGCCGTTCCCAGAGACGCGCCAACACTTTCAAACCAAAGGACAATACACATGCGAGTTTCCAGTCTGAAAATCCTTCTGGCAGGAGCCACCCTGTCTGCAACCCTGTTTGGATCTGCGTTTGCCCAGGGTCACGACATGAAGATGGACGGGATGAAGGGGCACGATATGGATATGATGGCCTCATGCGATGACATGGCGCCGGGATATGGTGTCATCAATAGTATCGACGCTGACGGCCGTAGGCTCAACATGACCCATGACCCCATCGAGAAGCTTGGCTGGGGCGCCATGACGATGGATTTCCAAGTCGCGGACACGGTCGATCTTGATAAAATCAGTGCCGGGACGAATGTCCACTTCATGCTCAAAGAAGAAGGTAACAACCAGACCATCGCCATGCTCATGCCGTTTGAAGGCGACCGTGCGGAATTCAAGCAGAGCATGATGGAGAACATGAGATCAGGCGACATGATGATGTGTGACGGCAAGTCCCACGGCGACGACACCCAAAGCATGTCGCACGGAGATCATCACGGCACCGACCACTAGTCGGACGGCACCGCGCGTCCTGTCCCATCCGCGAGTATGGGACAGGACCTCATTGCTTACAGAGAAGGATCTTGGAATGCCCCCCCTCTTTACATTACCGCTCGCAGCGGTCGCATTGCTCCTGACCGCCTGCGGAGACTCCCCCCCTCCAGCGCAAGACGCGTCGACATCGATGGACGCCTCGCAAGACAGCATGGCAGAAGATGCGACACAGGAACCGGTGCTGAACGGCGGGGTCGGGCAGGCTACCGGGACAATCGAGTCTATCGGCGCAGACCGCAACTTTGTGACTATTGATCATGGCCCCTTCGACGGCATCGACATGGGCGCCATGACGATGGGGTTTGAGGTGATGGGGGACACCGATCTTTCCGGTTTCACCGAAGGCGATGTGGTCATGTTCGAGGTCAAGCGCGGACGCGACGGCTCCTACCGCATCCAGGAGATTTGCAGAAAGTCCTCAGAGGAAGAGAACTGCCTTGGCGCATTCTGAGATAGACGGCATGCCACCTGTCAGTGTCGCCCACTTGTGAAGGCGCCGGCGACACCTCGCGGGTGTCGCCGGGCTTCGGGTTCGCGTATCTCAGATCAGAGCGAGGGATCTTCAAGCACGTGCTGCTTGCACATCCTGTATTTCAAAGATCTGGCTTCTCCGCCCGCGCGAACTCTTGAGCGGGCGGGGATCGGTCCACACGCTTCGCGCACAGCATCTGTTTGTTCCGCCGTCATTGGTTTTACCCAATCTGGCGCAGCGACGCAGGCGCTCAGACCAGTCGCGGCAAGTAGAACCGCAGTCGTCGTCCTCTTACTCAGCATGGACATGGCGTGCCTCCAGCATGGAATGATGGCTTTCCGGCTTCGGCGCGAACCAGCGATGGAGCGCGGGCAGAACCAGAAGCGTAAGAACGGTCGACGACACCAATCCGCCCATGACCACCGTCGCCAGGGGTCGCTGCACCTCCGCACCAACGCCGGTGGCGAACAATAAGGGCGCCAAACCGAGCGCGGTCGTCAGCGCCGTCATGAGAACCGGCCTTGCGCGAAGGCCGGCGGCTTCAACTGCAAGCTCATCGCGATCCCGCCCTTCACGTGCGAAATCGTCCATGAAACTGACGAGCACCATGCCATTGCCAAGCGCGATCCCGAAAAGGGCGATGAACCCGACAGTCGCCGGAACAGACACAGGCAGACCACTGATCCAAAGCGCCATTGCGCCGCCAGTCAGGGCGAGCGGGATGTTGAGCAGGATCAGGACGGCAGATTTCATGCGGCCGAATGTCAGCAGAAGGATGAGGAAGACGATGGCGAGCGTGATCGGGATCACGACCGCGAACCGCTTGTTGGCTTCCCGCTGCAGTTCAAATTGACCGCCCCACTCCACCCGGTACCCGGCCGGCAAATCAAGATTCGCGTCCACCGCATTCTGGGCTTCGCTGACATAGCTACCGATGTCCCTGCCCCGCACGTTGAGTTGCACGGTGATGAACCGCTCCCCATTCTCGCGCGTGATTTGCCGCGGTCCGACGATTTCCCGTATCTCAGCGACGCTTTCCAGCGGAATACGTGCGCCGCTTTCGGACTCGAGAATGATACGGCCGATCGCTGCCGGCGTGTTTCGATCGTCTTCCGCGAAGCGGACGACGACCGGAAACTGGCGCACGCCTTCAAACACAGCACCTGCTTCTGCGCCGCCAACCCCTGATCGCAAGGCCTCCAGCGCGTCTTCGATACTGAGACCATAACGGCCGAGTGCTACCCGGTTGAGCGATACAACAAGTTGCGGCGCGCCGGTAATCTGGTCCGCCTGGACATCACTTGCACCCGGAACATCCTGAAGGATGGATTGCAGTTTCTGAGAGCCGTCCAGCAGGACATCCGAGTCCGGCCCGAATATCTTGACCGCCAACTGAGCCTTTGTGCCCGTGAGCAGCTCATCGACCGACATCGCAATGGGTTGGCCGACATTGACGCGGACACCAGGAAACGAACCCAGATTGTCCGAAATGGCGGTACGCAGTTCATCCGGGCTCATTCCATCCCGCCATTCGCTTCTCGGCTTGAGCGCAACAAAGGCCTCGATACTGTTGACGGGGTCAGCGTGTGCGCCAACCTCGCCGCGCCCGATCCGGCTCACTATTGAGTCAATTTCCGGAAAGGCTTCGAGCAACCGGCTTTCAATACGTGTCGAAGTAGCCTTGGCTTCAGTCAGCGATATCGAGGGTGCCATCGTGACCCGAAGCAGGACATCGCCTTCCTCCAGTGCGGGCGTGAACTCTGACCCGAGCCGTGTCGCAGACAGCCCGCCAGCGAGCAGCAACGCACAAGCCAGGCCGATCGCAGCCATCCGTTGGCGAACAAAGAAGGCCGCAAGCGGTTTAACAAACCGCGTCAACCATCCTTCTGCGCCGGACTCTGCCTTGTCTGAAGGCCGCATCAGACCGAGCGCCATGGCTGGTGCAATCAACGCTGCATACAAAAGCGACCCGGTCATCGCCAGCGCAGCTGACGCGGCGAGGGGGCGGAACGTCTTTCCTTCGGTGCCCTGCAGCGAGAACAAAGGCAGGAAAACGATAATGACGACAGCGACTGCTGCAATCAGGGGAGCGATGACTTCGGTGCTGGCTCGCGCCACGGTCGTTCGAGCATCTTCGCCGCTTTGCCGTTCCTTGAAGCTCCTATCAACATTTTCCGCAATCACGATCGCACCATCGACCATCATGCCGATTGCGATGGCGACACCGCCCAGCGTCATCAGGTTCGCACCTATGCCCAGGAGGTTCATCGCGATGAAGGCAAATCCAACTGAGAACGGAATGGAAAACACAACAACCAGGCTCGGCCGCCACCCGCCCAGGAACGCAAACACGACAATTGCAACGAGCAGAGCCCCTTGCCACAGCGCCGTTGTTACCGTTGCCGCGGCTTTCCGGACAAGCGTGCCCTGATCGTAATAGGGGATTGCCTTGACGCCAGCCGGAAGTGAGGCGTTGATCTCATCGAATCTTGTTTTGGCGTTCTCAATGACATCTGACGTATTTGAACCGTAAAGCTTGAGCACAAGACCAGCAACGGCCTCGCCTTCTCCGTTGGCGGTCGCAAGACCCTGCCGGACGCCCCCTCCAATCTCCACTTGGCCAAGATCGCGGACCCGGATTGTCCGGCCATCAACCGTTCTGACGGGCGTTTCGCGAAGATCGTCGAGCGTGCGAGCAAGGCCAACGCCGCGAACGGTGTATTGCTCTGCACCTATTTCAATGAACTGGGCGCCCGCAGTCCGGTTTGCCGATTCGAGCGCAGCGATCACCTCTGAAACGGACAGGCGGTATGAGGTCAGCTGATCGGGATCAAGGCGAACCTGATACTGCTTCTCGAACCCTCCCAGTGACAGGACTTCAGTCACGCCTTCAACCGATTGCAGCGGATATTTGATCATCCAGTCTGCAATCTCGCGCAGTTCTACTAGCGATCGCTCGCCGGTCTCATCGACAAGGCGGTAATACATGATGATCCCGAGACCGGTCGAGATCGGGCCCATCTTGGGCGTACCAAACCCCTGGGGAATCGCTTCCGCCGCTTCGCCCAACCGCTCTCCGACGACTTGCCGGGCAAAATAGACATCCGTTCCATCCTCAAAATAGATATTGACGACAGACAGACCGAAATTCGAAGTTGAACGGATTTCCTCGACCTTTGGCAGGCCAGACATGGCTGTTTCTATGGGATAGGTGACATACCGCTCCACCTCTTCGGGTGAAAGTCCTTCAGTCTCGGTGAAGACCTGGACTAGAGACGGGGAAGGATCGGGAAACGCATCCACCGGAAGGCTTCGGAAAGCAAACAATCCTCCGATTGCGAGGGCAAACGCCGCAATGGCCGCAAGAAGCTGGCCACCAGCGAGTCGGTGCATAAGGTTAAACATCTACTTGGTCTCCTAGTGCGCGTGGCCGTCGCCAAAAGCGTCTTTTTCAAGCTGGGCTTTCAAGGTAAATGCGCCCTCGATGACGAGCGCGTCCCCCGCTTCGAGGCCCGACAGAATCTGTGTGAACCCATTTGCACTGTCGCCTGGCACAATCCGCTTTGGTTCGAATCCATCATCAGTTGGGACGAAGACGGAGGGCGTGCCCTCAACTTCCACGATAGCCCCCGACGGGACGCGAACGGACGTTGCGGTCCCACCCGTCTCGATGTGCGCCGTCACGAACTGGCCCGGCTTCAGACGGTGCTCGCTATTGTCAACGACAACGCGTGCCGTTGCTGTGCGGGAAGTCTCGTCGATGACGGGAAGGACAGTGGCAATCACCCCGTCAGCGAGTGTTTCGCCGGTCTCCTGTCGAAGTGAGACCGGAAGTCCGACATCTATTTCGCCGAGATTTTCCTTGTAGACGGCGATATCAGCCCAGACGACGCTGTCGTCGATGATCACAAATATTGGATCATCTCCAGCTGAAACCGTTTCGCCCAGCGAAACGGTTCTCCGGATGATCTTTCCGGCAATGGGAGACGTCACATAGGCGTGGGACAAAGCTCCGTCTGCAACGTCATCCAATCGATCGAGAACCTCATGCCCGACCCCAACAGCGTGGAGCCTGTTCTCGGAAGCTTCAAGCTGAGCGTTGGCCGCCGCATAGGCAGCGCGGGCAGATTGGACGTCGGCCTCGGCTGTGATGTTCTGCTTAAAAAGCCGTTCCTCTCGCTCCAGTTCAGCCATTGCGAGCTGTTCTGCTGTCTGGGCATTGAGAAAGTCCGCCTTGAGACCCGCGAGTTCGCGGCTCGTCAGAAGCGCCAGAGTAGCTCCGGCCTTGATGGTATCGCCCTCTCCCGAGTAGAGACGGGAGACAACACCTTCGACCTTGGGAGAAAGTCGCGCTACCCGGTCGGCGTCGAACCGGATTTCAGCAGGCAGTTCAATCCCACCCGCGATCCGGCCCGTCTCCGCTTTTCCTGTTCTGATGCCAGCCGCCTTCGCTTCATCCAGACTGAGTTCAACATGATCCCCTTCATCGTGGGCATCCGTTTCGTCATGCGCGCCGGCTTCATCGCCGTGGCCAGCTTCATCCGGCCGCCCATCATAATCGTGGCTGTCTTCATGGCCAGCTTCACGATCGGCCGGTAGTCCAGACCCCGATGCATCACCGCTGCATGCGGTGATGTAAAAGAGCGCAGGCGTCAGGAGCGCCGCATATAATAAGTTCCTGTTCATTGTGTATCTCCGTTAAACGGTGCTGCGCCGATCAGAGCGCGCAGCCGCAAGGTTTCTGTTTCAAGGACGAGCTGCGACGCAATGACGTCAGCGCGGGTTTCAATCAGGCTACGGCGTGCATCGAGGGTCGTGGTGAGATCAAACTTACCGACCCGGTAGCCCTCCGCCGCGGAGGCATAGGCTTCCTCGGCAAGCGGCAGAGCTTCATCTCTCAGGCGCTGAAAGCTTTGCTGAGCCGCACGGATTCGGGCGACCAGGCTTGCCTGCTCCGCCCGAAGGCGCGCTTCAACGGCCCTGGCATTGAGCTCTGCCCCGTCGGCCCTGATGCCTGCTGCCCGCGTAGCGTCGCGGTTCTGGTCAAACACTGGGAGTGGCAGGCTGATCCCGGCAAGGAAGGCGCTGTCGCCGGTATCTTCAAACCGCCGCACACCTGCCGTTACCGTCACATCCGGCCATGCGCCAGCTCTTGCGCGTTCAGTGGCCGCTAGCCGGGCTGCAGCATTGGCGCGAGCGGCGTCCAGACGGGGATGACCCGACATGTTTGCTCTCTCAGGTGGCAAGGCGGAGCCTGGGTCGTCTGTGGGCCTTGCCGGAAGCTCGAAATCCACTGACGAGCTTCCCCAGATCGAAGCAAGCGCAAGTGCGACAGCTTCAACTTCGCCTCGTGCCTTGTCCGCAACAGCCTTCAATGCAGCGGCTTCGGCCCGGGCCCGAGCGAGTTCCGGAGGGGCACCGGCGCCCGCTTCCACTCGCCTGGCAACAATATCGACGAACTCGCCGGAGAGTGCCGCCGATGAGTCAGCGACATCGGCAAGATCGATTGCGGCCTGAAGCTGGAGAAATAGCTCTCCTGCCAGGGCTTCCGCTTCGAGACGCTGGACACCGCACTCTGCGCGTGCACGCACTGCATCTGCGCGGGCAGCTCTTTCCGATAGCCTGCGCTTGCCGCCCAGCCGGAAGGTCTGTTCGAACGCGAGTGTGGTCTCGTAAGAGTCAAACCCCTGAAAGCCACCTGAACCAGCGAAGTTCTCGGTTTCCAGGGAGATGGCAGGATTCAGGCGGCGGCCCGCCTGATCGGCATCAGCCGAGGCTGCGCGCGCTTCGAGTGCAGCCAGCAGCACTTCCGGCGAGGCGTTTCCCGCCCGCGATACTGCGCCTTCCAGCGTCAGAGGCCCACGCTCAGCCGTCGAGACGGTCGTTGAAGGCACCTGCAGGCATGGCTCCGCCTGTGCCGCCCCCGCCAGAATCGGCAGGGCAAGCGACGCCAATGCGCCGCGATATAGACTTTTCATTTTGTGTCTTGTCCAGTTCTAGAATTCAACAAGGAGGACCGCGTCAGCGACCCGCCGCGACTTGCCGAATCAGACCTTGGGAGGTCGATAGAGACCGTCCGGGTCAGAAACTGGGCAGCGCGCATTGAGCGGCATCGGGATGGGGCCGGACAACTCTTTGGAATTGGCAATCGAGACAGCGGCGCCACCCATCAGGTGAACATGACAACTTCCGCAATGATGGGCTGTATGGTCATGACCTTCGTGATCAGGGGCCTCGTCAGGCGCAACATCCAATGTTGTCAGGTCGTTGCAGACGATGCCGCCTTCATCGCAGGCATGCTCAATATTGGCGGCGGCAGATAGCGGGACCAAAGCGAATGCAACCATGACGGCGAGCGCCATGAGCATTCTGATGGGTCGTATCCAGCCGATAAGGTCCATTCTCGGATTGTCTCAGGCTTTTCTGGCTATCTGGTTAACACTTACTCTAAATCCCTTAGCACCTCCAGTCACTATAGGGTCAAGACCTTTTTGATGGAGGTACGGCCATGAGCTCTGCGCCTTCATGTTCCCCGACTAGACAATCATCATGATCGCCAAGTGCTGCCAGAACCGAACAGCTCGCGACAGTTCCGCCCTCACAGGCCGCAATCATCCGTTTCAGTTCAGCTTCAAGTGCCTCCAGTTTTGTCAGCCTGCGACGCACGGCTCCCAGCTGGTGGCGGGCAATACGATCGACTGATGCACAGTCCTTCTCCGCATCTGCCTGCAGGGAAATGAGCGCACGCACATCCTCAACAGGAAATCCGAGATCCCGCGTATGACGGATGAATGACAAACGCTGCACATCGCTGTCGGTAAATATTCTCTGACCGCTTTCGGTCCTTTCTGGTTCTTCCAGAAGGCCGATCGTTTCATAGTATCGGATCGTCGTGACTTTCACGCCGGAACGGCGCGCCAGCTGTCCTATGCTCAGATAAGCCATTCACCTAACCTCTTGCCCCTACAGTTACTATAGCAATTAGAAGGACACATTCGATAATCAAGAACGAACTGCCTATGGAAAAGCAAACCCCTATCATTCGGTTGGATGGATTAGCCGCCGTGTCCATTCTGCTCGATTTAGCTGACATGGTCAGGTTCTCGGGATGGTGTCTGTTACCCGCGTCGGTGGATCCACTTCCGATTACAGCCCCCGCCCAGCCTCACTTGCGACGGTGTCCCCTGCACAAGAACCATGGCTGGAAGACAAGTATAGCGAGGCCTGCCGGACATATCGGACGTCGACGCCACGCTTCATCGACCTCCCAAGAGGAGGCGCATCATGAGTGAGTGCTGCGGCCAGAAATCCTTCGACGGAACATCCAGGGCTTACCGGCGTGCCCTTGTCGCAGTGACGGCCATCAATGCCATAATGTTCGTAACCGAACTATCCGCAGGTTATGTTGCCAACTCCCAGGCTCTCAAGGCTGACGCGCTCGATTTCGGTGGAGATGCTGCGACCTACACCATCAGCCTGGCCGTGATCGGAATGAGCGTGTCGGTACGATCGATAGCATCCCTCTTGAAGGCGGGTTTGTTGGCAATCATCGCGAGCTTCATTCTCATCTCTACCTTGGTTCGAGTCTTCGCAGATCAGGCCCCGGAAGCCATGACCATGAGCGTCATCGGAGTCCTCGCGCTGGCAGCCAACTTATCAAGTGTTCTCATACTTCTTCAGTGGCGCAGCGGTGACAGCAATGTCCGGTCGGTCTGGCTCTGCTCACGCAATGACGCGATCGGAAATGTCGCCGTCATCGTCGCCGGTGGTCTGGTTGCGCTCACGGGTTCGTTCTGGCCCGATCTGCTCGTTGCTTTCGCGCTTGCAGGACTGTTCCTCAAATCGTCTTTGGCAATTTCCTCTCAAGCCTTGTCCGAACTCGCCGGAGCCCGCAGGAGAAACGTATCTGAAGCGAAGGCGCCTTCATGACGCTCCGTATAACCCCTGTCCTGATACTCGCATGCTTTGGTGTGCTGGCCTGGCTTTCAAGCATCCTGATTCCATCGTTTGGATTGGGTCTTGGCGTCACAGGCAAAGTCGTCGGCACTGTTTGTCTTGTTTCTGGAACAGCGGTTCTGATCATGGCACTCTCGTCTTTCAAACGCGCGTCGACGACAGTAGACCCCATCAATCCTGAAAACGCGGCCGTACTGGTAACGGCAGGCATTTATCAGTTCACGCGAAATCCGATGTATCTCGCCTTCGCGCTCCAGCTCACCGGTATCGCGATCTATTCTAACAACATCCTGGCGTTGATGATGCCTGCGCTCTTTGTTTTCACGTTGAGTAAATTGCAGATCCTTCCGGAAGAACAGGTTCTGCGGCGGAAATTTGGGGATCAGTATGAGCAATATTGCCGACGGACCGGGCGATGGCTCACTTTCCGCAGGCGTCGGAATCTGGCGGAGGACGCTCTCTCCATGGCGGCCCCCAAGTCGGACCCCGATTTTCGG